>Ga0255338_1001342_pt1 | contig 47640 bp, 41 predicted proteins | sample MeOH1_35cm_T4_19_FD_203715 | JGI IMG/M metagenome (GOLD analysis project Ga0255338, IMG submission 203715) | Sandy soil microbial communities from University of British Columbia, Vancouver, Canada - MeOH1_35cm_T4_195 | ecosystem: Engineered > Artificial ecosystem > Sand microcosm > Unclassified ...
GCTGATGGGGCCGTATGCAACCCAGAGGCACATCTATTGCATTGCTCCCTCGAAAACAAGCCGCATGCCGGCGCAGCGCTCCAGACGACTGCGCTTGCCGGGCTGGCGCAGCGGGCGAACCACAACCACAGGATCAACGTATGACATTTGAAAAACCTCAGCGGCGACCGTTGCATGCCAGCGCACATCCAGCCGGCGAAAACCGTGCTGGATCGGGAGGTTGAACATGCCAATGCCACTACAAGGTGTTCGAATCATTGACTTGACCTCGGTGCTGATGGGGCCGTATGCAACCCAGATTCTCGGCGACATGGGCGCCGACATCATCAAGGTTGAATCGCCGTCCGGCGATACCACGCGCCTGATCGGGCCGATGCGCAATCCCGGCATGGGACCGACCTTCCTCAACGCCAATCGCAGCAAGCGCAGCATCATGCTCGACCTGAAAAAGCCGGAAGGACGCGCGGCGCTGATGCGTCTGGTGGAAAGCGCCGACGTATTGATCTGCAACGTGCGGCCGAAGGCGATGGCGCGGCTCGGACTGTCGTATGAAGAGGTAAATGCGATCAATGCGAAAATTATCTATGTCGGCCTGGTGGGATTCGGACAGAGCGGCCCGTATGCCGACAAGCCGGCGTATGACGACCTGATCCAGGGGGCTGTCGCCTTGCCGACGCTGTCGACAATGGCGGGCTCCGATGTGCCGCGCTATGTGCCGACCACGATCGCGGACCGGACGGTGGGACTGCACGGCGCGATCGCCACTGTTGCCGCGCTGCTGCATCGCGCCAACACCGGCCGCGGCCAGCAAATCGAAATTCCGATGTTCGAGACCATGGCAGGTTACGTGCTGGCCGACCATATGGGCGGCCGCAGTTTCGAGCCGTCGATCGGAGCGCCCGGCTATCAGCGCCTACTCGCGCCGGACCGCCGGCCGTTCCGCACCAGCGACGGCTATATCTGCGTGGTGATCTATACCGACGGGCACTGGCGCAATTTCTTCAAGTCGATCGGCCAGAGCGAGACGTTTGAAAAAGATGAGCGCTTCGCCAATCTCAGCAGCCGCTCCGCGAATATCGGCAGCCTTTACAAGGTCGTCGCCGACATCCTGCTGACACGCACTAGCGCCGAATGGCTGGCGCTGCTGGAAAGCGCCGACATACCGGTAATGCCGCTGCATACGCTGGAATCGCTGATGGAGGATCCTCATTTGAGGGCGGTCGCCTTTTTCAAAAACAACGAACATCCATCCGAAGGGTCGATCCACTCAATCAGCACGCCATGGCGCTGGAGCGATTCGCAGCCGGGCGAAACACGGCCGGCGCCGCGCATCGGCCAGCATAGCGTGGAAATTTTGCGCAATATCGGTTACGACGAGGAGCAAATTCGGGTGCTAATAGAAAACCGGATAACGCAGGACGACTGCGCGGCGCAACCGGGTTGATCGATATGCGTGGTGGCCCGAGCTAGCGGCCGCCTGCAATATTTGTGACGCCGTACCAATTGAGTCATCCAGAAAGAAAAGGAAAACAGCATGCGAGCAGAAAACTATGTCCAGGAAAAGCTATTCATCGGCGGCGAATGGGTCGCCCCCCTGGACGGCGAGGTTGTGGCATCCATCGATCCGTCAAACGGCAAGGAGTGGGCGCGCATCGCTTTCGGCGGCCCCAGGGATATCGATCGCGCAGTAGCGGCGGCGCAGGCGGCGCTGCGCGGCCCGTGGGGCAGGATGAGCGGCACCGAACGCGCCGCCATTCTGCGCCGGCTCGGCGCGCTGATGGACGAGCGCAGCGAGCACCTGGCGCAACTGGAAACGCGCGACAACGGCCTGCCGATACGCGATACCCGGGCGACAATGAAGGCACAGGCGCAATGGTTCTACTATTTCGCCGGCATGGCCGACAAAATCGACGGCCGGGCAATTTCGAACGACAAGAACGTGCATGCCTTCACGACCCGCGTGCCGGTCGGCGTGGTCGGCGCGATCCTGCCATGGAACGCGCCGATGCAAATGATCAGCTGGAAGACCGCGCCAGCGCTGGCGGCGGGCTGCACCCTGGTGATCAAGCCTGCCGAGCAGACGCCGGTGACGGCGGCCGAGTTCGCGCGCCTTGCCATCGAAGCGGGCGTGCCGCCAGGCGTGATCAACATCGTGTCCGGCTACGGCGCATCGGTCGGAGCCCATCTGGCCGGCCATCTAGGAGTCGATAAGATTTCGTTCACCGGCGAGCACAGCACCGCGCAGGAAATCATGAAGAAGGGCATGGTCAACATGAAACGCTTCACCTTCGAGTGCGGCGGAAAGTCGCCGCATATATTGTTCGAAGATGCCGACCTGGCACAGGCGATGAATGCTGCCACCCACTCGGCATTTGCATTCTGCGGCCAGAGCTGCGCACTCGGGTCGCGCCTGCTGGTGCAGCGCTCGATCTACGACCGCGTGGTTGATGAGCTGGCGCAGCGCGCGCGCCGGATTCGGGTCGGCCAACCGCTCGACGAAGCCACCCAGATGGGCCCGCAGGCGCATGCCGAACAGATGAAGAAAACACTGAGCTATATCGATATCGGCAGCGGCGAGGGCGCGCAACTGGTGGCCGGCGGCAAGCGCATCACGGAAGGCGCGCTTGGCGACGGCTACTTCGTGGAACCGACGGTGTTTTCCAACGTGCATAACAGCATGCGCGTGGCGCGCGATGAAATCTTCGGGCCGGTGGTATCGGTGATTCCGTTCAAGGACGAGGAGGAAGCGCTGGAGATCGCCAATGACACGCGTTACGGCCTGGTGGCCGGCTTATGGACCCGCGACGTCGGTCGCGCACACCGGGTATCGAGCCAGATCCAGGCCGGCACCGTGTGGGTGAATACCTATCGCTACATCCGGTGGAACATTCCATACGGCGGCATCGGGATCAGCGGCATGGGCCGCGAAAACGGGCCGGAGGTGATCGATTACTACACCGAAACGCGCGCCACGGTCATCGGCCTGTCGGGAGAATATACCGACTATTACGCAAAGTGAGAGTGGTCGGCTTGCCGGCGTGGCGCACTGTTCCTCCGGTGCCACCATGCCAGGACAAGGTTCTGTACTTTTTGACGCAACACCAAACACCAATGGGTAAACGATGAACAAGTTTTTGACTTACGAGAAAAACGGACCGGTAGTCACATTGGCGATGAATCGCCCCGACTTGCGCAACGCCATATCCGATCCCGACGCGATTGAAGAATTCGTCGAAGCCTGCGGCCTGATCAACGCCGACCTATCGGTGCGTGCCGTCATCCTGACCGGTAGCGGCAGCGCGTTTTCGTCGGGCGGCAATATCAAGACCGTGCGCGAGACGCTCGGCACCGGGATCGGCAAGCCCGCCATGATCCGCTACGCATACCGCAACGGCATCCAGCGCATACCGCTGGCACTGTACAACCTGGAAGTGCCAACCATCGCCGCGGTAAACGGGCCGGCGGTCGGCGCCGGCTGCGACCTGGCCTGCATGTGCGACATACGCATTGCTTCCGACAAGGCGACATTCGCCGAAAGCTTCGTGAAGCTCGGCATGATTCCGGGCGATGGCGGCGCATGGCTGTTACCGCGCACGGTCGGCATGTCGAAGGCGTCCGAAATGTCGTTCACCGGCGATACGATCGATGCTGCCGAAGCGCTCGCCTGCGGCCTGGTATCGCGCGTCGTGCCGCACGAGGAATTGCTGGAGCATGCGAACAGGCTGGCGGCGCGGATCACTGCCAATCCGGGCCACGCGTTGCGGATGACCAAACGCCTGCTGCGCGAAGGGCATCACATGCGGCTCGACGCATTGCTGGAGATGTCGGCCGGATTCCAGGCGCTGGCCCACCATACCGATCAGCACGAGGAAGCGCTCGATGCATTCATCGAAAAGCGCGCGCCGGTATTCAACGACGACTAATGCCGAACACGCATTTACTGCTGTAATCCATTGTCCTGAAAATCTTATGCAAGAACTCACCATCAAGCCCTGTACGCTAGACGCCGGCTGCGAGGCGCTGCGCCAAGAGGTGCGGGCATTTCTCGCCGATGCCCTGGCCGAAATGACACCGCATCAGAAAGCCGAAAACTGGTCCGGATTCGACGCCAGCTTCAGCCGCAAGCTGGGCCAGCGCGGCTGGCTCGGCATGACCTGGCCGAAGCAGTATGGCGGCCACGAGCGCTCGATGCTGGAGCGCTATGTCGTGATCGAAGAACTGCTGGCAGCCGGCGCGCCGGTCGGCGCGCACTGGATCGGAGACCGCCAGAGCGGCCCGTTGCTTCTGCGCTATGGCAGCGAGCAGATGAAGCAGAAAATGCTGCCGAAGATGAGCAGTGGCGAAATCTTCCTGTGCATCGGCATGAGCGAGCCCGACACCGGTTCCGACCTGGCGTCGCTTCGCAGCCGCGCCAACCGCACGACGGACGGCTGGGTCGTCAACGGCACCAAGCTGTGGACCACCATCGCACATCGTGCGCACTACATGATTGCGCTGCTGCGCACCGATCCGGCCGGCGAAAACAGGCATGCGGGACTATCGCAATTCCTGATCGACCTCTCGACGCCCGGCATCGAGATCCGCCCGATCAGAAATCTGATGGGCGAAGAACACTTCAATGAAGTGGTGTTCGAGAATATCTTGATTCCGGCCGATAGCCTGATCGGCCGGCAGGGCGATGGCTGGAAGCAGGTGACCGCCGAGCTTGGCTTCGAGCGCAGCGGACCGGAACGCTATCTGAGCAGCATCCAGCTAATGATCGAAATGCTCGACGCGGCGGCGCGCGACAATCCACGGCACACGGTGGCGCTCGGGCGCCTGGTGGCCGAGTTCGCGACGCTGCGGCAAATGTCGCTGGGCGTCGCCGGCATGCTGGCGCGCGGCGAGAATCCGGCGCTGCTGGCCTCCATCGTCAAGGACCAGGGTGCGCTGTTGGAACAGAAAATCCCCGAGCTTGCGCACGACCTGTTCGGTGTTGATCTCGGCCTGCGCGATTCGTCGCTGGCCGAAGTGATGGCCTACGTGGTCCAGGCCGCGCCGTCATTTTCGCTGCGCGGTGGCACGCGTGAAATTTTACGGGGAATTATTGCAAAAGGGTTGGGGCTGCGATGAGCGACATTCAAGACATGATTACCGAGAGCGTCAATCGGATGTTCTCTGAGATGGTGGATACAAAAGTTTTCGATGCAGCCGAAGCCGGCGTCTGGCCGGAGCAGCTATGGAAAGCGGTCGAGGAAAGCGGCTTCACCAAGGTGCTGGTGGCGGATCCTGACGACGACACCAGCGGCAAATGGACCAATGCGCAGCCGATATTCCATGCGCTCGGCGTCCATCGGGTGCCTTTGCCGCTGTCGGAAACCATCATCGCCAACACATTGTTGTCGCAGGCCGGGCTGCCGGCGCCGGACGGTCCGCTGACCATCGTTCAGCAGCAGTCGGGCGATGCGCTGCAACTGACGATCGAGAATGACCGGTTGATCGTAAACGGTGTGGTAGATGCGGTACCATGGGCGCGTTTTGCGCGTGCCATCGTGGTGGCGGGCACGGTAGGCAACCGGCAGGTGCTCGGACTGATCCAGCGCGATGCCGGCGCCTATTCGACCACAGACGCCGCCAACATCGCCGGCGAGCCACGCGATCAGGTGCGCTTCGACCACAGCCCATGCGCCGCTTACGGTGTATGGGATAGCGCTCTTCCGGCGGCGCCGGTCACGTTGTATGGAGCACTGGCGCGCGCTGCAATGATGGCCGGTGCAGCGCAGTCGGCGCTGCATCAGTCCGTGCAATATGCGAACGACCGTGTGCAGTTCGGTCGGCCGATCGGAAAATTCCAGGCGATCCAGCAGTCGCTGGCCATACTTGCCGGCGAAGTCAGCTCGGCGCAGTCGGCAACCGTGTTCGCCTGCGAAGCCGCCGACGCGGCGCCGCGATTCTTTGACGTCGCTGTCGCCAAGATCCGGGCGGGACAGGCCGGCAGTCTGGCCGCCAATATCGCGCACCAGGTACATGGCGCGATTGGCTTCACCCATGAGCATACGCTCCATTACGCGACGCGGCGCCTGTGGTCCTGGCGCGCAGAATTCGGGGCCGAATCGGTCTGGGCTGAGCAACTTGGACGGCAGGCGATCGCATCCGGCGGCAAACTATTCTGGAGTGGACTGACCACTCATCAGTCGGTGCGAAGATAAATACGGCTATAAGATTTACCGCTGCGGGGGAGTGTTCGGCCTGGTGTGCCTACAGATTTCCTGGTGGACGTATTGCGGTTTTTTTAACTTGTCTCTACTTCCTTTTGTCTCCGAGTGGTATTTCCGGACCGCCAACGCGGTCCGGTTTTTTATTCAAGGGTGTCTGAAGGAATCCGGTCACGCCAGCAACGTCTTCATCGCCCTCACCTGCGGCACGACGGTTCAGGCCCCGATGCCGTACTTCTTGATTTTCTCGTAAAGCGTGCTGCGGGCGATACCGAGTTGACGGGCGGCCTTCAGAATGCTGCCGTCGTTTCCGGAGATCGCATCCAGAATCGCTTCGCGCTCCGTCCTGGCCAGACCGATGAATGGGCGATTGCTCTGGCCGGCATGGATATGCTGATATTCATCCGCCAAATCCGCGGGCATCAGGACCGTGTTATCGCTCAGATGCCACATGCTTTCCAGCACTCCCTTCAGCTCCCGCACATTGCCCGGCCATGAATGATTGTTCAAAACTTCGATCAGCTGCGGAGAAAGCACTTTCTTTTGCGCGGGGTACTTCTCATGCAATTGGTCCATGAAATAGGTGGCCAGCACCGCAATATCACTCTGACGCGCCCGCAGGGACGGAATGCTGAGCGTCGCCATCGCCATCCGATAGTAAAGATCCTGACGAAAGGTTCCGAGCGCTATATTCGCCCGCAGGTCACAGTGGGTGGCGGACAGAATCCGGACCGTCGCCTTGCGTGGCCGGTTCTCGCCGATGCGGGTAATTTGGCCATCCTGCAAAATCCGCAGCAATTGCGCCTGCACATCCAGCGGCAGTTCGGCGATTTCATCCAGGAACAGCGTGCCGCCGTGCGCTTCCTCAAATTTACCGATGCGCCCGCCACGCCGCGCGCCGGTAAACGCGCCATCCGCGTAGCCGAAAAGCTCGCTGCCGACCAACTCCTTGGCCAGCACACTGCAATTGATCGCGATGAAAGGACCGTTGCCGACTGGCGATGCGCGGTGGATCGCAGCGGCGAACTCTTCCTTGCCGACGCCGGTCTCGCCCAGAATCAGCACCGGAAAATCGCCCGCTGCGAAGCGCATGGCTTTCTGGGAGGCGGTACGGATGGCTTCGCTTTCGCCGATGATGCTTTCTGACAGGAGATTGGGAGCCGGCGCGACCCTGGCCCGGGATTCCCTGGCCGACAGTTCCTTGTTCTGGTCCGGGACGGCAACGGCGGCGGCGACAGCGGCGCGCATTTCATGGTGCGGAATAACAACCAGCATACCGAGCTCGTTACCTTCCGGCGCCACCGGCTGCAACCATTCCTTCCTGACCCAGACCGGCAGGGATATCCCGAAAAAGTCGAAGCGCCGGTCGCCCTTCAATGGCGCGCCTTTTTCCAGTTTGACGTCGACGTCCAGGCGCTTGAGCGATTCCTGCGCTTGCTTGTTCATGCTGAGCACGCGTCCCTTTTTGTCGAGCACGATCAGGCCGTCATTGTGCCAGGATGAGGCTTCCTCGCTGCACCACTGCAGCAGACGCATCTGTTCGCGCTCCGCCGGCCCCCGCAGCACTGCTTCAATCTGGCTCGCGACCGAAACCGCCAGTGCCAGGCTATGCGTGTTAAAGGTCTCGTCGGATCCGGAAATGTCGAGCACGCCGATGATGTCGCGATCGATTGGACTGTGAATCAGCGCAGCGGAACAGGTCCAGGTTTTGACACCTTCGCAGAAATGCTCCACTGAGTGAACCTGAATCGGTGTGCGATTTGCGAGCGCCGTGCCGACCGCATTGGTGCCACTGGTCTTTTCGTTCCAGATGCCGCCGGGCGCAATATGCTTTTCGCGGCCGGCATCCTGAATCGTTTGGTTTCCGTACATGTCGAGAACCACGCCGCGCGGGTCGGCAATGAGTAGCAGACTCTTCGACGACTCCAGCACGTCGGTCAGCGAGGCCATCACTTCCTTGGTCGCCATGCACAGTTCGAGGTTCTGCTGGCGCAGTCGCCACAGCTCGTCCCCGTGCGCCGCCAGCGGCGCCTGCAACGTCTTCTGCGCCACGTTATTCGTGCTGCAGCGCTGCCACGACTTGAGGATAATGCTCCTGACCGCTTGCGGTTCGCACTCGCCCGTCACCATAAAGGATTCCCAGGCGGATGCCACCTTTCTGGAAAAGGCTGCACCTAATACGTCAACTCCAAGGTACTCTGCATTCATTGTGATTGTCTCCTAACTTTCTGTTTCTTGCCTTCTTACTTTTATTGTTCTTTGTCTTTGATGGTACGGTTTTGAATAAAACCTTTTCGCACAAAAGAGTGGTCCTTCCGGCTGTTGTATGGGTGCTTTTTACGGCCAAACTACCCAGTCAAGGCATCTCTTGCTGACAAACCGGGCAAAAAGCCGCTCCAGGACTGGCTCTGCAGACAATCCGCTACGCGGCCTGGCACGGGAGTCGATTGGACTCAACAGCCGGTATTTTTTTCACTCTAGACCCACAGTGAATCCGGATGAATCAATTTCCTATGGCCTGTGTTTCGATGGCATTGCAGACAGTCAGCAGCTTTTTCGCATGTTCGTTCACCAGCGGCTTGAACCGCTGAATTGGACCGCCAATGACGATCACGTAGATTTCTTCGTTGATCTTTACCGGCGCCGCAATCGCCATGAGATCCGGGATATTCTCTCCCTCGATATTGCACCACCCCCGCTGCCGCCCCATTTCAATCTCCTGACGAAGCCGTTCGACGTCGGTGATGGTGTTGGGGGTCCGCCATTCAAGCGGCGCCCGGCGCAGAAACATTTCCCGTTCGTGGTTCGGCATTGATGCCAGAATCGCCTTGCCGCTGGCGGTGCTGTGCAAGTGCTTCATTTCACCACTAATTGGCGAAAACCGGACGCTTTGATTGCATTCGAATACATCGAGATAGGTGACCAAATCGCCCTGCTGCTTGGCCAGCACCACAGTCTCCTCAGAATCATCCCGCAATTGGGACAGATGCGGTTCCAGCTTATCGAGCAGCGGAATGGCGCGGCTGATCGAATTGGTCATCACCGCCAATTTCTTGGTAGGGAAATAGCCCTGCTTGCGGTTGATCTCGTACAGATAGCCCCGTGCCTGCAGAGTCTTTACCAAGCCGTGAGCCGAGGATACTGGTATGCCCATCAGCTCCGCCATTTCGGACAAATTCAGTGGACGCTGATCGCGGGCGAACAATTCCACTAAATCCAGTGTGCGGTCAGCGGTCTTAATTCCCATTTTTCATATATGTAAATAGTAATCTATAGATGTGAATATCGTACGCAAGATTAGTATGCTGGTCAATTCTTGCCGGTCAATTACAGTGGATAACTACTGACTGTTCAGTCTATAGATGACATTGAATTTTCAATCCCGACTGCTTGCTTCCAGAACAATGGGATGGACGCCCCACCTGTAACGGCATTAAATTCGGATAGTTGGTCACCACGTTGCGCAGGTTCGGCACTACGCCGGCGGCCTTCACTTCGACGAGGACGTCGGTGGGGCGGACTTCGGGTATCGGGATGGGATCGACCTGAAACGGTTCACCGATGTTGTGCAGGCGCGCTGCATGCATATTTTTGGCCATAGTTGTCTCCTTTGTAGCGGCGGAAAAATGACCGGGCTACGGCGCCCGGCCGGGAGGAATTTGTTAGCGAGCGTCAAGTCGTCGTTTTCGACTCGAACCAGCACGCGGACCCGGTTGTTCAATCGACGTCGACATGGCAATGTCCGTATCTGGTCAGTGCGCCAGGAAGTCCTGCACCATGCGGTTGAACTTGTCTGCGTGCTCCCACTGCGCCCAATGGCCGCAGCGGCTGAAGACGTGCAGTTCCGCGTCCCGCAGCCCCGCCATGAGGCGCAGGCCCACGTCCAGTGGCACGAAACGGTCGTCGCGGCCCCAGATCACCAGCGCGGGCGCGCCGATCTCTCCGAGGCGATGGCCCACGTCGGGGAACTGCTTCGGATTCGCCTCGGAACTCTTGACGAAGTTCTCCAGATGGTCCTTGCGGGCAAGCATGTTGTCCAGCCGCGCCTGAAACAGCTCCTCCGTCAGGTTGCTCGTGTCGTACACGAACACGTTCATCATGCGCTTGAGGTTCTCGATCGTCGGCGCGCGGTAGAGGGCACCGATCAGCTTGATGCCCTCGGTGGGCATGGGCACGAAAGAGCTGGCGCCTCCGGTGCCACCGCCCATGAGCACCAGCTTGCCGATGCGCTCTGGGTTGGCCAGCGCGAACGCCACCGCGCTGTGCCCGCCCATCGAGTTGCCGATGATGTGCGCCTTATCAAGACCGATGGCGTCCATCAGGCCCTTGAGGGCGCGCGCGTTCAACTCGGAACGGGAGCCGGTGCAAACCATGGGATCGCTTTTGCTCCAGCCCGGACAGTCCATCAGGACCACGCGGTAGCCCGCGGCCACAAACGGCTCAACATTGCGGTTGAAGTTGGCCCAACCGCTAGCGCCGGGGCCCGAGCCGTGGAGCATCACAACGGTCTGATCGCCACTGCCGGCGTCGTTGTAGTGCACCTGCAGGTCAAGGTCGCCTTCTTTGATGCGAACGAAACGGCTCGTGACAGATTCAGTGATGGCAGTGTTTTCGGTGGACATGTCGTGGTCTCTGATGTGTTGGTTGAAGAGAGGGATTCAAGCTGCCTCACTCATGGTGGGTGGCTGGCGAATGTGCTCGTGCTCAATCGCCTTGAGCAGGTCGAGCGCGACGTCGACGATCATGTCTTCCTGCCCGCCCACCATGCGGCGCCTGCCCAGCTCAACCAGGATGTCCACAGTCTTCAGGCCATACTTCTTTGCGGCCCCTTCCGAATGGCGCAGGAAGCTCGAATACACACCGGCATAGCCCAGCGCCAGGGTCTCGCGGTCCACGCGAACCGGGCGGTCTTGCAATGGCCTGACGATGTCGTCGGCTGCATCCATCAACTTGTAAAGGTCTGTGCCGTGGTTCCAACCCAGGCGCGCAGCCGCAGCGATGAACACCTCCAGCGGCGCGTTGCCCGCGCCCGCGCCCATGCCAGCCAGACTCGCGTCCACGCGGTCGCAGCCTTCTTCCACCGCAACGATGCTGTTGGCTACGCCCAGACTCAGGTTGTGGTGCGCATGCATGCCTGTCAGCGTCTCAGGTTTCAACACGTCCTTGAACGCTCGGAAGCGCTCGCGTACGTCATTCATGCTCAGCGCGCCGCCCGAATCGACCACGTAGCAGCAGGTCGCACCGTAGCTTTCCATCAGCTTGGCCTGCTGCGCCAGCGCTTGCGGCGCACTCATGTGACTCATCATCAGGAAGCCCACGGCCTCCATGCCCAGGTGACGGGCGTACTCAATGTGCTGGCGCGAGATATCAGCCTCGGTGCAGTGCGTAGCCACGCGCACGATACGCGCGCCAGCGTCGTAGGCCGCCTTGAGGTCGTGCACGGTACCAATGCCCGGCAGCAGCAGTGTCGCGACCTTGGCGTACTTGACCACGCTGGCCACAGCTTCGATCCACTCCACGTCGGTGTGAGCGCCGAAGCCATAGTTAAAACTACCACCTTGCAGGCCGTCGCCATGGGCGACCTCGATGGAGTCGACCTTGGCTTCGTCGAGCGCCTTGGCGATCTGCCTAGCCTGCTCTACGCTGTACTGGTGGCGGATGGCATGGCTGCCGTCGCGCAGCGTCACATCAGAGATGTAGATCTTCTTGTTCACGTCGTGGCTCATTTGGGTCTCCTTTATGCGGCCACGGCGGCGAGCATGCGCTCGGCCATGGACTCGGCCGTGCGCAGCGCGGCACTGGTCATGATGTCGAGGTTGCCCGCGTAAGCTGGCAGGTAGTGCGCAGCGCCTTCCACCTCCAGGAAGATGGAGGTCTTCAGCCCGTGCATGCGCGCGCCTACGCCTGGGATGCGGATCGGGCGGTCGGCCTCGATGCGGTCGAACTGCACCTTCTGTTTTAGGCGATAGCCCCCCACGTAGGCCTGCACGTCAGCGGCCATGTTCTCCACCGACGCGGCGATCGCGTCCTCGTCGGCGAATTCGCTGAGCGTGTAGACCGTGTCGCGCATCATCAGCGGCGGATCGGCCGGATTCAGCACGATGATGGCCTTGCCCTTAGCAGCGCCACCAACCACTTCGATGGCTCTTGACGTGGTCTCGGTGAATTCGTCGATGTTGGCCCGAGTTCCCGGACCCGCACTCTTGCTGGAGATGCTGGCGACGATCTCGCCATAGTGCACCTTGGCCACGCGCGAGACGGCCGCCACCATTGGGATAGTGGCCTGGCCACCGCAGGTCACCATGTTGAGATTGGGCGCGTCCAGATGCCTCAGGCCGTTGACCACGGGAATGCAGTAGGGGCCGATCGCCGCGGGTGTGAGGTCCACCAGGCGAATGTCAGGCTTGAGGCCGCGCAGGAAGGCATCATTCCTGACGTGCGCACCGGCTGACGTCGCGTCAAAGACGATGTCGATGTCCGCGAACACCGGCAGGCGAGAGAGGCCTTCCACGCCCTCGTGGGTGGTGGCCACTCCCAGGCGCGCGGCACGCGCCAGGCCATCGGAGGCCGCGTCGATGCCGACCATGGCTCCCATCTCTATGTGTCGGCCGTGGCGTAGTATCTTGATCATCAGATCCGTGCCGATGTTCCCGCTGCCGACGATGGCAGCCTTGAGCTTTCTGGTCATGAGTGTTTCCTGTGTAATGCAGATACTGCTGCTGATGCGAATGCTCTTGGAGCGGACTTGGACTTCATGCCGCGGAGAAGCGCGCACGCACGCTGCCCACACCTTCGATACGAGCCTCGAAGCGGTCGCCTGCGGCCACTGGCACCATCGGGCCGAGTGCGCCGGTGAGCACGAGGTCACCCGCGCGCAGGGGCTGGCCAAGAGCGGCGAGCTTGCGCGCCAACCATACAGCGGCGTTGAGCGGATGGCCCAGGCAGGCCGCGCCGCTACCGCTCGACACGGTCTCGTCGCCGCGATGCATGGACATGCCGCACAGCTTGAGGTCCAGGCCGTTGAGCTTCGTCGGTACGCCGCCTAGCACCACCAGGCCGCTGGAAGCGTTGTCGGCTACCGTGTCGGTGAAGCGGATGTTCCAGCCCGCAATGCGGCTGCCGACGATCTCGATGGCTGGCAGTACGTAGGCCGTTGCCCCGATCAGTTCCACCAGCGTGGTGTCGCCCGCGGGCAGGTCGCGCTCCAGCACCAGCGCGACCTCGGCCTCAACCTTCGGCTGCAACGTGCGCAAGATAGGTACTTCTTCGTCGTCGCCATAGAGCATGTCGGCGAACAACGTGCCGAAATCAGGCTGGTCAACGCCGAGTTGCCGCTGCACGGCGGGCGATGTGAGGCCGATTTTGCAGCCAACCACGCGCCGACCCTGAGCCACGGCATGCGCGACATTGGCCTGCTGTATGGCATAGGCCAGGCAGCCGTCGGGATCAGCGCCGATCTCGTCGCGCAGCGGTTGTATCGGCTCGCGCTGGGCCTCTGCCACGCGCAGGCGCTCGGCCCATTGTTCAATACGGGGGTCCATGGTGTCTCCTGTTCAGTTGGGTTGCTTCAGCAACATCAGGCCAAAGCCGGCGATGTATTCGGGAATGCTCTGGTAGTGGCGCAGGGTGCAGGTCATTGCGCGGTCGCTGGGCAGCGCGCAGCGCGCCACGAGCCAGCTCTTGGACTCGTGGGCCGAGAGGCCTGCTTCCTCCTCAATGCTGTCCTCGTCCATTGCGCACAGCGTATCCAGGGCGGCAGCGCCGTCGGCCAGGGCGTCCATCCAGCGGCGGTCCCACTGAGGGTTGAGCGGCTTCATCGAGCTGGTGCCCGCGGCCAGTGCGAGCCCCGCGGCCTTAACGCGCTGCGTCTTGGCCTCGCGCTCGGCCGGTGTGGGTTCGTTTCTGCAGGTGATGCGCTCGCGCACGGCCGCATCCGGGTGCGATAGCGTGGGCACCGGCGGCTCGTGCGACAGCCCGCCCGAACCGATGAGCAGCGTGCGCCGCGGCTCGCCGTCGAGAAAGCGGCCAATGGCCTGCCCCAGCGCGCGGCAGCGCCGGAGGCGCGGGATGCCCGGCTGCGCCACGGCATTGAGGAAGATCGGCAGCACCGGTGGCGTCTCCAGACCGCCCCACAGCAGCTGCAGCGGCTGGACGAACCCATGGTCGACCTGCATGCGACGCGAGACGGCGAGGTCGAAGTCCTCGTCCATTAGTCGCGCAGCCAGCGCCAATGCCGCCTCGGCATCCACATTGAGCTCGCCGGGCGGCGTGAGATAGTCCCCCACCGAGCGCGCCTGCGTGCCGATGCAAAACGGCGGCATCAGCTCGTTGAAGAAGCCGTTGTAGTGGTCCGGCGCCACCAACACGATCAACTCCGGTGCGAAGGCCTGCACCTGCTCGCGCGCCATGGCAATGGCGGCCTCCAACTCGCGCTCCACCGCTGGCGCCACGGGGTTGAGCCCCATCAGCGGCGAATGCGACATGCCAAGAAAGGAGCGTTCCATCATGCCGACTCCGACGCTTGGGACGTCCAGTCGAGGATCGCAGTCAAGGCCTGTTCAAGCTCGCGTTTAGCCTGTTCGATGTCGGTGCCGCCTTGATGCTGGCGCCAGGCTACGACGCCATCGGGCCGCACGAGGAGTGCACCTGCTTCCTCGATCTCGCGCACCGCATGCCATCCGCAGTACGCGTCCTGCGCACCCGGCAGGCCGATAACCACTGTTCTCAGAAACAGCAGGTCCAGTTCCTTCGCTGCATCGACCCATGCGTAGCCGGCGATGCCCGTGACGAGCGAGAATCGGCCTTTGCCGACCAGGTCCAGGGTTGAGACGCGACGGCCGTCCAGGCCCACCAGCCAGGCGTGGGGTAGCTTGGCGCCGGGCCGGGTCGTGGGCTGGACATGGAGTAGCGGGTCTCGCTTCCACACCTCTTCCGCCTCGTCCGGGTCCGGGATGACGGCCCCGGACACACAACGCTGGTTGAGCTCGACACCCTGGGCGTTGAACTCGTAGTTCTTCAGCTTGAGGGCCTCGGCCAGCGCAGAACGCCGGGCCACGCCTTCCGGTCCGGGATCGGCGAGCTTTTCGAGTCCGGCCACCACGGGATCCGATGCGTCCGTATCGCGGAAGCACCGGTTCAGCGGGGCGTAGTCCAGACGCGACTGGTTGGCGCGCGCCACGATCTGCGCGCCCACGGGTGCCCGCTCCAGGGTATAGGAGTCCAGCAGACGCTCACTGGCGTGTCCTTTCACCACGAACGCCAGCTTCCAGGCCAGGTTGAATGCATCCTGCATGCACGTGTTCGAGCCCAGACCGCTCGAAGGCGGATGGCGGTGCACCGCATCACCGCCGCAGAAGACGCGTCCCGTGGAGTAAACGGGCGCGTGCGCCTGATTGACATGCCAAACGGACGTGCTGTCGATCTCAAGCTCCAGGTCCGGATCGCCCACCAGGATGCGCACCTTGCGCTTGACCTCCTCGGGCGAAAAGTCGGGCTCGCCCTTGGCCATGTCAAAGCCCCAGCCGGCGATCCATTGGTTCCACGGCTCGATGGCACGCAACAGCCCCATGCCGATCTCGCCGAATCCCGCGTTAGACGTGACGACCCAGTAGAGGATGCTGGGCCGGTGGGCCACGTAGCGGGACAGATCGGCGCGGAACAGCACGTAAGCCGTGGCGGCGCGCGCCAGCTGCCCCTCCAACTTCAGCCCCGCATCGTCCATGACCTTGGAGCGCGCGCCGTCTGCACCCACGAGGTAGCGCGTCCGCAACTGGTACTCATGGCCGCTGAGAACGTCACGCAGCGTCACGGTCACGCCGGTAGCGTCTTGTTCGTGTCCCAGGTACTCGGTATTGAAGGAGAAGATCGCACCGCGCGCGGCCGCGTTCTTCACCAGCAGCGGCTCCATCTTGTTCTGGGGCAAGTCCAGCATCGGGCAGGGGCTACCCTGCAGGTAGTCCCCGATGCGCTCTTCGCCGGTGCCCCAGGTACGCAGGCGAGCGATTTCCGGCCCTGCAAGACTGGTGGTGAAGAGGGTATCGCCCATCCACTCCCATGGAGTCGCATCGAGCCGAGCTTCCCGCTCGACCCCGAGATCACGAAGAACCTCCACGGCGCGCTGGTTGGTGATGTGCGCGCGCGGTGTGTTGGCGGTCCAGTTGTATCGGTTGACCACTTGCACGCGCACGCCGTACGTCGCCAGCGCAAGGGCTGTTGTTGCCCCCATGGGGCCACTGCCCACCACCAGAACATCGGTCTGGAACTCTTCGGATCGGCTCATGATTTCTACCTCCTCGGTTTACTTGACGGTGTTCTGGATCACAGCGCCGTAGGCGTCGATGTCGCGACGCACGCGCGCTGCAAGCTCCCCAGGGTCGGCCGGGTACGGGTCGCCGGCGATCCCGAGCTTGTCCTTCGTCGCCGGCAGCCTCAGCGCCGAGTTGAACTCGCGACTCAGCCTGTCCACGATGGGCTGGGGCGTACCGGCGGGGGCAACAAAGAAGAGATAGTTGGAGATTGCCAAGCCCGGATACCCGCTCTCGGCCAGGGTCGGGACGTCAGGCAGCAGCGGGTGTCGCTGCGCGCCGAGTGTGGCGAGGGCCACCAGTTTTCCGGCACGTATGTGCTGCTGGGCATAGTGGACCGGCATAACCATGGTGTCGATCTGCCCGGCCAGCAGGTCCGTGGCCGCTGGAGCCAGGCCCTTGTACGGCACGTCCACGAAGGTAGCGCTTGTCAGGTTGCGCAGTTGGTGCATGTGGATGAACCACGGACTGCCCGTCCCCATCGTGCCAAAGTTGAGGTCCCTGCCCTTGCCTGCGCGGGACAGCTGCACCAGTTCCATGACGGAGCGCGCCGGCACCTTGGGATTGACCACCAGCACCAGCGGCACCAAGATCATGCCGGACACCGGGACGAAGTCCCGCAGCGCGTCATAAGGCACCTTGGCCCCAAGAAAGTCGGTCACCTTGGGTAGCTTCGCCATCGCGTGGTTGATGGCGTGCGAGTCCGACACCACGCCGATCGTGTAGCCGTCCGCGGGAGCCCGCGCCACGGCGTCGGTGCCGATGATCGAGGACGCGCCCGGACGGTTCTCTACGATCACGGTCTGCTTCAGATTGCCCGACACGATCTCCGCCAGCGCGCGCGCTGCGGAGTCTGCATTCCCACCCACCGGGTACGGCACGATGATACGGATAGGCTGCTTGGCGGGCCATTCCTGTGCCCACGATGAGCCGGCAGCAAGACCCAGCGCAGCTATGACGCAAAGGGTACGTCGAGTGATAGTCATGTTGTCTCCTTGGTACGGGTGGTGAAGCTGTGAACTGTCCGCAGTTCGTTGCGTACGCTTCACAGTGTCCAAGGGACGACGATTGCCGTATAGTAGGTGCACAGAGTGCACCAACAAAAGACCGCTACATGCCCCGCTCCACGATCGATTCCCACGCTGCCCTATACCGCGAAGTTCGCGGGCTAAGCCGCGGACTGGCGGTCCTGCGCGCCTTGAATGCAATGCCGGGCGGCATAGGTGGCGTGGTCGAACTGGCTCGCATCACAGGGCTTCACCGCACCACGGTCAAGCGCCTGCTCGAGACATTGAGGGTCGAAGGCTTGGTACAACACAAGGACGAAGGCATGTCCTACGCTTTGGGCTTCGAGGTCAGGCGATTGTCGGAAGGGTACGTAGGCGCAGACTGGATCGACCGTATAGCCGCACCTGCCATGCGTGCTCACCTGCGCGCTCTATCCTGGCCCAGTGATCTGGCCACCCCTGACGCCGGATTCATGATCGTGCGGGAGTCCACCCACCGCGTCAGCATGCTTTCGCAGCACCGTGCCACGATCGGCATCCGTATCCCCATGCTGGTCTCATCGCTTGGTCGAGCTTGGTTGACCTGGTGTGCGGACGAAGAGCGGCAGGCGACGCTGGCGTTGTTGCGAGAGCGCACCGACGCCATTGGAGAGATGGCGAAAGACAGCGCCTACGTGAAGCGGATCCTTCGCGAGACGCTCAGGCGAGGATATGCCGTTAACAAGGGCGAATGGGCATCGGAGGCCAGTGTGACTGCCATTGGTTTACCGATACGCATTGGCGAGCATGCGATTGGCGCGATCAATCTGGTTATGCAACGGCACCTTGTTTCCGATCGCGAGATCGCTACCCGCTATGTGCCCCTGTTGCGCACCCTGGCAGATGAGATTTCCAAAGAGACAGCGAGCATGCCGCGCGGCTAACCACACCATCAGTAAGGACAAGGGGTAAACCCTCGATCCTGACGTAGACCATGACCAAGCCGGTCTTCGGCCCGACACGTCGCTTCATGCTCAATTCGCGCGCGTGATGGCCATGCGCTGTTTGCGCCTGAACCTCTGCTGATGATCCAAGCAGAATGTGGGCACTCGGGAGGTTCCCCTCCTGGCCGAACGTGGATGTGGAAGTAGTTGGATTCGTCGCCACATTGCGGACAGACAAATTACAAAACTGATTGGCCGCTATGGAGACGGTAGTTTCGGTTCCGCTACTTCCGCATTCAGTCGAGATGCTATGGATGCCTCCTGACTCAAGGATGTTTTGGGCAGCCGGCCCTCATCTTTCAATTTTTGATGCAGGACATGCAGCTGCTCGAGCTGCCGGCAGCCCCAGCTGAGGGTTTTGTCGCGATAAGGGGTGATCGTACTTTTCAAGGAAATTGGTGCGCTTTAGGGCAAAAAACACATTGCACGGCAATGACTTGCGAGCTCGGATCACGTCGTGACCGCTGGCGGTTATAAGTCCTTGATCTCCAACCAAATATCGCCCCTGACCGTATTATTTCGCACAAGAAGTACGATCACCCCAGATTGCACTGCAAAAAAGCAAAGAGGCCCGGTGACTGACCCAACCGACCCGAAGATCGGCAGCGCCCATCGATGAGCGGCACTGAGCAGACCGCCTCTGCGCGACCGCGCAACGTGCCCATCGGCGCGCCTGTGTGCCGCGCATGACGGCACAGTCGCGGCGCCTTTCGATCCTCACCGCCGAAGAAATAGAGGAACTCTACGGCTTGCCGTGTTTCACCGAGGACGAGCGATGCCGCTACTTCGAGCTGAGCCCGATTGAGAGCGAAGCGGTCGGCGCCGTGCGCACCGTCTCGGCCGCCGCCCATCTATCGCTTCAGCTTGGCTACTTCAAGGCGAAGCAGCAGTTTTTCGTCTACGAGCTGGAAGCCGTACACGCCGACCTCGACCACATCCTGCGGCGTCACTTTCCTGGACGCGAGCTGGATACCATCGGGCCGCTTTCGAAGCCCACGCGACTCGCACAGCAACGGCTCATCCTCCGGTTGTTCGACCACCACCCGTGCGACGGCGCCGCGAAGGATGAGCTGGAACGCAAGGCGCAACGCTTCGCCATGCTATCGACGCAACCCATCTACATCCTGCGCGAAGTACTGCAGCATCTGGCGAACCGACGCACCGTCGCGCCCGGCTACACCTACTTGCAGGACCTTGTCAGCCGCGCTGTCACCGGCGAACGCAAGCGGATCACGCAGCTACTCGATCAAGCCCTGCCGGCCGAGGTCCAGTTGGCGCTGGACGAGTTGCTGCAGGCCGACGATGGCACCTACCGAATCAGCACCCTCAAACACGAACCCAAAGACTTCGGCAACAAGCAACTGCGCCAGGAGGTCGCCCGGCGCAAGCGCTTCGGGCCGTTGCACGAGTTTGCCCAGATTTTTCTCGCGACCACCGGGTTGTCCAACGAGAGCGTCAAATACTATGCCTCGCTGGTCCAGTTCTACACCGTCTATAAGCTGCGCCGGATGGCGCTGTCCACTGTGCGGCTGTACCTGCTTTGCTTTTCGTATCACCGTCTTCGGCAGATCAACGACAACCTGGTCGAGGCCTTCATCCACTTGGTCGACCAATACGAGGATGCGGCCAAGCGCGCGGCCGAAGAGGCGGCGCAAAAAGCATTGATCGATGCCGGCGAACACCTCAAAGCCGCCGGGCAGGTGCTCAACCTGTTCGTCGACCCCACCATTCCTGCGCGGACCTCGTTCGCACAGGTCAAGGCCCAGGCCTTCGCGTTGCTGGAGCCGGCGCAGTTTCCGGTGGTGTCGAACTTCATGCGCAACATCGAGTTCGACAAGATCCGTTTCGAGTGGGACTACTACACAGCACAGTCGATGGCCTTCAAGCGCAACTTGCGGCACTTGTTCGCCGACCTGGAATTCGCCGGCCGAGTGGAGGATGCTCCGCTGCTGGAAGCGCTGGTCTTCCTGCAGGATCTGCTGCGCCGCGGCGTCCCGCCGAGCCAGATCAACCGAGACAAGTTTCCCGACGCCGTCATTCCGAAAGGACTGCGGCGCTACCTCTTCACGCCACCGACTGGGAAGGGAACACCGAAAAGGCTGCTGGTCGATCGCTATGAATTCCTCGTGTACCGCCTCGTGCGCAACGCGTTGGAGGCCGGCGACCTCTATGTCAAGAACAGCAACGAGTTCCGCCGTTTCGAGGATGACCTGATCAGCGATGCTCGCTGGAAAAACAAGAACGCGGTGCTGCGAGAGATCGGCGCGCCGTTGCTGATGGCGCCGATCGAGAAAACCCTGGCGAGCCTGCGCGAGACGCTGGAAGCGAAGTTCGCCTCGGTCAACCAGCGCATCGACAGCGGCGAGAACAAACACATCAAGCTCACCGGCCGTGCCGACAATCGCCGCTGGACATTGATCTATCCCAGCGAGGATGAGCCGACCAACAGCCCGTTTTATGGCCAATTGCCAGGTATCGGCATCGCCGATCTGTTGTGGTTCGTCGCGGGAAAGACGGGGTTCCTGAAGTCTTGCACCCACGTGCTCGACCGCTATGTCAAACAAGCCCCTGACCCACGTGCGCTGTTGGCATGCATCGTGGCGATGGGCACCAACATGGGACTGTGGAAGATGGCCGAAGTCTGCGGCATCAGCCACGGGTCGCTGGAGACGACCGCACGCAACTTTCTTCGGGTGCAGACCCTGCATGCAGCAAACGACGCGATCTGCAATGCGACGGCGGCGCTGCCGGCGTTCCACTTCTACGACATCCACGACGAGGTTCATTCCAGCAGCGACGGGCAACGCATGGAAACGCAGATCAACACGATCAATGCCCGGTACTCCAGCAAGTATTTCGGACTGAAGAAGGGCGTGAGCGCCTATACGCTGGTGGCCAACCACGTGCCGATCAACGCCAAGATCATTGGCACGCACGAGCATGAGAGCCACTACGTGTTCGACCTGCTGCACAACAATACTACGGAGATCAGGCCGGCACGTCATTCCACGGACTCGCATGGCACGAACCAGGTGAACTTCTGGCTGCTGCACGCGTTCGGCTACCGCTTCGCGCCTCGTTACCGAGACCTTCACAAGAAGATGCAGACGCTGGTCGGGTTCGAGCATCCCAAGCACTACGGCGATCGCCTCATCAAACCGGCGCGCAGGGTCTTCGATGATCTGATCGTCAAGGAGTGGCCCAACATCCAGCGCATCATGGCGTCGCTGGCTCAGAAAGACGTTACGCAGGCGACGATCGTGCGCAAGCTGGCCAGCTATGCCCGGCAGAACCAGACCAAGAAGGCGCTGTGGGAGCTGGACAACATCTGCCGCACGCTGCACATCGTGAGTTTCATCGACGACGTGCAGTTGAGGCAGCGCGTGCAAAAGGCCCTCAACCGCGGCGAGGCCTATCACCGGTTTCGACGCGCAATCGCCTACGTCAACGCGGGCAAGTTCCGCGTGAAGACCGAGGGCGAGCAGCAGATCTGGAACGAATGCTCCCGATTGATTGCCAATGCCGTGATCTTCTACAACACCGCGCTGCTGTCCCGCGTGTACGCGCAAAAGCTGGCCGCCGGCGATCTGGAAGCGGCCGAACTGCTCAAGAAGGTCTCACCGGTAGCTTGGCAACACGTCAACCTGTTCGGGAGTTTCGAGTTCACCGACACGGAATCTGGCATCGATCTCGACGCATTGGCCGCACAGTTTGCCGATCCCGACTTCTGGCGCAACGCCATGCAGGACAGCCCTGTCGACGAGGGGCCGGCCACGTAGTGGGCCGCTCGTTTTACCTTTTCGAGGGGTTGGGCAGAAATAGCCAATTTTGTCTTCTACGGATAGAAGTGCGAAGAGATGAGCGCACAAGATTTTCCATGATTTCTCCCAAATGAAGATCAGTAAATAAAGCTCAAAAAAATCCCGCTATGTCAGAGCCTGGCGATCAGTTCCGGCACAGCCGTGAACAGGTCGGCCTCCAGGCCGTAGTCGGCTACGGAGAAAATCGGCGCTTCGGGGTCCTTGTTGATGGCGACGATCACCTTGGAGTCCTTCATGCCGGCCAAGTGCTGGATGGCGCCGCTGATGCCGACCGCCACATACAACTGGGGCGCGACGATCTTGCCTGTCTGACCCACCTGCCAGTCATTGGGGGCGTAGCCCGCGTCCACGGCGGCGCGGCTGGCGCCCAGCGCGGCGCCGAGCTTGTCCGCCAGCGGCGTCATCACTTCATTGAACTTCTCCGCACTGCCTAGCGCACGGCCACCGGAGACGACGACCATGGCTGCTGTCAGTTCCGGACGATCATTCTTGGCAATCTCACTGCCCAGGTAGCTGCTTTTTCCGCTGTCGGTGGCTGTTGCAGCACTTTCCAAGGCAGCAGAACCACCCGTGGCCGCCGCCGCATCAAACCCTGTGGTGCGCACAGTGATGATCTTGATCGCATCGCTGCTCTTGACTGTGGCAATGGCGTTGCCTGCATAAATCGGGCGCTCGAAGGTGTCAGCGCCGTCCACCTTTGTGATGTCGCTGATTTGGGCCACATCCAACTTGGCCGCAACGCGCGGCGCCACGTTCTTGCCGCCTGCGGTGGCAGGGAACAAGATGTGGCTGTAGTTGGTGGCAATTTGCAGCACCTGCGCAGCCAGATTCTCTGCCAGGCCATGGGCAAACTGGGCGCCGTCGGCATGGATGACCTTGGTGATGCCGGATATGTGTGCTGCCGCTTGCGCTGCTTGATGAGCATTGTGACCAATGACCATGAGATGCACCTGACCGTCAGTGAACATACTGATCTGAGCGGCAGCCATTACAGCGTTCAGCGTGGCAACCTTGATGGCGCTGTGGTCGTGTTCAGCAATAACGAGTATAGACATTTTGGCAATTCCTTAAATCACTTTGGCTTCGCTCTTGAGTTTGGCCACCAAGGTAGCCACATCGGGCACCCTGATGCCGGCACTGCGCTTGGGTGGCTCGGTCACTTTGAGGGTCTGAATGCGTGGGGCTACGTCCACGCCCAGATCGGCAGGCTTGACTACTTCCAGCGGCTTTTTCTTAGCCTTCATGATGTTGGGCAGCGTCACATAGCGCGGCTCGTTCAGACGCAGGTCGGCAGTGATGACGGCAGGAAGAGTCACGGAGATGGTCTCCAGCCCGCCATCAACCTCACGCGTGACCGATACCTTACCGTCGGCCACTTCCACCTTGCTGGCAAAAGTAGCTTGCGGAAGATCCGCCAGGGCGGCGAGCATCTGGCCGGTCTGGTTGCAGTCGTCGTCAATGGCTTGTTTGCCCAGAATGATCAGGCCGGGCTGCTCCTTGTCCACCAGGGCTTTGAGGAGTTTGGCGACGGCCAGCGGTTGTAGTTCTTCGGTGGTTTCCACCAGGATTGCGCGGTCAGCGCCGATGGCCATGGCGGTGCGCAGGGTTTCCTGGCATTGCGCGGTGCCGCAGGAGACAGCGATGATTTCGGTGGCTACGCCTTTCTCTTTCAGACGGACGGCTTCTTCAACGGCGATTTCGTCAAAGGGGTTCATGCTCATTTTGACGCTGGCGATATCTACACCGGTGTTGTCCGACTTGACGCGGACCTTCACGTTGTAGTCCACCACGCGCTTGACGGGGACAAGGATTTTCATTGTTTTTTCTGATTTTTAGCGTTACATACCATCGTTCATGTGTCGCACACGGTCTCTGAGCAGAAACTTCTGAATTTTCCCAGTCGCGGACTTTTGGAGTTCGCCAAACACGATCTGTGTCGGAACTTTGAAGCGGGCTAGTCCTGCTCTGCAATGCTCGATCAGTACAAGATCGGTCACCATGAACCCGGGCTTGAGCTCAACGAACGCGCAAGGTGTTTCACCCCACTTCGGATGCGGCTTCGCCACCACGGCAGCATGCAGTACCGCCGGATGACGATACAGAATGTCTTCTACTTCGACCGAATTGATGTTCTCACCGCCAGAGATGATGACGTCCTTCGATCGATCTCTGATCTGGATATAGCCATCTGAATGAAGGACAGCCAAATCACCTGAGTGAAACCACCCCCCGGCGAACGCTTCTTCAGTGGCCGATGGATTCTTCAAATAGCCCAGCATGGTCATGTTGCCCCGGAACATAACTTCCCCCACCGTCTTCCCGTCCCGCGCCACAGGCTGCAACGTATCGGGATCGAGCACAGCCACAACATCTTGTGCTGTGTAGCGTACGCCTTGACGCCCCTTTTTCTCCGCCAACGCTGCGGTTTCCAGCGCTGCCCACTCGGTTTGTTCAGCGCAAACCACCGCTGGTCCGAACACCTCGGTCAGACCATAGATCTGGGTGATCCGAAACCCCATTTCCTGCATCGCGGCAATCACCGGAACTTGGGGGGGCGCTCCCCCGAGCAGCGCGTGCACCGTGTGACTGATGCCTCGCTTCCATTCCTCCGGCGCTGCCGCCAGCATGGCATGCACAACAGGCGCACCACAGTAGTGGGTGACCCCGTATTCGCGGATGGCCACAAGCGCAGTTTTCGGCTCAAACCGACGCATACAGATGTGTGTCCCCGCGTTCGCCGCCATCGTCCACGCGAAGCACCATCCATTGCAGTGAAACATGGGTAGAGTCCAGAGAAAGACGGCGTGCCGTGGCATCTCCCAATCGATCATGTTCGATAGAGACGCGAGGTAAGCACCTCGGTGGTGATAAACCACCCCCTTCGGATTGCCGGTTGTTCCCGACGTGTAGTTCAGGGAAATCGGCTGCCACTCGCTTGCAGGCTCGTAGTCCAGAGGGTCCTGGGGTTCGACTGAGATGAAGCTCTCATAGTCAAGCTCACCAAGACAGCGGCCACCTGGCCCTTGAGGATCGTCGATATCAATCACCAGGGGCGGGGAAGCGAGCAAGGCCAGGGCCTGCCCCACCGTTTCCGCGTACTCGGTATCGGTGATCAGCACCTTGGTTGCCGAGTGTTCCAATATGAATGCTATCGCCTGTGGATCCAGTCTCGTGTTAATCGCGCAAAGAACGCCGCCTGCCATCGGCACGCCGAAATGGGCCTCGATCATTTCAGGCGTGTTGGCGGCGAAGAAAGCAATCGTGCTCCCCACACCGACCCCAGCCCCGCGCAAGGCCGACGCGAGTTGCCGGCATCGTCGATAGGTCTCTTCCCACGTATAACGACGTATCCCATGGATCACTGCGACGCGCTGGGGGTAAACCTCGGCGGTGCGCCGCAAGAAGGAGATGGGACTTAGGGGGGAAGCATTGACCTGGTTCTGCCCCAGCCCGACTGAATAAGGATTCATCGCTATTCGCCCTAAACGCGAAGTGCCGCTCTGGAAATAATCATGCGCTGGATCTCGGATGTTCCTTCGACAATCTCCAGGACTTTCGCATCACCAAAGGCCCTCGATACTGGGTACTCGATCATGATTCCGTTGCCACCATGAATCTGAATCGCCTGATGCGCAGCTTCCATGGCCTTCTCCGTAGCGAACAGTTTGGCCATCGACGCCTGGGTATCACATGACAACCCCGCATCCTTTCGTGCCGCTGCGTCGTATAACATCAAGCGTGCAGCATGCGCGTGAGTCGCCATGTCCGCGACCTTGAACTGCAGAGCCTGAAACTCCGCGAGCCGTCGACCAAAAGCCGTGCGATCGTTCATGTAGGACACGGACCGCTCCAGCGAGCCCTGCAGGATGCCCAGCCCCAAGGCACCGATCAGGATACGCCCTGTGCTGATATTGCCCAGCGTTTGCTTGAGCCCGGCACCGATCTCTCCGAGCAAGTAGTCGGTAGGGAGCGTGCAATCCTCGAAAAAAAGTTCATAGGTTGTGGATCCGCGCCAGCCAATTTTTTGCAGCTTGCGTCCGTGCGTGAACCCCTGTGTGCCGTTTGGCACGATGAAGTTGGAGATTTCCTTGCGGCCATCGGCTCGAACGCCAGTGACAGCGGCAATCACAACCGGCCCGGTAATGTCGGTGCCCGAGTTGCTGATGAAAGTCTTGGAGCCGTTGATCACCCAATGGCCGTCGAGCAGCACAGCCCGTGTCTGAATGTTGGCTGCGTCGGATCCGGCATTGGGCTCCGTCAGGCCAATGCAGCCGATCTGCTCGCCACTCAGGATGGGGCGCAAGAACCGCTCGCGCTGCGCCGCCGTACCGTAGTTGTGCAGCAGGCTAGCGGGCGTAGAGTTTGCCATCAACGAAGCGGCCACCGCCGCATCCACCCTCGCAATCTCCTCGAGCACAATCGTGAAGCCCAGCCAATCGCCGCCGCCACCTCCATCGGCCTCACGGTACGGCAGGCCAAGGAACCCGAGCGCCCCAGCCTGCTTCCAGACCTCGTACGGGAAGCCCTGTTCCTCCCAAAGCCGCTCGGAAATGGGCGCAATCTCGTTTTCAGCGAAACTGCGCACCGACTCGCGGATCATGTCATGTTGTTCGTTCAGTTGAGTAAGCATCAAAATTTCCCCTTAACGTCTAGCGGATCACGCCAGCACGTAAACTGTCTTGACCGTGGTGTAAAACTCGCGGGCATAGGCTCCCTGCTCGCGCGGCCCGTAGCTGGAACCCTTGATGCCACCAAATGGCACGTGGTAATCAACGCCTGCAGTTGGCAGATTGATCATCACCATGCCGGCACGGACGCTGCGCTTGAAGTGCGTGGCTAGTTGCAGTGATGTGGTCACGATACCCGCGCAGAGTCCGAACTCGGTGTCGTTTGCCACAGTGAGCGCCTCTTCGTAATTTTTCACGCGAACCACGCTGGCCACCGGGCCGAAGATTTCCTCCCGGTTGATGCGCATGGCAGGAGTGGTGTCGGTGAACAAAGCCGGCAACAAGTAATGCCCGCGGCGCGCCCGCGACACAGTGGTGCCTCCGAAGGCAAGCGTCGCACCCTCGCGCTGACCGATGTCGATGTACTCAAGGTCCTTGGCGAGTTGGCGACTGTCCACTACCGGGCCAATGTCGGTGCCGGGCCCGAGAGCGTCGTCAATCTTCAACTGGGCCAAACGCGTTGTCAACGCAGTGACAAAGGCGTCATGGATACGCTCGGTCACGATGAAGCGGCTGGACGCCGTGCAGCGCTGGCCGGTCGAGTAGTAGGCTCCTTGCAACGCGCAGTTCACGGCAACGCCGAGGTCTGCGTCGTCCACCACGACCAGCGGGTTCTTCCCGCCCATCTCGATCTGTACCTTGGCCTGCCGTGCAGCAGCGATCTGCGCTACCCGCGCGCCTGTGGCTTGCGAGCCGGTGAAACTGATCGCACCGACATCCGTCGCACGACAGAGTGCCTCGCCGACGTCGCCCTTGCCCATCACAAGGTTGAACACCCCTGGTGGAACACCCTGACGGTGCAGAATCTCGGCCAGCGCCCACGCACAGCCTGGTGCGGTTTCGGATGGCTTGAGAACCACACAGTTGCCGTAAGCCAGTGCAGGTGCCACCTTCCACGCCGGGATGGCGATCGGAAAGTTCCAAGGGGTAACGAGAGCCACAACGCCTACCGGCTCGCGCGTAATCTCGACACTCACGCCCCGCCGCACCGAGTCCACCAGCTCGCCGCGGCTTCGCAGCACCTCGGCGCCGAAGAACTTGAAGATATGTCCCGCCCGAGTGGCTTCGCCGATGCCTTCGGGGAGGGTCTTGCCTTCCTCACGTGAGAGCAGGCGACCCAGCTCTTCCTTTCGGCTGAGAATCTCGTTGCCGACGCGGTCCAGCAAGTCGGCACGTTCCTGGATGCCTGAGCTGCACCACGCTGCGAAGGCACCGCGGGCAGCCTGCACGGCTTCTTTCACCTGCTCAACAGAGGCCACAGCATAGTGCCCGACCACGTCGTCCAGGTCCGACGGGTTCTCGTTGGCCAGCGCGTTGTCGCCGTCCACCCAGACCTGATTAATGTAATTTGCGTGAATCATTGGTGTCGTCATGTTGGCCTCTTCGTCAAAACGATTCCTCAAGAATCCGCAGGTAGTCGTCGACACTGGCCACCCGCGGATTGGTGGAATGGCAATGGTCCATGGGAGCCGCCTGTGCAATCTCTTTAAGTACTGCGCGATCCAGCCCCATGGCACCGAGGCCAGCAGGCAGGCCGAGACGGCTGTTAAGTGAGCGGATGAAATCGGCCGGATCAGCTGTAGCCGGCAATCCCATGGCCTCGGCCAGCACGGCCTGCTTGTTGCCGATTGCGGGGCGATTAAAGCGCAGCACAGCTGGTAGCAACACTGCGTTCAACGTTCCGTGGTGGAGCGATACCCCCGGTACCGCACCCAACGGGTGGGACAGAGCATGCACTGCGCCCAGCCCTTTCTGAAAAGCCATGGCCCCTTCCATGGCAGCCATCATCATGTTCCAGCGGGCGTCCCGGTCGCTTCCAGTTCGAGTCGCGTCTTCGATGTGCTGGATGCCTCTGCGCAGGCCGTCTATCGCAATGGCTTCTGCCGGCGGGTTCACCGCAGGAGCGAGATAGGTCTCGATGCAATGAGCAATCGCGTCCATACCGGTAGCCGCTGTCAGAATCGGTGGCAGACCCAGCGTCAGTTCCGGATCGCAAATCGCAATCTTTGGCAACAGATAGGGACTGAGCAGGCCAAGCTTGCGACCCGCCTCCATCACGATCACGCTGCCACGGCCGACCTCGCTGCCGGTTCCGGCAGTGGTCGGAATCGCCACCAGTGGTGCCACACGGGCAGTGATGCGGCTGGCACCGCCCTCAACCGCCGCATACTGCTGCAACGGGCCCGGGTGGGTAGCCAGCAACGCGGCTGCCTTGGCCAGATCTATCGATGAACCGCCGCCGACGGCGATCACGCCGTCACACTGGTTTTCAACGAATAACGCCGTGGCATCGATAACGGCGCGTTCGGTCGGATTCGACGGGGTGGAGTCATAGATCACTGGCTCCCGCCCCGTGCCGATCGAGTCCAGAACGCGCTGGAGCAGCCCGGCCGCCCGAACGCCCTTGTCGGTTACCACGAGTGGGCGACGGATGGCCAGTTTTTCCAGTTCGGCGTCAAGCAGCTTGATCGCGCCAAAGTCGAACTGGACAGTGGTAAGGTAATTGATTGTTGCCATGGTGTTCCTGTGGATTAATTTGATGCAGAGCCCCGAGTGGGGGATCGAGACGTGTCAGTCCTTGAAATAAGCCTCGTTCATTAGAGGCAACGGGTCGGCTATACGAACGGGGGGGAAATCCATCAGGTCGAGAACCTGCGATTTCAGGTCGACCCCGGGCGCGATCTCGATGAGCACGAGGCCATCGGGTGCCACATCAAACACTGCTCGCTCGGTGATGATCTTTGCGCTCTGGGCCCGCTCGCCGACGTTGCGGCGCAAGGGGTAGGTGATCTCCTGCACGGCACGTGGGAACTTGCGCACCTGACCTTCGCTGACAATCCTCAACTGACCGTCCTCAACCTTGACCTTGAGTCCGCCGGTCGTGAAAGTCCCGGTGAATAGTAGGCTTCTGGCGTTGTAGGCAATGTCGATGAAACCGCCCGGCCCGGGATTAGCGACGCCGAACCGGCTCACGTTCACATTGCCCGCTTCATCGAACTGGGCAAACGCCAGCGCAGCAACCTGGCAGTTTCCGCCGTCGATAAAGTCAAACTGCGAAGGGCCATCGATGAGCGCCTCGGGATACTTGTTCGCGGAAAACTGCCAGCCGCTCATGACAATCCCGCCAAACGGTCCGTGCTCGGTGGTGAAGCTGTAGCGCAGCAATCCATCGTCATCGAACGCGCCGTCTTCCATCATCACTGTAGGTACGTCAGACGAGGCACCAAAGCCAAAGATCGTTGGCACGCCCGGATGGATCTCTGCTGCAGCGCGGCGCGCGATGATCTTGTCCGCCCCCGGCGGCAGCTTCTGCGTTGACGCGTTGCGGAATATCTGACCTCCCAAATAGGCGTCGTCATGCCGCACATCCGTGGTCATCATCTGGTCCGGAGAGACCACAACGCGATCAACCAGCTCGCCGGGCACCCGCACCGCGTGCACGGAACGACCGCGCCGCGGCACGATCTTGCGGACCTGTGCAATCACGGTACCTCCACAAGCTTTCACGGCAAGTGCCATGGCTAGTGCGCTGGAGGTGATGGGCTCGTCCTCAAAGCTCAGGTTGCCATGCTCGTCCGCGCTGGTAGCCCGCAGGAATCCGACGTTGAGCGGCCAGGTCGGATAGAACAGGTATTCCTGCCCCTCCAGCTCAACCATCTTGACGAGATCGTCCTGCGCCTTCGCGGTGTACTTACCACCCTGTTGCCGCGGGTCAATGTACGATCCCAGTCCAATTCGGGTTATGTAGCCTGGACTACGCCTGGCCACCTCGCGCAGCCAGTGCATGGTGGCGCCAATGGGCCAGCAGTAGGCTTCGACCTTGTTCTCACGAATCAGGCGCATCATTTCGGGTCGCCTGCCCGTAGCAGGATCGACGGCGTTGATAAAGTTGCCTGAGATAACTCGTTTCATCAGTCCTTCAATCGCCACGTGATCCATGCCGCGGATGCACATGGCATCGCCCACGCTAACCGGGAAATAGAACGTCAGGTCGCGGGGACTTCCGGTCTGCTCGAAGCGATCTGCCAGCGCCTTGAACAGATCGTCTGGAGTCAGCCAACCGATAACGCCGACGCTGGCGATGGCTTGACCGGGTTGGATGTCGGCCACTGCCTCGGCCGCAGTGCAGATCTTGCTCATTCCTGAAAATGAATGATGTGGGTTCCAACGCAGACGGTTTCGCCGCACTGGTTAAACAGAGTGGCATCTGCCCACAGGCGGCGCTTTTCGTCATCCGCTCGGGCAATGCGGTAATGAACCGTCAGTGTGTCGCCGATGAATACCGATTTGGTAAACCGTACGTGGTCATAACCGTACGAAACAGCAGGTCGCCCGACAAGACCGAGATACTTGGTCACCGCCCCGGCGATGTAGCCGACCAGCATCGCCCCCTGGGCCACTCGGGCACCGAGACCGACGCGGCGGCAGTACTCTTCGTCCACATGGTTGGGGTGGTTGTCGCCGCTGATGCCGGCGAACGCATAGATGTCGTACTCGCTGACTGTGCGTGTGTAACTGGTTTCCGTTCCGATAAGCGTGGACACAGGTCCTTGGTGGTTCTTGCCGTATTCCAGCATGGTGTTCTCCTTGGGTTAGGGGGTTAGATCCGCTCTGGCGATACGGAGCCGTCGAGAGCAAGAAGCGACTCGAAAAGAAAGTAGTCGCCCCAGATCAGCTCATTGGCCGTTGCGACGCCGAGTTTTTTGTTGAAGCAGCCATTGGCCAGAATTCCCGCCGGCCGCGCGTCGTTGGAGCCGGTCGGCGTGAGATGCGTACGCACCAATTGTTCGACGGAGGCTTCTGCTGCTTTCCTGTATCGATCCTCGCGCTGCGGAATGAAACGTGCTAGCTTGAGCAATGCCGCCGCCGCAATGGCCGTCGCTGAGGTATCGCGCTCGGTGTTCGGTATCGCCGGATCATCAAAGTCCCAGTACGCTACGTGGTCCGGCGGCACATGGTCCAGCCACCAGTCCGTAACCCGCATTGCAACGTCGCGGAATTCACCGGCTCCGGACTGCAACGCCTGCGCCAGACCCAGCATGCCCCACGCCTGGGCCCGGGCCCACGTGCTGTTTTCATGGATGCCCTTGTGCGTGTACCGACGAACGAGCTTGCCCGTCAGGGGGTCGAAGGTCGCCGATTGACAGATGGACCCGTCTTCCCGCATGCACAAGGCAAGGTGCTGGCGCAGGTGCTGCCGACCTATTTCGTAGGACGCCGATGCTTGACCGCGCCCCATCAAAAGACGGATGGTGCCCGGCAATGAATCAATGTTGGCCTCGTTGGCACCAACGTTCGAAGCCTCTTCCGCCTCAGTGCCTAGCGGGATAAGCTTTGCTACCGGGTTGTACATACAAACCAGCCCTTGCGTCCCTTCAAGCGCCAGCTCGCGCGCCTGCGTATCACACAGCAGTAGGTTGCCAAGTTCGACACCGTAATAGAAGAGGAACCCCTTAAAGACCGATTTGGATTCCACGCGAGGACGCAGCTTCTGTGTCCACACACGTGCGTGCTTGCGGTAGTCTGCCCTTCCCGTGTGAAGAGCCGCAAGCCATAGCATTCCAACCCAGAAGCCGCCAGTCCAGTCTCCTGCTGGAGTCCTGGTCCACAGTCCAGTTTTCGGATTAGCGTGATGGGGGAACCCCGGGGTCAAATCTGCGAGCGTTGAGTCAATGCGCTCCAGCATGCATTGGACCGCGTAGCTGCGGTGGTCATTGGTCACTCGATGTCTCCTTTTCAACTTTATGCAGTCGATAGTAGGCATCGATCAAACGAGCGTCCAATATATAATTCTTCTGCTATTTAGACTTAATGGATATGTATGAATCTTCGCCATGTAGATTTGCGCCATTTGCGCTACTTCATCGCAGTTGCTGAGGGCTTGAGCTTTTCCCGTGCGGCAGAGAGACTCCACATCGCGCAACCGCCTCTGAGTCAGCAGATCCGCCAACTCGAAGAAGCGATCGGCGTCACGCTTTTGCACCGCACCAAGCGACATGTGGAGTTATCTGAAGCCGGCGAGATATTCCTGGAACATGCGCGGCAGATCCTCCGCTCTACGGAGATCGCGGCCCTTGAGGCGCAGCGAGCCCAGCGCGGGGAAATCGGGCGGCTCGCGGTCGGCTTCTTCGAGCACATGTCGTACACCTTGCTGCCGCCAATCTTCCGGGCTTTTCGGGAGCGCTATCCGAAGGTCGAGATCGACCTTCGCTGGTTTCCCGTCATCGGGCAGGTGGATGCCCTACAAAGTGGCCAAGTGGATATTTCATTCATGCGCCCGGTATCCAATTCGGAAGGGATCACCAGCGAGGTGATACTCCGCGAACCATTTGTCTTGGCGGTACCTGCTGGACATCCCCTGGCCAGCCGTGAATCAATCTCGATTAAGGAATGCTGCGATGAACGTCTGGTCATGTATGCACCTCACTTAGCACCTGATTTTCACGAAATGATTACCCACATGTGTGCTGCTGCGGGCTTTCTACCCAACATCGCGCTTGAAGTTGGTCAGGTCTACACTGCATTGGGCCTGGTAAGCGCCGGCGTAGGACTGGCTTTTGTACCCTCCTCGGTACAGAGCGTTCACTTCGACCACGTGGCATATAAGCCCGTAACAGGTCGCATGCCCAAGATCGAGGTTTCTCTTGGCTGGAAGCAAAGACACCCCTCGCCGTTGCTGCTAGCCTTCGTTGAAATCGCAAAGAGCATCAACCAAGAAAAAGGCGGCGAAGCTCCCTCACAGAAGCCCCGCCGCCTTGCGAGCTAGCAATTACTGGTTATTTTTTGACCAGTGCACAGCCGCCATCAGCCATTGGGCGAAATGCCTCATCCGCAGGAATTGTCGCCAACAGCTTGTAGAAATCACCGGGGCCCTTAGACTCGGAAGGTTTCTTGACTTCGTACAGATAGAGCGGATGGATCTTTCGGCCGTCGGGACGGATTGAACCCTTCCCGAATAGTTTGTCGTCCGTCGGTAGAGCCTTCATCTGCGCTACTACCTTGGCCCCATCCGCGTCAGCCTTGAGAGCGGCAACTGATTTTAGATAGTGCATCACAGCAGAGTAGACACCCGCGTGCGCCATGGTCGGATATTTCCCACCGTTGGCGCTGCCATACTCACGGCCAAACTTTCGACTTTCCTCATTCATGTCCCAATACCACGCTTCGGACAGAACCAAGCCCTGGGCCGCCTGCAGACCGAGAGCTTGCACGTCGCTACTGAAGACGAGAAGTCCCGCCAGCTTCTGTCCACCGGCCGTAATACCGAATTCAGACGCCTGCTTGACAGCAGTGATTGTGTCGCCACCCGCATTCGCAAGTCCAATCACCTTGGCTTTGGAGGCTTGCGCTTGCAGCAGGTACGATGAAAAGTCGGTTCCCGGGAAAGGATGGCGAACCTTTCCCAAGACCTTACCGCCACTCTTCACGACAACCGATTCGGTGTCGCGCTCAAGCGCGTGGCCAAACGCGTAGTCTGCTGTGATGAAGAACCACGAATCACCCCCCGTCTTCACGACAGCTTTGCCAGTGCCATTAGCTAGCGCCCATGTGTCGTAAGTCCAGTGAATCGCATTGGGTGTGCAGGAACGGCCCGTCAAGTCCGAGGTTCCACCCGCGGAAACAAGTAGTACCTTATTCTTTTCCTTGACAACCTCGTTGACTGCGAGAATCACGGATGACGTTGGAACGTCCACAATGACATCAACCTTGTCCACGTCAAACCAGCGACGAGCTACGCTGGCACCAACATCTGGCTTGTTCTGGTGGTCTGCTGCGACAAGTTCTACTTTCAGACCGTGTTTAGCGGGGTCAAAATCCTCGATAGCCTTTTTTGCGGCCCATACAGATCCTGGGCCCGCCAGTCCTGCGTAGACGCCAGACTGGTCGTTCAGAATACCAATCTTGACGACCCCGTCGCTTATTTGGGCCTTCGCCCCGCCGCCGACCAAGCAGCCCCCAAGAACAATTGCATTCAGACCGATTTTCAATGCTTTCATGCATGACTCCTTCATAGTAATAAATATGCACACAACCATCTCTAGCAGCAGAGCGCTGCCACCACACACTCACCGTGGGCGAATCCAAAGTCCGGTGATTCGGATCGACCTAGATGCCCTTTGCACAGGGTGCGCAAGGCGTTACCCTCCCGTTCTCGTATTAACAGCTTCATGACGCTGCCCTGCAGGCACCACCTGTTCCGGAGACGGCATTCCTGTGCATGAGTTCGGGCGGCGTCTTTCAGTAAACTTAATGAGTAGTACCTTGATTTCGCCGGCGATGCCGCGGCGGAAGAGCAATACACACGCGATAAAGACGACACCCATGATCACAGTCAACAATGACCCGACTTTGTCTGCGAGGGTATTCTGCAAAGTAACGATCACGGCAGCACCTAGCAACGGACCGATGACTGTGCCCAACCCGCCCAACAGTGTCATCAGCACTACTTCACCGGACGTTTGCCAATAGGCATCTGTCAATGTGGCAAACCTGAATACGACCGCTTTGGTTGCGCCCGCCAAACCAGTAAGTCCAGCAGACAAAACAAATGCCATCAGCTTGTACCGATCAACGTCATACCCCAGCGAAATGACTCGAGCCTCGTTCTCGCGGATTGCCTTGAGGATCTGTCCGAAAGGTGAACGGATGATTCGATAGATCAGCCAAAAACCAAATACAAAGACGGCGAGAACGACGTAATACATGTGAAGATCCGACGTCAGATCGAAGAATCCAAAGAGGCGTCCCCGTGGAACACCTTGGAGACCGTCCTCGCCCCCTGTAAAAGGGGCCTGCAAGAAAACGAAGTACATCATCTGCGCAAGTGCGAGTGTGATCATCGCGAAGTAGATGCCGGAGCGGCGGATCGCCAGTCCCCCGAATAGCAATCCCAACACCGCAGCACTGACAGTTGCAACCAGGATGCCGAGTTCCGGCGTCAGCCCCCAGACCTTGATAACGTGGGCGGCTACGTAACTGGCCCCACCGAAGAACACCGCATGCCCAAAGGAAAGGAGCCCCGTGTACCCGAGCAGCAGGTTGAACGCACAGGCAAAAAGGGGTAATCGTCCTTTTGGTGCAGATTGACACGGCAAGGTGAAAAATATCGTTTTAAATCAATCTCTTACAAATCCGGCAGTTTGCAGACCTTCGTCCCTTTCGTGAAAATTGACACGTCCTGCTCTTTTAGCCGTTTTGACAGTTTCAGCGAAAAGTATGCGATTTACGTTCCGGCGCGATCTCCTCCGGCCGGCCAGCGCCTGGCTTGAAGAATCATGGCTGGCAAGTATTTGTTTGCGTTACCGGGTATTTTTAGTTTGCTGTACAGCTAATCAGCGCGTTTAACCTAATCAACGGTGCCCCACATCGGCCACGGCTACTGAGGCTTTGAGGCAAATTTATTTAGCATTCGAATCACCAATATATTCGACATGCTTGGACTGTTTTGCTACAGTGATCCATGGCAATCCTCAGTGAACTTTCGGGCATAGTGAAGCACCAGCGGTCCGAAATGGGCCTGAGCCAGGAACGGCTCGCTGAACTAGCTGGGCTCTCGCGCGCCACGATTAACGAGCTCGAAACGGGCAAGCTCACTAACCTGAGCCTCACCCGCGCCGAGCGCCTGGCGAACACGCTGGGTTTTGGGCTGGGCGTGACCGGTACTCGCAAGGCAAAGTCCGACCGTGACACTGCCGGTGCGTTGGAAACTGCGGCACGCTCTGGCAGCATCAGCTATGGCGAGATGATTCCGCCGGAAACGCTGCGTCACGCGCTGGTGACTGGTGTGATCCCACCCAACTACATCGCACAGTTGCGGGCCTTGCTCGATGAGGCACCTCTGAGCGTGCTCTCCGCCGCAGTGGCGCAAATAGAAGTCGAGAACGACGTACCGCGCAGAGCAACGTGGCAAAGGATGCGTCAACTGGCCACGGCCACCGCCTGTACGCGGGGCATCTGGTTGTGAACCTTACTTAGTTTTAGACAGACGCCTTGGCTGGCTGCACTGTCTCAGGTCTTTGCTCTTGTATTTTTGGCTGACGGCAGTAACTTTGACCATCTCCAGCGCTTTAACCTAAGTCAGTAACGCCCTAAAACGCCTTTTTTTGGCAGTTCATGGTCAACGGGCCTCCCATTTCGTCCGATGGTGGTCACCGTCGCTCCGTGAACTCAAGGTGACCATAGCTACGTAGTTGGTTTCAATACCTGACCGGCCGTACTCCCGGTTGGTCGATAGATGGCTAAAGTCACTGCCAAACGGCCGACTGCAGTGAGATTGACCATCCTACGGGTACGTAAGCTTGGCCATCACCGGCTAGAACACCCTTTCTCGTCAACATGTGGCCAGCCTCCCTATCGGCCACACAAGAACTTAGCTCGCAATCTACCCATGATCCAGTCGAATTCGACCTGACCAAGTTCCCATCCTTTACGCCTGATGCCGGCATCGATTTCATTCAGTAGCGCGGTCAAAGTCAAATCGTTGCGTTCAATGCGCTTTCTTTCGGTATAGCCGGTCAATTGCTCCACAAGATCTGTGCACATGAGGTACCGTCCTCGGCGTTCGTCTTCGGAGAGACCAATGACGTAACGACCATCACTCTCACACGCTGCAACCTTCATGTGGGCTCCAGCCAGCGAAGCGGGAAACGGATTGTGAGGGAAGTCTTCCGGAACCGAGACTTCTTGTTCATCGTTTGGGGCATCTTCCCCGGGCATATCGGTTTGACTCATGTGTACCGCCTTGCAAATGCTGTGGAACACAAAGACCACAGATCTCCAGAATAGAGAGGCCAAATCTTGCGTCAATAGCAACTATTAGCGGTGCAGCACGAAAACTGAAAAACCCATGAAAAAAGCCGCCAAGGTTGCGCATGCTGGGAGCAGAGGTGTGGCGGCTACCCACCCCATCCTGGTGAGGTGCTCAAGGAATATCTGGGCGACAGAACTGTCACCGAAACGGCTGTGAGGCTTGGTGTGACCCGAGTAACACTGTCGGGAATTGTGTCCGGTGCTTCTGGCGTTTCAGTCGACATGGCTTATCGACTGGGTGATGCCTTTGGAACAAGTCCTGCACTGTGGGCGGGCATGCATTGCAGTACGATTTGCACCAGGCAGGCACGCGGAAGATGATGACCCGAGAAGGATCTTCGAAGGAGTCTGGAAGTGAACTGCAGAAAGCGAAAACGCAGCGTAAGCCAACTTTTCCATTCAAGGTTTCGTAGCTCCAGATTTTCCTGGCAGGCTGAGGACAGAGATTGGGTGAACATGGCTCCAATTGGTCGGGAATTTGGAAGCCCGGACTACGACCGATTGATGCAACAGGATTTCCGTGATTTGAGGTCGAATTTATCTAGCCTCGTCAATAAATGCACCGATTCGAGTGTGGACAGTAACGCCCCCTCTGATCCCACTCAACGCAAGCATGCGATCAACGTGCAAATCGCGCTCCATGAACTTGGACAAGACGTAAACCTTGCTGTGGCTGCGGCCGTGTGGAGACACCATTCCACCTCATTGATGGCTGGTTGGATGTCTGGGGCGGAAACTGTTGCTTCAGCTAAAAGAACGCTATTTGCATACTGCGCACGGAAGCCAACGGATTGAGATCATTAAATGAGTTTCAAGTCAACGCCGGACACCCGCGCAGAAAACGACGAACTGCTGCTGATCCTGGCCAGCTCAGGCGCCCTTGCGGCCGCCGGGCTGGACATGGGATTGATTGACGCCGTGCCCTGTCCACCCTCCTCCGCTGGCGATGCCGCAAACGCGGGTACCGGTTCACCGCTCAGAATCATGATTGGGCGGCTGAGGACAGCGAAGGTGGAGAGCGTGGATGACGTGTGATCGCAGCTTGTTCACCTCAGTCAGGCATTGAAGGCTATCGGTCGAATGTCTCAGGAAGAAATTGCGATACCTGACATACTTTCCTCCCATTCGGCCGGCAGCTGACTAAGGTCAATGCGCGGGTCTCACACGGATTGGGAATCTGCCTGAATCCATGGGCATTACCTGTTTCGACCGCGGACCCACGAAGCGTCCCGTATCACCAGCTTTTCGAGCTTTGGCTGTTTAATTTTACCGGCTTGGTGCAAGTCGAGTTGACAGCGATTACGTAAATTTCCTGCTATCCGTTACGTAACCCTTGGGTTCCCAGCACAAAGCGCGCGGGTTCCCTGACGCCGGCCATGTCAAAATCTCGTGAATCCCGCTCCGGCTCAATTCACATCGAACCGACCGACTTCGCACAGCATGCCAGCGGCGGTCCAGACCAGGGACACCACGGGCAATCCGGGCGCGAAGCTGGCTAACCGTCGAAGCGTCTCAAAGTCAGTTGGCGAGTGAGGCCCCCCCATCGGGTGGCTATGCCAAGTCCCAAGGTATTGCAGGTAGCCCACCGAATCGGCGTGGGCTCGGCGAAGCGCGGGCCCGAGCCCCTGGGTGCCGAGAACGAACCTCTCCGGCGAACGCTCGCTGTCCTCAGGCGCCGGAACGAGGTCGGCGATGTAGATGGTGCGGGACAGAGCATCCACATGCCCTAGAAGTGCACCGCCGGTTTCTCGCGGCGACCACTGCTCAGAATCTGCCCGTAAGGTCGAAGCAACGGTGCCAGCCACTCGTACAGACCAGCCTCCGTTGCCAGTTACCTGCAGGACATCGGTGTCCGGGACCTGGTTCGAATGCCATTCCATCCCAATGCCATCTCCTGCCGCGGTCCCCACCAGCAGATGCGCTTGCGCCGGAAAGCCATCGACAAGCCAATGCTGCACTTGGGAGGCAATCAGCGATGCACCTCGGGACACCACACTGTCGGGCATGCTGAGCGTCAGCGAACGGCAACTATCCCCGACAAAGACCTCAGTCGCTGTCGCACCCTCCCCGCCGATTGCGGCGCGCAGCGTTGAATTGGTTCGGCAGAGCGCTCCCATGTGCGCGTAGAGGTCGTCGATGCGCACCGCCCTCTGAGGAGCCTCAAGCAGAAGGACGGCCGCCCTGCCCGCGCCAATCAAGAAGGCGCGTGCCACCCTCAGTCCCTCGCTGCTCAAGTGAGAAGACTGCGCCATGGCTGCCGCAACTCGGAACGAGGCTGTAGTGTCAATAAACAGCGTCGTCGCCGGCGGTACAACCTGGTCGACAACGTTCGCATCTTGTGTGGTCAATGCCGTCACTACATCCCGCGCGACGGCTCGTGCCTTGTCATGCCCAAGTGCGGCCAGAGCTTCGCGGGTCTTCTCGGCCTTGTTCCATCCCGCCGGGTCCAGCAGTGCATGGCGGGCCATGTTGTGGGGCGAAAGGAGCTCGTTGTCGACCAAAGTCTGTGCGCCGAAGCCGGCTCTTGCCAGGTGCAGCGCCAGCTTCGAGCCCACGCTGCCGCATCCCACGACCGTCACCTGCTGTTGGATGTCGGCTGCCGCAAATCCTGAGGTTACAGCCAACAGGCGCGGGCTGACGCGATGAATCTGCCAAACCGGTTCCACGACGGCGTCGCCAATGACCGGCGCCGCGGGTCGCTGTGGCACCCGCACCAAGTACGGCACGAACTCGACCTGCCTGTGAGTTCCGATGAGATGCACCGGTCGGTGCGCGGCCAAAACGACTGCCATGCAGAAGTCGCCTGGCCAAGGCCAGGCGCTGCTGCTGGGGGTGAGGTAGGTCGAGCTGAATGTGACGGACCCGAGGCACTTGCCCAAGGAAGTGGGTTCGATACCCAAGAATTTGGCACGCTCAAGGAGGCTAGGCAGGTCCACGACAGTGTCTGCCGCATAAGTGCCGAAGACCTGCGGCTTGCCCTCAATCCACGGCGCACAGGCGATGAACACCGGCATTGTTCCGGTCCATGCCTGCGTGTCCCGCACCCTGCGTAGCGAAAACGTGCCCGCTTCCTCATCCACCCGTCCCAGAGTCAGGTGCCGAGTACCAGACACCTGAAACAACATTGCGGGCAGGCCGAGGATGCTTCCATCCTTGGGCAGGCTCTGAGCCAAAGCATCGGCGTCGAATTCGATACTGGCGTTCGGGTTTCCCCGCCGTGTGGGCTCCCAGCCCTGCTCTAGGTCCAGCAGCTGGCCTTCAGCCGCTTTCTTGAGCCAGAGCAGCAACTGGTCCAGAATTTTCTCAATCCCGAACCGGTGCATCAACTCCGACACGTCCCCTTCAAAGATGCAGGGTGGGACATGGTCACCGGGCGAGTGCGGGTTGATGTGGGCGAAGTTCGAAGGAAAGTCCGGGCGCAGTCGGACGGTTGGCGCCTTCAACGGAAAGTCCGCGGGGAAGACCAAAAAGACGGGCTCCAACCGGCGAACGCCTGTTGATGACAAGTCGTTCTCGACCCGGTTGGGCAGACTCACCTCAACGTCGAACACTGCGACGGTGCGTCCTTCGCGCTCGTGAACTTCAATGCGCGAACGGACGGCCTGGTGGCCGGCGAGCTCCCTCAGCGCGTCGGCTAGCGACGTTTGCACCGCCTTACCCGTGCGGCATCGGGGTGGTCGTAGAGGTGATGATGGCGGCAGACTTCCTGCCCGCCTCCTGCTTTGCCGGCAGGGACACGCCCTGGCCGGACACCGTCAGCTCCAACGGCTCCGGATTCTTTTCTGTCGGGTGCTCACCGGTGCAGATGAAACTTCCGCCAGCAGCCTTGGCGATGATCTCATATTCTTTCTTCGCACCGATGCAGGGCGGGTCCTTGTCGTCATCCTTGATAGGCGCCGAACTCGCGATGATGATGGCGCCCTCGCGGGTGACTGACAGCGCCTTGCGGGCGTCCTCGCTGACCTTGGCCTTGCCCTTCGTGTCGGACCAGCTTTCGTACGACAGGCTGTGCCACGAGCAATGGTGTGGCGCCAACAGCAGGTCGTACTCCAGCACTTCCTTGGCGTCCTTGTGGCGCTTCCACTGCCGCTCCCAAATGGCCACTTCCGCGTCGCCGCCGCACAAGAACTTGCTGCCGTCCGGAGTCTTGGCGTCGGCACCGACCATCATGTTCAAGATGACACTCGAACGGTTCTTGGCCAGCGTCTCCTCCTCCTCCTCGGACTTGTCCTTGGGAAGCGGGCCGAGCAGCGTGGCCGTGAAATAGCCCTTCTTGTTGACCCCGTTGATGGCGCTGATCTCTTGGTCGATCTTGACCAGGATGGGCCCCAAGTCGTCCGTCTTGCCATCCTCGTCCTCGCACAGCACCAAGATGCGGTCGCCATCGCCAATGCTCTCGAACTTCTTGTCGCGGTTCACCTTCACGCGCCGGCGAGCCTCGGCGCAGAACGCCTCGGCATCGTCGCAGAGCACGAAGTTCTTCGCCCGGTCAGCGCGGCGGTAGACGATGGGCGACGACCACATCTCGCGGATGACGATGCGCTTTTCCGCCTGCGGCTTCTTGTCGTCCGGGTAGTCAGCAAGCGCGCCCAGCCAGAAATGCGTCTGCAGGCCCCGGATGTGGTCCTCGTCCGGGTGAGTCAGCAGGAACGCGTCCACATAGGGACGGTTTTTGGCGTCAGTGCCGATGCGCTCACGCAGGTCCTTGGCCACATCCCGCTCTTCCTTATCAGGGGCGTCGGCCGCCGCGCGGATGTTGATGTCAACCAGAACGGTGGTCTTCGCCTGGTCAGCCAGCCTCAGCAGTGCCATGTCGCCGCAGCCGACGGGAAAGAGTGTGATTGAGGCAGCCATTGTTCAACTCCAATTGTTGAGGTATAGTATACCCCAACTAACTTTCCACAAGTAATTTACCCCAAGTTAGTTTCCCCACAACCTAATAGCCACATAACACTGTATGGAAGATCAGCCTCAGTCGGAGTTCTTGCACGAGCAGCCCGAGCCCAGCAGCTGGAGCCAGGACCGCAGGCTCAAGTTCATTGACTTCCGCCTTCGATGGGAGGGGCGCGTCAATCGCAGCGATTTGATGAGCTACTTCAACATCTCAGCACCGCAGGCCACTGCCGACTTTGCCAAGTACAGCGCGGCGGCGTCGGACAACCTGTCCTACGACGGGCGACTGAAGACCTACGTGCGCATGGACACGTTCACGCCCGTGTACGCCCGCAGCAGTTCCCAGCTGTACCTCAACGAACTGCTCGCCGTCACAACCAACATTCTTGACAAGGACGTCAGCTTCATCGGGTGGCAACCGGACGTCGGAGTCGCTCCAGTGCCCAGCCGGACTTTTACTAGCGACACGCTGACCGCGCTCCTTCAGGCGATTCGCGAGAAGCGCACGCTGACGGTCTCCTACCAGGGGATGAATCACACGAAGCCTGTCGAGCGGGAACTGTCGCCACACGCGCTTGCGTTCGATGGGATGAGGTGGCATGCCCGTGCGTATTGTCACCTTCGGGAGAAGTACCAGGACTTCGTGCTGGGTCGAATGCTGCAGGTCACCTTGGGTCAGCCGCGTGTCGTGGAACAACCCGACTTGGAGTGGGACCGCACGCTGCTCCTGGTCCTGGCACCGAACCCTGCCCTCTCCGCCGCCGCCAAGCGGGCAATACGACTTGAGTACGGAATGAACGACGGCTTCCTGCAGCTTTCCTGCCGGCAGGCACTTCTGTACTACGCGCTGCGGCGCCTGCGTTTGGAGAACGAGCGCAGCGAAGACGCAGCTTCTCAGCAGCTGACTCTCGTCAACCGAGACGAACTCAAGCCCTTTATTGACCAAGTAGATACCAAGGCCGCCCATGGGACTAGACCAACTGTTTGACAAGTACAGCCTGCGCGCACGACACCTGCCCACACTCCTCGTAGTGGCTGGCCCGCTGATGGTGGTGTCGCTGCTCTTTCCCAAGGTGTACGAGCGCATGAGCGCAACTGCGACCTCAATCGGCTTGAGCGCCAGCCTCAGCGTGGTTCTCCTCTTTTTCATCTCGCATGTCCTGCGTCAGCGCGGCCGCGCCGTGGAAAAGCGGATGACTGCCAAGGAAGGCGGCTTACCGACGACTTGCTGGCTTCGGCACAGGGACACCAACGTGGACCCAGTAACCAAGGCTCGCTATCACGCATTCTTGACCAAGAACGTGCCGGGCCTGCAGGTGCCGTCCCAGAGCCATGAGCAGCAGCGGCCCACGATGGCGGATGACATCTACCGGTCAGCCGTCAAGTGGTTGCTGGAGAACCGGCGCGACACGACCAAGTACGCGCTGGTACTTGAAGAGAACGTTCAATACGGCTTCCGCCGGAATATGCTGGGAGGCAAATGGATTGCCATTGTCCTGTGCCTGCTGCCTTTGATTGGCGCGTACGCCTGGGGTGCCTACAAGGGCCTTCCCCCGGAGTTTGATACGGACCACCTCGCTGCCCTCGCTGTTGCGGCATTGGCGGTGGTGGGCTGGGCGCTCTTCGTAACCGAGGAGTGGGTCCGGGACGCTTCTCACGGATACGCCCGTGCACTGTTGGCGACCTGCGAGGCCTGAGCGTTCCGCGGACCGTCCACACACCGAAAACTCAGGGAGAAACAGAAATGCCAGGCGCTTACGCTCATATCGCCATCGTCAACGCAGCACAGAAAGACGCCGAACAGGCGGGCTTGCGTGAGGACACGCTCCTCAGTCTGGGCCTGAACCTGAAATTTTTGGAGCTCGGCTCGGTCAGCCCCGACTACCCATATTTGACCCTGAAGAGCGGGCAGAAGAAGTGGGCAGATGCGATGCACTACACCCGCAACGCGCCCCTGCTGCGCACCGGCGTGGCGAGCGTAGCCGCCCTGCCCCCAGACGTGAAGCCCAAGGCGACGGCATGGCTGCTTGGATTTGCCGCGCACATGACCACCGACATGACCATCCATCCTGTTGTCGAGCGTCGCGTGGGTCCCTACCAAGGCAACGAAGGGGCGCATCGCAAGTGCGAGATGCACCAGGACGCGTACATCTTTCCGCGGGTCATGAACGTGGGCGACACCGGTCTTTCAGAGCACCTGGCCACGGGCATTGCCGCGTGCCACGCGCCGAACGACAAGGACGGCATCGACCCCACAGTAGGCCGCGTCTGGACGGCCATGCTTACAGCAGCCTACCCTACCCTGTCCCCACCCGACCCGCCGTCTCCGGATGTCTGGCACCGGGGCTTCCGGAGCATCCTGACCACCATGGCCGGCTTGAACCACCTTTTCCCCTTCGCCCGGCATGTCAGCGCGGAGCTTAACTTGGCCTACCCGAGAGAGAAGGACATCGACGGCAGCTACATCAAGCAGCTGAGAACTCCCGAGGGCCTCATGGACTACGACGCTTTATTCGACAAGGCCCGCTCAAACGTCCTCACCGTTTGGAAGCAGCTTGACGACGCGCTGGTGCAGGGCCGCTCAGAGGCGTTGGACAAGTGGGCTGACTGGAATCTGGATACCGGGCGAACAGTGGGCTCGGGACAACTTGTTTTCTGGAAGGAGGCGGCATGAGCCGACATTTCATTCTGGCGGCGGCGCTGGGCCTGTCGCTCCTCGGATGCGCATTGAAACCCAGCGAGCGCGAGATGAACTACCTTGCATCGGCACTGACGAAGGTCTCGGCCGCCGTGGACGCGACGGTGCGGTACAAACGCACCTCTGACGGCATGACTGAGTCGCAGCTTCTGCAAGCCGCGACTGCCCATGACCCGGCCCTGCTGAAGCCTTTCGAAGACATGACTGTGCGAGTCCTTCGCGAAGGCCACGACTCCGCCGTGCTCGTCTGCAAATCCACCAGCGGTGGCCCCCTTCTGGAGGACGCAGGGTGTACCGCCAAGATGGACGTTCACCGCTGGAGCCAGGCAGCAGCCGAGCGTTGCGAGTTCACGGTAGACGTCAAGAGCGTTTGCGCCCGCTAGGCGCAGGTAGGGAGGGAAAAATGCCTAAGAATATAGTGATTTTCTCGGACGGAACCGGGCAGGCCGGCGGCCTCAAACCCGACCAGAACCTTAGCAATATCTACAAGCTCTACCGGGCCGCGCGGCCCGGCCCAGAGAGCCCCATCAACCCTGCCGAGCAGGTCGCCGTGTATGACGCCGGCTTGGGAACAGAGAACGACGAAGGCAGGATCCCGTTTCGCCCGATTCAAAAGTTCCGCAAGCTGTGGAGTGGCGCGACCGGCACGGGACTCAGCCGCAATATCGCCGACTGCTACGAAGCCATCCTGAAGCACTACGAACCCGGGGACCGGGTTTTCGTCTTCGGCTTCAGTCGTGGCGCGTACACCGCCCGGTGCGTTGGGGGCGTGATGTCGCTGTGTGGCATTCCGATGCGCGCGGCGGATGGTGGTCCCCTACCGCGCTACGGCAAAGCACTCCGGAAGATCGCCGACGAAGCCGTCCATCAGGTGTACGAGCACGGGTCGGGCAGCGACAAGCCTGAACGTAAGGCCGAGCGTCAAGAAAAGGCACGTCGCTTCCGCGAGAAGTACGGCAGTGCGAACGGCGATGGCCAGGCGAACGTGGTGCCGTACTTCCTGGGGGTATTCGACACCGTGGCATCGCTGGGCGCTCCGGGTCCTCGGCGGCTGCTCATGCTGCTGGGCCTCTCGGCGTTCGTAGCCGTGATGACGGCATTGGCAGCTGGCGTCGTGTCCCTGCTTGTTCCCTGGCTTTCGTTCGCGACAACTTACGTCACCTTGGCCGTCCTGATTGTCATAGGCATGGCGGGCGGCTACTTGTATACGCACCTGAAAACCATCCGCGACTTTCCCAACAAGGGCGACTTCAGTTGGCACATCGCGGCCTGGCGGTTCCGCTTCTATGACAACTCATTAAATCCCCGGGTGCAGTACGCCCGTCATGCGCTGGCCATTGATGAAAGTCGCAGGGACTTCGCTCGCGTCCCGTGGGCCTCTCCCAAGGACTGGCCGACCCGCACAGGCCCTGAATGGCTTCGACAAGTCTGGTTTGCTGGCAATCACTCGGACATCGGCGGTAGCTACGCAGAGGACGAGTCGCGTCTGTCAGACGTCTCGCTCAAATGGATGCTGGAGCAAGCCACGGAGCTGCTAGAGCCACTCAAAGTCGACTCGTCCCGCCTGAACCTTTTCCCGGACCCTGCTGGCATGCAGCACGATGAAATCGAGTGCATGCGTGACTCGTACTCAGCGTGGTGGCCCCAGAAGCTGCGGTTTGTTTGGTCACGGCAGGTCCGTGAGGTCCATGTAGACGCGCCCCTGCATCCGGCTGTTCTCGAGCGGCTAGAGATTGCGGGAGGCGTCTCGCACTACGGCTTGCGCTCTGTCTACCGACCTGAGAACCTTGCAAACCACTTGCGAGCCGGCAGGTACTACGGGCCTGCATCAGCGCCAGCCCTCGGGGCGGCGGAGGAGCCAACAACTATCAGTCAGCCCGCGCTGATGCGGCAAAGCCAAGACCAAGACTAAGAGACAGACCATCAACCATGCCCATAGCGCCGTAGAGCGCTTGCGTCAACAGGGAGCTAGCAATGACAGATGCCATTGAGTTGGATTTTCTCGACGTCGAGTCCGAGAAGAGCGGCGACGCAATCACAGTGCGCTACTCAATCGGAGGAGTGCAGCGTGTCCACGTTGTCGGCGCCGCTTGAATATTGACCCACCCTGCCGATCCAATATTGACCCAGGGCGGGTTGCTGGTTTTTGAATCAGCAACTGTGGATAAGTTTACTCAATTGCTGGTTCTTACCTCATCTCCTTG
>Ga0255338_1001343_pt1 | contig 47585 bp, 51 predicted proteins | sample MeOH1_35cm_T4_19_FD_203715 | JGI IMG/M metagenome (GOLD analysis project Ga0255338, IMG submission 203715) | Sandy soil microbial communities from University of British Columbia, Vancouver, Canada - MeOH1_35cm_T4_195 | ecosystem: Engineered > Artificial ecosystem > Sand microcosm > Unclassified ...
GCGACCTGCGGCTCGGCGCCTTCGACATCCTGGTGGGCATCAACCTGCTGCGCGAGGGCCTGGACATCCCCGAGTGCGGCCTGGTCGCCATCCTGGACGCCGACAAGGAGGGCTTCCTGCGCTCCGAGACCTCGCTGATCCAGACCATCGGCCGCGCGGCGCGCAACGTCGACGGCCGGGTCATCCTCTACGCCGACAGCATCACCGGCTCCATGGAACGCGCCATGGCCGAGACCGCCCGCCGCCGCGAGAAGCAGGAGGCCTACAACCTCGAGCACGGCATCACGCCCGCCAGCATCAAGTCCTCGATCAAGGACATCCTGGCCAGCCACTACGAGCGCGACCACGTGACCGTGCCGGTCGGCGTCGCCGAGGACGGCAAGCCCTTCATGGGCGACAACTTCAAGACCACGCTCAAGGACCTGGAGGCCCGCATGCGCGAGGCCGCCGCCAACCTGGAGTTCGAGACCGCCGCGCGCCTGCGCGACGAGATCAAGCGCCTGAAGATGCTCGACCTCGAATTCGCCAACGAGATGCTCACCCCCGAAGGCCAGACCGCCGACAAGACCGCCGTCAAACGCGTCAAGGCCGAAGCGAGAGCCGAAGCGGCGGAGCGCTTCCGGAAAGGCCGGCTCTAAGGCGCGAAGCGGGATGGGAGGACGTCCTCCCCACCCTCCCCCCTCGTCATCCCCGGGCTTGACCCGGGGATCCATCCGTCGCCGGACAGGCCCGATGGATGGCCGGGTCAAGCCCGGCCATGACGAGCAGGTGGGGGACGCCTCGCCGTCCAGCTCAGCGCGCGCCGCAGGCTCTGTCGTGGTCCCGCGCGAAGCGCGCCCTCAGTCGAACACGTCCGCCACCGTCGCCGGGTCCTCCACCCTGAGCGTGTAGACCGTCGCGCTCATGGCCAGGGCGACGAGGGTGAAGGCCTGGATGGTCACCGCATTGAGGATTGCGACCGGCAGGCTGTCGAGCTCCGCCACGTCCATCCCCACGTACAGCATGCCCACCGCCACGAGCGGGATCATCGCCAGCATGGAGGCCAGCGCCAGGCCCAGCGTCGCGCCGTGCATCGCGCTCCAGGCCCGCGCCAGCGTCAGGTCCGCCCGCCCCATCAGCGGGCCCAGCGGCCACAGGGTCAGCTTCAGGCCCAGATAGAACACGATCATGACCACGGCCCCCTGCGCCGGGCCGCTCAGCCCGCCCACATAGGGGCTGGCGACCCCGAAGCCGGCCACCAGGGCGATCGCCGTCAGGATCGCCGCCGACACCCCGAACCCGCGGTCCACCCACAGCCGCCCCTGCAGGATCAGGCGGAACGCCACGGCGCTGCTCACCCCCTCCACCAGCGCGCGGGCGATCCGATACCCGGCGTCGGCCGCGCCGGGCGCATCGCCCACGGGATCGACGCCCGCCAGCCGCGCGCCTTGCTCGACGGCGATGATCGCGACGCTGGCCGCCACCCACCAGATCCCCAGGACGGCCGGCCGCGCCCGCATCCGCGCCAGCGCGCCCTCCAGGATCGCCATGGCCCCGATGCGCCCGCCGCGCCCGAACCCGGGCCGTCCCCCGCCTGCACCCGCCGCCATCACGCACGCCCCCACTCACCAGCCCCGACAGGACCCGCCGCCCGCCCGGCAAGTCAAGGTTGCGGCCTCCGTTCGTCGCGCTTCAGCTTGACAGTGGCCCGCGCCCGCCGCGACGGTGCCGTCACAAGTGACAGGGGTCTCCGCCATGCCGATATCGATCCGAGGCCCGCTCGCGGCCGCCCTCCTCCTCGGCGCCGCGCCCCTGGCCGCGCACGCCGGCCCGGACGCCCAGCCGGTGTCGGTGACGAATACCCAGGAACAGCGCGTCGCCTACTGCACCCTGCTGGTCGACGGCCGCGCCCGCTCCAAGCTCGCCATCCGCCCCGGCAAGACCTGGACCGAAGCCTTCGACCCCCGCCGCCAGATCCTCCTCGTCTGCGACCGCGCCACCGAGCTGCGGTTCGGCCCGCTCAAGGCGGGGACGAGCTACCGGCTGGTGGAGAAGGAGGGGGCGAAGATCGAGATGGCGGAGGGGGCGGGGATGTAAGCGTGAGGCGGCTGGCTTCTACACGTTGCAGACACCATGCTCTGAATCTGGATTGCAGCCGAACCGTCCCAGTTATCGACACCTTGGCCGGACATGGATTGCCCCAAGGCATCGTTGCGCGAATCGACAGAAGCGAGGACAGCCGATGAGTATTTGAGTCTACCCTTTGCAAGGCCCTCAACATCTGAAGCGAAACTTGAATCCGTTTAACGAGCAAGTGCGATGAATGACGGCAAGGACCTAAAGGTGAGCAACTCCGACCCCATTGCGGGGGAGGTTTCGATCAAGGCTGCCATTGACCAGAACTCGATATCGATCGGCGGCCGGAGCCGCTTGTTGGCAGCAGCTGACCAACTGCTTGGCGGGCTGGTGGGGATTCCGGGCGCCATCATGGATGGCTGGCGAACGACCTTTCAGGCCCGGGCCGAACAGCGCGAGACGTTCATAAGGCTTGAGACCGCCGCAGCCGTGAAGGCCCTATCGGAAAGCGACCATTTCGCACAAGCGACGGCGGCACGGCTGATTCAGGACGAGGTGCGAAAGCAATCGAATCGCGCCGGGGTCTGGTTCGAGACCGAAGAGGCTCTCAAATTGCCGCCACCAAGCGCGGCCGGAAGATCTACCGCCGACCAGGACGATATTGCCCTGGACCCCGATTGGATGAACGTCTTCGCCGACCACGCCGGTCGCGCCAGTTCCGACCGCCTGCGGGGCCTCTGGGGACGAATCCTTGCCGGCGAAATCAGGCGACCTGGCTCCTTTTCTCCAGCGACGATGGCCGCTGTCGCAGAGCTCGATGCTGATGTCGCGCGCGCTTTTCAAGATACAGTGCTGGAGTGCCACGGCGACATCTGTCCTTCCAGCGAAGGGGTGGAGGGCGAAGCCTTCGATCGGTTTGCATTGTTGCACGAACGCGGTCTGGTCGGCGTATTTGATGGTTCAGAATTTCGCCGCTTCCCTTCGAACAGCGATGGGGGTTGCGCCATCATGGGAGACACGCATGCCCTTTTGCTCGAGGGAACTCCCGGCGTGGTGTACCACCTAAAGGTAATCCGGCTGACGCGCGTGGGCAGAGAGTTAGCCTCGATCCTGCCACGCGACGAGGAGGCCGTCCTGCGCGCGAATTGGCAAAAGGTCACACCCAGCGCGGCGAAGGTGCGCATCGTTCGGCTCAAGAGCAAAGTACTAGAGAAAGACGGATGGTCTATTACCTGGGATGACGTCGAGACTCTTGTCCCGGGGGACGCGACCGTAGTTTAGAGCTAGATCGTTAGCTTCCAAGCTTGATGTCGGCGCGACCGCAACCCCCCACCCTTTCCACCCGGGCAACACACCTCATCCCCGCGGTTAACTACACACCGTGACCTGGAATCCCCACCTCTCCGAACAGCAGAGTTAACTGGCGCCGTTCATGCTGGAGACAGGGAACCTCTGCTGTGTTTGGGACGTAAGTTCACACAGCAAGGTCGGCCGTTAGTGATCCGCGAGGATCCGGCGGACGTAACGATCTTGGGGATCACATGAGGTACATAAAGATGTCTCCGTCTCTCTCCGTTGTCGCCGACAACGACCTGAAGACCATCATGCAGCCGAAGGCCGAGAGCGTGTCCGAGCGCGTGCGCCGGCTGCAGACCGAAGCCCGCCAGCTCGCCAAGGACCACGTGCGCTCGCTCAGCGCCGCCATGGTCGATCTGGAACAGCTCGCCGCCGAGATCGCCGAGGGCGGCGACGCCTATGCGCCCGGCATCCGCGAGGTGGCCCGCCAGCTCGTCGAGGAGCTGGACAGCCGCGTCCAGACCCTGGAAGCCATCGCCGCCCGCACCTGACGCGGACGCGTTTCAAGGCTGTCCGGTAATCCGGCCATCGGCGGGCGACGATCCCCCGCCGGCCGAGGGGCGATACCGGACAACCTCCCGGATTAACCTCGTGGGTTAACCGAAGCTTACCGCGCCGCCCCGGCCTGGCCTGGGCGGCGTTTCCATGTCCGGAACCCGGCGCCATTCCGGGACAGTTCCGCGCGCCGCAGGCGCCGCCATGTTGAACCGCGGAAAACGCGGAGAGGCGCGGAAGACCCGCGCCAGCTGCGCCTTCCGCGCCTTCTGCGTTTTCCGCGGTTTGAATCTTGTCGGGCTGCCGCGCGATCGGGGGCGGCGAACGTCCTCCCCTCTCCACTCGTCATCCCCGGGCTTGACCCGGGGATCCATCCGTCGCCCCGGACAGGCCCGATGGATGGCCGGGTCAAGCCCGGCCATGACGAGCGGGGAAGGAAAGCGCGGTCGGCCAACTCAGCGCGCCGCAGGCGCTGTCATTCTCAACCACAGAAGGCACAGAAAACACGGAAGACGCCGCGCCCGCCGACCCTTCCGTGTCTTCTGTGTTTTCCGTGGTTCAATTCTTTACGCCTCCGCAGCCTTGAACTGTCGATTTCACGACACTTCGAATGGTTCCTAAGTCGAATTTCGACAGTACTTAGGTCAATTTTTCCCCTGACACGAGAATTATGAATGAATGCATGTTCATAAACGAAGCTTCACCACAGATTTCCTTCGCTATACATAATTTCGAAGGGTAACGGTGCCGCTGGCCCACATCTGGCGTCGCGAGATCTTTCGCGGGCGAAACCGGCCGCTGGACACCCCTTCATGAAACTAGGCTTCCTTGCCGCCGCGATCGCGGCCCCCCTGGCCCTCGCCGCCGCCCCCGCGAGCGCGGCGATCATGTTCAGCTTCGCGCCGGGCCTGCCGTCGCCCGGCGTCGGCTTCGTCGTCGTGAACAACTTCGACACCGCCGCCGGCATCACGGGCTCCAACTTCCAGATCAAGACGCCCCCGTCGGACAGCCAAGGCGCCCCGCCGGCGAACTCGATCCCCAGCGGCACCCCCTACCTGTCCGTCCTCGGCGGCGGGTCGGCGACGATCAGCTTCGCCTCGGCGGTCACCGCGTTCCAGTTCGACTGGGGTTCGATCGACAGCTTCAACACGCTGCGCATCAACTCGACCGGCTCGGACCCGATCATCGTCCCCGGCGCCAACTTCACCAACGCCGCCAACGGCAACCAGGTGTCGCCCGGCACCAACGGCCTGTTCACGATCTGGAGCACCGCCGGCGAGACCTTCAACAGCATCACCCTGACCACGAGCGGCAATTCGTTCGAGATCGACAACCTGGCGATCGGCGTTCCCGAGCCGGCGACCTGGGCGATGATGATCCTGGGCTTCGGCGGCGTCGGCGCCACGATGCGCCGCCGGCGCACCATGACGCGGATGCAACTGCAGACCGCCTAAGACCTTCGGCCCCCCGGGCCGGAGCCCCACCGCGGCGGCGCAGCCACATTCCCTGGCTTCGCCGCCGCGGCGACGGCGGCCCCACGGTCCGCACCACGGACCCCCGGCCCTCGCGCCGGGGGTTTTTCGTGGGCGGCCCCCACAGCGCCTGTTCGAACAAGCTTGACGCTTCGCGGCCTCTATGTTCTCTTTTTGTTCCAATGTCCACGAACGCCGACAGTCCCGATCGCGATCAGCAGATCCTGGGCGAGCTCGCCGAGCTCGACCTGGCGCTCGCGCGCAAGGTCCACGCCTGCGCGATGGCGACCGACGACCCCGAGCAACTGTCCAACCTCAGCCGCGCGTACCAGCGCGTCAGCCGCTCGGCGCGCCAGACCCTGGCGCTGAAGGCCAAGCTGGCGCGGACGGCGGTGGAGGATCGCCGCCAGGCCGAGGTGCTGTCGTTCCTGCGGCCCCCGCTCCGATCCCCGCCCCCGCCTCCGCCCCCGCGCAGCCCCGGACAGCGCCGGCTCGACGAGGTCGAACTGGCGGTCAGCCGGCTGATCTGGTCGGAGCGGGAGCGCGAGGCGCCCGAGGACGACGACAGCGACGACCTGCTGGACCTCTACGAGCGCATGGACGCGCGGCTGGAGGCGCTGGCCGAGGTGGAAGGCTTCGAGGATCGCCCGCTGGACGAACAGGTGGCCGGGATCTGCGCCGACCTGGGCCTCGACCTCGCCAACGTCGCCCGCTGGCGCGACCTGGAAGACCCCGACGTCGAGACGTTCCAGGAAGCCGTCCGCCGCAGGTCCGGCTGAGGCCGGCCGCGCCGGCGCAGGCTGGTGACTCAATCACCTTCCTACTGATCGTCATGGCCGGGCTTGGAAGCCTGCCCTCGGGCGGGTCGCGTCGCGACACGACCCGGGGGGCCACCCAGAAGCACCGATGGTCGAGATAGGTCGGGGTTGCGCCGCTGCGAATCCTTCGGCGCCGCCCGCGTTTCTGGATGGCCGGGACAAGCCCGGCCATGACGAGAACTGTTGAGTGCGCCGCCTACCCCACCAGGTCCCTGTACTCCGGGCTCCGCCGCAGCCACGCGGCCGCGTAGCCGCAGATGGGCGTGACCTTCAGCGCTTTCGCCCGGGCGTCCGCCGCCACCGCCGCCATCAGCCGGCCCGAGGCGCCCGTCCCGCGCAGGGGCACGGGACTGAAGACGTAGTCGATGTACATCCGCTCGCCGTCGCGGCGGTAGTCGGCGTAGGAGGTCTGGCCCGCCTCGTCCATTTCGTAGCGTTCGCCCGTATCGCGAAGTTCGGACATTGATCGCAGTCCCCATACCGTTAGGCTTCGAAGCTGGGGAACGCCTTCGGAGAGATCAAGATGCGTGTCGTTGCGGTTCTGGGCGTCGGCCTGCTGGCCCTGGCGGCCTGTTCGAAGAAGCCTGAGGACAAGACGGCGGCGGCGACCGGCGAGACCGCGCCCGCCGCGGCCAACGCGCCCGCCGGCCCTGTGACCCTGCCCAAGCGCAAGCCCGGCCTCTGGAGCCATACCGTCGCCGCCTCCGGCGCCACCCAGCAGATGCAGATCTGCATCGACGCCGACACCGACGCCAAGATGAGCCTGTGGGGCCAGGCGGTCGGCAAGGACATGTGCTCGAAGAATTCGATCACCGCGACCCCGGGCGGCTACGCGTTCGAGAGCGAGTGCGACATGGGCAACATGGGCCATGTGGTCTCGAAGGGCGCCGTCACCGGCGACTTCAGCTCGGCCTACACGGTGAAGACCACCAGCACGACCACCGGCTCGTCCATGCCCCAGGCCAACACCACCAGCGAGATGACCCTCACCGCCAAGTGGGAAGGCGCCTGCCCGGCCGGCATGAAGGGCGGCGACATCACCCTGCCCGGCGGGGTGAAGATCAACATGGAGAGCATGGCCGCGAAAAAATAGGCTGGGGCGTGTCGGGGCGCGCGGGGGCGGCGCGTCCTAGGCACAACAGAGGAGAACCCAGATGGCTACCAAGATCGACATCGCCCCGAACAACGACAACGAGCTGGTCCTGGCCCGCCTCATGGATGCGACGCCCGAGCAGCTCTACCGCGTCTGGACCAGCCCCGAGCTGACGCCCCAGTGGTTCTGCCCCAAGCCCTGGCGCGCCGAGACGACGAAGATGGACCTGCGGCCCGGCGGCGCCGCCGAGACCACCATGTACGGGCCGGACGGCGAGGTGTTTCCGAACCACGGCGTCTACCTGGAGGTCGTGCCGAACGAGAAGATCGTGTTCACCGACGCCTATACCGAGGGCTGGGTCCCCACGGCCGACCCGATGATGACCGCGGTCGTCACCTTCGAGGCCCGGCCGGACGGCAAGACCCTCTACCTCGCCCGCTGCGGCCACCCCACGCCCGAGAAGAAGGCCCAGCACGAACAGATGGGCTTCCATGAAGGCTGGGGCGTGGTCGCCGACCAGCTCGAGGCGCTGGCGAAGACGCTGTAAGGCGGCCGAAGCGCTGGGGGTCCTACCCCCAGCCCAGGTCCGCCTCGCCCCGCAGGATGGCCTCCACCTCCGGCCGGTGCTTGCCCCCCTCGCGGTCGTGCAGCACCAGGGCCGGCAGCAGCTTCAGCGGCGCCTTGCCGGTCTTGATGGCGCGCACCAGCACCCGCTTGGCCGGCGCGTCGGCGAAGGGCTGGATCGGCAGGATCTGGATCGACCCCGCCTTGGGCGCCAGCAGGGCCAGCAGGTCGCCCAGCCGGTCGGCGCGGTGGATCACGGTGATGGAGCCCCCCTCCTTCACCGCCTTGGAGATAAAGCCGATCCAGGCCTCCAGCCCGTCGTCCGCCACCCAGGCGGCGCGCCGTTCCGGCGCCGGGCCGCGCAGGCTGTCCGGGTCGTCGAAGAACGGCGGATTGGCGAAGGCCGCGTCGAACGGCGCCAGCTCCAGGGCCGAGAACCGCGTGGCTACGTCGCCCTCCACCACGCTCACCCGCTCGCCCAGCCCGTTGAGCTCGATGTTCTCCCGCGCCAGCTTGACGGCCTTGGGATCGCGCTCGACGCCGGTGAAGCTCACCTCCGGCCGCCGCGCCGCCGCCGCCAGCAGCGCCCCGCCCCCGCCGCAGCCGGCCTCTACCACCCGCTGGCCGGGCTTGGCGTCGCAGGCGGCCGCCAGCAGGGCCGCGTCCAGGCCGGCCCGATATCCCCGCGCGGGTTGCCGCAATCGGATACGCCCGTTCAGCAGCCCGTCTTCGGTGATTGCATCCATCGGGCGGACCTTGGTGTAGAAGGGACTGAACGTGATCGGCTGTGGTCGCTTGACCATGCCCTGTCGCGTCACCATTGTCCCGGCGAATGGCGACCGGTCGGGGCACGGACGCCTTGGTCGAATAGGAATGGACTACCCTTGGAAGCCGCCCAGGCTATCGCTGCTCCGCCGTCCATCGACCTGCTGCTGAAGCTCGCGGGTCCGGACATGCGCGCGGTGGACGCGCTCATCCGCGAGCACATGGACAGCCCGGTGCCGGTGATCCCGGCCCTGGCCGACCACCTGATCGCCGGCTCCGCCAAGCGGCTGCGGCCCCTTCTGACCATCGCGGCGGCCCGCCTGTGCGGCGCCCGCGACGACGCCTGCCTCAAGCTGGCGGCGGCCGTGGAGTTCATCCACACCGCCACCCTGCTGCACGACGACGTGGTCGACTCGTCCCAGCTCCGCCGCGGCCGCGTGGCCGCCCACCTGATTTGGGGCGCCCCGGCCAGTGTGCTGGTCGGCGACTTCCTGTTCGCCCGGGCGTTCGAGCTGATGGTCGGCGCGGGCTCGATGCCGGCGCTGGAGATCCTGGCCCGCGCCAGCCGCGTCATCTCCGAGGGCGAGGTGCTGCAGCTCACCCGCAGCCACGACCTGGAGCTCTCCCAGGACGTCTACATCGAGATCATCAAGGCCAAGACCGCCGAGCTGTTCGCCGCGGCCGCCGAGGCCGGCGCCGTCTCGGCCGGCGCCTCGCCCGAGCGCTGCCGCGCGTTGCGCAAGTTCGGCCAGGACCTGGGCCTCGCCTTCCAGCTCATCGACGACGCCCTGGACTACTCCGGCGACGCCGGCACCCTGGGCAAGAACCCCGGCGACGACTTCCGCGAAGGCAAGGTCACCCTGCCCCTGCTGCTCGCCATGCAGCGCACCGCCGCCACCGAGCGCGACTTCTGGGTCCGCACCGTCGACCGCCGGGAACAGGAAGAGGGCGACCTCGACCACGCCCGCGAACTGATGCGCGCCACCGGCGCCCTGGACGAAACCCTGGCCTTCGCGGCCCGCTACGCCGAGACCGCCAAGGCCGCGATCGGCGACTACGGCTCCAACAGCTGGCGCCCGGCCCTCCAGGACCTGGCCGACTTCGCGGTCATGCGCCGGGCCTGACGGCCTTCGTTCGGACATCCGACATAGGAACCTGACGCGGGTTTGCGCGCTCCTTCGCGTCCGAGGGAGTTTCCGTATGTTCGCCGCGCAACGCCTGGCCCGCGTGGGCCTGTTTTCACCCGAGTTCCCCGACGCCGAAGCCGTCCACAAGGGCCTGGCGCACTGGAACCACCGCCGGCTGGCGGTGCAGACCCCCAGCCCCGACTGGTCGGTCGACCTGAACAACGACTTCAGGATGATGCGCATCGAAGGCGCCTTCATCGAGGGCTTCCGCGCCGAGATCGCGCCGCTGGTCGCCGACGTTCCGACTGATCCCGACGGCTTCATCGCCTGGTTCGAGAACCTGAAACTTTCCGGCCCGGGCCAGTACGACCAGCTCTTCGCCTGGCTGGAGACCGACGCCAGCCTTGAGCAGATCAAGTGGTTCCTGACCCAGGAGGCCGCCGGCGAGGCCGGCTTCGACGACCTGGTCGCTATGACCCAGGTCAAGCTGCCGGCGCGCCCGAAGCTGGAGCTGGCCCGCAACTACTGGGACGAGATGGGCCGCGGCAAGGCAAGCGGCATGCATGGCCCCATGCTGGACCGCACCGTCGCGGGCCTGGGCCTCACGCCCTCCATCGAGGGCACGCTGTGGCAGTCGCTGGCCCTGGCCAACACCATGACCGCCTTCGCCACCGCCCGACGATACGTCTACCAGTCGATCGGCGCGCTGGGCGTGGTGGAGCTGACGGCGCCCACCCGCGTCGCCTGCGTGGACGAAGGCCTGAAGCGCCTGGGCTGCGCGCCGGAGCAGCGCAAGTACTTCGCCCTGCACGCCCAGCTCGATGTCGAGCACTCGCGCGCCTGGAACGCCGAGGCCCTGGCCCCGCTGGTCGAGGCAGATCCCGCCTGCGCCCGGCACATCGCCGAGGGCGCCATGATGCGCCTGCTCTGCGGCGAACAATGCTTCGAAGCCTACCGCGCCCACCTCTGGGCCCACGCCCATCCGCTGGTCTACGCGGCGGAGTAGGTCAGGCGTCGGCGAACGGATAGGGCACGGGCCCCGACTTGAACAGGATCACCGGGTTCTCGTCGTAGTCACCCAGCTCGGTGTCCGCGGTGGCGGAGAACGCCACCACGGCGGGGCGCAGCGGGCCGAGACGCTCAGCCTTGCGGCGCGCCTCCTCGGCGGTCTTGCAGCCCACCTGCTGCTCGGCCCTCAGCGACTTCCCACGTCCGGCGACATAGGACTGGATGATGTAGACGGTTTCCTTGGCCATACGTCTTCACGCGCCGGTTCGGGGGCGCGGTCAATGGGCGCCTAGCCCGGGCCGATCATCTTCTCCGGCCGCACGTACTCGTCGAACTCCTCGTTCGTCAGGTAGCCGCCGCCGACCGCCTCTTCGCGCAGCGTGGTGCCGTTCTTGTGCGCGGTCTTGGCGATCTTGGCGCAGGCGTCGTAGCCCAGCTTGCCGTTGAGCGCCGTCACCAGCATCAGCGACCGCTCCAGCGCGGCCTTGATGTTGTCCTCGCGCGCCTCGATCCCCGCCACGCAGTTGTCGGTGAACGAGATCGCCGCGTCGCCCAGGAGGCGGCAGGACTGCAGGAAGTTGTAGGCCATCACCGGGTTGAAGACGTTCAGTTCGAAATGGCCCGAGGCGCCAGCGAACGTCATGGTCGACTGGTTCCCGAACACCTGGGCGCAGACCATGGTCAGGGCCTCGCACTGGGTCGGGTTGACCTTGCCCGGCATGATCGACGAACCGGGCTCGTTCTCCGGCAGAGCCAGTTCTCCCAGGCCCGAGCGCGGACCGCTCCCCAGGAAGCGGATGTCGTTGGCGATCTTGAACAGCGACGCCGCCACCGTGTTGATCGCGCCGTGGCTGTAGACCATGGCGTCGTGGGCCGCGAGCGCCTCGAACTTGTTGGGCGCGGTGATGAACGGCAGGCGCGTGATGGCGGCGATCTTCTCCGCCACCAGCTCGGCGAAGCCCACCGGCGCGTTGAGGCCGGTGCCCACGGCGGTCCCGCCCTGGGCCAGCTCGTAGAGGCCGGCCAGGCTGTCCTTGATCCGCCGGACGCCGTTGGCCACCTGCTGGCGATACCCGCCGAACTCCTGGCCCAGCGTCAGGGGCGTGGCGTCCTGGGTATGGGTGCGGCCGATCTTGATGATGTTGGCGAAGGCGGCCTCCTTGACCTTCAGCGCCGCGTGCAGGTGCTCCAGCGCCGGCATCAGTTCCTTGGCCACCTGCTCGGCGCAGGCGATGTGCATGGCCGTCGGATAGGTGTCGTTCGACGACTGGCTCATGTTGACGTGGTCATTGGGGTGGACCGGCGCCTTCGAGCCCATCACCCCGCCCATCATCTCGATGGCCCGGTTCGAGATCACCTCGTTGGCGTTCATGTTCGACTGGGTGCCGGAGCCGGTCTGCCAGACCACCAGCGGGAAGTGGTCGTCGAGCTTGCCGTCGATCACTTCCTGGGCGGCGGCGATGATGTGCCTGGCGAGCTCGGGGTCGAGCCGGCCCAGCTCCATGTTCGCCTCGGCGGCGGCGCGCTTGACGACCCCCAGGGCGCGGATCACCGACTTGGGCTGCTTCTCCCAGCCGATCTTGAAGTTGCCGATGGAACGCTGCGACTGGGCGCCCCAGTAGCGGTCGGAGGCCACCTCGATCGGGCCGAAGGTGTCGGTCTCGGTGCGGGTCGCGCTCATCGGAAGTTCCCCAGGCTACAGGCGGCCCACGGTTTACCGCCTGGACGGGAGACTGCAAGGCTGCGCGCCGCTATGACGGCCTGGATGACGGATGCCTGGACACAGCACGGCAAGGTGCGCGCCCGCGAGGCCGAGGGGCTGCTGGAGGTGACGGTCGACGGCCTCACCACCCAGGCCAAGTACTACAAGCCGCTGATCTACGAGTTCTTCCGCAAGGCGTGGCGCGGCTCCCGGCCCACCTGGGGCGACTTCTCGGTGGAGATCGGCATGGAGTACGTGGGCGACCCGCCCTGGCTCGATCTCGACAACCTGGCCAAGGCGATCCTGGACGCGATCAAGGGCTACGCCTTCCACGACGACGCTCAGGTGGCCCGCCTGCTGGTCGAGCGCCGGCCGGGCGAGCGGGAGCGGATTACCGTGCTGGTCAGGAAACTCTGAGCCGACAAACGAAAACCGGCCGCGCGGGGGCGCGGCCGGCTTCGGAACCAGATCGTCCCGGGGAACGGTCTAGCGGTACTGCTGCAGCCGGGTGGTCCGGAGACCGGCCATCCCATGGCGCTCGATCGAGCGCTGCCAGGAGAGGAACTCGTCGTTGGTCAGCGAGTAACGCTCCAGGGCTTCCTCCAGGGTGATCAGCCCACCGCGGACGGCGGCGACCACCTCGGCCTTGCGGCGGATGACCCACCGACCCGTGTTCGGAGGCGGCAGATCGTTCTTGGTTAGCGGCGCGCCCGTCGGACCAATCACATAGGATTCGCCGCGGCTGTTCGTGCGCGTCTGTTGTTGTTGAAGCATGGGCTTTCTAGCGCCTCACCATCACTGTTCGGCGTGCAGCATACCCAGCGGCCCCTAACAGCCGCTGAATCGCCTTAGTAAAGAAACACCTAACCATGGGCTCCCCCGTGTACCATTTTAATACAGATGAGTTCAGGCAGAAGTTTCTCACTCGGTTAACGGTCAGTCTTAGCGCTTGATGTTGATAAGTTCTTCGAGCATCTGATCAGCGGTCGTGATGATCTTCGAAGAAGCTGAGTAGGCCTTCTGTGTCTGGATTAGGCCGGTGAACTCTGCCGACAAGTCGACGGTCGAAGCTTCCAGGCTGGACGGCGAGATCTGTCCTGCGCCGCCGGTGCCCGCTTGCTTGATCACCATTTCGCCGGCGTCCATCGTCGGGCGGTAGGCGTTGCCGCTGACCTGGGCCAGACCGTCGGCGTTCGGGAAGGTGGCGATCCCGACCTTGGCGACCTTGCGGATCTGGCTGTTGTCGTAGACCGCCGAAACCACGCCGTCCTCGTCGACCTCGATGGCCACCACGTTGCCGGCGCCGGCGCCGTTCTGCCGGATCGAGCCCAGGGCCGACGGCTCGTCGTACTGGGTGACCTTGGTCAGATCGATCGCGATGTCCTGGGCTGGCAGGCCCAGGGCGGCCGCCCAGGCCAGGTTCGCCGTGAAGGCGCTGGGGGCCGCGCCGTTGACCTGGTTCAGCGTGCCATCGGTGTTGAAGGTCACCGGAATGGCGAGGGGGCCGGGCGTGATGGTGGCGTCCGCCGGCGTCGGCTGCACGGTCAGGGCCATGGTCCAGCTGTTCACCGTGGCGGTGCGCGTGAAGGCCATTCGCAGGGTGTGCTTGCCCCCGGCGGCGTCCACGATGTTGACGTCGATCGGCTCGGGCTGGAGCGCATCGACCTTATCGAGGTTGGCGCTGATCCCGATCGTCGTGGTCGGCGAGACCGCGGCGCCCAGGTTCTTCACGTTGATCGACTGCATGGCCGTCAGGTCGGACGGGTTGGCGATGAACGTGCCGTCCGACTGCACCGGCCAGCCCTGCAGGAACAGGCCCGAGTCGTTGCGCAAGAAGCCGGAGGGGTCGACGCTGAACGAGCCCTGGCGGGTGAACGACCGGGGGTCGGCGGCGCTGAGGCCGGTGCTCTTGTTCGACACCACGAAGAAGCCGTCGCCGGAGATGGCGAGGTCGGTCGACGAGCCGGAGGCCTGGATCAGGCCCTGGGTGCTGACGAACTGGCGCGTGACGCCCTGGACGCCGCCGGCCGAGTACTTGCCCTTCACCGCCTGGGCGGTGACGACGTTGGCGAAGTTCACCTGGTTGCGCTTGTAGGCGACGGTGTTGACGTTGGCGATGTTGTCCGAGATCGCCGCGAGGGCGGACGAGTTGGCGACCAACCCGGAAACGCCGGCGAGCAGTGCTGAATTGATGGACATGACCTAGTTCCGTTCTCCTGAAGCGGGTTCGCGTGCTGCGTGGTTCGGCCCTAGGCCGCCGCTGGAGACGACGTTTTGTCGTCCGTGTTGTTGTTTGAACCGGTGTCCGTGAGCGCCGTCTGGGCCTCTTCGGGTTCTTCCGGCTGGCGAATGCTGACGAGCTTGTCCCAGGGGACCAGCACGCCGTTGACGGTGATGTAGGTGAAGCCTTCCTGCTGCTCGACGCCGGTGACCTTGCCGTCGAGATAGACTTTGGAAGTCACGGTGCTGCCTTCGCTGTCCTTGGCGGTGACCTTCATGCCGTAGACGCCGTCGGGGAGGTCGGAGCCGCCGGTCCCCTTGCCGTCCCAGGTCAGCTTGTGCTCGCCGGCCTTGTTGTCGGTGGGGACGATGGTGCGGACGACGCGACCCTTGGAGTCGAAGATCTCAACCTTCACGTCGGAGGCGGCGCGGTCGAGGGTGTAGTTCCACTCGGCCTTGCCACCCTTCAGCGAGGCCAGGTTGGAGTCGGTTCGGACTTCCTTGCCGATCAGGCTGACGGCGGTGGCGACCCCCGTGCCGGTGTTCGACACCAGCTTCTCGAGCAGGTCGTTGGTGAGGAGCTGCTGCTCCACCCCGGTCATCTGCACCAGCTGCTGGGTGAACTGGGTCGAGTCCATCGGCGCCAGGGGATCCTGGTTCTTCAGCTGGGTGGTGAGCAGCGACAGGAAGGTGTCGAAGTTCTCCGCCAGCCGGGCCCGGCCCGTGCCACTGACGGCGTTCGAAGTATTGATCGCATCGACGGCCATGGCGTCAGATCCTGAGGTCGAGGCCGGAGTTCACGCCCCGGCGCAGGCGCAGAGCGCCCTGGTTGGCGGCGTCGGCCGCATCGCCCGCGGTCTCGAGCGCCGCGCGGAAGGCCCGGCCCTGGAAGGCCCGGCCGGCGTCGCCCTGGTCCTGCCAGGCCTGGTTCTGTTGTTGTTGGCCGCGGTCCTGCGCGACGTCGAAGGAGATGCCGCCCGAGAGGTCGAAGCCGGCCTGCTCCAAAGCGCGCTGCAGCTCCGCGGCGCGGGCCTTCACGTCGGCGGCGGCCTGCGGATTGTCGAAGGTCATGCCCGCGCTGATCCGACCCTGGGCGTTGATCTCGATGTGGACGTCCACCTTGCCCAACCCATGCGGGTCGAGCTGGACGTCGAAGTGGCTGGTCTTGTCCCCCAGCTTCTTGACCATCTGGGCCGCCAGGCTGGCGACGGTCTCCGGCCCGCCTCGGACCCCATGGGTCGAGTGGGAGGGTGACGCCGACTGCGAGGCGGCGCGGGTCTCGGCCGGGATGGCGGCGTCGAGGGACTCCGAGGGGGTCGTGGTGTCTTCCGGCGTGGTCTCGGCGGCCTCCACCGTGGCGGACGCATCCTTGGCCGCGCCCTGCGCGGTCGCTTGGACGGCCTTGGCCTGAGTGGGCTTGGCGGCGGCGTCCGCCGCCTTCGGGCCGTCGGTCGTGGCGGCCGAGGGGTCGTTCGCGGCCTTGATGCGCTCGGCCTTGGCCGGACGGCCGTTCGCAGCCGGCGCTGGCACGGCGTCGGGGCGGGGTGTGAGGCCCGCGGCCACGGCGGCGGTTTCGACAGGCGGAGCCTCGACTGGCGCGCCCACGACGGAGGCCGAGGCGAGGTCAGGCTGGACGTCCGGCGCCGAGGTGGCGGGCAATGTCGTGGCGGGGGCCTGGCCGACAGGGGCCTGTGCGGTGGGAGCTTGAGCGGTGGGGGCCGCCGAAGCGGGAGCGGTGTTGCGGGCCTGCGGAGCGACGGCCGCGTCCGGCGCACCCGGAACCTCGGCCTCGGCGACAGGCGTCGCGGCGTCCGCCGTTTCGGGAGCGAGCCCGGCCTTCTCGGCCAGGCGGGCGTGGGGATTTGCGTGCAGCAGGGCCGGCGCGGCCGGGGACCCCTTGGCCTTGTCGCGGCCGAAGGCGTGGGGCGTGTTGGCGCTCGCGTCCTTGCCGGTGGTGATCGGCGGTTCGGCCACGGGCGGCTGGGCCCCCATCAGGCAGACCGCGAGCCCGGCTTCGGCGTCGCTGGCGGTCGTGGCCTCGGCGCCCGGGGTCTCGACCGCCGTGTCGGCGTCGGCGTCCGCCAGCTCGTCGGCGCCTTCCAGCAGCGCATCGCCCTTTACGGGTGCGCCCGGAATTGCAGGAGCCGCCGGTTGGGCGCCGGTCGGCGGGGCTGCCGTCGGATCGGCTTGCGGGAACAGGGCGTCGAGCAGCGCCTCAAAGCCCGCAGCCGGACCTGCGCCCGCCGCGTTCGCGGAGGCGCCGGCGCCGGACTGGGCGGCGGGAGCGATCGAGGCTGTGTTGAGCGCGGACGCTGTCATGGGCTGGGGCGGCTAGCTTCAATGTGAGGGAAGCGCGTCCTGCGCCGGGCTCATTCGGACCTCTCCTGAGCAACCCCCGGGCCAGTTTGTCAGTGCGTTGTTTTATTGATGGAAATGCCGGATCTAGGCCCGCCGCCCCCCGCCGCCGCGGATGAAATTGCCGGGCCGTCGGCGCGCCGATGGGGCGTTCCCTGCCGCCTTACCAAAACCCTAACCGTGGCCGTGCAGACTGCCGGTCGGCCTCCGCCTTCCGAACTGGCGCCGGACTTGCGCTTCCATTCTTGAACTCATCGGGTCCTGAGAGGGCCAAATGTTGAAACTGTTGAAGAATTTCCGGCCTGACGCGTGCGCGTTCACCAATGCCTCGGCAGAATCCGCCGGGTCATGCGTCAGCCTTTGCCGGGCGGAGCCTTAATCGATGTCGCTAACCGCCTCCCTGAAAGCCGCGTCGTCCGGCCTTAACGCCGCGCAGGCATCCCTGCGCGCGGTCTCGGACAACATCGCCAACGTCAACACGCCCGGCTACGTGCGCAAGCAGGTCATCCAGAGCGCGCTCGTGGTCGACGGCGCCGGCATGGGCGTCAAGGTCGACGGCGTCAAACGCATCACCGACCAGTACCTGCAGATGGCGTCGCTGACCGCGTCGTCGGACGCGGAGCGCTGGGGCGCGGTCGCGCAATATCTGGACAACGCCCAAAGCCTGTTCGGCGACCCCGGCAAGGACGGGTTCTTCTTCAACCGGCTCGACAAGGCCTTCGCCGCCTTCGCCACCGCCGCCGACGACCCCTCCTCGACCCTGCTGCGCAGCCAGGCGCTGTCGAACGTCGAGGATTTCCTGACCGAGGCCGACCGTATCAATGGTCAGCTGGTCGCGCTGGGCTCCACGGTGGAGACGCGGATCACCGCCGACGTCGATCGCGCCAACAGCCTGCTGGAAGAGATCAGCAAGCTGAACGCCGACATCAAGCGCGCCAGCCTGGTGGGCGCCGACGCCTCGGGCTCGGAGAACATCCAGAGCCAACTGCTCGACGAACTGGCAGGCCTCATGAACGTGCGCGTGGCCCCGCGTCAGGGCGGCGGCGTGGACATTCGTTCGGTCGAGGGTGTCCTGCTCGCCGGCGACGCTCCGGCCAAGCTGGTCTACCACTCCACGGACAGCACGCCGGGCTACATCACCGCCCAGCCGGCCGGCAGCACCTCGACGCCCGCGATCAACATCACAAGCGGCGAGCTGAAAGGCCTGCTGGAACTGCGCGATATCGAGCTGCCCAAGATCTACGACCAGCTGGGCGAATTCGTCAGCAAGGCCGTCGACCAGCTCAACGCCGCCAACAACGACGCCGCCGCCTATCCCGGTCCGTCCAGCATGGTGGGCCGCGACACGGGCCTCGACCTGACCACCGCCGCCACCGGCTTCACCGGAACATCGACGATCGCGATCGTCAGCCCGGCAGGCGTGCTCCAGCGCAAGATCGCCATCGACTTCACCGCCGGCACGATGTCCGTCAATGGCGCGGCAGGGACGCCGTTCACGCCGGCGACCTTCCTCGCCGACCTGAACACCGCGCTGGGGGGCGCGGGCACGGCCACCTTCGCGGGCGGCGCGCTCACCCTGAACGCCGCCGGGGGCAACGGCCTGGCGATCGACGAGGGCACGTCCCAGAAGACCGGGCGGGGCTTCTCGCACTATTTCGGCCTCAACGACCTGGTGAAGGGGACCGGCCAGACCAACTATGCGACCGGCCTGACGAACGCGAGCCCGCACGGGTTCACGCCCGGCGATCAGATCAGCCTGCAGCTCTCCTATGCCGATGGCCGACCGATCAGCACGGTGGCCGTGACGGTGCCGGCCGCCGCCAACATGAGCGACCTGCTGGCGTCCCTGAACAGCCCCGCGACGGGCGTGGGCCTGTACGGCTCGTACGCGCTCGACGCGAACGGCGTCCTCAGCTTCACCTCGTCGCCCGCCATCGACGCCAAGGTCTCGGTAGTGACCGACGACACCGAGCGCGGCGCGGGCGGACCTTCGATCAGCCAGCTCTTCGGCCTGGGCGTCCAGGAGCGCTCCACCCGCGCCGGCCGCTTCCAGGTCTCGACCATCTTCAACTCCGACCCCACCAAGATGTCGATGGGCAAGCTGGACGCCAGCGTCGCGGTCGGCCAGATCGCGGTGCGGCCGGGCGATGGACAGGGCGCGCTGGCCCTTTCGAACGCGGGCGATGTGAACACCCTGTTCCAGGCCGCCGGCTCGTTGGGCCAGGTCAACATGACGGTGTCGCGCTACGCCTCCGAGTTCGGCGGCGCGATCGGCCGGGGCGCGGCGGCGGCGGAGACCCGCCAGTCCAGCTCCGAGGCCGTCGCCGCCGAAGCCACCAATCGTCGCCAGTCCGTCGAGGGCGTGAACCTCGACGAGGAGCTGGTGAACCTCACCACCTATCAACAAGCGTTCAACGCTTCAGCGCGCATGATCCAGGCCGTCGCCGAGCTCTACGACGTCCTGATCAATATCGTCTGAGAAGGCTAGCTCATGGTCACTCGCGTCACCACACCTGGGAACTACTCCGCGGTCCTCGCGAACCTCCTGAAAGCCCAGCGCAATCAGATGGAGGCCGGGGACAAGGTCTCGACCCAGAAGAACGGCCAGGACCTCAAGGACTACGCCAGGTCCTCCGAGCTGCTGACGGCCATGCGGTCCGTGCAGACCCGGCTGGGCGTGTACGAGGATCAGAACAAGCTCCTCACCGACAAGCTGGACACCCAGAACACGGCCCTGACCCGCGTCGCCGACGCCGCCCAGGCGGTGCGCCAGATCTTCTCCGAGGCGCTGGCCTCGGGCCGCGCCGACACCCTGGTCGAAGACGTCGAGGCCCAGCTGCGCAACGCGGTCGAGGGGATGAACGCCCGCTACGGCGGCAAGTACCTGTTCGCGGGCGGCCAGGTGGACACCCGTCCGGTGACGGCGACCACCCTCACCGACCTCACCGCCGGCCCGCCGATTTCCAGCTTTTTCCAGAACGATCAGTTCAAGGTCACCGCCAAGCTGGACGAAGCCACCACGGTCACCACCGGCTTCCTGGCCGACGACCTTGGCACGGACATGCTCACCGCGTTCCAGACCTTCCAGACCTTCAACGCCGGCGCCCAGGGCCCCTTCACCGGCGCGCTCACCCAGGCGCAGCAGACGTTCCTGGAGGGACAGCTCGCCAGCTGGGACGCCGTCCGGTCCGACATCACCACCACCACCGCCTATAACGGCGTGAACCAGAAGCGCCTCGAGACCATCGCGGGCGACATCCAGACCCGGCAGAATTCGCTGGCCGGCATGCTGGGCGACATCACCGACGCCGACATGGCCGAGGCGGCCGCCCAGCTCCAGCAAGCGCAGCTTGCGGTGCAGTCAGCGGCCTACGTCTTCCAGTCGCTGCAGGAATCCTCGCTGATCAATCTCCTGAGGTAGGCTCGAAAAGCCACGGCCTAACCGCTACATAGGCCGAGATGAACGCCCCGGCCCTCATCCCCGACCGCCTCAGCGACGGCCTGATCCAGGCCGCGCGCGACGCCGTGCGCCTGCCGGCCGGGACCCGGATCGTCGCCGCCATGTCCGGCGGCGTGGACTCCACTGTCACCGCCGCCCTGCTGGCGCGGGCCGGCTACGACGTGGTCGGCGTGACCCTGCAGCTCTACGACCACGGCGCGGCGATCCAGAAGAAGGGCGCCTGCTGCGCCGGCCAGGATATCCACGACGCTCGCACGGCGGCCGAGGGCATCGGCATCCCGCACTACGTCCTCGACTACGAGAGCCGCTTCAAGCAGCAGGTGATCGAGGATTTCGCCGACAGCTACCTGCGCGGCGAGACGCCTATCCCCTGCATCCGCTGCAATCAGACGGTGAAGTTCCGCGACCTGCTGGACGTCGCCCGCGACCTGGGCGCCGAGGCCATGGCGACCGGGCACTATGTGCGCCGCGAGGTCGGGCCGGCGGGTCCCGAGTTGCATCGGGCGGCGGACCCGGCCCGGGACCAATCCTACTTCCTCTTCGCCACGACGGCGGAGCAGCTGGCTTATTTGCGCTTCCCGCTCGGCGCGCTGCCGAAGCCGGCGGTGCGGGCGGCGGCGCTTGAGCTGGGCCTGGCGGTGGCCGACAAGCCGGACAGCCAGGACATCTGCTTCGTGCCCGAGGGCCGCTACACCACGGTGATCGACCGCCTGCGCCCGCACGGCGCGGAGCCGGGCGACATCGTACATCAGGACGGCCGGGTGCTGGGCCGCCACGAGGGCGTGACCCGCTACACGATCGGCCAGCGTCGCGGCCTGAACGTGGCCGTGGGCGATCCTCTGTTCGTGGTGAAGATCGACGCCGACGCGCGTCAGGTGATTGTGGGGCCGCGCGAGGCGCTGCTGACCAGGGCCCTGTCGTTGAAGGAAACGAACTGGATCGGCGACGGCCCGTCCTTTGAGGCCGCCTGCGACGCCGGCCGCTCGGTGTTGGCCCGCGTGCGCTCGACCCGCGAGCCGGTGGCCGGCCGGCTGGCCCATGTGGACGGCGCGCCCGGCCTGCTATTCGATGGGGCGGAGGAAGGCGTCGCCCCCGGCCAGGCCTGCGTGCTGTACGCCCCCGAAGCTCCGACCCGCGTGCTGGGCGGCGGCTTCATCCAGGGGACGGTCCGCGCCGTCTGAGATTGACGCTGCGTCCGCTGGTTTTCGACAACCGGTGAAATTATATTGGCCGTCATGACCCAGACCTCCGATCCCGTCGTCATCGCTTCCTACGCCCGCACGCCCATGGGCGGCTTCCAGGGCGTCCTTTCCGGCGCCAAGGCCACCGAGCTGGGCGCGGCCGCCGTCCGCGCGGCGGTGGAGCGCTCGGGCGCCCAGCCCGACGCCATCGAGCAGATCATCATGGGCTGCGTCCTACCGGCCGGCCTGGGCCAGGCGCCGGCGCGGCAGGCGGCGCTGGGGGCCGGGCTGCCCAAGTCGGTGGAGGCCACGACGGTCAACAAGATGTGCGGCTCGGGCATGCAGGCCGCGATCCTGGCGCACGACGCCCTGGCCGCCGGCTCCGTCGACGTGATCGTCGCGGGCGGCATGGAGAGCATGACCAACGCGCCCTACCTGATGACCAAGCACCGCGGCGGCGCGCGGATCGGCCACGATACGATGTACGACCACATGTACCTGGACGGCCTCGAGGACGCCTACGAGCCCGGCCGGCTGATGGGCTCGTTCGCGGAAGAGACCGCCAAGGCCTACCAGTTCACCCGCGAGGCCCAGGACGAATACGCCATCGGCTCGCTGACCAAAGCCCGGGCCGCCACCGAGAGCGGCGCCTTCGCCCGTGAGATCGTCGCGGTCACGGTCACCGACCGCAAGGGCTCCACCGTCATCGATAAGGACGAGCAGCCGCTGAAGGCCGACCCGGCCAAGATCCCGACGCTGAAGCCCGCCTTCTCCAAGGACGGGACGATCACGGCGGCCAACGCCAGCTCGATCAGCGACGGCGCCGCGGCGCTGGTGATGACTCGCGAGAGCGTCGCCCGGCGGCTGGGCATGAAGATCGTGGCCCGGATCGCCGGCCACGCGGCCCACGCCCATGAGCCCGGCCTGTTCACCACCGCGCCTGTTCCCGCCGTGCAGAAGGCGCTGAAGCGCGCCGGCTGGAGCGTGGACGACGTCGACCTCTTCGAGATCAATGAGGCCTTCGCGGTGGTCGCCATGATCGCCGAGCGCGACCTGGGGATCGACCGAGCCAGGCTCAACGTCAACGGCGGCGCCTGCGCGCTTGGCCACCCGATCGGCGCCTCGGGCGCCCGGATCCTGGCCACCCTGCTATCGGCGCTGGAAGCCCGGGGCGGCAAGAAGGGCGTGGCCAGCCTCTGCATCGGCGGCGGCGAGGCGACGGCGATGGCGGTTGAACTGGCGTAATCGCCAACCGCTGCGTCAGCGGCGGGGTTAGACCACCTTCGACAGCTTGGCCGTGTCGGCCATCATCCGGTCGACCAGGTCGAGGTCGATCTGCTCGGGCTTGCGGAAGCGGATGCAGCTCTTGCCGGTGTCCAGCTTGGCCAGGGCCTCCGCATGCAGCGGATGCACGCGGGTGCTGACGTAGAGCGAGATGTGCTGCTTCTGGCTGTTGAACGCGAAGACCGGAGCCTCGTCGCCCGGACGGATGTAGGCCGGCATGCCGTAGCTCATCCGCTCGGAGGCCGCGCCCAGATGCCGTACGGCGATGGCGCGGACCGCCTCGAGCACGGGCTTCCGCTTCGGATCGACCTCGGCGAACCAGTCATCGACGGTGGTGGCGGTCGATTGCACCATGGCTAGATCCCCAGCTTGGCCTTGAAGCTGTCGTGGACGATGTCGTGCCACTCCGGGTGCTTCTGGATGTAGGCCGACATGAACGGGCAGGTCGGGATCACCTTCAGCTCGTGCTCGCGGGCGTAACCAAGGGCGGTCTTGGCCAGGGCGCTGGCCACCCCCTTGCCCTCGAACGCCTCGGGCACGAGCGTGTGCGGCAGGATGATGCCGTGATCGACGAGGTTGTATTCGGCGAAGGCGGTCTCTCCGTCGAGGGTCACCTCGAAGCGGTGCGCCTGGGTGTTGTTGGTCACTTCGACATCGGCCATGGCGATCTCCTGTTCAGCCCCTTCTTGACGCGGCGCGGGCCGCCCGCCAAGGTCCGGCCGTTCTGGCGAGGCCATCAGCAGAGGAGAGGTTCACATGTCGCCCATTGATCGCGCAGCCCTCCGCTGCGTCGCCCCGTCGGTTGGCTAAACGCCAGCATCCCCGCGAATGGGGATGATCCGCGGTCGACGCCTGACTGGCTCTCGACATCAAGGACATCCCCATTGCTGACTTCAGCACTCACGGACTACGGCTGGACCGACGCGCTCCAGGCCGACTTCGAACCCTTCGCCGCCCAGGGCCTGATCCCTGGCCGCATCGTCGTGCAGCAGCGCGGCGGCTATCGCCTCGTGACGCCCGGCGGGGAGATGGACGCCCGGGCCTCCGGCGCGCTCATGAAGGCCACCGCCGAGGACACCCGGCCCACCGCCGGCGACTGGGTGGCGGTCGAGGCGCGGCCCGGCGAGACCACCGCGCTGGTCCACCATATCCTGCCTCGGCGCACCGCTTTCATCCGCAAGGCCTCCGGGCCGCGCGGCGGCGCGCAGGTGGTCGCGGCCAATGTCGACGTGGCCCTGCTGGTCGCCTCGCTCAACTCCGACCTCAACCTGCGCCGGCTGGAGCGCTACCTGGCCACCACCTATGAGAGCGGCGCCGACCCGGTGATCGTCCTGACCAAGTCCGACCTGGCGGGCGACTACGCCGGGCGGATGGCCGAGGTGGAGGCGATCGCCTTCGGAGCCCCGGTGCTGGCGCTGTCGTCCAAGACCCACGAGGGCCTGGAGGCGCTGGACGCACACCTGCGGCCCGGCCGGACCGCCGTGCTGCTGGGCTCGTCGGGGGCGGGCAAGTCGACCCTGCTCAACGCCCTGGCCGGCGAGCAGAAGATGGACACCGGCGAGATCCGTGAGGCCGACGAGCGGGGCCGGCACACCACCACCCACCGCGAGCTGGTGCGGCTGGCGTCGGGCGCCCTCATCCTCGACACCCCGGGGATGCGCGAACTGGGCCTCTGGGACGCCGACGCCGGCGTGGCGCAGACCTTCGCCGACATCGAGGCCCTGGCCGGCGAGTGCCGCTTCGCCGACTGCGCTCACGGCCGCGAACCGGGTTGCGCGGTCCGGGCCGCGATCGAGGCCGGCGAGCTCGATCCGGGCCGGCTGAGGAGCTTCGAGAAGCTGCAGGCGGAACTGGCCTTCGAACGCCGCAAGGAAGACCCCCGCGCGGCGGTCGAGAACAAGAAGCTGTGGATCAGCCGCCACAAGGCCGGCCGCGCCCGGATGAAGGCCAAGCGCGGGGAGGACGACGGGTAGGCGTGGGGGACGGGACCCACGCCGCGTTATCCCCGGCCAGCCGGGGATAACGAGCATGGGCTGTCGACGCCGCCTAGGCCGGCGCGTAGACGGACGCGCGGCGGCGGCGCAGCAAGCCGCCCACTCCCCCGAAGCCCAGCAGCATCAGCGCCCATGCGGCAGGCTCCGGAACGCCTCCAGTGACGGAGTCGATCCTCACCGACACTGCGGCGGAACGCCGTGCGTCCAGGGTGAATATGTCCTGCTCGAACAGGCTCACATAGGCGTAGAGGTCGACCGGCGGATTGGTGAAATTCGGCGCGGTGTGAGCGAGACCCGAGAGCGTCCCGTCGGAGGTCATCCCGCCGAGGTTGATGTAGTTCAGCGTGTAGATGCCGTTCTCAGTGTATCGGTCTTCGGCGTGTTGCTGGAAGTAGGCGTCCGTGCAGTCAGACAGGCAGCCCGGCTGCAGATTGCGGTCCAGTCGGTAGTCTTGCCCGGACGTCGCGCCGAACGAGAGCGTCACGCCATTGAGCAGGATCGTCGCGGTGACCGGGTTTGCGGCCCCGTCGCCGGCGTAGGCGTCGTAGTAGACGTCGCCAATGTTCGTCGCGCCCGCCTTGGCGTCGTCGTAGATGACCTGCGCCACGAACGACATGCCGACCAGGGACGCGCCTGCGCCGAACTCGCCTGTGCTATCCAAAGCGGACGTGACGACGCCGCTGTAGGTCAGGTGGTGGACCGTCGCCGAAGCCTGCCCCGCCAGCGCCAGGCTGACCGCCAAGGAAATGGCGCACGGCGCCACGGCCGCAAATGCTCTGATATTCATCCCACAACTCCACGCTTGCGACGCTCCCAGACGCGCGGTCCGTGAGGGGCCGCGAAAAGGCGCGGCAGGGACAGGGTAGGAGGCGCTGTTCGCCGGGAAGAGTGACAACGCGATGCATCTCGGTGCACCGGCGCGCACGGCGGCCAGCGCAGGCGGCGCTACGGCGGGTCGCGCCGATCGCCCTCAAACACGGCGCCCCGCGAAAGCGATCTCGACAGCGGCATCTGCAGGAGCAGCTCGCCGCCCAGCGCGCGTTGGACCGGACCGAAATCTCCGGTGAGGTGCTCACGCAGATGGTCGGAGATCGCCCCTTCCGGGGCGAGGGGATTGCCCGCGGCCAGCGCTTCGAACCGAGCGTCATCCTCGGCCGCGTCACCGCTGAGGCTGCCCACACGCTCGAAGATCATGGCGCTGGCGGTCGGCGTGCGCCCGCCATCGAGCGCCGAGCCCAGGGTCAACCCATCGATCAACTCAGCGCGGGGCGTAGCGACGCCGTTGAAAATTCCGAACAGGAGGGCGCCGCTGGTCACATCGGCCGCGATGCAGAACAGCTGGTTGTGGACGGGCAGCATCCACCCCTCGACCACCGTGCCGCCTGTCCCCATCCGCAGACTGAGGAGGCCAGTCCCGTCCAGCCGGATCATGCCGTGATCGTGCAGGAAACGGCCGGGCTGCAGAACATAGGGGCGGGTTGATCGAAAGAACCCCTCATAGGCGGCGCCGCGGAGCCGCGTGGTGGCGCGAATCTGGTCCAGGATCGCCAGCGGCAATCCCTGGCTCGCCGAGATCGGGCGTTTCGCCGGAACGGCGCTGGGGTCGGCCCCAATCAGTTCGGCCAGTTCCGCCAGGCTCCGCTCCCAGCTCAGGCTGGTGAACTTGGGGGCCCGGCGCGCAAACTGCGCCGTCAGCAGCATGAGGTTATGCTGTGACGGCAGGACCGCGCCGGTGACCCATCTTCCGACCACGGACTTGTCGACCCCCATATCCGCCGCCAGCCTTCCACGGCTCATGGAGAACGCCTTCAGGACGAAGCCGAGCTTGGTGGAAAACGGTTCCGGCATCGTCTGTGTCCTCAAGGCCTGGGATGGAAGCTTGAGCACACGGTGAGCTACGTCGGCGCCTTGGTCGATGACGTCATCGAAACGGGGTCGACGCCCCCGGCCTTTCCTAAGCCGCCTTCCCCTGCGCCTCGATCCTGTGCGCCTCGATGATCGCCGGGATCAGGCCGGGAAACCGCTGCTGGACCTCGGGGCAGCGGGAGGTGTTGTGCATCTCCACGCCCCGCCGCTCGGAGCGGATCAGGCCGGCCTCGCGCAGGACCTTGAAGTGCTGGGAGAGCGACGACTTGGGAATGGTGCGCTCGCCAATACAGGAGAAGGCTTGGCAGGTCTGGGCGTCCGCGGCGCCCGCGATGTCAACGAAGATGGCCACGCGCACGGGATCGGACAGGGCGTGAAGGATCGCCTCCAGCCGGACGTCATCGATCGAGGGGTGAAGCAGCGGCCTCATGACATTTCCCAAGTAAGCGGTCTTGAAAGCTGGTTCAATAGTTCCGATTTTCCGAACTATTGGACGAAGCGACGCCCGCCATGGTGGCGGGCGGCCCGTCTCCTTCCATTCAAGGGATTCAAACCATGTCCAGGCTCGCGGGTAAGGTCGCCGTCGTCACCGGCGCTTCCAAGGGTATCGGCGCCGCCATCGCCAAGGCGCTCGCCGCCGAGGGCGCGTCGGTGGCCGTCAACTATGCCTCCAGCAAAGCCGGCGCCGACGCGGTGGTAGCCGAGATCACCGCTGCTGGCGGCAAGGCCATCGCGGTGGGCGGCGACGTCTCCAACGCGGCCGAGGCCCAAGGCATCGTCGACGCGGCGGTGAAGGCCTATGGCCGCCTCGACATCCTGGTGAACAACTCCGGCGTCTATGAATTCTCGGCCCTGGCCGACATCACCGAGGCCAAGTACCGCAGACAGTTCGACATCAATGTGCTGGGCCTGCTGCTCACCACCCAGGCGGCGGGCAAACACCTGGGTGAGGGCGGGAGCATCATCAACATCAGCTCAAGCATCACCAGCGTGCTGCCGCCGGAGTCGGCGATCTATGCCGGCACTAAGGGCGCGGTCGACGCCATCACCGGGGTGCTGGCGGTGGAGCTGGCGCCGCGCAAGATCCGGGTGAACGCCATCAATCCGGGGGCGGTGGAAACCGAGGGCGCCCACGCTCAGGGCTTCATCGGCTCGGACTTCATGAACGGCGTCATCGCCCAGACCCCCCTGGGCCGGATCGGCCGACCGGAGGACATCGCCGGCGTCGCGGTGTTCCTGGCCTCGGATGAGTCGGCATGGCTTACGGGCGAACGCATCCTCGCCAGCGGCGGCCTGCGCTGAGTTGACCGGCAGGCGTCTCGGCCCGCGAGGGCCGGGGCGCTACCGTGTCAGCCAGCGGGCAGGCATGCGGTATTCGGCGCGGCTGGGGCGCAGGAGGTCGAGGCCGACCAGCAGGCCCAGGCCCATGAACTTCAACAGTGTTCGTGCGACGCTCATGCGGCCCTCCCCGATTGTGACAGCAACGGTTGGACAGCCGGGAAGTTGCACGGAGTCGGTGACGGGGATGTGTCAGGGTGCGGGCGTGGCGAATGCGCCCAGGTTTGGTGCCCCACCGCCCATCTTCGGCCGGGCGCAACGCTTCGTTTACCGTGAGCGCGCCTGTATTCGCGCAACACCCAGACCAACGGCTGGACCGCCTTCGTCGCACAGGGATTGGGCGCGGGTGTGAGTTCGGGCCGAAGCGTCCTCAAGCCAGCGAGCTCGCCGCAAGTGACAAGCCAGAACACGCCCCCAGAGCAGGTCATCTTCGTCGGCGGGGCGCCGCGGTCGGGCACCACCCTGGCCCATGCCCTGATCTGCTCCGCGCCCGACGTCAGCAACTACCACGCCGAGATCAGCTTCTATCAGGGGCTGATGGTCACGCTCGACTACGGTCTGCAGAACTGGTCGATCCACACGGAGGACTACTTCCCCGACCAGGCGGCGTACGTCGATATGATCGGCGAGCTGTCGACCACGATCCTCAACCGCGTCGCCGCCAACCTCGGGAACCCGCGCATCCTCTGCGTGAAGGACCCGATGCTGACGCCGCGGTTCCCGGTCCTCGCGCAGATGCACCCGGACGCCAAGTTCGTCACGGTAACCCGCCATCCCGACGACGTGGTGCGCTCGCGTCAGGCGGTCCACGAAAACCTGCACGGGCCCGACAGCTTCACCATCGGCGACGTACAGCGCGTGGCGCAGGAATACGTGCAGTTCTACGCCGCCGTCCTGGCGGGCGAGTTCGGCGACCGGCACTTCATGGTCCGCTACGACGACCTCGGCGATCCGGCGATCCAGCAGCAGTTGGCGCAGTTCTGCGGCGTCGAAGCCTTCGACATGTCGCAGCTCTGGAAGGGTCAGAAGATCCGGGCCGGCGAGCCCGCGAACTCCCCGAAGCTGGGCGGGGCGATCGACACCAGCTCGCGGCTGGGCGGCCTGCCCGCGGACTGGTCGGAGCTTACGGGCGCGATGTGCGCCTCGATGATGCGGCAGCTCGGCTACGAACGGCGCTGACCCCGGCGGCGTCCCCCGAACACGAAAACGGCCCGGGAGCGATCCCGGGCCGTTCTGCTTGGTCTGGACCCCGCCTGAGCGAGGGGACCTGCTACGCGGTCAGTTGCGCGCGGTGTCCACCAGGGCGTTCTTGGTGATCCAGGGCATCATGGCGCGCAGGCGCTGGCCGACTTCCTCGATCTGGTGCTCCGCGCCGCGGCGGCGAGTGGCCTTGAAGGACGGGGCGCCGATGGCGTTCTCGGCCATGAAGTCGCGCACGAAGCGGCCGGACTGGATGTCCTCCAGCACGCGCTTCATCTCGGCCTTGGTGTCGGCGGTGACGATGCGCGGGCCGGTGACGTACTCGCCGTACTCCGCCGTGTTGGAGATCGAGTAGTTCATGTTGGCGATGCCGCCTTCGTAGATCAGGTCCACGATCAGCTTCACTTCGTGCAGGCACTCGAAGTAGGCCATTTCCGGCGCGTAGCCGGCCTCGACCAGGGTTTCGAAGCCCGCGCGGATCAGCTCCACGAGGCCGCCGCACAGCACGGCCTGCTCGCCGAACAGATCGGTCTCGCACTCCTCGCGGAAGTTGGTCTCGATGATGCCCGAGCGGCCGCCGCCGATGGCCGACGCGTAGGCGAGACCGAGGTCCATGGCGCCGCCGGTCGCGTCCTGGTGGACGGCGATCAGGCAGGGCACGCCGCCGCCCTTCTGGTATTCGCCGCGCACGGTGTGGCCGGGGCCCTTGGGCGCCACCATCAGCACGTCGATGCCGGCGGCCGGCTCGATCAGGTTGAAGTGCACGTTCAGGCCGTGGGCGAACAGCAGGGCCGCGCCGTCGCGGATGTTGGGGGCGATCTCGGCGTTGTAGATGCCGCGCTGCAGTTCGTCGGGCGCCAGCACCATGAGCACGTCCGCCCATTTGGCGGCCTCGGCGACGCTCATCACCTTCAGGCCGTCGGCTTCCACCTTCTTGGCGGTGGCCGAGCCGGGCTTCAGCGCCACGGCCACGTTCTTCGCGCCGGAGTCGTGAAGGTTGAGCGCGTGGGCCCGGCCCTGGGAGCCATAGCCTACGATGGCGATCTTCTTGTCCAGGATGCGGGAAATGTCGGCGTCGCGGTCATAGTAGACGCGCATGATTGTTCTCCTGAGACAATGAAACTTGGCTGACCCGCGCAACGCAGGCGCAGCAAAGCCGGGGGTGTGAAGCGTTTTTTTGCGGGAAGGTCAAGGGAAGCGGCGTCGCACGAGGGGTCATATCCGCACCCTCGCCATGCTGAGACTGTCGACATAGGCGCCGTCGCGCCAGGCGTAGGCCCGGTGCACGCCCTCGCGTTCGAACCCGAAGCGCTCGTAGAGGGCGATGGCGCGGTGGTTGTCGACGTAGACGTTGAGCTCCAGCCGGCGGATGTTCCACCACTTCTCGGCCAGGTCGACCACGGCGGCGAGCAGCGCCCGCCCGGCGCCGCGGCCGGCGTAGGCGTCGTGCACCGCCATGCCGAGGCTGGCCACGTGGCTGCGCCGGTGCGGACGGTCGCGATGCAGGCCGATGGAGCCCACGATCCGGCCGTCGATCACCGCCACGAGGCCGGCGTCGCCGGGGCCGTTCTCGGCCTGGCGCTTCTGGCGGGCGTCGATCGAGACGAACGGCGGCTGCAGCGTGCCCCAGACCGCGCGGGGCTGGCTCAGCACGTCGGCGACGGCCGGGATGTCGGCCGGCTCCATGGCGCGGATCAAGATGTCGGGTGGTGGATCCATCGGTCCTTCTCCTGGGCGGGGATGGACGGGCCAAGAAAAAGCCCCGTCCGGATCCCGGCGGGGCTGGTGTGGCGGTCTGCGGTCGCTTGAAGTCCTAGCGCACGACATCCCTCACCGGCCCGCCGGAGGCGGTCGGAACGAGGTTTACGAGCTGCAGGCAGAACGAGCGCATGGCTGGGCTGTAGCACGGCGGGTCTCTCGTCGGCTAGGCCGAAGCATGGCATTCCGGGGTCATGCCGATCGAGGTGACCCAGAGCCTGTGGCTGGACGACGACGAGGTGCAGATCCGAGCGGTCCGCGCGTCAGGGCCAGGCGGGCAGCACGTGAACAAGGTTTCGACGGCCATCGAGCTGCGCTTCGACGTGCGCGGCTCGCCCAGCCTGCCGGAGCCCGTCCGGGCGAGACTCTACAAGCTGTCGGGCAACCGGTTGACCATGGACGGGATCATCGTGCTGGTGGCCCAGGAGCACCGGAGCCAGGAGATGAACCGGCAGGCGGCGGTGGAGCGCCTCCTGGACCTGATCCGCGAGGCCGCCAAGCCCCCGCCTCCGCCGCGCAAGAAGACCAAGCCGACCTACGCCTCGAAGCTACGGCGGCTGGAGGGCAAGACCAAGCGGTCGAGCGTGAAGGCGATGCGGGGGCGGCCGAAGGGCGACGATTAGTCCGTGGTGTCGTCGATCTCGGCGCCGGGCGCGTTCTTCTTGACGCTCTCGATGGCGGCCTCGGCCGAGGCCTTCGAGGCATAGCCCTCCGACGACAACATCACCTCGGAATTGTATTTGAAGCGGACCCGGAACTCGCCGGCCTTGTCCTTGTAGATTTCGAACTTGTGGGCCATCGGAGGGTCTCCTGAATGAGGGGAAACCCGAGCTTAGGCGGTCGCTCGTGACGGCGCTATGGCAAGGTTTCGACGCATTCGCCTATAAGATGACCTTCATGCTCGCCCCCCGCCTTCCGATCCTGGTCGCCCTCGCCGCCGCGGCCCTCGTCTCCGCCTGCGCCCCCACCCTCGGCCCGCCCCCGCCTGGAGGCGGCGGACGCCCCTCGCCCCCCCCGCCGCCGATGAGCGGCAGCGTCAACTTCTCGGCCCAGGACTTCGCCTGGTCGCAACGTCCGGGGTCGAATGTGATCGCCGGCCGGGTCACCTACCGCCAGGGCCCGATGCGCTACACCTGCGCCGGCTCAGCCGTGGTGCTGACACCCGAGACGCGGTGGTCCAGCCGCCGGATGGCCGCGCTCTACGGCTCGACCCAGGCGGCGGCCCTGCCCGCCGACGAGGTCCGCGCCCGCACCCCCAGCGCCCCGGCGGGCGACGCCGGTCCGTTCGTCAAGCGCACCACATGCGACGACGCCGACCAGTTCGCCTTCGGCGGCCTGCCGGACGGCGCCTGGTACGCCATCACCGTGGTCCGCCCCGTCGGCGGGAACGGCGGCACCGTGGCCCTGATGAAGCGGGTCGTCGTGCGCGGCGGCCGCACGGTTCCGGTTACGCTTTAGCGACCATCGTCATCCGATGGTCAGCCGCAGGCTGAGCCGGGGGAGCCCAGCGGTGACTCGACCACTTGGCCCTCTCGGAACCTCGGCTTGGGTCCCCTGGTCCGCGCAAGCGCGGCCAGGGGATGACGCTGCTTTCAGTGCACCCTGGCGCGGCCGATCTCGAGGCCGCCCTCTCCCGCATGCACCTGGATGACCGCGCCGTCCTCCAGGTCGCCGGCCAGCAGCTTGCGCGCGATGGGGTCGATCAGGTCCTTCTGGATCACCCGCTTCAGCGGCCGGGCCCCGTACACGGGGTCGTAGCCGCGCTCGCCCAGCCAGTGCAGGGCGGCGTCGTCGAGTGCGATCGACATGCGCCGGTCGGCCAGAAGCTTCTCCACGCGCTGGAGCTGGATGCGCACGATGTTGTCCATCTCGCCGCGGCCCAGCCGCTTGAAGAGGATGATCTCGTCCAGGCGGTTCAGGAACTCGGGCCGGAAGTTGGCGCGCACCACCTCCATGACCGCGGGCCGCGCCTTCTCCACGTCGTCGCCGTCGGCCAGGCTGGCAAGATAGTCGGCGCCCATGTTCGAGGTCATGATGATCAGCACGTTGCGGAAGTCGACCGTGCGGCCCTGGCCGTCCGTGAGGCGGCCATCATCGAGCACCTGGAGCAGCACGTTGAAGACGTCCGGGTGGGCCTTCTCGACCTCGTCGAACAGCACGACCTGGTAGGGCCGGCGCCGCACGCTTTCGGTGAGCGCTCCGCCTTCGTCGTAGCCGACGTAGCCGGGGGGCGCCCCGATCATCCGGCTGACCGAGTGCTTCTCCATGTACTCGCTCATGTCGAGGCGGGTGATCGCCTGCTCGTCGTCGAACATGAATTCGGCCAGCGCCTTGGTTAGCTCGGTCTTGCCGACGCCCGTGGGGCCCAGGAACAGGAACGAGCCGATCGGCCGGTTGGGGTCCTTGAGGCCGGCGCGGGCCCGGCGGACGGCGTCGGAGACGGCGACAAGGGCCTCCTCCTGGCCGACCACGCGTTTGCGCAGGCCGTCTTCCATGGCGAGCAGCTTCTCGCGCTCGCCCTCCAGCATCTTCTCGACTGGAACGCCGGTCCAGCGGCTGACGACGGCGGCGATCTGCTCGGCGTCCACGACCTCGGGGGACATGGCGTCCGCGCTGCCCTCGGCGGCTTCCGCCTCGGCCAGACGCTTCTCGAGCTGCGGGATCTCGCCGTAGGCGATCTCGGAGGCGCGTTGCAGGTCGCCCCGGCGCTGGGCTGCGACCAGCTCGGCGCGCAGGCGATCCAGGGCCTCGCGGGATTGCGCGGCCGAAGAGACCTTGGCCTTCTCGGCCTTCCAGCGGGCGCTCATCTCAGCCGACTCGGCCTCGAGCTCCTGCAGCTCCTCCTCCAGCTTGACCAGGCGCGCCTTGGAGGCGGCGTCCGGCTCCTTGGCCAGGGCCTCGCGCTCGATCTTCAGCTGCACGACGCGGCGGTCGATCTCGTCCAGCTCCTCGGGCTTGGAGTCCACGGCCATGCGCACCCGGCTGCCGGCCTCGTCCATCAGGTCGATGGCCTTGTCGGGCAGGAAGCGGTCGGTGATGTAGCGGTGGGACAGGGTCGCGGCGGCGACGATGGCGCTGTCGGAGATGCGCACCCCGTGGTGCACCTCGTACTTCTCCTTCAGGCCGCGCAGGATCGAGACGGTGTCCTCGACCGAGGGCTCGTCCACCATCACCGGCTGGAAGCGGCGGGCGAGCGCGGCGTCCTTCTCCACGTGCTTGCGGTACTCATCCAGCGTGGTGGCGCCCACGCAGTGCAGCTCGCCGCGCGCCAGGGCCGGCTTCAGCAGGTTGGAGGCGTCCATCGCCCCGTCCGACTTTCCGGCGCCGACCAGGGTGTGCATCTCGTCGATGAACAGGATGATCGAGCCCTCGGCCGCCGTGACCTCGTTCAGCACGGCCTTCAGCCGCTCCTCGAACTCGCCGCGGTACTTCGCCCCGGCGATCAGGGCGCCCATGTCCAGCGAGAGGAGCTTGCGGTCCTTCAGGCCCTCCGGCACGTCGCCGTTGATGATCCGCTGGGCCAGGCCCTCGACCACGGCGGTCTTGCCGACGCCGGGCTCGCCGATCAGGACGGGGTTGTTCTTGGTGCGGCGCTGCAGGACCTGGATGGTGCGACGGATTTCCTCGTCGCGGCCGATCACCGGGTCCAGCTTGCCGTCGCGGGCGGCCTGTGTCAGGTCGCGGGCGTAGCGCTTGAGCGCGTCATAGCCGTCCTCGGCCGAGGCGCTATCGGCGGTGCGGCCCTTGCGGACCGCCACGGCCGCGTCCTCCAGGCCCTTGGGCGTGACGCCGGCGTCCTTCAGCAGCTTGGCCGCCTCGCCGCCTTCCTTGGCCAGGGCGATCAGCAGGCGCTCGGTGGTGACGAAGGCGTCGCCGGCGGTCTTCGCGCCCTGTTCGGCCTCGGCGAACACGCGAGCCGTCTCGGGCTTCATGTAGAGCTGGCCGGAGCCGCCCTCGACCTTCGGGATGCGGGCGAGCTGCGCCTCGACGGCCTTGTCGACCTCGTCGGGCCGACCGCCGGCGCTCTGGATCAGCGAGGCGGTGAGGCCGTCGCGCTCCTCCAGCAGGACTTTCAGGATGTGTTCGGGCGCGAGCTGCTGGTGGCGCCGGGCGAGCGCGAGGCTCTGCGCCGACTGGATGGCCTGCTTGGCGCGGTCGGAATAGGTGTCGATGTTCATAGGGTCCCCACGATAGGCGGAACGCCGACCACCGCCTCCTGGAAGCACGGCTGCCGGACCCGCCAGAGATAGTGTGGCACGGAGGCCACACAAGGGACTTGAGGCGGATCAAACGCCCTCAGTTCGGCGGGTTGTGCTTTTCCAGGAAGGCGACCGTCGCATTGAGCATTCCAAGCCGGGTCGCGGCGCGGGCCAGCCAATGGTCCTGGCCAGGAAGCTCCGCGACCTCGACCGGCTTCCCGGCCTTGCGCAGGGCCGCCGCCATCTCGCGGCTCTGGGATACCGGGACCACCGCGTCGCCTTCGGCGTGAACCAGGAGCACAGCGGCCTGAGCGTTCGCGGCCTGCTGGGCGGGGGAGTAGCGGGCGAGCGCCTCCTCGTCCTCCACGTCGCCGAGACCGCGCCAGGCCGAAGCATTGTCGGCCTTTGCATAGGCCGCCTGCTTGCGCAGGTCCGATATGCCGCTGACCGACACCGCGCACCGGTAGGCGCCCGGCTCCATGGTCGCCCCCACCAGCGCCGAATAGCCGCCGAACCCCCGACCGACGATGCACACCCGCTTAGTGTCGACGAGACCGCCGTTGGCGAGCGCGCGAACGCCGTCCGAGAGATCGCTCTGCATCTTCCGGCCCCACTCGTTGCGACCCGCGCCCTGCAGCGCCGAGCCCAGCCCGGTCGACCCGCGATAGTTGACTTGCAGGACAGCGTAGCCGCGCGACGCCAGCGCCTGCGACCACCAGTCGAAGTTCCCCGTGTCGCGCCCGGCCGGGCCGTCGTGCACCAGGACCACCAGCGGCATGGCCTTCGCCTGCGACTGGCCGGCCGGTCGGGTCAGATAGCCTACGAGGTCGAGCCCGTCGGCTGCTTTGAACCGCACGCGGCTCTTGCCTCCGATGTCGGCGCCGGACAGCCTGGGGTATGTCGACGCGATCCACGACGACGTCCCCGCCGCCAGATCGAGCAGCGCGTAGGCCGGGCTGTCGCCCGGACGGTCGACCCAGGCGACGGCCCTGCGCCGGTCCTGCGACCACGACGCCAGCTCGACAGTGATCGCCCGGAAGGATGAGGTGACGTTTTCGAGGACCTTCTGGTCGGCGGGATCGAAGTAGGTGACGCGATCGACGTCGCCATCAAGCATGGAGTAGCCGAGCATCCGACCCTCGTGCGGATCCGTGAGCGCCGCTTGATGCGCGGGAACCTCTAGCGGCACGGCGGGCTCGCCGCCGTCCAGGTTGGCCTCGCGCCAAGTCACCCGGTTCATCGCGTCGCGGACCGCATAGACCACCGAACGGCCATCGCGGCCCAGGCCGACGATCCGGGCCGGAAGGTCGGAACCACTGCCGGCATGAACGACGCGCCAACCCCGCTGGTCCTTGACCCTGAGTTCAGACCGCTTCGATTTGGGAAGGTGTATCTCCTGCGCCACGGGGCGGCCGTCGAGGCCGACGAGCCAACGTTGGGTCCCTTCCTCCGCCGCCTCGACGACCCGAGCGCGACCGGTGGCGAGGTCGACCTGGAAGAGCGCGACATATCCGCGGCGGTTCACGAACTCTATCGCCTGCAGGAAGACGACCGGCCGCCCCGCGACGGTGCGAACCATCGGCGCGTACACGATGTTGTTCATGCCATCCGCCGCGTCGGACATCAGCGGCGTGAGCTTCGAGGTCTCGACGTCGAGGACGTGCGCGCGACGCCAGCTCCGGGTCCCGCCACTGACATCGCCGGGGTCGAATTCGACGGTCGTGTAGATCAGCAGATGGCGTTCACCGACCCAACGAACGCCCGCCAGCGGCACCTCGCCGAAGTCCACCCGGGCCCTGGCCGCCTTCGTCGCCAACTCCTGGACCGCGACGGAGCGCCGCTCCCCATCGGTCACGATCACGGCCAGTCGCGCCCCGGCGGGCGATAGCGTGGCGGCGTCGATAGCCGGCAAGCTGCCGTAGGCTTCCAGCGGAGCCGCGAGGACCGGCGCCGCGAGAAGCACCGCAACGGCAAGCGCCGCCAGTCCACGCACGAACTTCATCATTCTCAAGCCCTCAGTTCGGCGGGTTGTGCTTCTCAACAAAGGCCATGGTGGCGGTGAGTGTCTGCAGCCGCGTGTCGCCCCGGGAGAGCCAGTGGTCCTCGCCCTTCTGGACGAGAAGCTCGACTGGCTTGCCGGCCTTGCGCAGGGCGTCGGCCATGATCTGGCTCTGTTCGAGTGGGACCACGCTGTCATCTTTACCGTGGATCAGCAGCACCGGGATCGTCACCTTCTCCACGTTGGCGGCAGGCGAGATTTCGGCCAGGACCTTGCGGTCGTCCTCAGCGCCCATGAAGCGGGTCCAGTATCGGAAGGCGCTCGGGCCTCGCTTGACCTTGGACCAGGTCACGAAGCGCCCGAGGTCCGAAAGGCCGCCGAACGAGGCGGCGCAGCGGTAGACGCCCGGATCCAGAGCCGCGCCGGCCAGGGCCGCATAGCCCCCGTAGCTGGCGCCCACGATGCAGACCCTATTCGGATCGATGACGCCATCTGCGGCAAGATGGGCCACCCCGTCGGAGAGATCGGTCTGCATCTTACGCCCCCACTCCCCGTATCCCGCTTCCAGCAGGGTGTCGCCCAGCCCGTCGGAGCCGCGGAAATTCACTTGCAGGACAGCATAGCCGCGAGAGGCCATGCCCTGGGCCCACCAGTCGAAGCCGGGTGCGTCGCGCGCCGCGGGTCCGCCGTGCGGGAAGACGATCAGGGGCAGGCGCTTGGCTTCGCGCCCCTTCGGAACGGTGAGATATCCGGTGAGCGCGAGCCCATCACGCGCCTTGAAACGGAGCGGAGTCTGGCGAGCCACGTCCTGCGCCTTCACCCCCATGTACTCGCCGCCCAGCCATGTCGCGACGCGGGTATTCATGTCGACCACGGCGTAGGCGGGCCCCTCGTCCGGCGAGTCGACGCGCACGGCGATCTTCTTCCGGTCGGCGGACCAGGACTCCAGCGACACGATGCAACCCGGGAACGCGGCGGCCACCGCTTTCCAGATGCGCTGGTCGTTGGGGTTCAGGAAGGCGTATCGCCCCTCCTCTCCGACCAGGGCGTAGCTTCCGGCCAGGCGGCCGTCCTGCGGGTCGTAGATCGGACCCTGGCCGCCGGAGACGGGCACCGCCGGACCGGGCGGCGCATCGTCGAAACGTGCTTCCTGCCAGACCGGCTTCTTGTCGGCGTCGCGCGCCTGGTAGAGCACCGACTTGCCGTCAGGACCCAGGCCCATGAGCGACGGCGGATCATTCAGGGCCGTGGTGGAAAGCGCCTCGCGCCACGAGCCGTTCCTCGCCCGGAGTTTGATCGACCAGCGGCCGGTTTTCAGGTCATAGAGCTCCTGGGCGACAGGTTCGCCGTCGACCCCCACGACCCAGTCCCGGGTGTCGCTGCCACCTGTCTCGATCAGCTTGCTGGTTGCTCGGTCAAGGTCGATCCGGAAGAGGGATACCCGTCCCTGTTGGTTCACGAACTTGATCCCTTGGACGAACACGGTCGGTTCCCCGCCGTACATCCGGACCACGGGCGCGCCGTAGATTGTGTTCATGGCGTAGTCGGCGTCCCGCAGCAGGGGCAGCACCTTCTTCGTCCTCAGATCCATGCTGAAGCCCAGCGCCCATTCGCGCTGTGTGGTCTGCACGTCCATCGGGTTGGCCGTGACCGAGCTGATGATGATGAGGTGCTGGTCGCCCGCCCATCGGACATATCGGACCTTCACCCGGCCGGTGTTCGCGCGCAGCGTGATCTGGCGGGTCGCGAGGTCCTGGACGACGATCATCCGGTCCTCGCCATCGGTCATGACCAGAGCCAGCGCATGGCCGCTGGGCGAGACCGACGTCGCCTCGATGGTCGGCAGTCCGCCGTAAGCCGACAGCGCCGCGGCGGCGGCGGCGGCGGGCGAGGCGAGGCACGCCGCCGCCAGCGCGAGAAGGACGCGTAGAACACGCATGCGGAAAACAGGCCCCCACCTGATGCAATCCGAGATTGCCGTGGGCCGGGCCGCGCCGCAAGCGGGCGCTAGTTGACCTCGGACTTCTTCAGCGGCTCGGGCGGCAGGGGGGCCACGGGGACGCCGTCTTCGACCAGGTCGCGGACCTCCTTGGGCGTGGCCTGGCCGTAGATCCCGCGATCCTCGGCGCGGCCCTCGTGGATCGCGCGGGCCTCGCTGGCGAACGAGTCGCCGACGTCGTCGAAATTCTCTTCAACATGGGCGCGGATGCGGCCGGCCGCCTCCATCATCATCGCCTGGGCCTTGGGCGACGGGGTCTCGCGGACAGTGCGCTTGGTGCCGGCCACCGACGGAGCCATGATCTGCTTGCGGACCATCTTGGACGCGCACATCGGGCAGTCGAGCAGGCCGCGGCCCTGCTGGTCGTCGAAGTCGGTCGAAGAGGCGAACCAGCCCTCGAATTCGTGGTCGTGGTCGCAGGTGAGGGCGTAGCGGATCATCGGTGGACTTATGGACCTGTGAAGGCCCGCGCGTTGGTCAGCACGGGGATGGCCGCCCGCGCCTTGGGCGACGCGGCGGAATCAAGTTCGGCCAAGAGCACGCCGGGTTCGTCATGGTCAAGTTTTGCAATGACTTGCCCCCAGGGTTCGACGACCAGGGAGTGGCCGTAGGTCCCGCGGCCGTCCTCGTGGAAGCCGCCCTGGGCGGCGGCCAGGACGTAGGATCCGGTCTCGATGGCCCGGGCGCGCATCAGCACTTCCCAGTGGGCCTCGCCCGTGGGGCGGGTAAAGGCGGCCGGGATGGTGATCACCGTGGCGCCGGCCAGGGCCAGCGCCCGGTGCAGGGCCGGGAAGCGCAGGTCGTAGCAGATGGTCAGGCCCAGCTTCAGGCCCTCCACGTCGGCGACCACGGCGCGGTCGCCGGGCTCATAGGTCGCGGACTCGCGGGCCGTTTCGCCGGTGGGCAGGTCGACGTCGAACATGTGCAGCTTGTCGTAGGTGGCGGCTATCGTCCCGTCCGGGCGGATCAGCACCTGGCGGTTGGCCGCCTTGCCGTCCTCGCGCCGGACCAGGGCCGAGCCGACGTCGATCCAGACGCCAAGGTCCTTCGCGGCATCTCGCAGGCCGTTCACCACCGGATCGTCGGCCAGCGACGTGAGCTGCGGCAGCAGGGTCTCGCGATCCTTCTGCAGGATGTTGGTTCCCTCCGGCGTCACGATCAGCCGTGCCCCGCCCGCGGCCGCCTCGCGGACCAGCGGAAGCACGTGGGCCAGCGCCGCGGCGTGGGTCGCGGGCGTGCGCGTCTGGACGAGGGCGATTTTCATGGGGGGCAATCTACTTTTCCCTCCCCTTCATGGGGAGGGTGGCTCGAGCGAAGCGACGAGACGGGTGGGGATTTGACGACGGGACTCGGCGCCTGAACCCGAGTTCCCCACCCTGCTCGCTACGCGAGCTGTCCCTCCCCATGAAGGGGAGGGAAAAGAAGGTTCCTCACGCCGCCTGGAGCAGCGGGTCCAGCTTCCCCGCCCGTTCCAGGGCCATCATCTCGTCGCAGCCGCCGATGTGCTGATCGCCGACGAAGATCTGCGGGAAGGTCGCCCGGCCGCCGGCGCGCTGGATCATCTCCTGGCGCTTGTCGGGGTCGAAGGCGGCCTCGATCTCGTTGAACTCGACGCCCTTCTGCTCCAGCAGCGACAGCGCGCGGATGCAGTAGGGGCAGAACGGCTTGGTGTAGATGGTGACGGGCTGGGTCATGGCCTTCTAACGAAACATGCCTCGGTAAAGCTTCATATGGTGAGTCCGGCCGCGGCCTGAACCCTGGCGACGACGGCCAAATCGACGCGGGTCGCGCCGGCCGCCTTGAGCGCGCGCGCGCAGCCCTCGGCAGTGGCGCCGGTGGTCAAAACATCATCGATCAACAGGATGCGCAGCCCCTCGACCCGGCGCGGGTCCGGGACCTCGAAGGCGCCGGCGACGTTGCGCTTGCGGCCCGAGCCGGACTTGCCGCCTTGCGTGGCGGTGGCGCGGCGGCGGACCAGGGCGTCGGGCAGGTACGGCGTGCCGGTCATGGCGGCCAGGGGCCGGGCGATCTCGGCCGCCTGGTTGTAGCGACGATGCAGCAGGCGCAGCGGGTGCAGCGGCACCGGGGCGATGGCGTCGGCCTCCTCGACCAGGGCGCGGGCGCTACGCGAGATCCAGCGCGCGAACATCGGCGCTAGGTCCAACCGGTCAGCATGCTTCAGCTTCAGGATCGGATCGCGAGAGGTCTCGTCGTACAGGCAGGCAGCGCGGGCCGCGTCGAACGCCCGGGGCTTCTTCAGGCAAGCCGCGCATCGCGCCCCCGGATCGAACTCAAACGGGGCGCCGCAGCCATCGCAGACCGGGCCGTCAAGGAAGCGGATCCGGCTCCAGGCGCCGGCGGAAAAGCCGCCCGCCAGCGGCCGCGGCCCGCCGTCCAGCGACTGCGGCGGGAACAGCATGTCGAGCGCGACCCGCCAGGCCATCTGGACTCGGGGCTTCCAACTGGCGGCGAATTCGCCATCTTCCGCGCTCATGCCAGCGCCCCCACGCCTCTTCGACCGCACCCTGCACCGCAAGCGCCTGGACCGCGCGGCCCGGGGTTACGCGAACGCGGACTTCCTGCAGCGCCGGGCCGCACATGACGTGGCCGAGCGCCTGGACCCCATACTGCGCAGCTTTCCGCTGGCCGTCGACCTCTCGGCGCGCGGCGGGGCGTTCGCCGAGGCGTTGGCGGTCGAGGCGCCCGGCAAGGTCGGGACCCTGATCGAGGCCGACCTCTCACATCGGATGCTGGCCGCCAGGGCAGGCCCGCGGATCGTGGCGGACGAGGAGCGGCTGCCGTTCGCCGACGCCAGCTTCGACCTCGTGGTCTCGACGCTGGGCCTGCACTGGACCAACGACGTGGTGGGCGCGCTGATCCAAATCCGCCGGGCGCTGAAGCCCGATGGCCTGTTCATCGGGGCCTTCCTGGGCGGGACGACGCTCACCGAACTGCGCCAGTCGCTGGTGGCGGCCGAGAGCGAGATCCTGGGCGGCGCCGGCAGCCGCGTCTCTCCCTTCGCCGACGCCCAGGACGCGGCCAACCTGCTGCAGCGGGCGGGGTTCGTCCAGGCGGTCAGCGATATCGACACGGTCACCGTCCGCTACGACAACCCGCTGAAGCTGATCGCCGACCTGCGCCAGATGGGCGAGACCAGCGTCCTGGCCGACCGCCATCCCAAGCCTCTGACCCGGAGGCTGCTGGACCGGACCTTCCAGCTCTACTTCGAGCGCTTCGCGGGCGATGACGGACGCGTGCCCGCGACCTTCGAGATCCTGACCCTGACCGGCTGGGCGCCTCCGGAGCCTGCGCCGGGTAAGGACCTGTAAACCATCCCGGCGGGACACTGGCGCGGGGGGCTCCTCACCCAGCGGGGGTCCAGATGATCGCCAACAAGTTCAAGTTCCTGGCCCTTGCCGCGGCCGCGACGCTCGCCGGCTGCGCCACCACCAGCTCCGCGCCGCAGAAGCCGGAGAAGAAGGGGCCGTACATCGGGGTGGGCGCCTCCCTCGCCGGCCGGGCCAGCGCCTTCGAGGCCTATACGCGCAAGGCCACCGCCATCGACGCCTCGTTCTCCGGGCCGGGCCAGATCGCCGAGCGGCTGCGCACCGGCGCCGGCTACGAACCCAAGGAGCTGGAGGCGGGCATGATCGCCTACGCCGCGCTGGCGGCCCTGCAGGAGCCGTCGTTCGTGGCGGGCGTGCGGGCCAAGGGCCGGGACGTCTCGCGCCGCCTGCCCGCCGATCCGAACGCCGCCATGGACCTGCCGGGCGCCGCCGCCGCGGCCGCGCGGGCAAACGCCGCCCTGGCCCGCCGGGGCGAGGCCCTGGCCAGCGCTGGCGCAAGAGTGAAGAAGGCCTCCTACAGCGTGCAGCACCAAGCCTGGTCGCGGGCGCGCCTGACCAACGGTCCGCAGCGGCTGGCGGCGGTGAAGCAGGCGGCCGGCTATCGCGCCGACCCCGCCGACCGCGCCCGCCTGACCGCGGCCCTGGCCGAGGGCGGCCGCAAGGGCGGGACCAGTCCAGTGGTGGCGCGCGGCGTGGCGCTGGCGGCGCTGAGCGTGCTGGGCCAGGACGGCGCGGGCCGTTCGCTGCTCAGCGAGGTCAAGTCCGGCCAGTGCCTGCGCCTCGCCAAGCTCAACTACCACCAGTGCCTGGCTGCCGCGGGCACGCACTACGAAGACATCTACTGCCTGGGCGTCCACGCGATGACCGACCCCGGCCAGTGCGTGGTCCAGGCCACCCGCCCCGCCAAGACGATGCGCCGGGCGAGCCTGGACTAGGGCTTCACCCACACCCCCACGCGCCCCTTGCCGCCGGCGGCGACGCAGGTTCCGGCGCGGCAGGCGATAGCGTGGAAGGCCTCCTGATCGACCTGCCGCCAGGACTGGCCGTCGTCGGCGCTGAGCGAGGTCCCGCGCGGTCCGACGGCGATCAAGGTCTTGGCGTCGAGGCGCCCGACGCCTTCCAGCAGGCGGGGCGTCCCCTCATGGGGCGGCGTCCAGATGTCCAGTTCCTCCACCAGCGCGATGCTCTCGCCGGCGCGGAGTTCGTCCTTGTAGTCGCCACCGACCACCAACGCGCGGCCCTTGCCCAGCGCCAGGCCGCCGAACAGGCCGGCGGTGGCCGAGCCGGCCAGCGGCCCCTCGATGGTGTCCCAGCTCCCGCCGTCGTCGCGGGAGTGGGCGATCCGGCCCTTCGCGAGCCCGCCGGAGACGATCCAGACCTCCCGGCCCGGCCCCAGGAACAGGGCCGAGTTGCTGGCGGCGAAGGCGGCCTCGCCCGGCTCCACGGACGGGCCGTCCACCCGCGCCCAGGTCTTGCCGCCATCCGCCGTCTTCAGCAGGAACCAGCGCCCATCGATCGGGTCGCCCAGGACGAAACCCCGCCGGGCGTCGCGGAAGGCGACCGCATCCAGGAAGCTTCCCGGCAGGCGGGTCTCGAAGGCCAGCGACCAGGTGCGGCCGGCGTCCGCCGTGCGGAAAACCTTCGCCTGACCCGCCGGACCATCGCCGGCGCTGGTCAGGATCATGGTCTTGGGGTCGAGGGCCGCCAGGCCGCGGAAGTCCAGCGCCTCGCCGCCCGGCGGCGTCGCCATGCGCCAGCTCCGGCCGCTGTCATCGCTGACCGCATAGGTCCCCTTCGAGCCGGAGACGTGGAATTGGTTCGGCCCGGTGACACCCACCGCGCGCAGGGTCGCGTCCGCCCTGGGGAACGCCAGGGTCTTCCACGCGGCCTGGGCCGAGGTCGGCAATACCAGGGCCAAGGCCGCCAGCAGGACACGCATGACCTCAGACTCCCATGAGGTGCAGCGCCACCTCGCGCCGGTGCGGGCGGCGCCGGTGTTCGAACAGGTAGATCCCCTGCCAGGTCCCCAGCGCCAGGCGCCCGTCGATCAGCGGGATCGAGAGCTGCACCCCGGTCAGCATCGCGCGCAGGTGGGCGGGCATGTCGTCGGGCCCCTCGTCCTGGTGGCGATAGGCGCGGCTCTCGGGCGCCACCTGGGCGATCCAGTCCTGCAGGTCGGCCCGGACGTTGCGGTCGGCGTTCTCCTGAATCACCAGCGAGGCCGAGGTGTGGCGGCAGAACAGGGTCAGCAGGCCGGCGGCCATCTCCTGCTCGTTCACCCAGGCCGCGACCTCGGCGGTGATCTCGTGCAGGCCCTGCCCAGGCGTCGGCACGTCCAGGATGCGGGTCGCCTGGCGCATCAGATCAGGTCCCGGAGCCAGGCCACCAGCGGCGCGTCCGCGGGGGGCATGGGATAGCTGTCCATCTCGTTGGGCCGGACCCAGGCCATGGCCTTGTGCTCGCGGTTGGTCACCCGCCCCTCCCAGCGCCGCACCAGATAGAGCGGCATCAGCAGGTGGAAGTCCTCGTATTCATGGCTCGCGAAGACGAAGGGGGCGAGGCAGGCGTGGCTGACCTTGATGCCCAGCTCCTCTTCCAGTTCGCGGATCAGGCAAGCCTCGGGCGTCTCACCCGCCTCGACCTTGCCGCCCGGAAACTCCCACAGGCCGGCCAGCTGCTTGCCCTCGGGCCGCTGGCAGATCAGCACCCGCCCGTCCACGTCCACCAGGGCCGCGGCGGCGACCAGCAGCATGCGTTTCGCCGTCATGGCGCGGCCTGCGCGACGAGCGGCGCACGACGGTTCAAGCCTTCCGGCGGCTTGCCCGCCTTGTCCCAGCCGTAGGCGGTCTCCATCGCCGCCAGGACCTCGCGCGCGAGCCGCCAGCCGCCGCTCCCGTTGGTCATGATCACGACGCCCTGCCGCGATCCGTCCAGGAACGCGAAGGAATGGCACTGGAAGCCCTCATTCCCGCCGCTGTGCTGGATGGCGAGGCGCTGGCCGCGCGGCTCAATGATCATGCCCAGGCCGTAGCCGCTTAGAACCGGCGTCAGCATGGTCCGGGCCGGGGCCCGATCGAGGATCGCGCGCGGCTCGCCTGAATAGGCTCTCTGCAGCGCGATCAGGAAGCGCCCATAGTCGGATGGCGTGGTCCAGAGGCCGGCGGCCGCATACTCCGGGTAGGTGTGGCGCGCGCCCGGAATGACCGCGCCCTTCGGATCGTGCGCGCTGGCCGCCTTCCGGACGACGGCCTGCGGCAACGGCTGGACGAAGGTCGAGCTGCGCATCCCGGCGGGCCGCAGGATCAGGCGATCCAGCAGCTTCGGGAAGGGCTGCCCGCCCGCCTCGACCATGAGCAGCTGGGCGACGGTGTAGCCGCCGCCGGAATAGGCATAGCCCCGCCCCGGCGGCTCGAACGATCGAACGGCGGGCGTATTGGCCGGCGGCTTGCCGTCCAACATCTGAACGTCGCTGGGGATCGGCTTGCCGGCCGCATATCCCGGGAAGCCGCTGACCGTCAGTCCGGCGCTGTGACTGAGAAGGCGGCGCAAGGTCACCTTCTCGGCGGCGGTATGGGGGCTGGCGGGGACCTGCCAGGTCTTCAGGCGCGCATTCACATCGCCGTCAAGATCGAGACGGCCCTGCTCCACGAGTCGCAGCGCCCCCGCCGCGGCCACCGCCTTGCTCATCGAGGCGGCCTGGAACAGCGTGTCGGGCGTCACAGGCCGGTCGTCGGAGACGTCGGCCACGCCGTAGGTCCGGGTCCATTTCACCTTGCCGTCCTCGATGAAGGCGACGCTGACACCGGGGACCTTCAGCTCCGCCATCCGGGCGGCCAGGGTCTTGCCCTCGGTCGAGCCCATCGGCGTGATGCGGCTTTCGACGGCGGCGATGGCGGCGAGGTCCGTCGCGGACGGCGCTGCGAACGCGCCGCCGGCCAGAAGCCAGGCCGCCGCGACGATGCTCGTCAGGAACCGCATCCCATCCCCCGCCAGACTGCCGGAATCGGCTACCCAGACGGCTTCCCACGCCCTGCGGCCAAAAGGCAACTGCCGGCGCTATTCCACCGCGTGGGTTGACTTGTGGCGCTTAAACCCCGATGTGCCCCTTGCGCTCTTCGGAGTGCTATCTGCGTTCCAGCCGCGTGGGGCCTCCTTGGAGGCTCAGCCTGTCGAGCGCCGTGAGGCTTTCTCACCCGATGCGCCCATCACGCGGGGCGTCTCTCCAAAGACCGGCGCCAGTCGACCCGCGGAAGCCCCGCGAAGGTCGCGTTCGGCGCATACGCGAAAGAACATCTCTTGACCCAATTTACTGACCTTGGCCTGGCCAAGCCGCTGCTCAAGGCGCTGGCCGACGAAGGCTACACCACGCCCACGCCGATCCAGGCGCAGGCCATCCCCGGCGTGATGACCGGCCGCGACCTTCTGGGCATCGCCCAGACCGGCACCGGCAAGACCGCCGCCTTCGCCCTGCCGATCCTGCATCGGCTGGCCGAGAACAAGAACCCGGCCCCGCGCCGCAGCGCCCGGGTGCTGGTCCTGGCCCCCACCCGCGAACTCGCCACCCAGATCGGCGAGAGCTTCAAGTCCTACGGCAAGCACATGGGCGTCACCGTCGCGGTGGTGTTCGGCGGCGTGAAGTACGGCGGCCAGATGCGCGCCCTGGCCGGCGGCATCGACGTGCTGGTGGCCACCCCCGGCCGCCTGCTCGACCACCTGGGCGAGAAGTCGATCACCCTCGACGGCGTCGAGATCCTGGTCCTCGACGAAGCCGACCAGATGCTGGACATGGGCTTCATCGTCCCGATCCGTAAGATCGTGAAGTACCTGCCCAAGGCTCCGCGCCAGAACCTGTTCTTCTCGGCCACCATGCCGAGCGAGATCGAGAAGCTGTCGAGCGAGATCCTGAACCCCAACCCGCTGAAGGTCTCGG
>Ga0255338_1001344_pt1 | contig 47492 bp, 45 predicted proteins | sample MeOH1_35cm_T4_19_FD_203715 | JGI IMG/M metagenome (GOLD analysis project Ga0255338, IMG submission 203715) | Sandy soil microbial communities from University of British Columbia, Vancouver, Canada - MeOH1_35cm_T4_195 | ecosystem: Engineered > Artificial ecosystem > Sand microcosm > Unclassified ...
CGACGTTGCTGCCAGTCATGAACGCAGCGGCGTCGCTGCAGATGAAAGCCACCAACGCTGCGATCTCCGCTGGTTGTCCGAGGCGACCAACAGGAATCTGCGGGAGGATCTGCGATTCGAGCACCTCCTTCGATATCGCCGCGACCATCCTGGTCTCCAGGTAACCCGGCGAGACGGTGTTGACGGTCACGCCCTTCCTCGCCACCTCCAATGCCAGCGATTTCGTGAAACCATGGATCCCGGCTTTGGATGCGGCATAGTTGCACTGGCCGAACTGGCCCTTCGACCCGTTCACAGACGCGATGTTGACCACCCTTCCCCATCGGCGCTCGATCATGCCGTCGACGAAGTGCCTGGTGACGTTGAACACCGAGTCCAGGTTGGTGCGCAGCACCACGTCCCAGTTCGGTTTGCTGAGCTTGCGCAATGTGGAATCCCGAGTGATGCCTGCGTTGTTGACCAGGATGTTCACCGTGTGCCCATCGGCACGGATCTGCTCTGCCATGTGCTGGCACGAGTCGTCATCGGCCACGTCCACGTCATAGTGGGCGAACCGATAGCCGGCCTGCTCCTGCGCGGCCAGCCAGCTCTCGACACGATCATTGCTGGGCGAGTGGGTGACCAGCACCCGGTGCCCTGCATCATGCAGGGCTCTTGCAATGGCCTGGCCCAATCCGCCCATACCACCGGTTACCAGTGCGGTGTGCTCGATCGAGGACATAAGGCTTCCTTTCAAGATTGAAGATGGGTTGCTTGAAGCAGGTAGTTCGGACGGCCCGTGTACTGACGTGCAAGCGGCGAGCCCGGCAGTCATGGTGAGCAGCAATGACGCGAATGCCGCCCTGCCTCGACCGGAGTTTTTGGCATGGCGGTGCTCCTGATTCTTTGTAGGCGATTCCATGCCGTCTTTCAGCAGCGCCGCTCGGTCAAGTTGATCTGCGTCATGAATCCTCTCGCCCCGGTCGCAGGAGACACTCAGGCCGCAACCTGGAGCCTCACAACAGGTGCTCGATCGGCAGCAGCGAGAAGAACCACACCTGGAGCCGCAGCCAGAAGCCCACGTGCGGTTCGCTGCTCCAGAACTCCATGCCGTCCTCGCCCTGCCCCACCCAGTTCAGTTCGCCATTCTCGAGCTGCAATCGGTAGGCCCGTGCGGGAATGTCGCCGGCGAACTGCTCGGCGATGCGCGTGGCCAGGCCGGGGCTTTCGATCACGAAGCCGAGCTCCGTGTTGAGCCGGGCGGAACGCGGATCGAAGTTGAAGGAGCCGACGAACACATGGGTGCGGTCGACGGCGAAGGTCTTTGCGTGCAGGCTGGATGCGGAGCTGCCGCCGAGCCAGCGCCCACGCACCTTCGGCTCTGCGAGGTCGCGCCGCAGCTCGAACAGCTGGACGCCGGCTGCCAGCAGGGGCTTGCGGCGCCTGGCATAGCCGGCATGCACCGCCGGCACGTCGGTGGACTCCAGCGCATTGGTGAGCACGCTCACCTCGACGCCGCGCCCCGCCAGCGCGGCCAGGTACTCCGTGCCAGTTGCCGTCGGGACAAAGTACGGCGATACCAGATGCAGCTCCCGCTGCGCCCTCGGCAGCAGCGCCTGCAGGCGGGTCCACAGGGTTTCGCCGTGGTCCGCCCGGCCCAGCCCCTTTGCCGGATCGTCGCTGACCAGGCGCGCCCGCGCCCACTCGAACGGAAGCCGACGCGCGAGCAGGTCACGCACGAAGGCCGATCGCGCCACCGCCTGCCGATAGGCGCGCACGGCCTGCGCGCTACTGTCCGGCCGCGTCTCGGCAACCGCGGCAGGCGTCCCGGGGCCCAGGACCAGATCGAGCGGGTAGGCGGAGTCGCTGGCCCAGTAGCGGTCGAAATCTTCCGACACCTCGGCGACCACCGGGCCGATGGCCAGCACGTCCAGGTCGACGAACAGCTGGCCGTCGCTGGCGCCGAAGTACTCGTCGCCGACGTTGCGCCCGCCGATGACCGTCACCTGGTTGTCCGCCGTGAACGACTTGTTGTGCATGCGCCGGTTGACACGGGCGAAGTCGCCCAGGTAATCCAGCGCGCGCCAGCGCCGATGCGCGAAGGGATTGAACAGGCGCACTTCGACCAGCGGGTGCGCCTCCAGCTCGCGCAGCTTCCCGTCCAGGCCGGCGGTGTTGTTGTCGTCCAGCAGCAGCCGCACGCGCACGCCGCGGCCGGCCGCGCGCCGCAGTGCATCGAGCAGCAGCGTGCCGGACAGATCGTCGCGCCAGATGTAGTACTGGATGTCGAGGCTGCGCTGCGCCGCGTCGGCCAGGGTGGCCCGCGCGGCGAAGGCGTCATGGCCGTCGAGGAGAGGCAGCACGCCCGTCAGGCCCGGATGCGGCTGCAGCATGCGGGTGACGGCAGCGCCAAGCCGCGTGTCCCCGGTGTCCCGCATCGCTGTCGAAACGGAGCGGCCCTGCAGCGGTGGCAAGCCGACGCAGCCGCACAGCACGAGCAGTGTCGCGGCCAGCGGCACCGCCGCCCCGAACCAGCGCCAGCGGCGCCGCGGGAGGCAGGAGAAGCCGCTGGCGGAATGCATCCGGGCATCATGCCCCAAGGCGCCGCCGACCGGCATGACGGAAGGCTCGAACCGCCACCACCCCTGCCGGATCTCCGCGCTGTCCAGTTCTCCGGCGGCGCTGCGACGCGATCATCAATGCGTCGGTGCGAAGGAAGCGATAAGCTACGGTGGTCGAAGTACGAGACCTGGAGCTCAGCCATGGCTGCCTTGTTCGGCAATCGTCTTTCCTGCCTCAGCGCGTCGTTCGCCCGTTCTTGCTCGCGCTCCCTTCGTCGGCATCGGACATGCCGACCCAGTCGGAAGGCAGGTGAGCGCTGAGCATCCCAACGGCCCGCGCTTCATCATCAAGGAGTGAACCATGCCGACTTCCATTTTCCTCTCGACGCTCTTGTTGTTTGCCCTGCTCGTTCTGGTTCCTCGCCGCGCGAGCGCCCATTGCGACACGGAGGACGGCCCGGCCGTCAGCGATGGGCGCAAGGCCCTGCAAACCGGCAACGTCAACCATGCGCTGAAATGGATCCTGCCTGCAGGAGAGGCGGAACTGCGCCCCATCTTCGACAAGGCCGTCAAGGTGCGGGCCCTGGGCGCCCTTGCCGCCGAAGTGGCAGACCGCTACTTCCTCGAGAACCTGGTGCGCATCCACCGCGCTGGCGAAGGCGCGTCCTATGACGGCATCAAGCCGACAGGCACCGCGCTGGCTCCCGAGGTGGTGGCCGCCGACAAGGCCATGGAGACGGGCAACCTGGAGCCGTTGATGGCGCTGATCCCCGCGGACAAGCAGTCGGAGTTGCGGCTGCGTTTCGACAAGGCCAGGGGCCTGAAGCAATTCGATGTGAACGATCTGGCCGCGGGCCGCGCGTACATCGCCGCCTATGTGTCCTTCTACAAATATGCGGAAGGGGAAGAACACGATCACCATCATCATCACTGAGCCGTCCGGATGAACTGGCAATGGCTCGCCATGCTCGGCGCCGGGGCCATTGCAGCCCTCCTGTTCCGGCGCCATGTCGGGTTTGTGACCCGGGTGGACGCGCACTCCATGTGGCCCACGCTGCGCCCCGGCCAGATCCTGTTCACCCGGTCGGTCCTGCATGGACACCGGATTCGCCATGGCGACATCGCCGTCGTGCAATCCGCCGAACTGGGCCGGCGCGTCGTCAAGCGCATCCTGGGACTGCCGGGTGATCGGCTGGAGTTCGGCTCCGGCGGGCTCGTCCGCAATGGTGAACCGTTGATCGAACCCTATGTGGTCCGCGCCGGGGGCGCGAGCGGCTCGTGGCGGGTTCCCGAAGGCCATTGCTTCCTGTTGGGAGACAACCGGGCCGCTTCCAGCGACAGCCGCTGCTGGAAGCAACCTTTCACGCCGCTGGAGGCGATCGTCGGGAGGGTGTGTGCCCGGGGCTCGTAGCGCCATCTGGGCCTGAGCGCCGCCAGCCGCTGGTACTTCAAGGAGCAGTCATGTTCATCACCGTCGACGATTTCCGTCTTAAAGCCTCGAACTTCGACCTGACCGAGAGCCACAACGTGGTCCGCATCCTGGCCGGCTTCATGATGCTGCCTCACGCCGCAAGCAAGTTCGTCGCCGGCGGGTTGAACCCCGGCACGGTGGCGTTCTTCGCCAAGGCCGGACTGCAGCCAGCCGAGTTCATGGTCGCCCTGGCTGCGACTGCCGAGATTGTCGGCGGCGTATGCCTGTTGCTGGGGCTGGCGACGCGTTGGGCCGGTCTGGGCGTCTTCGCGATCATGGCCGTGACTGTCGTTGCCTTGCTCAACATCGGCCCATTCAAATGGCTGTGGAACTTCGGCGGCATCGAGTACAACGTCTTCTGGGGCTTGACTGCCCTGGCGGTGGCGGTGACCGAGTTCAAGCGACGCTCTCGCCGCGCGCGATAACCCGCGGGCCGATAGCTCAGCCTTGGGAGATCCGTGTCACTCGCACACCCACCTGGGAAGCAGGGAAATATCGCCGACTGCGTGTCAACGCGTTCAACAGCGGCTCGTTAACCAAGAGCCCCCGGCCATTCAGCCAATAGGCAACCACCTCACCCAAGGAAATTCGATGACAAAACTTCTCGCCGTCCTGATCGCAGGCCTGTTCTCTGCCGGCGTCTTTGCCCAAACCCCTGGCTCGGCCGTGCCGAAAGACACCCCCGGTGCCACGCCCACGACGAAATCGCAGGCTGCGGCCGAAGGCAAGGCGGAAGCGCGTAAAGCGGCCAAGCCCGGCGTCGCCCCCAAAGCAACGCCAACCCCTGGCGGCGATGCGGCGACGGCGGCCGGCTCCACCATGCCAGTGGAAACCAAAGCCCAGAAGGCGGCCGAAGCCAAGAAGGCCAAGCGCAAGGTCAAGAAGGCTCCCGGCCAAGGCAAGACACCCACCTGAGCAGGCGGGAGTCAGTTGCCGCTGTGTTGCCGCGCATCGGGGCGGTGATGCGCCCCGATGCGCGATGCGCAGGTAGCGTCGCGCCGCCTGGTTACCGTTCGCCCATGCCCTCGGCGGGCTTGCCGGCGACCCCCGCGCGTACCTTGTCCTCGATGCGCCGGCCCACATCGGCATCGATGCTCTTCCAGTACGCGAAGGCGCGCTCCAGCACCGGGCTGCGCACGCCGCCGAGCAGGCTGCCCGCCACCTGGTCGACCAGCAGGGACCGCTGTGCTTCGTTGAACACCTGGCGCACCAGCGTGCCGGCCTGGCCGAAGTCGTCGTCCTCGGCGTGCAGCGTGTATGCAGCGCGCACCATCGCGCCGTCGGCCTCCCAGCCGTCGGCAACAGGCCCCGTGGCATCCGCCCAGGCACGCCCGGCGCTGTTGGGCGCGTAGGTCGGCGCGCTGCCGCTGTGTTCATAAGCCATCTGGCCATCGAACAAGTAGGTGTTCGTGGGGAATTTCGGGCGGTTCACCGGCAGCTGGTGGAAGTTGGTGCCGATGCGGTTGCGCTGGGCGTCGTTGTAGGCGAAGGCGCGGCCCAGCAGCATCTTGTCGGGCGACAGGCCGATGCCCGGCACTGTGTTGCCCGGCGAGAACGCGGCCTGCTCGATCTGCGCGAAGAAGTTTTCCGGGTTGCGATTCAAGGTCATCGTGGCGACCCGCAGGAGCGGGTAGTCCTTGTGCGACCAGGTCTTGGTGAGGTCGAAGGGATTGAAGCGGTAGGTCTTCGCGTCGGCATAGGGCATCACCTGCACGGAGAGCGTCCAGCCCGGATGCTCGCCGCGGGCAATGGCTTCGAACAGGTCGCGGCGGTGGAAGTCCGCATCGCTGCCGGCCATCGTGGCCGCCTGCGCGTTGCTGAAGAAGGCCATTCCCTGCCGCGTGTGGAAGTGGTACTTGACCCAGAACCGCTCGCCGCCGGCGTTGACCCACAGGTAAGTGTGCGAGCCATAGCCGTTCATGTGGCGCCAGGTGCGCGGCAGGCCGCGTTCCCCCATGAGGTAGGTGACCTGGTGCGCCGATTCGGGATTGGCGGTCCAGAAGTCCCATTGCATGTGGTTGTCGCGCAGGCCGGAGTCGGGGAGGCGCTTCTGGCTGCGGATGAAGTGCGGGAACTTCATCGGGTCGCGGACGAAGAAGACGGGTGTGTTGTTTCCCACCAGGTCGTAGTTGCCCTCGGTGGTGTAGAACTTCAACGAGAAGCCGCGCACGTCGCGCCAGGTGTCCGGGCTGCCGGCCTCGCCGGCCACTGTCGAGAAGCGGGCCAGCATGTCGGTGCGCACGCCGGGCTGGAACAGGGCCGCGCGCGTGTAGCGCGACACGTCGTCCGTGACCTCCAGCACCCCGAAGGCGCCCGCCCCCTTGGCATGCGGCTGCCGCTCCGGCACCTTCTCGCGGTTGAAGTGCGCCATCTGCTCGAGGAAGTGGACGTCATGCAGCAGGATGGGACCGTCCGGGCCGATGGACAGCGAATTGCGGTCGCTGGGCGCGGGTGCGCCGGCGCCGGTGGTCGAGCGGGATGTGCGATCGTCCTTGGAATCAGGCATCTGGAATCTCCTTTGGGTGGGTCAGCGGGCGCCGCGAAGGATGCTCCACGGTGCGCAGCGCTTCAAATGCATCGTACGGCGCGCGCGGTGCCTTCGCAACATGGCGCCGACCGTCGAGCAGGAAGCGGCTCCGGCGGCGCCGCTGTATTCGCGCACCGATTTCGAGCACCATGAAGATGCGCGGGTGCCGGCGCCCGAGCTCCCGGGGCGAAACGGTTTCCCTGCGCCGCAGACGGCGTGAATCACTCGCCTTCGATGAACGCGAGCCGCGGGCCGGCGGGCACCACCCGCGTCGGGTTGATGTGCGGGTGGCTCATGTAATAGTGGCGCTTGATGTGGCCGATGTCCACGGTTTCGCGGATACCCGGGGTGCGGTACAGCAGCCGCAGGTAGCGCGCGAGGTTCGGAAAATCCTCGATGCGGTTGCGGTTGCACTTGAAGTGGCCGACGTACACCGCATCGAAGCGCACCAGTGTGGTGAACAGGCGCCAGTCAGCCTCGGTCGGCTTGTCCCCGACCAGGCACGGGCGCTGGCCGAGTTCCGCCTCCACCCAGTCCAGCGCGGTGAACAGCCGCTCGAACGCACGCTCGTAGGCCGCCTGCCCGGTGGCGAAGCCGCAGCGGTACACGCCGTTGTTGATGTTGTCGTAGATGTACGCGTTGACGCGGTCGATCTGTTCGCGCAGCGGCTGGGGATACATGTCCACGTCGCCGGCCGCATACGCCCCAAAGGCATCATTGAACATGCGGATGATCTCGCTGGACTCGTTGCTGACTATCGTTTGATTCTTCTTGTCCCACAGCACCGGCACCAGCACGCGCCCAGCGTACTGCGGCTCGGCCAGGGTGTAGAGCTGGTGCAGGAAGTCCAAGCCGTGCAGGTGGTCGGGCAGCGCATGGCTGAAGGCCCAGCCCTGTGTCATGACGGGCTCGACGACGGAAACGGAGATCGCGTTCTGCAGCCCCTTGAGGGCGCGGGCAATGAGCGTGCGGTGCGCCCACGGACAGGCCAACGACACGTACAGGTGGTATCGGCCGGCTTCGCCGGGAAATCCGCTCGAGCCATCGGCGGTGACCCAGTGACGAAACTGCGAAGCGGTCCGCACGAACTCGCCGCGGGCCCGCGTGTCATACCAGCCATCGTGCCATTGGCCGTTCTCCAAGTACCCACTCATGAAAACTCCATGTGTTTGCGCTGCGCGCGGCAGCCGAGGTCGAACTTGGCATCGCGGTGCTTCGCTTCGCGATGCATCACGGGAACGAGGCGCGCTCAGTCATCATGGCGGCGCTCCAGCGCCAGGCGGTCCCAGCGGCCGAGACTGGCGGCGGCCTCGTAGGCGCTTTGCAGGAAGTCCAGCAAGGTGGCGTCGGGGTCCGCGGCCGTGCGCACGGCCTCGTAGGGCAGGATGAATTCGCGCGCCTTCGCGTGATAGTTGGCGGTAGCGGGCTGCACCGGCTGCTGCGCATAGCCGGGCGGTTCGGGATACGCGTAGGCATAGAACGCCGCCTCATCGACGGCGCCGCCGCCGGGCCAGAAGCCGGCGCTGCTGCACTCGTGCGAGTAGGCCTCGACCATCACCCGGTCGGGGCAGTTCGGCGCGCCGCCCGGATGGCGTGGCGCGAGCCGTCCGGAAAATCGCGTCGTAGCGAGGTCGAAGCTGCCCCAGAAAAAATGAACCGGGCTCTGCTTGCCGGCGAAGCGGCTGCGGAAACGCTTGAACACGCGATCGGCCTGCACCATGGCGCGCCACCAGCGATTGACCGCCCCAGCGTCGTAGGCGGCGTGCTCCAGGTCCTCGGCGAAGGGGGTGGCGGATTCCACTTCCACCGGCCTGGGCATGATCGTCGGCGCAACGCCCAGGGATTGCAGGGCGGCCATGTAGTCCGCGTAGAACCGCGCCACCGGGCGCGGGGCCAGGGCCAGGGTGCGCAACGCCCCATCGCTGGTCCGAAGCACCAGCGCATGGTCCGTGAAGTCGAAGTCCGCCACCAGCAGACGCTCACCCCAGGGCATGGGCGTGGTGGTGAGGCCGCGCTCGGTCACATAGAGCGCCACCTGCCACCAATGGTTCTCCATGGGCGCCAGGGCCAGCCGCGTCTTGCCGACCATCTGCATCCACATGTGCAGCGTGGCGTAGGTGTCGCGCCACGGCGCGAGGGGCAATGCGGGCCAAGCCGCAGATGCCAGGGCAGCCGGCGCGGACATGGCGCGTTCCGGTCAGCGCTGCAGCGAGGCCACGAAGCCCTGCAGGAACTTGCGCAGCTGGGCCTTCATTTTCTCGTCGACCATCGCGCCTGCCTCGTTGAAAACCTGGCCTGCCCGCGACACCATCAACCTGCCGCCGAACCAGGGCCGCGTGCCCAGCGTGCGCAACACGGGCAGCCAGGCGTTCTGCGCCAGGATCGTGCCGAAGCCGCCCGGCGAGGCGCCGAGGACTGCGACGGGACGGTCACCGAATACCCGCGGGATGTCCGATGCGGGACGGCTCAGCCAGTCGATCGCATTCTTCAGCACACCTGGAATCGAGTTGTTGTACTCCGGCGTGGCCAGCAGCAGCGCATCGCAGGCGGCGACGCGATCTTTCAGCGCCTGCACCGCCGCCGGAAGGCCCTCACCGGTTTCGATGTCGCCGTCGTAGAGCGGGATGCCGTGCAGCGTGACGATTTCCAGCGTTGCGCCCTCGGGCATCAGGGCGGCGGCCTCGCGCAGCAGCGCTGTGTTGTACGAGCCCGCACGCAGGCTGCCGGAGAGTCCCAGGATGGTTGGCATACGCAGTTTCCGATCGGTAAACAACCATCTTACCGGCGATCCGCGGAAACGGCGGGTCGTGGCAAACCACGGCCGGGTTCGCAGTCACCGGCACCTGGCTCCTTTCAAAGGGAAAACGAAGGGCGCCCACAACGCTGTTGGGTAGACATCCCATGGTCGATGAGGTTCAGCCGGCGACAATACCGAGGATCTCGCGCGCGCCTTTGGCCGTGATCTCGGCTTCCCGGCTGCTCCAGGCGACGAAGTGGTCGGGACGGACGAGCACCAGTGACGCCTCGTACCGCTTCGCCTCGCCTCCCCCCGAGATTGCCACAACGGCCAGCGGGAGTGATCGATCTGCAGCAGCTTGACGGAAAACTTCTACGGCGTCCGCCGGCGCGCCGATGGCGAGCAATGTGAAACCAGGTCCAAGGCTCTCGAACAGGTTGCGTCCGGAAGCGAGCGTTGCGGGCGCCAGGTGGTGACCGGCCCGCGCTTCGAAGCGGTGTGATCCCTTTGCGCTGCTCACCCGGCCCTTGCTTCCCCACACCACGGTCGATCCCTCGTAGTTCGGCTCGAACGCCTGCACCTCTCCGACGGCGCCGCGCGCGCGCGCCCGCCAGGCCTGCTCGAACGAGGCGCGGTCGCGCGCCGGGTCATAGGCATCGAGGAACTGGCGGTCCGTTTCGATCGACCTGGCAATGAAATCACGGATCGTGGACTCGAACACCGGCCGCCGCTCCAGGTCGTAGGAGTCGAGCAACCGCTCGCTACCCCATCCGTGAAGTACCGCAGCCAGTTTCCAGCCCAGGTTGCGCGCGTCCTCCAGTCCGGAGTTCACGCCGTAGCCGCCATAGGGCGGGTGGCTGTGCGCAGCATCGCCTGCGAGGAATATCCGGCGTTCGCGATAGGAGTCCGCGAGCATGAAGCGCAGGTCCCAGAAGCCGATGTGCTCGAAGTCGACATCGAAGGGCGCACCCACGGCTTCCTGAAGGTAGGCGGCGAAGTCGAAATTGTCCTTGGTCGTGCCCGGCGGCACCGGGGCATGGAAGAACCAGGTGCTGCCCAGGTCGACGCGGCCGAAAAACTTCCAGTACCCCTTCAATTCCGGTTGCAGCACGTTGTAGTAAGACTTGCCGGGGTAGCGCTCCAGCAGCTTGTGCAGCTCGTACGAACGGAACACGAGCAGCACCATCATGCGATCGTGGTCGGTGCGCGATTGGGTGATGCCGGCCTGTTCCCGTATCAGAGAGCGGGCGCCGTCCGAGCCCACGACATAGGCGGCGCGCAGCACGCGCCGGCCGCTTCCCGCGCGTTCGACGATCGTGGTCGACACGCCATCATCGTCCTGGGCCACGTCTTTCGCGTCCCAGCCGTACAGCGTTTCGACACTGGGCAATTCGGCCACACGCTTGCGCAGCACCGCCTCGGTGGCGTATTGCGGCAGCCTCTCATTGGCGCAGTAGTAGTAGGGTTTCACCAGCTCGCGTTGCAGCCAATCGTAGGTATGAGGGCCCAACAACGTGCCGTAAGCGGTGAGGCCCCCGATACCGTACTCGGGGGGGATGGTGCGGGCCGCGCGCAACTGTTTTTCGGCGCCCCAAAAGTGGAAGTGCTCCATGGTGCGCTGGGTGAGGTTCTGGCCCTTGGGGATGGGTTGGGGCTGCGGATAGCGTTCCACCACGATCGTGCGGATGCCGCGCTGCCCCAGTTCAATGGCCAGGCCCATGCCGACAGGGCCGCCGCCGACGATCACTACCTCGGCATCCCTGCGCCCGGGGTTGGCTTGTTCCTTGACGTTCGAAGGCGAGGTGTCGGAGGTATGCATGTCGCAGCCTTGTGTGATGAGCGAGAATTACAGCCGCACCTGTGACATTGATCAAACGAAATATTCTGATGAAATCGTCAACAAACTTGATTAATGTGAGCGGCCGCCAGCTCCATGCCTTCCTGGAAATAGCCCGTTTGCAGAGCTTCGTCAAGGCAGCCGAACAAATTCACCTGTCACCGTCGGGTATGAGCATGCTGGTGAAGGAGCTGGAAGAGCAGGTCGGGGCGCGCCTTTTCGATCGCACGACCCGATCCGTGACCCTGACTGATGCGGGCCGCCGGCTGCAGCCGGTGGCGCAGCGCATCGTCGGTGAGTTGCGCGCGCTCGATGATGTGATGGGCGGAGCCGAAGCCGCCGTGCGCTCGCGCCTGGATGTCGCCGCCACGCCCATGGTGTCGGCGAGCCTGCTGCCGGATGTCGTCCGCGCGTTTGCAGACAGTCATCCGCAAGTGCATCTCGGTCTGGCCGATGTCGACGTGAGCGTCGTACGCAGCAGGGTGTTGAATGGAGAGGCCGACGTCGGCTTCGGGTTTTTCGTGAAGCCGGCCGTGGGCCTCTTGCGCCAACCTCTGTGCAAGTTCAGGCTGATGCGCATCAGCGCCCCGCCGGGAGCCGGCACGAATAGCCTCGCGGCGAGCCAGCCTTGGAGCAGCCTCTCCGGGCTGCCGCTCGTGAGCCTGCCCACGGACAATCCGATCCAGGCGGTGATCGAGAAGCACTTGTCGCGCATCGGGCGGGCCCACGAGGAGCGGCCGCGGATGAACCTGCTCGGAACCATCGTCGCGATGGTCCGGGCCGGTCGCGGACATGCCATCATTCCCTCTTTTGCGCTGGACGAGTGCCTGCGCCAAGGGCTCTGCGTGGCCATGTTGCGTGACCCCGTGGTGCACATCGAGCTGCACCAGGTGACACGCCGCGGCACGCAGCCGAAAGCGACGGCGCTGGAGTTTGCCGCGGCCGTGAAGCAGGCCGCAGCCCGTCTGCCGCGCTAGGTTTTTCGCCGCCGAGCGGCCCTGCGTCGTGAAGGCCTCAAGCCGGCCCGCGCTCCACGTAACCGAGGCGCCGGCTGACGCGGCCCGCGGTCTCCCGCAATGCTTTCGCATTCGGTCCGTCAGGCCGCACGTTGAAACTGTCGGATACGCCAATGGCGACGATGACAGCGGGAACCTGCCCGGCCGCATCGAACACCGGGGCGGCCACGGCGCTCACGCCTTCCAGTAGCCGCTCGCGCACCCAGGTGCAGCCGTGGGCACGGTAGCCCTCCAGCATGGCTTCCACCGCCCGGCGGTTCGGCAGCTGTCGCCGTTGATCCTCCGTCGCAGAAGCCAGCTCGCGCTCGATGAGCGCATCGAGAAGGTCGGATTTGTGGAAGGCGGCGAACGCCAGGCCCGTTGCGGACGACAGCACCGGCACGATGGAACCGACGCGCGCGTTGATGACAATGGCCTGCAGTGGTTCCTCCCAGCGCACGATCACCGGCCCGTGCTTGCTCATGACGGCGACGAAGCAGCTGACATTCAGCGTCTCCACCAGCTCCACGATCTCGGCAGCGGCCAGGCTCAAGGCATTGGACTGGCGCTGCGCGGCCAGCCCCAGCAGGATCGCCTCGCTGCCTAGCACGTAGCGGCCTGTGATCGATTCCTGGTCGACGAAGCCGGAGCTGATCAGGCTGGACAGGTAGCGGTGTATCTTGGCAGGATGCTCCTGCAGGTGCGCGGCCAGGCGGGTGAGCGAGGCGGCGCCACCCAGCTGGCCCAGCGCCTTGAGCACGTTCATCCCTGTCTCGGCCGATTGCACCTTTTGGCCGTGCCGCCCCGATTCGGCTCCGGCGACCTCTCCCACCACGGCATCCTTTCCTTTTTTCATCACCCGCAAGCTTACACGAGGGGTGGCCTCGTTCGGGGTCGGCGCCGCGTCCGCTCGGCTCGGCCTCGCGCGCGAGTTATCAATTGAAGTGCGAGCCGCCGTCGACCAGCAGTGTCTGGCCTGTCACGAATCCCGCGCCGTCCGATAGGAAGAAGCCCACGGCGCCGACGACATCCTCGGCGACCTGGTCGCGCGCCAGCGAGCGGGCATTGCGCGAAATTTCGCGGAGCTTCTCCAGCTGGACGGGGTTGTGCATGACGCCATCGCTCAGCGTGAATCCGGGCGCCACGCCGTTGACCAGGATGTTGGCCGGACCGAGTTCACGGGCCAGGGAGCGCGTGATGCCCAGAACCGCCCCCTTGCTGGCGACGTAGTGCAGCATGAAGGGGATGCCCTTGAAGGGCACACCGGAGATGATGTTGACGATGCGACCGCCGCCGTTGGCACGCATGTGAGGGGTCACCGCCTGGCAGCAGCGCGCCAGACCGAAGACATTGACCTCGAACAGCTTGCGCCATTCGTCGAGATCGATCTGCTCGAAAGGGCGCGGCACGATGGTCGAATAGATGCCGGCATTGTTGACCAGACCATCGAGGCCGCCGAGCCCCTCGATGCAATGGGCCACCATGGCATCGACCTGGTCTGCCTTCGTGACGTCAGCGGCGATGGCCGCCCCCTCGCCGCCAGCGGACCGGATGGCCTCCACGGTAGCCAGTGGCGCCTGAATATCGGCGGCTGCGACCAACGCGCCGCGGGCCGCAAGCGATAGAGCGATCGCACGGCCGATGCCACTTGCCGCGCCCGTGACGATGACTCGCTTGTTTTTCAGATCCATGGCCTATCTCCCTTTCAAGCAAACGCCTGGCAAATGAACTTGGTTTCCATGAACTCGGCGATTCCTTGGCGCGCACCTTCGCGGCCGATGCCCGATTCCTTGAACCCTCCAAACGGCGCCAGCTCGGTCGCCACGGCACCCGTATTGATGCCCACGATCCCGGCCTGCAAGCCGCGCGTGATGCGGTGGATACGGTCGGCTCCCCGGCTGAAGAGATAGGACGCCAGGCCCAGGCGCGTCCGGTTGGCCGCTTGCAGCAGCTCGGCCTCGTCGGTCCAGCTGGCGACGCCGACGACTGGACCGAATGTCTCTTCCTGGAACATCTTCATTTCGGGCGTGACGCCCGTCAACAGCGTGGGCGGATAGAAGCTGCCCGCGCGGGCCAGGGCACGGCCGCCGATGTGCAGCTTCGCGCCCCTGTCCAGCGCGTCCGCGACATGAGCCTCGACCTTGCGAACGCCCGCCGCGCTGATCAGAGGTCCCAGGTGGACTCCCGGGGTTCTGCCGTCACCCTGCTTGAGGTTCCCCAAGACTGCCAGCAGGCGCTCCACGAACGCGTCGTGCACGGCGGCATGGACGAAGAACCGGTTGGGTGCGATGCAGGTCTGCCCGGCATTGCGGAACTTGGCGAACACCGCGCTCGCGACAGCGATGTCGAGGTCGGCGTCCTCGCACACGATGAAGGGCGAGTTGCCGCCCAGCTCCAGCGACACGCGCTTCATGGTGCTGGCGCAGGCGGCCGCAAGCTTCTTGCCCACCACCGTGGAGCCGGTGAAACTCAGCTTGCCGATGGCGGAGTGGGTGGTCATCACCTCGCCGATGGACTGGCTGCCGAGGCGATCCGAGGTGACGATATTGAACACACCCGCAGGGATGCCCGCGCGCAGCGCCAGCGCGCCCAGGGCCAGTGCAGTCAGTGGCGTGTCCTCCGCGGGCTTGAGCACCATCGTGCAGCCGGAGGCCAGCGCCGGGGCCGCCTTGCGGGTGACCATGGCACAGGGCAGGTTCCAGGGCGTGATGCCGGCTGCGACACCGATCGGCTCCTGCACGGTCGTGAAGGTGACGTCACGGCGCCCCGCCGGGATGACCTCGCCGTAGGTGCGCTTTCCCTCCTCGGCAAACCATTCCACGAACGAGGCGGCGAAAGTCACCTCGTTGCGGGCGTCCTGCAGCGGCTTGCCCTGCTCGGCGGTGAGGATGGCCGCCAGGTCGTCCACGTTATCGACGATCAGCCGGGCCCACTGCTTCAGCGGCGCCTCACGCTCCTTGGCGCTGCGGGCCGCCCATTCGGGGAAGGCGCGCTCTGCGGCCATTACAGCCTGCTCGGTCTCGGCGGCGCCGCAGCGCGCAATGCTGGCCAGGCGCTCCCCCGTAGCGGGGTCATTGACGTCGAAGGTCACACCGCCGTCGGCGGCGATCCATTCGCCGCCGACGAGCGCTCGCTCGCGCAGCAAGCTGCCGTCGCGAAGGTCGATATTGGGTTCCATTGCTTGATCCTGGTTTTCTCAGAGGTCGAGCACAAGCTCGCCGCTGCGCACCCGCGAAATGCAGATGCACATCTGGCGACCCTGTGCGCGTTCGGTTTCGCTCAGCACGTAGTCACGATGGTCGATGTCGCCGCTGACGACAGTGGTGGCGCAGAGACCACATTCGCCGCGCCGGCAGTCGTACAGCGGTTGGACGCCTTCCCGCAGCAGCGCGTCGAGCACAGACTCGCTCGCGCCGACCGCGATGCAGCGGCCGCTGGCCTGCAGGCGCACGTTGAAGCCGCCATCGCTGCCGGTCGGTGCGGCAGCACTGAAGAACTCGTGGTGAACCCGCTCGCGCGCCCAGCCGGCGGCGGCTGCGGCCGCGATCACGGCTTCGTTGAGGCCGCGCGGCCCGCACACGTAGACATGGCTGTCCACGGGCGCCATGGCGAGGAGCGCCTGCGCGTCCAGGCCCTGGGCCGGGTCACCGCCGTCCAGGTGCAAGTGCAGACGGCCTCCGGCCAGGCCCTCCAGCTCGGACACGAAAGCCGCGTCCTCGCGGCTGCGGGCAGCGTAATGCAGCGCCCACGCTTCGCCTTGCGCGCGCAATGCGCGCGCCATCGCCAGAAGCGGCGTGATACCGATGCCCCCCGCGATCAGCAGGTGCCGGGCGCCGGGAGGCAGCGGCAGCGCGGCCAGGGAGAACTGGTTCTTCGGCACGCTGCAGCGCACGCGGGTTCCTGGCTGCCAGTTGCGATGCACCGCGCGTGAGGCGCCGCGGCCGTCATCGACTCGCAGCACGCCAAGGCGCCAGCTGTCGTGCCTGCCGGGATCGCCGCACAGCGAATAGGAGCGCTGCAGCACCTGGCCGTCTTCGATCTGCACCGTGACGTCCACGTGCGCGCCCGCGTCGAACGCCGGAAGCAGGCCGCCGTCCGGGCGGCGCAGCACGAAGCTGCGCACGCGGGCCGTTTCATCGCGCACCTGGGCGACGACCAGTTCGATGGTTTCCATGGCTTCAGACACCCAGGTAGCGCTGCTGAACATTGACATCGGCCGCCAGTTCCGCGGAGCTGCCGGTCCACACCACGCGCCCTTTTTCCAGCACGTAATGACGATCGGCCACCTCCAGCAGATGGCGCAGGTTCTTGTCGATCACCAGAATGGACTGGCCCAGGGACTTGAGCATGCGCAGGCACTGCCAGATCTCCAGCCGGATCAGCGGCGCCAGGCCTTCAGTGGCCTCGTCCAGGATCAGGAGCTGCGGGTTGGTCATGAGTGCGCGTGCGATGGCGAGCATCTGCTGTTCGCCGCCGGAGAGGCGGTTGCCGTAGTTCCCCAGGCGTTCTCCCAGCCGCGGAAAAAGCTCGATCACCCTCGCCAGCGTCCACGGATTGCCGACGCCGCGACGGTTGGCGGCGGTCGCCACGAGGTTCTCGCGCACCGTGAGGTTGGGGAAGATGCGGCGGCCTTCCGGCACCAGGCCTATCCCGGCGCGCGGGATCTGGAACGCCTTCAGCCGATCGATCCGGTTGCCGCCGAACTGCACCTCGCCTCGTGCCGGCATCAGCCCCATGGTCGACATCACCGTGGTCGTCTTTCCCATTCCGTTGCGGCCCAGCAGCGCCACCACCTCGCCCTCGCCGATGTCGAGATCGACGCCGAAGAGCACCTGGCTCAGGCCGTAGGAAGCCTGCAAGTTGCGAATGGACAGCATCAGACTTCCTCACCCAGGTAGGCGGCGCGTACATCCGGGTTGGCTCGGATCTCGTCCGGCGTTCCGGTCGCCTCGCAGTGCCCGTAGACCAGGACGCTGATGCGGTCCGCCAGGGCAAACACGGCGTCCATGTCATGCTCCACCAGCAGGATGGTGCAGTGTTCCCGCAGCTCGCGCAGCAGGGCCACCATGCGCTGGCTGTCTTCCCCGCTCATCCCGGCCATGGGTTCGTCCAGCAGCAGCAGGCGCGCCCCGGTGGCCAGCGTCACCGCCAGCTCGAGCTGGCGCTGCTCGCCGTGCGACAGGACCTGGGCCGGCAGGTGCGCCTTGTCCGCAAGGGCCAGGCGTTGAAGCATCTGAATGGCGGGATGGCGCAATACCGCCGCATCGCCGGCCCGCTCCCAGAAGCGGAAGGCATGTCCCTGGCGCGCCTGCAGCGCGATGATCACGTTTTCCAGCACCGTCAGCGCCGGCCACAGGGAAGTGATCTGGAAGGACCGGGCGATCCCGCGCCGCACGCGTTCCACCGCGCCCAAGCCGGTCACGTCCTCGCCGTCGAACAGGATCCGGCCGCGCGTGGGCGCCAGCATGCCGGACAGCTGGGCGATGAGTGTGGTCTTGCCGGCCCCGTTGGGACCGATCAGGGCATGCAGCTCGCCTTCGCGCACTTCCAGGTGGAGATCGTCGGTCGCCGTGATGCCGCCGAAGGTCTTGACCAGACCCTGCACTTGCAGCAGCGGGCGGTTCATCGCGCGCCTCCGCGCCAGGCGGCGGGGACCAGGCCGGCCAACCCGCCCTTGCCGAACAGGACCACCAGAACCAGCAGCGGCCCCATGACCACTTGCCAGTGCTCGGTGACATGGCCGAGGCCGAATTCAGCCAGCAGGTAGAAGAAGGCGCCGATGATGGGGCCGTACAAAGTGGCCATCCCGCCCAGCACCACCATCACGATCAGCTCGCCCGAGCGCAACCAGGACATGTCCGCCGGGCTGACGAAAGCCTGGCTGCTGGCCAGCAGCACGCCGGCCACCCCGGCGATGGCGCCGGCGATCACGAAGGCCGCGAGTCGATAGCGGTACGGCGCGACACCCACAGCCGACAGGCGCGTCTCGTTGAAGCGGCTGGCGCGCAGCACCAGGCCGAATCGTGAATTCACGATTCGGCGGCACAGCAGCAACACCGCGACCAGCGCAACCAGCACGACCCAGTACAGCTGCTGCCGGTTGCCGGTATCGATCGGGCCCAGTGTGGGCACGGTGTCCAGCGTCAGTCCGTCGACGCCGCCGTAGGTTTGCGCGGAGACGGCAACGAAGTAAAGCATCTGCGCGAAAGCCAGCGTGATCATGATGAAGTACAGGCCGCTGGTGCGCAGCGCGATGGCGCCGAACACCAGGGCCAGCAGCGCCGAGGTGGCGATTGCCAGCGGCCACACGACGAACGCGTTGGTGCTGCCCGGGATCTGCAGGCCAGCGAGTACCAGCGGATCGCCTGACGAGGCGTGGAAACCGGCGATGCCGACCACGTAGGCCGCCGCACCGACGAACATCGCATGGCCGAAGCAGACCATGCCGCCGAACCCCAGGACCAGGTCCAGGCTGATCGCCATGATCGCGAAGATCATGATGCGGGTGACGACACGAACATAGAAAGCGTCGCCCAGTGCGCCGGCGATGAACGGCACGGACACCAGGAGGGCCAGGCAGGCCAAGCCCACGACAAGTCCGTTGATGCGCGGGCCGGCACCTGCGCCGGGCGCCGGCGTTGTTTCAAGGGGGAGCGACGTTTCAGCCATGGGCGGGGAACAGCCCGCGCGGGCGCCAGAAGAGGATCATTGCCATGAGGAGGTAGATCAGGACATTGCCGAAGCCGGCCGGCAGCGTCACGCGGCCGACGGTATCGATCACCCCGACCAGCAGCGCAGCGACCAACGCGCCGTGCACTGAGCCAATGCCGCCGATCACGATCACGACCAGCGTGAGGATCAGGATGTGGTCGCCCATGCCGGTTTGCACGGTGAAAATCGGCGCGGCGAGGATGCCGGCGAGGGCCGCGAGCGCCGCGCCCGCGGCGAACACCAGCGCGTACAGCAGCTGGATGTTGACGCCCAGGCCGACGATCATGGTGCGATCGGCGGCGCCGGCGCGGATCAGCATGCCCAGGCGTGTGCGCGTGATCACCAGGTGAAGGCCGATGGCCACGGCGGCGCTCACCGCGATGATGGCCAGCCGGTAGCTGGGATAGCCGATGCCGGCGATGTCCACCGAGCCATCAAGCACTTTCGGCACGTCCATGCGCAGCGGCGCCGAACCCCAGATCATGCGCGCCAGCTCATTGAGGAACAGGATGATGCCGAAGGTGCACAGGACCTGGTCGAGATGGTCGCGCTTGTACAGCGGCTGCGCGACCAGCACCTCGATCAGCAGCCCCAGAAGCGCCGTGGCGGCGATTCCCAGCCCCAGGGCCAGCAGGTAATTGCCAGTCAGCAGCTGGAAGGTCACCGCCAGGAAGGCGCCGGCCATGTAGAGCGTGCCGTGCGCCAGGTTGATGAAGTTCATGATGCCCACGACCAGCGTCAGGCCGGAGGCCATCAGGAACAGCATCATCCCGAACTGCAGGCCATTGAGCAGTTGCTCGAGAAACAGGGACACGGCTGGGCTCCCCGAGGCAGGCCTGGCTTACAGCCCCGCCATGTTGCAGTCGCCGAAGTAGTTGTCCTTGGCGTTGGTCAGAATGGTCTTGCGCGTCACCTGCTCCACCTTGCCGCCCGCGCGCTTCACGGTTTCGAGCAGGTAGAAGTTGCCGACCGGAAAGTTGTTGCTGTTGAAGGCGAAGGGACCGCGCACCGATTCGAACTTGGCGTTGCGCAGGGCGGCCGCGAAAGCCTTCTTGTCGTCCGCCTTGCCACCCGAAAGGCGCAGCGCGGCGCCGATCAGGCGCGCGGTGTCGTAGGACTGCGCGGCGTAGTTGGACGGAAGGTAGCCGTACTTCTTCTGGAAGGCCGCCACGAACTTCTCGTTGGCCGGGATCTTCAGGTCGGCGTTCCACAGGTTGCTCTGGAAGGTGCCCACGGCGGCCTCGCCCACCGCCGGCAGCGTGATTGCATCGATCGTGAAGGCGGAGTACATCGGAATCTCGGCGCCGAGCCTGGCTTGCGCGTACTGCTTGGTGAAGTTCACGCCCATGCCGCCTGAGAGGAACACGTAGACGGCATCCGGCTTGGCGGCGCGAATCTGGGAGATCTCGGCAGCGAAGTCGAGTTGATTCATGCTGGGGTAAGACTCGCCGGCGATCGTGCCCTTGTAAGCGCCCTTGAAGCCGCGCATGGCGTCCTTGCCGGCGTTGTAGTTGGGCGCGACAAGGTAGACCTTCTTGACGCCGGAGGCCTGCAGGTGGGCGCCCATGGCCTCGTGCGGTTGGTCGTTCTGCCAGGCGGTGGCATAGAACCAGGGCGAGCACTGCTTGCCGGCGAGCTGCGACGGGCCGGCGTTGGGGCTGATGAAGAACACCTTGTTTTCCACGGCGGGCTTCAGCGCGGCCATTGCCACGTTGGAAAAGATCACGCCGGTCAGGATCTGGATCTTGTCGCGCTCGGCCAGCTTGGTAGCCAGCTGCACCGCGACGTCGGGGCGCAGCTGGTCGTCTTCGACGACCACTTTGGTGGTGACCCCACCCAGCTTGCCACCCGCTTCCTCGACGGCAAGGTTGAAGCCGTCACGCACGTGCTGCCCCAGCGGCGCCAGCGGGCCTGTCAGGGTGGTGAGCAAGCCGATGCGCACCTCTTGCTCTTGCGCTTGGGCGGCGACGCCTCCCAGCAATGCGGCCGCCGCGGCGGTGGCGGCGATGAGAGAGTTCAGCTTCATGGTCTCTTGTCTCCTTTAAGGCAAAGGGCTGGGCGTAGACGCCCGGCGGGACGCTCACGCAAGTTGCCGGATCGGCGGCGACTTGCGCTTGCGGATGATTGGCGCAGGAACGAGGTAAAGGACGCTGCTGAAGACTAGGGAGACGACGTTGCGGCCGCGCGGACCTCGCTGTCGCGTGGTGCACTCTCGTTGCGGATCAGGCGCTCCAGCACGCGGCGGGCCGCGATCGAGCCCGCATCCGCGCGTACGCCGACTTCCTGGCGATCCGGGCGGTCCGTCTCGATCATCGTCTGCTGTTGTTCCAGGATCTCGACGTCCTCCATGAAGGTCGCGTGGATCGATTGGTGGATCAACTCCGTGAGGGCTTCGTCGTCCTGGGCGAAGCAGCGGGTGATCGTCCAGTAGTAGCGGCTGGTGCGCTCGTCGACAGGTGTGATCGAATTGATGGAAAACCAGCGAAGGGCCTTGCTCAGGTCCTCGCTGCCGGCCGGATAGCCGCGCGCATCGATCGAGACGTTGGCCGGCACCTGAAAGCGGATCACCTGCCATCGGTCGATGTTCACGTCGGTGCCCCGCACCTTCGCGAACAGCGGAGGGGGAGGTGTGTCGCGCATGATGCGCTGAACGTGCACCTCGTTGCCCTCCACGCGGTGCGTCATCGGCCATTCGATGATGGCGTTGTTGCCGATCGTCTTCGCGTGCACGTAGGTTTCGTGCGTCAGGTCCAGCAGGTTGTCGGTCAGCAACTGATAGTTGGCCTTGACGTCAATGGTGCCGCCCGTGGAGACCCAGCCCGGCTCGCTGTTCCAGCGAAAGTCAGGGATCAGGGCCTCGTCGGCCGCGGCCGGGTCGCCGAGCCACACCCACACCCACTGCCACTTCTCCACCGCCGGGTAGGCGCGGGTGCGCATGGACGGCGGAATCGTTTCCTGGCCGGGGATGCGCACGCAGGCGCCGGAGCAATCGAGCTGCACGCCGTGGTAGCCGCACTGCACCGTGTCGCCGATCAGCTTGCCCATCGAGAGCGCGGCGCGGCGATGCGGGCAGCGGTCTTCCAGCGCAGCGACACCGCCGGCTTCCTTGCGGTACAGGACGATCGGCTCGCCGGCGATCCAGCGTTGCGTGAGTATTCGGTTGATTTCGTGCGACCAGGCGGCAACGTACCAAGCGTTCTTCAGGAACATGAGCGGCGTCCTTTACGGATAGCGTAATTGAATTACGATTTCAGGTTTCGAGCTGATTGTGGGCGTTCGCCTGCAGCGGTCGTGACAGTGGAAACCCTGAGTACATATGTCCTCCTTTGGGGTCAGTGGCTGCTGTTTCCGTCGGTAGCGAGGATCAGGAGTGATCCTGGACATGACCGCCCTTCCCCACGCACCGCCGCGCGCGACCGTGCAGGCCCGTCGGCACGACGGAGTGGCACATCAAAGTGGTGGGGACAGCGGCGACAGCCAGCACGCTCCCTGCGCCGCACTGCTGCTGCGGCTTTGCCTGGTCGCGAGTGGCCGCGGGCTCAGCGGTATGTTCAGCTCTTTGCGACGTCGCTGCCCGTGAGCGGCGAAGCGGGGCGCGGGTTCGCGGTCACCAGCACCTGGTCGATGTGGCAGCTGTCCACGTCGAGCACCTCGAAGCGAAAGCCGGCCCACTGCGCGCGATCCGTGCGGCGGGGAATCCGCCGCAACATCACCATCAGCAAGCCAGCCAGCGTGTCGTACTGGCCGCGCTGCGGGAGGTCCGCAGCGTCGGCGCCGAGCGCGCGCACGACATCGCCGATGGGCGTGAGGCCATCCATCAGCCAGGAACCGTCGTCGCGGCGGACGATCTGCTCCTCGTCCCCGGGCCCCACCAGGCTGCCCATGACGGTGCTCATCACATCGTTGAGCGTGATGACACCCACCACCAGGCTGTATTCGTTGACGATGACGGCGAAGTCCTCGTGCGCCTGCCGGAATTGCGCAAGCACCTCCGACAGCGTCAACCGGTCCGGGATCATCAACACCTTCTGCAGCAGTCCTTGCGCGCCCTCGCCCCGCAGCACCAGCGGTTCCTCGCGCAGCATGCGCGCGAACAAGTCGGCCGCGTCGACGAGGCCGACCACGCGATCGATGTTGCCGTCGCACACCGGATAGGTCGAATGCGGCTCGGCCGCGATGCGCGCGCGCACGAGCGCCTCGTCGTCCTCCTGCAGCAGGTACACCAGCCGGCTGCGCGGCGTCATGGCGCTTTCGACCGTTCGGGTGTCGAGTTCGACGACGTTCTCGATCACCTGCTGCGCGCGCACCTGCAGCACGCCGGCCTGGGCGCCGGCGGACGCCATGGCCAGGATGTCGGCGGACGTGATGCTGTCGTCCCGATTCTCAGTCACGCCAAGCACGCGAAAGATCGACTCCGTAAGCGCCTTGAACACCCACACGACCGGTCGCAGCAGGCTCATCGTCAGGCGCATGGGGGCCAGCACGCGCACCGCCAGCCGCTCCGGGTTGGCCAGCGCCAACCGCTTGGGAACGATGTCGGCGAACAGGATGAAGGCTGTGGTGATGAGAAGGAAGGACAGCGCAAATCCGGCGACGTCGGCCGCCGGTGGCGCCAGAACGTGACGCAGCACTGCGGCGATCGCCGGGGTGAGGACGCCCTCACCCACCACACCCCCAAGGATGGCGACCATGTTCTGTGCGATCTGAACGACGGTGAAATAGCTTCCTGGCTGAGCCTGCACCCGAAGCACCTCTTCCGCCCGCAGGTCGCCGTCGTCGGCCAGCTGGCGCAGGCGCAGCCGGCGCGAGCTGGCCAGGGCGATCTCCGCCACGGAGAAGAATGCGCTGCAAGCGATCAGCACAAAGATGATGACCAGGCTGCCGGGGGAACCCATAGGCCAGTCTAGCGCACCGGAACTTTTGGTTGCCGGCCGTGCGCCTGCGCCAGCATCTCGCGAAGGCTCTGGCGCTCACGGATGAGCGCGCGATACTTCTCCGGCAAGGCCCGCACGGCCCTCTCGTTGTCGACCAGGTTCGCGTAAGCCGCATCCCGCTGGGCGGCGGGCGCACCAGCCGCATTCAGCGCCTGCCATGCCTCGAGACTGCGGCGCAGCCGGCCCACCGCGGTCTTGGCCTTGCCCTTCGGGCTGAGCAGGGAAAGCAGCACCGTGAACACCAGGATGCCGAGGATGACCCCCAGCGACTGCAAGGTGGATATCTCCACCACCTTCACGGATTGGCCGTCGTTGATGAAGGGCAGGTTGTTCTCGTGAAGCGCATGCAGCACCAGCTTTCCGCCGATGAAGGCCAGGATGGCGGCCAACCCATAGGACAGGTAAAGCAGGCGCTCGAGCAGCCCCTCCACCAGGAAGAACAGCTGGCGCAACCCCAGCAGCGAGAACGCGGTGGCGGTGAAGACGATGAACACATCCTGCGTGAGGCCGAAGATGGCCGGGATGGAGTCCAGGGCGAACAGGATGTCGGTGAGCCCCAGCGTCACGATCACCGCCACCATCGGCGTCATCCGGCGCCTTCCGTCCTGCACGGTGAACAGCTTGTCGCCGTCGTAACTGCCTGTCGAGGGCAGCATGGCACGCGTCAGCCGCAGCACCGCGCCTTCCTCGTCGCCTCCATGCCGCCTGTCCTGGGGCAGGGCCATGTGCCCGGCCGTGAAGATCAGCAATATGCCAAAGAGATAGAACACCCAGGCAAAGCGTTCGATCAGTGCCGCGCCGACGAAGATGAACCCCGAACGCGCCAGCAGCGCGAGGACGATTCCGATGAGAAGGGCCTTCTGCTGGTCTTCGCGCGGTACTTTGAAGCTGGTCATGATGACCAGGAACACAAACACGTTGTCGACCGACAGTGCCTTCTCCGTGAGGTATCCCGCGAAGTATTCGATACCCGGCTCGGCGCCGCCGAACATGAACACCGCAAGGCCGAAGAGCAGCGCGACCCCGATGTAGGCGGCGGACCATCGGGCCGCTTCGGCCAGCGTGGGCACGTGCGGGGTGCGGATGTGGAAGAAGTAGTCGAACAGCAGCAGCGCGACGATCAGCGCGACCGTCAGCCCCCAGACGAGCGGCGGATGTGACATGACGAACCCCGGCAGGCACGCGGTTGCGTTCCCCGACGGAGCATCATGCCCGGGTGCGCCTTTCCAGGGTGCTCAGCAGGCGCACACATCCGCCAGGCCTCAGCGTGGGTAGTTGGCCTTCATGTAGTCGAGCCACCAGCGGATGCCGGGGTTGCCGGGCGAGCCATCGCCGCCTGGCGCGTAGTTCGGGCCGTGCGGCGGCGACGACTGCATCCAGGTGGAAGCCATGATGTAGCCGTTGTGCCGGTCCATGTGTTCCCGCGTGTCGCGCAGCTGGATGCGTTTTTGCTCCTCGCTGTAGAGGCCGACGTTGATGTACGCGTTGAGCCCTTCACGCTTGCTGTAGGGGCCCCAGTAGTGGCGCATCTCGGGCACGCCTTCGCTTTCGACCCAGGGCTTGCCGGCGACCTTGGGGCTGAAGTGCAGGTTGACATGCGAATTGGCCGGCGGCGTCGGCATCGCGTTGTACGCGAGCACGGCGCCAGGGTCTTCCTGCCGGCCGGCCGCGATCATCGACTCGATGCTCCAGCCCTTCTCGCGCGCGGCCATGCCTTCGTTGTCGGGGTCCACGATGACGTTGCGGAAATTCCGCTCCTTCAGCCACCGCACGGTGTTGCGCACCGCCAGGTCCGCTTCACGCTGGGTCCAGTGCTCCAGGCCATCCTTGGCCGTCGACGTACCCCAGTACATGCAGCCCACCAGCACCACCATGCCGCGGGCGTCCGCTGCCTCGATGAGGCGGGCCAGCCGCGCGGCATGCGCCGGATCGATCGTGGCGTCGGGGCGAAAGCCCTTGGTGTTGGAGAACCGCGATCCCATGATGTAGACGGTCACGGTATTGAGGCCGTAGCCGCCGAAGGTGTCCAGCGAGCGCACGGCCTGCTCGGCCGTGCTGTCCGTGGTGAGGGCGTTCGACAGCCGCACACCCTTGAGCTTGATCGGCTTGCCGTCCAGCAGGATGTCGCTGCCGGCAACGCTGAGGTCGTGGCCACGCGAGCCGCCGACGCGGTCGCCGACGGCAGTGCAACCGGCGAGGGCCATTGCCGCGGCCAGGGCCAGCGCCCGGCGGGTCAGGGTGATCTTGTTGAACATGCTTGTCTCCTGTGTTTTGCTGCCGATCACTCGGCGCGCGCCCCGGTTTTTTGCACCAGCACCCGCAGCTTCTCGGTTTCGCGGCGGATGAAGGCACCCAGTTCCTCCGGTGTGCTGGTTTCGATGTCGGTTCCCAGGGTGCCCAGCCGGTCCTTCACGTCGGGGCTCGCCAGCGCGCGGTTCACCTCGTCGTTGAGCCGCTTCACGATGGCCGGCGGCGTACCGGCGGGCGCCACCAGCGCATACCAGGTCGCCAATTCGAACTTGTCCAGGCCGGCCTCGGTGACCGTGGGCACTTCCGGGTGGGCCATCGAACGCAGGCGAGTCGTCACCGCCAGCACTTTCACCTTGCCGGCCTTCATCTGCCCCAGCACCGAAGGCAACGTGTTGAAGCCCACCTTGATGTGCCCTGCGGCCAGGTCCACCACGGACTGCCCGCTGCCCTTGTACGGCACGTGCACCATGTCGATGCCGGCCGCCGACTTGAACATCTCGCCGGCGAGGTGCTCGGGGCTGCCGACGCCCGACGACGCGTAGCTGATCTGGCCCGGGTTGGCCTTGGCCAGGGCGATCAGCGCCTTCACGCTGTCGGCACCGAGCGAGGGGTGGACGACCACGGTGTTCGGGACCGCGCCGATCAGCGCCACCGGCGTGAAGTCGCGCGCGAGGTCGTAACTGAGCTTCGGATACAGGCTGATGTTGATCGCGTGCGCGACGGAGATCAGCAGCAGGTTGTAGCCGTCACCCGGCAGGCGCGCTGCCAGCTCCGCGCCGAGATTGCCGTTGGCCCCGGGCTTGTTGTCCACGATGACCTGCTGGCCGAGCTGCTCGCCCAGCTTCTGGGCGACGACGCGGCCGATCGCGTCGGAGCCGCCGCCCGGCGGGTAGCCGATGACCAGCTTCAGGGGCTTGGCGGGAAAGGTCTGTGCCGATGCGCCCAGCGCGGCGAGCGCGAGGGCGCACGACAGCGCGGCGCGGGTCAGGATCTTCATGGGGTCTCCTCGGTTGGGGTCTATTGCGCTGGGGGCGCGAAGCGCGACTGGACGGCGCCGGCCCACTGCTCCATCAGCACCGCGATCGCGCCGGGACTGCCGGTCAGCTCGGCCAGCCGCTCGCGGCCGAACGCCTCGACCATCGACCACATGGCCTCGATCATCCTGGCGTTGGTGGCGTAACCGGCCTGCGCGTCGAAGGCCTTGGGCATCACGTCGCCGCCGAGCCAGCCCTGGTAGCCGACACCGTCGAGGGTGGCGAGCAGTTCGATCCAGTGCCACCAGTGCACCGAGCCGCTGATCATGTCCCAGTCGCCGCCGTCGCCGGTGTTGTCGTTCGAGTGCACGTAGAACAGGCGGTTGTCGGCGGCCAGCAGCGCCGCCGATTCCGCCGGGTTTTCGCGCGCGCAGAAGCTGTGGCCCACGTCGAAGTTCGCGCCCACGTTGGCAAGCCCGACTTTGTGGCACACGTGCAGCAGCTTGCCGACGTTGGCCAGCAGGATGCGCGCATGCGGCTCGTGCGGCTGGTACTCCAGCGCCAGCCGCACGTCGGCCCGATGCGAGGCCGCGCGCCGGACCGATTCGATGAAGTGGTCCCAGGCCTCGTGGTGCCGCACCTGGAAGGGGTAGTCGTGGCCGTCGGCGAGCGGACAGGTGCTGACCAGGTCGATGCCGAATTCGGCGGCCACGTCCATGCCTTCCCGCAGCAGCCCGACCGCGCGATCGCGGGCGGCCGGGTCGCGCGCCGACAAGGCCCCGTGGCGGAAGTGGCGGGCGTCCTTGATGTCGACGTTGACCGCCGACAGCTGCAGGCGATGCTCCGCGAGCAGGTCGCGCACGAGCGGCCGGTCGTCGAAATCGAGCGGGTACTTCAGCTCGACGCCCGTGAGCCCCGGCGTGGCGGCGACGGCACGCACCTTCTCGGTGACCGTGCGCTGCGGCTGGTACTCGGTGAAGCGGTCGCGGCGCAGGCCGTAGAAGCTCGCGTTGGCGCAGAAATTCCAGCGGGACATGGGAGCGCCTTTCACAGCAGCGAGAACAGGTAGGACATGGTCACGCCCGGGTTGCGGGCCCGCACGAGTTCGGCCATGCGCTCGGGGTCGATGCGCCCGGCGATGGACTCGAGCTTGCGGGTGTTGGTGAACGCCATGCTGTACACCTGCACGGGGTCGAATTCCTTAGGCACGATGTCGAACGACACCCAGTCGCCGGCATAGCCCACGCGCGGCAGCGCGTAGAGCAGCTCGATGGTTTCCCAGAACCGCAGCACGCCCGGCGGCAGGTCCCAGTCGAAGGCGCCGTCGTTATCGTTCAACTGCACGTAGAACAGGCGGCCGGCCCGTGCCAGCAGCGCGGCCGACTGCGCGGGCCGCTCGCCAGCCGCCAGCGCATGGCCGATGTCCAGCGTGACGCCGAGGTTGGCGGCGCCCACCATCTGCACGAAGGACAGCGTGCCGCCAGCCGTGTCGAACAGGCTGCGTGCGCGCGGCTCGTTGGGCTTGTACTCGATGCAGAACCGGATGTCGCGATTGTGCGCGGCCACCTGCGCGATGGCTTCGGCGGCGTGGTCGTAGGCGCGTGGGTAGTCGATCTCGAACACGCAGTCGGCGCCATCGTTGAGGGGGCAGTTGGTCACCCGGTGGACCCCCAGTTCGGCAGCGAGGTCGATCGCGCGGCGGCAGTCGTCCACCACCTGCTGGCGCTCCTCGGCGCTCTCCGAAGTCCAGGAGCCGCGCATCCACTGGCCCGGGCGGCGCGAGCGGAAGTTCAGGGCCGACACGCCCAGTCCATGTTCGGCCACCAAGCGTTTGACCAGGGCCGGGTCGGCGAAGTCGTCCGGGTAGCACAGCTCGACGCCGTCGCACCCCTCGGTGCGCCCGGCCATGGCGAGCTTTTCCTCGATCTTGCGGGCTGGCTGGTATTCCATGAAGCGGTTGACCTGCCGGCCGTAGAAGCCGGTGATCACCGCATAGCGATTGCCGGCTTGCGGCTTTATTAACGTATGCATTAAAATATTAACTCATTCACTTGCTGATTCAATCAATGTATACGTTGTTTGTGGCGCCGCACCCTGGTATTTACCCTGGTTCGATCCCATGCTGAGACCGGAGACACCGCCGCGTACCCGCGAGTCGCTGGCCGAGCGCGCGTATCGTTCGCTGCGCGAGCAGATCTTCTCCAACGAGCTTCCGCCCGGCTATCGCGGGCTGGAGGAGGAACTGGCCGTGCGGATGAAGATGAGCCGCACGCCGGTGCACGAGGCGCTGGTGCGGCTGCAGTTCGACGGGCTGGTGCAGATCCAGCCACGCCACGGCATTCTCGTGTTGCCGATCGCTCCGGAGGACATGCGGCAGATCTATGAGGTGGTGACGGCCGTTGAAACTGCCGCCGTCGAACTGCTCGCGCGGCAGCACCCCTCCCCTGAGCAGGCCGCTCCATTGCTGGAGGCGGTGGAAGCGATGGATACGGCGCTCGCGGCGGAGAATCGACTGGCATGGGCCGAGGCAGATGACCGCTTCCACCGTTTGCTGCTGGAGTTATGTGGCAACCGCCGCCTGGCTGCCATCGGGCTCGCGCAGCGCGACCAGGTGCGGCGCGCGCGCAACGTGACACTGAGTGGGCGCGCCACGCCGCACGCCTCCAACGCCGCGCATAGAGCCACCTACGAGGCCATCCGCGCCGGCGATGCGGTGCGCGCACGCGAACTGCACCGGGCGCAGCGCGAGGGCGTTTCCGACCAGCTGACGCGGTTGCTGCAGCAGAACCTGGTGTCCCGCTTTTGAACGGTTCCTCGCCACCTGCGGTGGCGATGATTCAATCACCCGATGCACGTTCCGCCGGGAAACCGTAGAGCCGCGCTGCGTTGTCGGCGAGCACTGCGCGGGCCTGTACAACAGAATCGAATACGTGGAGCAGCGATTCCAGCGTGGCAACTTCGTCAGGGCGCTGGTCGAGGCCCAAATTGACGTGCGGCCAGTTCAGGCCCCAGATCGCACGAGAGCCGCCAGCTTCCAGAAACGCGTGAAGGCGCGGCGTGAGCTGCCGGAAGTCGGACGCCCCGTCGCGAGTGCCGTAGTAGGGAGCCGCCAGCTTGATCCACCCGCCCTGGCGGACGAAGCGGACGAGCGACTCGAACGCAGTCGTGCCCGGGCCGGCGTCCGGCCCGAATCGCCCGATGTGATCCACGACAACCGGGCATGGCAAGGCGTTGAGTGCGTCGACGCAGTCGGCCCAGGCGGAGCCGTCCGCCTGCACCAGCAGATGCCAGCCCAGAGGGGCCACCTTCGCGGCCGTGTTGCGCAGCGCCGCCGTGTCCACCGGCACCCCGGCGGGATAGAGCGTTCGCACACCGCGTACGCCCGCACGATGCAGTCGTTCCAGGTCGGCATCGTTCCACTCCGGCTCTTCCCACACGACGGCGCGCGCTCGCTCCAGGCCGATGCGAGCCACGGTGTCGAGGGTGCACTGCGGGTCGTGCCGATGGGCTTTGGAGTGCACGATCACGTGGCGGCCGGCGCCCAGCGACCGCGCAACGCGCATGTAGTCCTGGAGGGAAGCGGCGTTGTGCTGCCCGTCCCCCACATCGGGGTAAACGTGCGAATGAGTGTCACACGGCGGGTGGGGCCACTCCTGCATGGCAAGGCGGGACGCCAGGGTCGTCATTTCCTGGCGCACAGGCGCGCGTCGCCTTCGAGCAGCCCGTGCGCGGCGCGCTTGCCGCCTTGCAGCGGATAGTCGGGCGCGGCTGGAATCCCTGCAGCAGGTGCCTGCGACTTGTCGAGTGGCTGAAAGCCCAGGTGAGCCGCTTGCGAGTTGTCCCACCAGCAATCGTCGTTGCCGGAAACACCATAGACCACGCTGCAGCCGACCGACGGTGCCGACAGCGACGCCAGCAGCAGGCGTTCGAAGTCCGGCTCGCTGAGCCAGGTGGTGTACTCGCGCCGTTCCTTGGGCGCCGGCCGGGTCGAGCCGATTCGCAGGCAAACCGCTTCAAGGCCGAATTTGTCCCAGTAGTAGCGTGCGAGGTTCTCGCCGAAGCACTTGCTCAGGCCATAGAGGCTGTCCGGGCGCAGCGGCGCGTCCACGCCGATGCGTTCGGTCACCGGGTACATCCCGACGGCGTGGTGCGAGCTGGCGTACACCACGCGCCGCGCCCCCGCGCGCCGGGCCGCCTCGAACACGTTGTACGTGCCGGCTATGTTCACGGCCAGCGTCTGCGGCCAGTCGTCCACATTCAGGCTGGCGCCGAGATGCACGACGGCGTCGGCCCCTTCGAGCGCACGGGCCATGCCGGCTGCGTCGGTGAGGTCGCACGGCCACAGCTCCTCTCCTTCGGTCGCGGCAGCCATCGGCGCGATGTCGGTGAGCCGAAGGTGGCGTGCGCGGCCGCGAAGGCTGGCGCGCACGAGCTTGCCGAGGTCGCCCGCTGCGCCGGTCACCAGGATCCTGTTGTATTCCAGCATGGCTGCCATTGTCACTGCCGCAAGGCTTTACTCGGCGCGAATGTTGGCCGCCTTGATCACCTCGCCCCAGCGCTTCACTTCAGCGCGCAGGTACTCGCCAAACTGCTGCGGGGGGTTGAGCACCAGCTCGTTGCCCGAAGCCTGCAGGCGCTCGCGCGCGGGCCCGTCGCGCATCACCTGGGAAACATCCGCGTAGAGCTTGCGCACCAGTTCCGGCGACATCCCGGCGGGCGCGTAGAGCGCGTTCCAGGTCGCGGTGGCGATCTTGCCCTCGCCGGACTCGCTGATGGTGCCGATCTCGGGTGCCAGCGGCGAGCGTTTTTCTCCGGTGGTCACCAGGGCCTTGAGCTTGCCGGCGCGCACGAGCGGCATGCCCGACGGGACGTTGGCGAACAACACCCCGACCTGATTGCCCATCACGTCGGTGAGGGCGGGCTGCTCGCCGCGGTACGGGACGTGCAGGGTCTTCAGGTTGAGTTGCGTGTTGAGCAGTTCGGACGTCATGTGGGGCGACGATCCGATGCCGCCCGATGCGAAGCTGACCTTGCCCGGATTCGCGCGCACATAGGCCACGAACTCGGCAAAGTTGGAGGCGGGAAACGAGGGATGGGCGACCATCACCAGCGGTGATGAGGCGACGATGGTGATGGGCGTCAGGTCCTTGAGCGGATCGTAGGCAGACTTGGCGTAGAGCTGCGGCGCCACGGCAATCGAGGTCTGGGGCGAAACCAGGAGGGTGTAGCCGTCCGGCGCTGCCTTCACGACCTGCTCGGCGGCGAGCATGCCGCTGACGCCAGTGCGGTTCTCGACGATGACCGTCTGGCCCCATCGCCGTGTCAGGGCATCGGCCAGCAGGCGGGCCACGAAATCCGTACCGCCGCCGGCAGCAAAACCGACCACGATCTTCACCGGCTTGTCGGGGAAGGTCTGTGCAAAGGTGGTCGAGGCGCTCATGGCGGCGATACCGATCAGGGCGGCGGCAAGGGTGCGGCGAATCGGGTTCATGCAATCTCCTAAATGGTGGGCTGATAATAGCAGTCATTGCATATTGTCGACAATATGCATACACTGATTGCATCCCTTATTTCAGCGTCACTCATCCAGGAATTTCATGAAGCCCACTGTCGCTCTGTTTACCGGTGATCCGTCCGGTATTGGCCCCGAAATCGTCGCCAAGGTGCTGGCCGACCCGGAAGTACACGCTGCCGCTCATCTGCTCATTATCAGCAGCCGTCCAGTGCTCGACGAGGGCATGCGAGTCGCCGGGGTACGTACCGACGTGATCGATGCCGAAGCCACCCCGCAGCCCCGCGATCGGCCGCAGCTTGTGCAGTGGGAACACGTCGCCGACAGCGGCTTCGAGTCGGGCGCCGTCAACCCCAAGAGCGGCCGCTTCATGCTCGACGGATTGGCCCAGGGCCTGCGCCTTTGCCAGCAAGGCATCGCCGACGCCATGTGCGTGGCCCCGCTGAACAAGGCAGCACTGCGCGCGGGCGGCATGAAACATCCCGATGAGATGCACTACTTCTGCGAGGTGCTCGATTACAGCGGCCCTTGCGTCGAATTCAACGTCAACGACAAGCTCTGGACCTCGCGCGTGACGTCGCACGTACCGCACAAGGACGTGAGCGGCCTGTTGTCTGCCGAGCGCATCGCGCACAACATCGCCTTGCTGAGCCAGGGCCTGAAGTCCGCGGGATTCGCGCAGCCGCGTATCGCCGTCTGCGGGCTGAACCCGCACAACGGCGACGGCGGCGCCTTCGGCCGCGACGAGATCGAAGTCATCGAACCCGGCGTCAAACTGGCCGCCAGCCGCGGCTTCCCTGCCGACGGCCCGTTCCCGGCGGACACGACCTTTGTCCGGGCCGTGAAAAAGGAAGACGGCGGAGGATACGACGGTGTATTGACCATGTACCACGACCAAGGGCAGATCGCGATGAAGCTGCTCAGCTTCGGTCACGGAATCACGGTCCATTACGGATTGCCGATGCCGATCACAACCCCCGCGCACGGCACCGCCTACGACATCGTCAACCGGGGGATCGCCGCTTCCGGGGCCATGAAGAACGCTTTGCTGACAGCCGCGCGGATGGGCGCGTCGGCTCGCGCCACGCGCTAAGCATCGCATACCCCGGCCACAGCGCGCCCGTTACGCCGCTCGTGCATCCTGCCTGCCGGTTTTCGGCTGCTCGGCGGCGCTGATGGCTCGCTGGCGGCCATTCAGGACATGTCGCTTGAATGCCTCGCCAGCCACGGCCTCGTCACCGGCTGCGACGGCTTCGACGATGGCGCGGTGTTCCTGGTTCGACACGACCATGCCGGACGCCTGAATGAGGCTGCGCTGGCGATAAAGGTGAAGTTCCTTGTCGGTGCCCAGGAACATGTCGACCAGGCGTGGGTTACGCGTGATCTCCAGGAGCGCGCGATGAAAGGCCAGGTTCTGGCGGTAATAACCGGTCCCGTCGCCGGCAGCCGCGATGGATTCCATTTGTGCCACGAGGCTTCGCAGTGTCTTGATGTCCGACTTGGTCGCGTGCCTCGCAATCAGCTGGCCTGACAATTCGGCCAGTGCGCCGCGAATGGCATAGATGTCGAGCGCCTGCTGCAGATCGACGCTGCGCACGAACATGCCGCGGTTCGTAATGATCTCGACCATGCCGGCTTGCTCGAGCATGCGGCAGGCCTCGCGCACCGGACTGCGACTCACGCCAAAGGCTTGCGCCAGAGCGAACTCGTTCAGCCGCTGGCCGGGCTTGAGCTCGCCTTCCAGAATCATGCGCTCGATCTTTTCCTGGATCACCGTCGCAAGCGATGCCGAACGCAGCAGCGTCAGCGCAGAGTCTTCATGCAACGGCGCGGCGCCCGCGGGAAGGGTCCTGGTGGTGCTTACATCTCGCATGACTGGATGCTACTGCACTGGGGTCTCCAAGGCGCTGGAAGCGGCGCCCGCGAGTCCATAAGCCGCCAGGAACACCGAGACGGCGCGCGTGGCCGTCTCGACGACCTGCTTGCGGCTCAATCGCTCCACCGTGCGGAACAGGAACCGCTCGGACCACTCGGCCTCCAGCAGGCCGTGCAGGTGCAGGGCGGCAAGGCGGGCGTCGGCCCGCTTCAGCTTGCCTTCGTCCATCGCGTCCTGCAGGAAGCGCGCAATCACGGCCTGGCTGCGCGCCGGGCCCTGTTCGAAGCAGCGCTTGCCGAGCTCGGAGCGGCCGGCCTCGGCAATGACCAGGCGCCGCACCGCCTGCACCTGAGGCGAGTACAGCAGCGTCAGCAGCTGTTCGCCGTAGCGCTGCAATGCCGGCTGGATGTCCTCCACCGCCGGGTCCAGCGCCTTGAGCGTGGCCTGGAATTCCGCCTCCGTGGCCTGGATGACCACCTCGTAGAACAGCTCCTCCTTCGAGACGAAGTAGCTGTAGAGCGTGGCCTTGGAGTATCCGACGTGGGCGCAGATGTCGGCCATGGACGCGCGTTCGTAGCCCATCTGCTGGAACACCTCGGCCGCGGCCTGCAGGATGGCCTGGCGCCTGGATTCGCTCTTGGTTCTCATGGAGCATCTTTTTTGAACTGGTTGGTTCAGTTTATCCGATTTCGCGGTTAGAATCGCAAACCAAAACTAAACCGTATGGTTCATTTAAAGTGACGATGCCCCGACCTGGCCCCTTTTCTCCCCGCCACCGGCGGCAGCTGGCGCTGTGCGCGTCCGTGTTGCTGGCCGGCTGCGCCCAGCTGCCCGCCGTGGACCCCCCACCGCAGCTGCGCGGCGCCGATTCGTTCGCCACGCGCGCGGCATTCGAGGCGCCGGCCGCCGTCTGGCCCTCCGACCGCTGGTGGACCGCTTACGGCGATCCGCAACTCGATGCATTGATCGACCAGGCGCTGGCCGATTCGCCCACCCTTGCCGCCGCCACGGCGCGGCTGGCGCAGGCCCAGGCCATGACACAGGTGGCCGGCTCGGCCAGCAAGCCGCAGCTGAGCGCCCAGGCTTCCGCCACGCAGGAGAAGCTGAGCTACAACTTCCTGACGCCAGGCGACCAGACGCCGCAGGACTGGAACGACTATGGCCGCGCCGGCCTGGACTTCCGCTGGGAGCTGGACTTCTGGGGCAAGAACCGGGCCGCGCTGGCGGCCGCGACCTCGCAGCAGGACGCCGCGCGCGCCGAGCTGGCGCAGACCCGGCTGCTGCTGGCCTCCGGTATCGCTGCCCACTACGCCGAGCTGAGCCGCCTGCATGCCAACCGCGAGACGGCGGCGCAATCGCTGGAGATCCGGCGCAAGACCGCGGGGCTGTTCGCCCAGCGCCTGGAGCACGGGCTGGAGACGCGCGGCAGCATGCGTTCGGCCGATGCGCGCCGCGCCGCCGCCGAAGGCGCGCTGCTGGCACTGGACGAGCAGATCGCGCTGCAACGCCATCGGCTGGCGGCGCTGCTGGGCGCCGGACCGGATCGCGGGGCGGCCATCACGCCGCCGACGCTGAAACTCGATCGCAGCTTCGGCCTGCCTTCCGAGCTGGCCGTCGATCTGCTGGGACGGCGCCCCGACGTGGTGGCCGCACGCCTGAACGCCCAGGCCCAGGCCAGCCGCATCGAGCAGAAGAAGACCGAGTTCTATCCCAACGTCAACCTGTCGGCCTTCATCGGCGTGCAGGCCCTGGGCCTGAACATGCTGACCCGCAGCGGATCGAGCGTGGGCGCGGCCGGGCCCGCCATCTCGCTGCCGATCTTCAGCGGCGGGCGGCTGCAAGGCGAGCTGCGCGGCGCGCACGCCCGCCACGCCGAAGCCGTCGCCAACTACAACCACACGGTGGCCAACGCCCTGCATGAAGTGGCGAATGCCGCGACCAGCCAGCGCGTGCTGGGCCAGCGGCTGGGCAAGGCCCAGGAGGCGGTCGATGCCGCCGCCGAAGCGCACCGCCAGGCGCGTAGCCGCTACGACGGTGGCCTGGCCACCTACCTGGAGGTGCTGACCGCGGAAGACGCGCTGCTGGCCAGCCTGGACGCGCTCACCAACCTGCGCTCCGCCTCTTTCTCGCTCGACATCGCCCTGCAGCGCGCGCTGGGCGGTGGCTATCGGAGTGCCGCGCAATGAGCCGCCCCGCCCCCTTGAATCCAGGAAACCCCATGACAACGAACGACGCACTCGCCGCCGAAACCCACATCAACCAGACCGTCAACGAAGGCACTCTCCGGCAACGGCGCAACAAGCGGCTCTTCGCCCTCGGCGCCGTGGTGGCGGCCGTCGGCGTCGCCGCCGCCAGCTACTGGTCCTTGCACGGCTCGCATTTCATCGCCACCGACAACGCCTACACCGCCGTCGAAGTGGCGCTGATCACGCCGGCCATTGCCGGCACCATTGCCGGCGTCAAGGCCAAGGACACGCAATCGGTCAAGAAGGGGGATGTGCTGATCGAGATCGACCCCACCGACGCCCGCCTGCTGGTGGCGCAGGCCGAGGCCGAGCTCGACCGCGCCATGCGCCGCGTGCGCAGCTACGTCGCCAACGACGTCAACCTGGCGTCGCAAATTTCGGCACGCGAGGCCGACCAGAAGCGTGTCGCGGCGCAACTTGCTGCCGCCGGCGCCGACTTCGAACGCGCGCAGATCGACCTGAAGCGCCGGGAAGCGCTGGCGGCGTCGGGCTCGGTCTCCGGTGACGAGCTGACCCGCGCCCGCAACGCCTACGTCGCCGCCGAATCCAACCTCAGCGCGGCCCGGGCGGCGACGTCCCAGGCCAGCGCCCACCTGCGCTCCGCGGGCGCGGCCAAGCAGGCCAACGGGGCATTGATCAGCGGCACCACGGTGGAAACCAACCCCGAGGTGAGCTTCGCCCAGGCGCGCCTGGCACAGGCGCGCCTGGACCTGGAACGCACCGTGATCCGTGCGCCGGTCGACGGCGTGGTGGCCAAGCGCCAGGTGCAGTTGGGCCAGCGGGTGCAGCCCGGCATGCCCTTGATGGCGGTGGTCCCCGTCGCCGACATCTACGTGGATGCCAACTTCAAGGAAGTGCAGCTGCAGAAGGTTCGCGTCGGCCAGCCGGTGACGCTGCAGGCCGATCTTTATGGCGATGACATCAGCTACCGCGGCACGGTGATGGGCTTCGCCGGCGGGTCGGGCTCGGCTTTCTCCGCGATACCGGCGCAGAACGCCACCGGCAACTGGATCAAGGTGGTGCAGCGGCTGCCGGTGCGCGTCAAGCTAGACCCGGAGGATCTTCAGAAGCATCCGTTGAAGGTCGGCCTGTCGATGACGGCCGAGATCGACACCCGCGGCGGCGTGGCCGCGGCGGCGCCGGCCGGCGACGACTTGCGCGACGCCCAGCATTGAGCGGGGCCAGTCCATGAGCCAGAGCCAGACCTTGACTGCCCCGGCGGCGGCGCCGGGCGAAGCCCCGCTGCAGGGCGCAGCGCTGTGGATCGCCGCGCTGATGCTGGCGGCGGCGAACTTCATCGCCGTCCTCAACATGACGATCGCCAACGTGGCGGTCCCCAACATCGCCGGCGCACTGGGCGCGGCGACCAGCCAGGGCACTTGGGTGATCACGTCGTACGCCGTGGGCGAAGCCATCACGGTGCCGCTGACCGGCTGGCTCGCCGCGCGCTTCGGTTCGGTGCGCGTGTTCGTCGGCTCGATGATCCTGTTCGGCGTGTTCTCCATCGTCTGCGGCCTGTCCACCTCGCTCGGCATGCTGGTGGTGGCGCGCGTGTTCCAGGGGCTGTGCGGCGGCCCGCTGATGCCGCTGTCGCAGACCCTGCTGATGCGCATCTTCCCGAAGGAGAAGGCCGGCGCCGCGATCGGGCTGTGGTCGATGACGACCCTGGTGGCGCCGGTGGTCGGCCCGATCCTGGGCGGCTGGCTGGTCGATGACTTCACCTGGAACTGGGTGTTCCTGATCAACGCGCCGATCGGCATCGGGTTCGGCTGGTACGCCTGGAAGTTGCTCAGGCGCTACCAGGAGCGCGAAGTGCGCAACCCGTTCGACGTCGTCGGGCTGGTGCTGCTGGTGATCTGGGTGGCCGCGCTGCAATTGGTGCTGGACGAAGGCAAGAACCTCGACTGGTTCGCCTCGAACCAGATCGTGGCCTTGTCCGTGGTGGCGGTGGTGGGCTTTGCCGCCTTCCTGATCTGGGAGCTGCACGAGCAGCATCCGATCGTCGACCTGCGCGTGTTCCGTCACCGCGGCTTCAACGCCGCAGTGCTGACCATCGTCGTCGCCTATGCGGCCTTCTTCGGCGTGAGCGTGCTCACGCCCCTGTGGCTGCAAAGCTTCATGGGCTACACCGCCACCGACGCGGGCCTGGCGACGGCCTGGACCGGCGTCACCGCCTTCCTGATCGCCCCGCTGGTGGCCGGGGCGGCGGGCAAGCGCGACCCGCGCATGCTGGTGTTCATCGGCGTGCTCTGGATGGGCCTGGTGACCTTGTGGCGCACCATCGCCAACACCGACATGGGGTTCTGGGACGTCGCCATGCCGCTCGCAGTCATGGGCTTCGCGCTGCCGCTCTTCTTCATCCCCACCACCACCATCGCGCTGGGCAGCGTGGAGGAGCGCGAGATGGATTCGGCGGCCGGCCTGATGAACTTCCTGCGCACGCTGGCCGGCGCCTTCGCCACCTCGATGGTGACGACGCTGTGGAGCAACCAGACGACGCGCAACCACGCCGAACTGGTCGGCCTGGCCGATCGCGACGGCAGCGTGCGCCACCTCCTCGAGCAAACCGGCATGCCGCCGGACGCGGCCCACCAGGCGATCGACTACCTGGTCACCTCGCAAAGCGGCATGCTGTCCACCAACCAGGTCATGACGGCGATCGCCGTGATGTTCATCCTGGCCGCCGCCATCATCTGGATGGCGCCCAAGCCCGCTCGCGCCATCACGCCCGGCGCGGGCGGGCACTGACACAGCAGGCACTCAACGATGTTCAAGCACATTCTCGTTCCCACCGACGGCTCCGCGCTGTCGCAGGCCGCGGTGGCGCGCGCCGCCTCCTTCGCCCGAGAGGCCGGCGCGCGCGTGACCCTGTTCTATGCCGAGCCGCAAGCGCCCGGCGTGTACGAAGGCGTCGGCGCAATCAGCAGCCCCCACTTGCGCCAGGAGCTCAAGGAGCGCCTGGACCAGGCCGCACAGGCCATCCTGGATGCGGCCGAGGCGCGGGCCGCCCAAGCCGGGGTGGCCTGCGAGCGGCTGGTCCTCCAGGGCCACCGGCCGTACGAGCTGATCATCCAGGCGGCGCAGTCGCGCGGCTGCGATCTGATCTTCATGGCCTCGCACGGCCGCCGTGGGGTCGATGCCCTGCTGCTCGGAAGCGAAACCAACAAGGTGTTGACGCACTCCAGAATTCCCGTGCTCGTGTACCGCTGAGTAAAGGCCGGGCCGGAACACCTGCTTTTGCGAGATGCAATCCGCACGTCTGCGTTTCGCTCGCCTTGTCGACGGGCTTGTGGTCGGTGACGGGAGCGCAACACTGCACATTTTCGCGGATCGGCGTATGCTGGATTCCATTGGCCAGGAGACAATGAATATGAGCGACAAGACCATTCTTGAGCACATTGCATCGCTGGTGGAAGAAGAGCATCGACTGCGCGCTGATGAAAAGGCTGAACAGACGGCGGCGCGACTGAAGGATGTGGCCGAGCAACTGGACCAGTGTTGGGATTTGCTGCGGCAACGGCGCGCCAAGCGCGAGTTCGGCGAAGACCCGGATACGGCGGCCGTGCGCGATGTCGGAACGGTCGAGCTCTATAAAGGCTGATGGCCGATGAAGCGCCCGATCGACGAGCCCGTCGCACCTGCCGGGACCGAAGGCATGGTGCCGGCACTCGACGGCACGACAGCAGAAATGGCTGCGCATGATGAGTGGTTGCTCGACGAGTCCCTGAGCGAGACTTTCCCGGCCAGCGATCCGATTGCACCGGCGAGTTCGCCAAAACCCAACGATGCCTGAATCCGCCTGAACCCCAAGTTGCACCACTGAACTGTGGCGTTCGAGAAGGAGACTCTGATGGACGCAAAGTGCTGGATTCTCAATGTCGGGATCGAGGCGCCAGCAAGCGCTCGGCCATGGATGCCCCCATATGGCCGAGGCCGAGAAAGCCAATCGAGGTTCGATTTGCCATGAGGTTCTCCTTGTCGTGACTGCTGACGCCGCGGCGCCCGACCCTCATCGGCGCGTCACCCTGAAAATCGTTCCGTTGGCGTCGTCGCTCACCAGCAGTGCGCCGTCGTGAGTGACGGCCACGCCGGCGGGCCGGCCCCAGACACTGTCGTTGTCCACCATGAAGCCGGTCATGAAGTCCTCGTACTCGCCGGTGGGCTGGCCGTCCTTCATCCGCACGCGGATCACCTTGTAGCCGGTCCGTTGGGGGGCGCTGTGCGAGCCGTGCAGCGCGACGAACGCATCCCCGCGGTACTCGGCCGGAAAAGCTTCGCGATCGTAGAACGCCGCGCTCAGCGCGGCGGAGTGCGGCTGGATCAGTACTTCGGGCACCCGCACTTGGCCCTTCAGGTCCGGACGCTTTCCTTTCCGGGCCGGATCTTCGTTACCGCCGATGTAGTACCAGGGCCAGCCGTAGAACCCGCCGTCGCGCACCCGCGCCATGAAGTCGGGCGCCAATCGCGGCCCGAGGTGGTCGCGCTCGTTGACCACGCACCACAGGTTGTCCGTGCCGGGTTGCATCGCCAAGCCCGAGCAGTTGCGCAGGCCGGTGGCATAGTTGCGGATGTTTTCTCCTTCGGGATCGAACACGCGCACGACGGCGCGATTTTCCTCCCCACCCCAGGCCGCGCCGCGGCCGTGGGTCTTTTCATGCCGCCGGATGTCCTGCGGCGACATGTCGGGCATGTCAGCCACACCCAGGTTGGACGCCGAGCCGACGGCAAGGAACAGCTGCTTGCCATCCCGGGTGACCGCCAGGTCGCGCGTCCAGTGCCGCTTGGTCGGGATGTTGTCGACGACCACCTCGGCCGGAGCGCTGGCCCGAGTGGCGCCGCCGCGGTACGGGTAGCGAACCACCTGGTTGGCCGCCGCCACGTAGACGTACTGGGGATCGGCGGGCGGAACGAACGCGATGCCGTAGGGACGGTCCAGGGCCTCCGCGAAGACCTCAGGCTTGGCTGGCGCGGTGCCTGAACTGGCGCGGAACACCAGCACACGTCCGGCGCCGCTCTCGGCCAGGAAGATGTCCCCGTTCGGGGCGATCCGCAGAGTGCGTGGCTGCTTGAACCCGCTGGCGAACACCTGCACCGCGAAGCCCTCCGGCACTTTGGGCAGCGCGCCCGTCGGCGGGTCGACCACCTTCACGGTACTGGCGACCGACTTCTCGGCGTCCGCGGCTGTGACCGGCGGCGGCGCCGGCAGGTCGGAGGGTTTGATGAGGCGCCGCACGCCGGGCGCGTCGGCCCGCCAGTCCGCGAGGGCGGCGCTGCCGGTTCGTACCTCACCGGTCTGCGCACTGACGAGCGAGGTCGCCAGCAGCAATGGAATCTGGAAGATGAGTTGCTTCGGCGCGTGCATCCGGGCCTCCTTGCGTCGGAACGGTGAGGCTGAATCCTAAGCGAGCCTCAGCGCGGCCGCACTCGCGGCCGCTGCAACATCTGTTGCCCGCCGTGGGGATTTGTCTGCGCCAGGCACAAGCGATACGTCGGTGCTCGCACTGCGAGAATGAGCAGAAATGACATCGTGTCAGAATCGGAGGCCGAGAGGGACACGCGAACATTCCCGATGCGCAAGAAGTCCCCGCTCGCAGCGGCCGGGCGAATGGAAAAAGGCGTTGAAGTCCCGGCGAGTGGTGTAAGTTCTTGAGTCGCGGCAAGGCGCGAAGGGCGTAGCCCGAAGCGGCTTGCCGCGTGGCGGTCGGCCCTGCGGGGGTGGCCATCGTGGTTCCGGATATGGTTGAGGTACGACCCAACAACCCGATCCTTAAAGGAAATCACGATGACCACCGCTACTATCGCATTTGGCGAACTCGCCGAGAAGGGGGCCGACATCGACGTGCTGCGCCAGATGGTGCAGTTCATGGCCCAGCGCCTGATGGAGCTGGATGTGGACGGGCGCTGCGGCGCCGGCTACGACGAGAAATCTGCCGAGCGCATCAACAGCCGCAACGGCTACCGCGAACGCGCCTGGGACACCCGCGCTGGCAGCGTTGCCCTGAAGATCCCCAAGTTGCGCCAAGGCAGCTACTTCCCCGAATTCCTGGAGCCGCGGCGCACGGCAGAAAAGGCCCTCACGGCGGTGATCCAGGAGGCCTACGTGCAGGGCATCTCCACCCGCTCGGTGGACGATCTGGTCAAGGCCCTGGGCATGAGCGGGGTGTCCAAGAGCCAAGTCAGCCGGCTGTGCGGCGAACTTGACGAGCGCGTGGGCGCGTTTCTGAATCGCCCGATCGAAGGTGACTGGCCCTACCTGTGGGTGGACGCGACCTACGTCAAGACGCGCGAGGCCGGGCGCATCGTGAGTATGGCCGTAATAGTGGCTGTGGGGGTCAACACCGACGGCCAGCGCGAGGTGCTGGGCCTGAAGGTGGGCGCCAGTGAGGCCGAACCCTTCTGGACGGAGTTCCTGCGCAGCCTGAACCGGCGCGGGCTGCGCGGGGTCAAGTTGGTCATCAGCGACAGTCACGAGGGCATCAAGGCGGCCACCTCCAAGGTCCTGAAGGCCACTTGGCAGCGTTGCCGGGTGCACTTCATGCGAAACGCTCTGGCGCACGCGGGCAAGACCCAGCGGCGCATGGTCTCGGCGGCCATCGGAACGGTATTCGTGCAAGAGACGGCCGAAGCGGCCAGGTCACAGTGGCGCTCGGTGGCCGACCAACTTCGAGGCAAGTTCCCCAAGCTGGGCACATTGATGGAGGCGGCCGAGAACGACGTGCTGGCCTTCATGACGTTTCCAAGGGCGCACTGGCCGCAGATCTACTCGACCAATCCGCTGGAGCGGCTCAATGCGGAGATCAAGCGCCGCACCAACGTCGTGGGCATCTTCCCCAACGACGCCTCGATCACCCGCCTGGTGGGAGCGATGATGCTGGAGCAAAACGACGAGTGGAGTTTGAACCGGCGCTACATGCAGCTTGAGGGCCTGCAAACCCTCTGCGATACTGTGCCGACTCGGCTGCCCGCTGTGGCTCGCTGAGTAACGTGTATCTCAGCCTGTCCGGGCTGTGGACTTACACAACCCCCAGGGACACGACCAAAAAGGCCGCTAACTGGATGTCGTTAGCGGCCTTTGTCGGGTCGTATGGTGGAGCTGGCGTCTACCGCAAGATGGCTGCTAACCTGCATGGAATCAGGAAAGCTGTTAGACGAAGAAGCAATTTGTTCCCCGGTCTGTTCCCCGCATCACAGACTGCTGGCCGTCAGCTCGTCCTGCTTGCCTTCTTCGACGCCGTGGCATCCCTGATAAGTCGCACAGTACGCAGCTCGACGTTCCTTACCCACAGCAAGCGACCGCCGCGAGCCCTTTTGGCAGGGTCTTCATACGCCTCGTACACCTGCTGCACGAGCCAAGCAATGTCGGGACGCTCCAAGCCTAAAAGCGACCGAGCAAGTTGAAGCGTACTTGGCCCTGGTTCACCCAGCCTCAACGCTCCCTGCCTTTTGTGTTGAACGCAGGCGCCAATGAGGGCTTTGTGCGAGATGAACGAGTCTCGCGAAAGGCGGTCAAGAAGGGCTTCCATCACGACCCGGTCGCTTTCAACCTCTGGCCCCAGTCTGGCCCTTCGCATTGCCTCGTCGTATGCAACCACTAGGCCGACCCGGATGTTCTCGAGGATAAAGCCCCTGACAACCTCCAACTGTGCAGGTGCATAGCTAGTAACTGCTGCGCGCGGCCGCAGTGGATGCACTTCCGGCGGAGCCAGCGGCTTCGCTGCGCCCTTTCGCTTGTCCGCCTGCTTGGCGATCCAGCTTCGGACCTCGGATTCCCGCCAAGCAACGGCTCGCCCGCCGATTGGAAATTGCTTTGGAAACGTCTCGTCGTAGCTGCGATGTGTTTTCTGAAGCTTGGCGTAGACGGTTGATTCAGCCAGGCCCACCAGCTTGGCCACCTCATCAATGCGTAGGTTCCTATCTTCCATTTCTCCTCACAGCCGCTGCAATGGACCAATCTGGACTATAACGCTAACCGCAGAGCTGCGGTACAAATTAGGTGGCAGCACCGGTACGAGTTAGTAGCCACGTAGCGAGTATTTCTCAATGAAAACATACAATTTGCGTCCAGATTTCAGTCCCCGCGATTTCTTGGAGATGCGCGCGGGCTACTTGGCAGAAAGAAAACGGCCAGGGATGTACCTTTCTGAGTTGGAGTACGGTCTCTTGGACGTGCATGAATTTGTCGAGAAGATTCGTTCGACCACCTTCGGCGGGTACTCAATATTCCCAAAAGATGGAACGGTCAAATTTGTCGAACGTCCGTTGAGCCGATACAAGCTGGTGGGTGCGCAGCTCACTGACCCCTTTCTGACGCACTTCGACCTAAGCCCGCAGATCAACGCTTTCCGCGGTGCCTCTAGTCTATTTCGAGAACCCCCCTACACTTGGCAGCCTGATGACGTTGTCTCCGGAATGCACGCGGGCAGGCGCTTTAACATCATGATTGAAGACATCCGCAGGCGGACCCTGCAGCCGAGCTTCGCGGCGAAAGTGAAGCAGCGCCGAAACGCCGTGATCAAGGATTGTGAAAGTGCGGACACTCTGATTCGTCACGTCGCTGCCAGGGTTCGGCACCTTCAGGTACTCCGGTTCGACCTCCGTTTCCGGGCCGGATGCCGAATCCATGAGACAGGGCGACCTATCAAGCATGGCTTCGCGCGACTAGCGAACAACTGGCGGAAGCACTCATGGCATGCTGCGTTGAAGGGATACCTCTGGAAGATGCAGTACGGGCTCATGTCGGGCTACTACATTCATGTCGTTCTGATTGCGGATGCGATGAGACTGCCGCATCCAGAGGAGGCCCTCGCCGACATTTCTGCAGCGTGGCAAACCATCACTGAGCACACGGGCGAAATTCACGATACCAGTCACGAGTCGAGCCCCTACTTCTCTGGCGGAACGGGTCTGTGGATTCCGGGCAGCAAGAGACAAAAGCGAAGTGAACTAAACCGTGGTTTGAAGTACCTGCTGTCGAAAGACGAATACTTTCGAGTTAGGACCGTTCAAACAACCAGCACCATTTTTCGAACGACGGACCGAATATTCGGTCGATCGCTCATACGTGAGCGGTCAATTCGAACATCTGGCAAATCAAGGGCGGGACCCCTTGGCGCAGTGCATCCACTTGACCCGCGAACTTGCTAGCGCATCAGCGCATCAGCGCATCAGCGCATCCCAAACAGGATATGCGTGAGCGGTAAAAAGCCCGGCCACGTATATGGTATGTACGGCCCAGGGGTGGAGCCGGCACCCGGCATACAAAGTGCGGGCTACGCCAGGCCAGCTATTCTTTCTATTAATAAGAGAGAAGATAGAGAGCAAGAGAGAGACAGAGCTCAAACTCTGTCTCTCTCATTGAACATGAGATGCTGGAGGGGGGTGCGGGGGGAGGAAAGCGTTTGGGAAATTTCTACCGTAGCACCTCCTCATTTTGAGTAGGTTGCCGGCGCCTGCTCGGCAAGAGGGGAGCGGCGCCGGCGACGGCGTCGGAGGCCCCTTTTGCCGCGCGTACTTGCGGGGGCGAAACTGCAAGTTGGACCGCTCTTAGTGGCCTGCGCAGGTGGCAGCAGTATAGGGCGCCTAAGTACCGGCTGCTAAACAAGTTTCCGCAAATTCAGCGCGCCGGTACCCCAAATGTTACCCCTATAACGGAGTCGGCTCTTTGGCGCGCGCGCTGAGGCTGCGTTCGACGCTACGACATTCCCCATGCGACTGCCTGGGGCGGAATCAAAAACCGCCCTGAACCGCGCGACCTTGCTTCTCGCTCTTCGGCGCGTTTGAGCGCCTGCACTCGCAGGAGGAATTTCCGGGGACAGGCATCGGCCTGGCGCTCGTTCTCGAGATTGTCGAGCGGCACCAGGGACGCGCCTGGGCAGAGTCGACCCCCGGATGCGGCGCACGGATCCATTTCACCATCCGCGGCAGATAGCTTCGAGCCTTCTAGGCCAGGACCGGTGCCATCACCTTCTCCGGCGTCATCGGCAGCGACCGGATCCTGCGGCCGGTGGCGTGCCAGATCGCATTGGAGATCGCCGCCGCGACCCCCAGCCTGCCGATCTCGCCGACACCCTTGGCGCCCAGGCGGCTGACGATCCGGTCGTCTTCCGGCACGAAGCTCACGTCCAGCGCGTGGATGTCCGCATTCACCGGCACATGGTAGTTAGCCAGGTCCACCGTCATGAATCGACCGAGCGCGTGATCGATCAACGTCTCCTCGTGCAGCGCCTGCCCGATGCCCCAGACGATGCCGCCAAGCAACCTCGCAGAACACCCCCGAATGCACGGCGCGCTCGTAGCGACTCTGCTCGTCCTCGTCCGGCTCCAAGTGGAAGGGCGCCTCGAGCTTGCCGATGCCGGGACCCGCCAGCACTTCGCCCAGGACCAGCGCCTCGCCGGGAGACTTGCGCAGCCGCACCTTGCGCGAGGCCCTCCTCCATCCTTACCTCGCTGCCGTCGTGCATGACGGCAAGGGTCCGGCAGGAGAGCACGCGCACGCCGTCGACGAGCACCGTGCAGGCGCCGCACTGGCCGTGGTCACAGCCTTTCTTGGTGCCGGTGAAGTCGAGGTGGTCACGCAGGAGGTCCAGCAGCGGGGTCCAGATCTCGACTTCGAGGCCGTACGGCGTGCCGTTGATGCTGAGCCGGATGGCGTGGCGGGAAGGCCGGGCGGGCGGCGGCAAGATCGGCTTGCAGTAGCAGGAACCAGGAAGAAGCATTCTGAGAGCCGGCAGCGACAGCCTTGCGGGACGGCGCCCCTTTCGGGGGCTGTCGCGCTCAGGCCGCAGCTTTCAGCTCTGCCGATCGCTCGATCCGCATGGCCTTGCGCACCGGATCGAACCCCAGCGTCACGCGCTCGCCGGCATGCAGCTCGCCCTTGAGCAGG
>Ga0255338_1001345_pt1 | contig 47461 bp, 42 predicted proteins | sample MeOH1_35cm_T4_19_FD_203715 | JGI IMG/M metagenome (GOLD analysis project Ga0255338, IMG submission 203715) | Sandy soil microbial communities from University of British Columbia, Vancouver, Canada - MeOH1_35cm_T4_195 | ecosystem: Engineered > Artificial ecosystem > Sand microcosm > Unclassified ...
GGCCATCGCACGCGACAACCGGCGCCGATCCGCTGCCGTGAATTCATCCGACGAATGAGCCTTTGGCATACTCCGAGTCTAGCCCGGAGTCGCCACCTGGGACAAAACTTTTGTCCACCTACTTAGCCGGCGGTCAGGCGTTCGGTACGATGACCGCCTTCGTCACCTCGCGGCGCTCCACCGCGCGCAAGGCCGTACCCGCGTCCGCCAGCGAATAGCGCCCGCCGATCATCTCGCGCCACGGCACCTCGTCGCCGAACCGTGCCGCGAGCGCCACGGCACGATGGAAGTGCGAGTAGTCGCACCCCCAGCAGCCGCGGATCTCGACGTGCTTGCGGTTCACCTGCCAGTGCGGATGGATCTCCACCGGGCCGTTGTCCGTGTAATGCCCGCAGATCACGACGCGTCCGCCATCGCGCACCATGTCCAGCGCCTGGCTCACGGCGTCGGGACTGCCCGACGCTTCGATCACGACGTCCACACCGTGGCCGCGCGTGAGGCGGCGCACCGCGTCCGTGCGCTCCGCCGGCGGCACGTCGAGGTCGAGCGTGGCCGTCGCACCCATGCGCCGAGCGAAGTCCAGACGGCTCGGCGGGTCACCGACGGTGATCACCTCGCCCGCCCCCGACAGCGCCGACAGCGCGATGGCCGACTGACCGACGGGGCCCGCGCCGAGCACCGCCACGGATTGCCCGAGCCGGATGCCGGCGAGGTCGACGGCGTGGAGCGACGTCACGAGCCCGCAGCCACCGCCGATGAACGTCTCGGGGTCGAGCCCGCCCGGGAGGTGGATCAACCTCACACCGGGCTTCACGTACAGCGCCTGGGACCAGCCGCCGAGCAACCCTTCGGCGGCGCCGTAGGTGATGCCGTACACCTTCCGGTGCGGACACCGCGTGCTCTGCTTCGTGACGAGGCAATGGTAGCAGGCGCCGCACGTCTCGTGGACGTCGAGGAAGGTGACGACGTCGCCCTCGCGAAACGGCCGGCCTTCGACGTCGTGGAGCGGCCCACGCATCGCGGCAATCACGCCGACGGACACGTGCCCCGGGATGATCGGGTACGGCGCCCCGGCCAGCTTGCCGTGATGGAGGTGCACGTCGGTACCGCACACTTCCGAGAAGAGCACGTGCAGGAGCGCCGCGCCGGGCTCGAGAACGGGGCGCGGGAACTCGGTGAGCCGCACTGGCTCGTTAGGCGCCGGCAGCGTGGCGGCGAGGACGGACGACGGCGCGGACATCGGCGATCGGGATCGGGTGAAGGTGGAGGCGCTTCAAGGAGGCGAGGCGGCGTTCGGAGCGCAAGGCCGACGGGGTAGCTTCGGCTCGGTCGCCAGGCATCTTTCCCGGCGGTATCGCCCATCGTCCATTCTCACCAGAGGCTCGCCGGCCATGCGCCGCATCGTTCCCTCGCTTTCACTGCAGCTCCTCGCGCTCGCCCTGGCCGCGCCCGCCTCGCACGCCGTCGGCCAGAGCCCGGCGCCCGCTGCCGTACACCTCCCCGCCGCCGCACCGGCCGACGTCGCCTCGCTCGACGCAATCCTCACCGCGCTGTACGACGTGATTTCCGGCCCCGCCGGTCAGCCGCGCAACTGGGATCGCATGCGTTCGCTGTTCATCCCGGGCGCTCGCCTCATTCCGACGGGCCAGGCTCCGGACAGCACCGTTCGCGCTCGCGTGCTCACGGTGGAGGACTACATCACGCAAGTCGGACCGAACCTCGAGCGCGGAGGGTTCTTCGAGCGCGAGATCAGTCGGAAGACCGAGACGTTCGGCAGGGTCACGCACGCGTTCAGCACGTACGAGTCGAGGCGGACGGCGCAGGACGCGAAGCCGTTCGCGCGCGGCATCAACAGCATTCAACTGTTGAACGACGGGCAGCGCTGGTGGGTGGTGACGATCTACTGGGACGGCGAGCGGCCTGACAATCCGATTCCGGGTCGGTACCTGCCGCGGTAGGCTGGGGCTGGCTCGGGAAGCGGGGGCAGTCGTCGGCCGGCAGCCATCAGCCGGCAGCCATCAGCCGTCAGTCGTCAGTCGTCAGTCGTCAGTCGTCAGTCGTCAGTCATCAGATCAGTCGTCGGTCGTCAGTCAGCAGTCGTGAGTCAGCAGTCAGCAGTCAGCAGTCAGCAGTCAGCAGTCAGCAGTCAGCAGTCAGCAGTCAGCAGTCAGCAGTTCCCGGTTCCCAGTTCCCGGTTCCCGGTTCCCCGTCAGTCCTCGCTCGGAGGCTGGATGCCGCATCCAGGCTCCGCCATTCTACCGATTCGCACGCGGCGCAGAGCGCCGTTAGCGTTCGGACATGGGTCTGAGTTCCGTCTTCATCGGCGGCCCTGGCAGCCGCCGCGGGCGCGGGCGCGACCGCTCGGGCGAGCAGCCGTCGTTTCGCGAGCGCGTGCACGCGCTCCGGTACATCCCGGCGCTCCTCCGCCTCGTGTGGGAGACGCATCGCGGCTTCACCATCACGATGGCGGTGCTCCGCCTCGTGCGTGCGTTCCTTCCGATCGCGACGCTGTGGATCGGCAAGCTGATCATCGACGGCGTCGTCAACGCGCAGCGCACCGGCGGAAGCTGGCGCGCCATCGCCGGGCTGGTCGCGATCGAGCTCGTGCTCGTCATCGTCGGCGAGCTGCTGACGCGCGCCTCGAGTCTCGTCGAGAGCCTGCTCGGCGACCTGTTCAGCAACCGCATCAGCGTGCGCCTCATGGAGCACGCCGCGACGCTCGACCTGGCGCAGTTCGAGGACCCCACGTTCTACGATCACCTCGAGCGCGCCCGACGCCAGACCGTCGGGCGGATCGGGCTCATCGCGCAGCTGCTCGGCCTCGCGCAGGACGCGCTCACGCTCGCCACGCTGAGCGCCGCGCTGCTCGCGTTCAGTCCGTGGCTCATGCTGCTGCTCGTCGTCGCGATCGTCCCGAGCTTCCTCGGCGAGACCCGGTTCGCGGCCATGGAGTACTCGCTGCTCTTTCGCTGGACACCCGAGCGGCGACAGCTCGACTACCTGCGCTGGGTGGGCGCGAGCGATGACACGGCGAAGGAGGTGCAGAGCTTCGGCCTCGCCGGGTGGCTCACGGAGCGGTATCGCCTGCTGTCGGACCGATGGTACCGCGAGAACCGGAAGCTCGCGACGCGCAAAGCGGTCGTCAGCTCCCTGCTCTCCTTCATCGGCACGCTCGGCTACTATGCCGCGTACATCGTCATCATCGCACGCGCCGTGTCGGGTGCCATCACGCTCGGCTCGCTGACCTTTCTCGCGGCTTCGTTCTCGCGCGGGCGCGACCTCATTCAGCGGCTGCTCATGGGCGCGAGCGCGATCTACGAGCAGGGGCTGTATCTCCGCGACCTGTTCGTGTTCTTCGAGATGAAGCCGACGATCAGCTCGAAGCCGGGCACACCGCCGGTGCCTCGTCCGATCCGGACCGGCTTCGTGTTCGAGGATGTGGGGTTCAGATACCCGGGCAACGACCGGTGGGCGGTGCGGCACGTGAGCTTCGAGCTCAGACCTGGCGAACGGATCGCGCTCGTGGGCGAGAACGGGGCCGGCAAGACGACGCTGACGAAGCTCATCGCGCGCCTCTACGATCCCACCGAAGGGCGCATCCTGCTCGACGGCGTCGATCTGCGCGACTACGACCTCGCGTCGCTGCGCCGGGCGATCGGCGTGATCTTCCAGGACTTCGTTCGCTACGACATGCGGTTCGACGAGAACGTGGGCGTGGGCGAGATCGAGTCGGTGCGCGGGTATCTCGATGATGGCGCGACCGCCGACACGCCAGCGCCGCTCGTGCACGCGGCCGACCAGTCGCTCGCGTCGTCGCTCCTGCCGCGGCTCCCGGCGGGCTATCGTCAGATGCTCGGTCGCCGGTTCGAGGAGGGCGTCGACCTCTCGGGCGGCGAGTGGCAGAAGATCGCGCTCGCGCGCGCGTACATGCGCGACGCGCAGCTGTTGATCCTCGACGAGCCGACGGCGGCACTCGACGCTCGAGCCGAGTACGAGGTGTTCGTGCGATTTTCGGAGCTGATGGCGGGGCGGATGGGCGTGCTCATCTCGCACCGGTTCTCGACGGTTCGGATGGCCGACCGGATCATCGTGCTGCGCGGGGGCGAGGTGGTCGAGCATGGCACGCACGACGAGCTGGTGGCCGCAGGGGGGCTCTACGCCGAGTTGTTCGGGATGCAGGCGGTGGGATATCGCTAATCGGGAATCGGAACGGCGGGAACGGGGATCCGGGAACGGGGAACGGGGCTGCTTGCTGACGGCTGGCGGCTGATGGCTTGCGCACTCGCGCTCGCCCGGTTGCGCCGACTTCCTCGCCTGAGTACCCTTGCGGCGCCGAGCAGCCGCGGCGTTCGCGCGGTTCGGCGCATCCCCGCGTAGTCCATCCCTTCTCGCGTGAGCGAGGAAGACCGAATGCAGATTGGGGTTCCGAAGGAGACCGCTCCCCGCGAGCGGCGTGTGGCGCTCGCACCCGACAGCGTCGCGCGACTCATCAAAGCTGGCGCGTCCGTGGTCGTCGAGAGCGGTGCCGGCGCTGCCGCGTCCTTCACCGACGAAGCGTACGCGGCGGCTGGTGCCAGCATCGCGGCAACGACGGCGGATGTCTACACGACGAGCGGTGTCGTCACGAAGGTGCAACGGCCGTCGCCCGATGAGGCGCGCCTGCTCACGCCGGGAACCGTCCTGATCAGCCTCCTGCAGCCGGCATCGAGCGCGGAGGTGATGCCGGTGCTCGCCGAGCGGGGAGTCACCGCGCTCAGTCTCGAGCGGGTGCCTCGCATAACGCGAGCGCAGTCGATGGACGTGCTCTCCTCGCAGAGTACGGTCGCCGGCTACAAGGCAGTGCTCATCGGCGCGTCGCTCATGCCGAAGTTTCTGCCAATGCTGACGACGGCCGCCGGCAACATCGCGCCCGCGAAGGCGTTCATCCTCGGCGCGGGGGTCGCGGGGCTGCAGGCCATCGCGACCGCGCGCCGGCTCGGCGCGGTCGTGTCCGCGTTCGACGTGCGTCCGGCGGTCCGGGAACAGGTGCAGAGCCTGGGCGCCACGTTCGTGGCGGCGGAGGCGGTGGCGGCGGACGCCGAAGACAAGGGCGGCTATGCACGCGAGCAGTCGGAGGAGCAGCAGCGCCGGACCGCCGCCCTGCTGCACGACCATCTGAAGCAGATGGATCTCGTGATCACGACGGCGCAGATACCCGGACGCCCGGCCCCGACGCTGATCACCGAGGCGATGGTAGCGGACATGCGCCCGGGCTCGGTGATCGTCGATCTCGCGGCCGAGAGCGGCGGGAATTGCACCCTGACGAGAGCCGGTGAGACGGTGGTGGCGAACGGCGTGCTGATCCACGGCGCCATCGATGTGCCGAGCACGGTGCCCATGCACGCGAGCCAGATGTTCGGGCGTAACGTGCTGACGCTGCTGCAACATCTGATGAAGGACGGTGCGGTGACGATCGATCTGAAGGACGAGATCGCCGGACCGATGTGTCTCGTGTATCAGGGGCAGATCCGCACGCCGTAGTCACGGGGAGTGCGGTCAGCCGTACGACCGTCCCCTCCATCGAGTCGGTCGCCTGAGGCTCGACAGCAGCACGCGGAACACGGCGGCCGGATCCGCCAGCGGTGACAGCCAGAACCCGACGCCCGGCCGGTCGTACGAGCCGGCGAGCGCGCGCAGCACGATGAGTCGGCTCGAGAGCAGCGCCTGCCCGAGCACCAGGAGTACGAGGTCGCCGCCCTGCCGGCCGCGCGATGTCGAATCACTCAGGTCGATCGAGCGCCTCCCACTCGCGCCACATCGCGCCTAACGACTCGTAGGCGCGCACCACGTACAGGCGCGAGCCGTCCAGGAAGCCCACGCGCCACCCGCGCGCTGCGTAGTGGCGCGCGAGCGTGACGTCGTCGCCGCACTCGCCGCGGCCCGCGTGGCTCAGCGAGTGCCGCCGGTGGCCGCGCCCGCCATCTCGCCGCGCCGCTCGTCCTTGAGCCAGTACGCGAACCACTGCCGGATGCGGCCCAGGCGATCGACGAGGAGCCACGGCTCGCCCGTGCGCGAGAGATCGTGCGTGGAACGCGGGTAGCGCACGAGCTCCGCCGGCACGCCCTGCTTCCTGAGCGCAATGAACCAGAGATCGGCGTTCCCCATCGGCGTTCGGAAATCTTCCTCCGACTGCACGACGAGGGTGGGTGTACGGACCTTCGACACGTGGCGGATGGGCGACAACGAGTCGTACATCGCGAAGTTGTCCCACGGCTTGCCGTAGAACTCGAACTCGGTGAGCCCCTGCGCATCGGAGGCGCCGTACCAGTACGTCCACTCGCTGATCATGCGGTCGGCCTCCGCGGCCTTGAAGCGGTCGGTCTTCGTCGTGATCCACGCGGTCATGAAGCCGCCGTACGAACCGCCGGTCACGCCCATGCGCGTCGAATCGACGTCGGGGCGCCGCGCCGCGATGTCCACCGCCTTCATGAGATCGTCGTAGTCCTCCGCACCCCAACGGCCGCGGGTCGCGTAGGTGAAGTCGGCGCCGTAGCCGCTCGAACCGCGGGGGTTGGTGTAAAGCACCCACACGCCGGCACCGGCGAGGCTCTGGAACTCGTCGAACCACCCTTCGTTGTACTGCGAGTGCGGCCCGCCGTGGATGTAGAGCACGAGCGGATACTTCTTGCCCGGCTCGTAGCCGTACGGCTTCATCAGCCACCCCTCGATTTCGAGCCCGCCCACCGACGGGTACGTGAACCGCTCGGCCGGTGACCACGCGACCTCCGCGTTCAGCTTGTCGTTGAACGACGTCAGCTTCCGCTCGCCGCGACCGTCGGCCTGAGCGATGTAAAGCTCGGTCGGCGCGTCGGCGCTCGTCGAGACGTACGCCACCTGCCGCTTCGCACCGTCGTAGGCGAAGCCGTTCAGCCGCCGCCGGCCGCCGATGATCTCGCGAATCTGGCGCGTGCGCGGGTCGAGCCGGAACAGCGCCGAGCGCCCCCCCACGGACGCGGAGAACGCGATCTCGCCGTTCGGCAGCCAGTCGTAGGCGTCGGGCTCGTACTGCCAGGTGCCTAACAAGTTCACCGGCTCGCCCCCCGCCACGTCCACGGCGTAGATGCGCTGCGACGCCGTGCGCGACGGCGCCGACGTGAACGTGATGCGCTTCGCGTCGGGCGACCACGCGAGATCGCGCTCGCTACCGTCGCCGGTCGTGACGCGCCGCGGCGCGCCGCCCGTCACGGCGACGACGAAGATGTCGCTGTCGTTGCGCGGCGCCTCATCGCGCTTTGCATCGTAGGGCAGCTTCGCGAGTGAGTCGCGCTCCGCCTCGACCACCGAGTCGGGGCGCAGCTTCGGGTCGGCCACGAAGGCGATCCACTTCCCGTCGGGCGACACCGTGGCCTCTCGGCGCGAGTATGCGGTCGTGTCGAGCTGCCGCTTGGCCGAGCCGTCGAGCTTCTGGACCCAGATCTGCGCCGGGCGCCACACGCGCGCCGCGCGCGGGCCCGGGATGAAGCCGATGCCGTTCCCCTTGTAGCGCATGTCATAGACGTGCCGTCCGTCGAACCGCTTCGGGTCGAGCGGCTGCGTGATGGCGCCGAACGGCGGGCGCGCCATCGGCTGCATGGCCGACCACGGATCGCGCTTCCGCGTCGAGTCGGCGCTCGAGTCGGGCGCCACCGACTCGCTCCACACCGCGAAGCTCTTGTCGCGCGGCAGCGAGCCGTTCGGGTAGTCGTTCATCTCCATCGCTTCGCCGCCCGGTTGGTCCATGCGGAGCGCCCACGTGCGCGCGCGCGAGCCCGGTCGCGTGGAGTTGAACAGCAGGTACTTGCCGTCGGGCGAGAAGCGTGGGTTCGAGCTTTCCGTGCTCGGCGACGTGTAGCGCGTGGCCTCTCCGCCCGCCGCGGGCACGACCCACACCTCGTTGTGGCGCTTGTTCTCGTTCTCCCGCACGGTCGTGACCGTGAACGCGACGAGCTTGCCGTCGGGGGAGAGCGCCGGCCCGGAGAGGGTCGTGACCTTGTACCAGTCAGCCGGTGTGAACGCGCGCCGCGCACCGGCGGCCGGCGCGGCGCTCGCGTTGGCCGACACTGGTGCGCGCTGCTGCGCACTCACGGTGAGCGCCGGCACGAGCGCGACGAGCGCGGCGATTGCAATGGGCGACGAACGCATCGATGTTTGCTCCACGCGTTGGTGAGTCGTTGACGGTGCCCGGAATGTAGGGCACGGGCCGGCGTTGGCGAGCCCTGCCCCTGGGCGGCGCGCCTCCTCGACCATCGCTTGCGTTACGCATCGTCCCCCCGATCCGCTCGCATGCCGTTTCTCCGATCGGTCGCTCCGAAAGCATCGTTGCACGCAGAACGGGCGGCGTTTCCGTTCAGCGTGCCCGTCGTTCGCACGCTGGAGCGGCTCGAGTTGCCCACCGCGGTCACCTTCTTCGTGGGCGAGAACGGGTCGGGGAAGTCGACGTTGCTCGAGGGCATCGCCGCGGCGGTCGGCTTGCCGGCGGTGGGGAGCGAGGCGGTTCACGATGACACCACACTCGCCGCCCAGCGCGCGCTCGCATCGAAGCTGCGACTGTCGTGGTCCACCCGGACCCACAAGGGCTTCTTCCTGCGCGCCGAGGACTTCTTCGGGTTCACGAAGTACCTGGCGCGACTGCGCGCGGAGCTGCAGGGGCGACTGGTCGACATCCAGGCCGAGTACGAGGGAAGATCGGCGTACGCGCGCGGCCTCGCGGCGGGGCCGGTAGCGGGCTCGCTCGCCGACATGGAGCGTCGCTACGGCATCGACCTCGATGCGAACTCGCACGGCGAGAGCTTCCTGCGGCTCTTCCGCTCGCGGTTCGTGGCCGGTGGCCTCTACCTGCTCGACGAGCCCGAAGCGCCGCTCTCACCACAGAGCCAACTCGGGCTCATGGCCATGCTCAAGGACATGGTCGCCGAGCAGGCGCAGTTCATCATCGCGACGCATTCACCGATCCTGCTGGCGTTTCCCGATGCGACGATCTACACGTTCGACGAGCGGCCGGCGAGGCGCGTCGAGTACGAGGATCTCGAGCACGTACGGTTGACGCGCGACTTCCTCAACGCGCCGGAGGCGTTTCTGCGGCACCTCTGATTCATCGCATCGCGGCGGGACTGCCTCGGGCCAGCCTCATCGCGCCGGGCCGCTCTCAGGGCCGGCATCTTCGCTCCGGACCCAAGCGGGAACGGCGATGACGCGGATGACGCGGAAGGGGCCGGATCGCTCCCCGGCCCGTCTGTCATCCCGAGGAGCCGCGTAGCAGCGACGAGGGACCTGCGGTGCAAAGCCTGTGGCCAGTCAGGCTACGATGATCGCACCGCAGGTCCCTCGTCGGGGCTGACGCCCCGCCTCGGGATGACACCGCACGCGCACGGCGCCGACCCGGCCGTTTCGCCGTTCCCCCATCCGCCCCATCGCCGTTCAACGCAGGTCGTTGCGCGATGAGGCCAACCCGAAGCGTCCGGCGCGATGATGCTGACCCGAGAAGTCCGGCGCGACCGGGCGTCCATCAGTCGGTCATCGCCGCCGGCGGCGCGGTAGATTAGCGGGAACTCCTTGCGCGAGCGACGCCGATGTCCGCTGCCCCCGGGGCACGTCTCCTCTCGATGTGGCGTACGCTGAGCCCGTGGCCCGGCGGACGATGGTTGTTCAGCGTGCTCGTCGGACGCACCGCACCGTACACGAGTACGATCGGCGCGCGCATCCTGGAGCTGCGGCCGGGCTACGTGCGCGCGGCGATGCGCGACCGGCGCATCGTGCGCAACCACCTTCGCTCCGTGCACGCCGTGGCGCTCGTGAACCTCGCCGAGGTGACCAGCGGATTGGCGATGCTCACCGGACTCCCGCCGACGCTGCGAGCCATCGTCGTGGGCCTCTCCATCGACTACCTGAAGAAGGCGCGCGGCACGCTGGTCGCCGAGTCGGTGGTCGAGTTGCCGGCGATCACGGAGCCGCGCGAGGTTCAGGTGCACGCGACGGTTCGTGACGGCTCGGGCGATGCCGTGGCGCGGGCCACGGTGCGATGGCTCGTGGGGCCAATCCCACCGGCGACGACAGGACCCGCTCGTGACACCGAAGCGGATACCGCGCGCGCCGCGTCCGACAGCCAGCGCTCCGCCGGCGCGCCGGCGTGACCGGGAGCGCTGACGCCGGCGGACTGATTGCCGAGACCGCCGCGGCCGGTGCGGCATCGCTCGTCACGCCGTTCACGCGGCACGCCGGGGTCGCGGTGCCAATCATCTGCGGCGCGATGTACCCATGCAGCAACCCCGAGCTCGTGGCGGCCGCGTCCGAGGCGGGAGGCATCGGCATCGTGCAGCCGATCTCCCTCACGTACGTGCACGGCCACGAGTTTCGCGAGGGATTGCGATATATCCGCCGCCTGACGAGTCGACCCATTGGCCTCAACGCGCTCATCGAGCGGTCATCACGTCGCTATCACGAGCGGATGGAGCGCTGGGTCGCGATTGCGCTCGAGGAAGGCGTGCGGTTCTTCGTGACCTCGCTCGGCAACCCGCGCTGGGTCGTCGACCGCGTCGTGCCGTTCGGCGGGGTCGTGTACCACGACGTGACGGAGCGCCGGTGGGCACAGAAGGGACTGGATGCGGGGGTAGCCGGACTGATCGCGGTGAACGACCGTGCCGGTGGGCACGCCGGGCCGCTCAGCGTGGAGCGATTGCTCGATGAGGTGGGCGACCTCGGGTTGCCGGTGGTGTGCGCCGGCGGTATCGGCTCACCGGCCGAATACGTGGCCGCGCTGCGACTCGGCTACGCGGCCGGCCAGCTCGGCACGCGGTTCATCGCCACGCCCGAGTGTCGCGTGCCTGCGCGCTACAAGCAGGCAATCGTGGCGGCCGGGGAGGCGGACATCGTCCTCACCGAGCGACTCACCGGCGTGCCGGTGTCGGTCATCGAGACGCCGTACATCCGGCGCATCGGCACGCGCGCGGGATGGCTCGCGAAGCGAATGCTGCGCGGCCGGCGCTCGAAGCGTCTGATGCGCACCGCGTACGCGCTCCGCTCCATCTGGCAGCTCAAGCGGAGCCTCCAGCGCGGCGACGCGACGGCGGATTACTGGCAGGCCGGCAAGAGCGTCGCGACGATCTCGGCAGAGCTGCCGGTGAGCGAGGTCGTCGCGACGTTCGCCGCCGCCGCGCGCGCGAGCATATCGCGTGACAGTCCGTTTCCCGCCACGGTCCGGGCGCCGAGTCGTTAGGCGCCGGACCGGCCGCGGCCGGGGCCACGTCCGCCCCCGCCGCGCCGGCGGCGCGGCGCGCCGCCGGCCGTGCCCGACGCCGGCGAGTGCGGAGTCCCGCGCCCGCCACGCGCGCCGTCGCCACGCGCGCCGCTGCCGCCGCGAGGCCGGTCCTGCCGCTCCGCCGGCCGTGCCGGCGTCCACGCGCCACGCACGCGCTCGCGGCTGCCGTCCCGCGGCGTGGCCGGCGACGGCGGCGCGCTGCCGGATGCGTTAGGCGCAGGGAGGTCACGGCGGTCGGGGGTCGCGGTATGGGGGCGGTGCTCACCGCGCGCGGGCCGACCCGACGGCTCGGCGCGCCCGGCCGGGCGCGATGCGTCCCCGCGTGACGGGCGGTGCTCGCGCGCCGGACGCTGGTCGCGCGGCGCTGGCTGCCCGCTCTCCCGCGCCGCGCGCCGGTCGGCCTTCTCTTTCGCCCGCTTCCGCTCCTCGGCGCGCCGCGCGCGAATGGCGGCGATGCGCTCGCCGATCGGGACCTCGAACCGTTCGGCGGGCTTCTGCCCGTAGTCGAACCCCGACAGGATGATCCGTGGCAGCGCGCGACCCACGGCGCGCTCGATCGCGCGCAGGTCGGGCTCCTCGTCGGGCGCCACGAAGGTGAACGCGTCTCCCGTGGCGTCCGCGCGCGCCGTGCGGCCGACGCGGTGGATGTAATCCTCGGGCACGTTGGGCACGTCGAAGTTGACGACGTGGCTCAGCTCCTCCACGTCGATGCCGCGCGCGACGATGTCGGTCGCGACGAGCACCTGAAACTCGCCGCGCTTGAACCCGTCGAGCGCCAGCGTGCGCTGCGCCTGCGAGCGGTTGCCGTGAATGCGCGCCACCGACACGCCGGCGCGCTCGAGCACCTCGGCGAGTCGGTTCGCGCGGTGCTTCGTGCGCGTGAACACGATGACGTCCTTGAGGTCGCCGCGACGCACGAGCTCGAGGAACAGCGCCGACTTGAGCGCCTCGGACACGGGGTAGATGGCCTGCGTGATGCCGACCGCCGGCGCCGCTTTCCGCTCGAGGTTGATCGTCGCGGGGTTGCGCTGAAGCTCGCGCGCCAGCTCCATGATGGGCGCGGGCATCGTAGCCGAGAACAGCATGGTCTGCCGCTTGGGCGGAAGGTGCTTGAGCACTTTCCGGATGTCCGGCAGGAACCCCATGTCGAGCATGCGATCGGCCTCATCGAGCACCAGCACCTCGAGTGCCTCGAGCCGCGCGTAGTCGTGCCGGAAGTGGTCGAGCAACCGCCCCGGCGTCGCGATCACGACGTCCACGCCCGAGCGAAACGCGTGCTCCTGCGGTCCCATCGCCACACCGCCGAAGACCGCCGCGCCCGACAGCGGCGTATGCACGGCGAGCTCGGCCAGGTGCCGCTCGATCTGCGCCGCCAGCTCACGCGTGGGGGTGAGCACGAGCGCGCGGGTGCGACCGCGCGGCTTCTCGATGAGCCGGTTGAGAATCGGGAGGATGAACGCCGCCGTTTTCCCACTCCCGGTCATGGCGCAGGCGAGCACGTCGCGGCCCTCCAGCGCTGGTGGAATGGCGTCGGCCTGAATGGGAGTCGGTCGGGTGAACCCGAGCTCCTTCACGCCGCGCAGCAGATCGGGGTGGAGACGGAACGAGGAGAAAGCCATAACGAGTGGTTGAGAGTGTCAGCGGCGCAAGCTACTCGGCCGCCGACGAGGCTCCAAGGCTGGCGCCCGCCCCGCGTCACCGTCGCGCCTGGCGCTGCCTCGCTCCGCGGCGCCGTGCCCGGGGCTTCGCGCGCGTCGCGCCGGTCGCCCGCGCGAGGCGCGCCAGGTCGATGTCTCGGGAGGCGAGGACGTCGGCCTTCAGCACCGTTCGCATCTGTTGCAGGGCCGACGTGTGCAGGGCGGGCGTGAGCGCCGCGACGCAGTCACGCGGCACGACGAGGTGAAAGTCGCGCATGTACGCGTCGGCTGCCGTGAACAGCACGCAGACGTCCGTCGCGATGCCGGTGATGATCAGCGTCCGCGCCTGCAGGTAGTCGAGCAGGAGGTCGAGCGTCGTGTTGTAGAACCCCGAGTGTTTCGGCTTCAGCACGAAGTAATCGTTCTCGTCAGGCACGAGCAGCTCGGCGACCGGGCGGCCGCGCACATCGTCGTCGAGGCAGTGCGCGACGATGCGATGGAAGTCCGATCGCCAGCGGCCGAAGTTGTCGTTGACGTAGATCGTCGGGACACCGGCGGCGGACGCGCGCCGCTTCAGCGCCGCGATGCGACGGGCCATCGGTAACGCGCTGTCGAGCAGCCGCGCGCCTCCCTCGAACTCGAGATCGTTGATCGTATCGATGATCAGGAGCGCGACGGGCGAGGCGTCGGGCGCGTTGCCGTGGAGATCGGACTTGGGAACAGGCACGATGAGAATCGGCTAACGGGTATGATGATCTGCAGGCTCGATCGAGAGTGCAGTCGTCGTGCCGCGCCGATGCCTGGTGCCGGATGGGGCGGCCGCTATGACGCGGCGGCGCTCCGCGCTGGAGGAGCGAGCGTCTGGCGGAACGCGTGCAACACGCAGCGCAACCCGCCGTTCTCGCGCACTTCACGCGGCGAGAGCCCCGTGTATCGCTTCAGCATGTTGCGCAACGCGGCGCTCGACGAGAAGTCGAGCAGCAGTGCGACCTGCTCCACCGAGCGCGCCGGGTCCTCGAGCATCTGCGCGGCGAGCGTGAGCCGGCACCACGCGATCATCGCGCTCGGCGTCGGCAGCCTGGCGCTCGCGAGTCGATCGACGAGCGTCTTGCGATGCACGCCGAGCGCCGACGCGGCGTCGGTGACGCTGACGGCTTGCCGTGCATGCTCGAGCGCGTATCTAAGGAAGGGCACGATGCCGGGCGGAACGAGCGGTGCGATCGCGTCGAGCACCTGCTTCGCGACACAGTGCTCCTGCGCCGTCGTGAGCGCCGATCGTAGCGCGATGCCCACATCATCGACGCCGCGCAAGATTAGGTCGCTCACACCCGCGCGCGCGAGCGCGAGGATCTCGCGTGACGAATCGGCCGTGAGCTCGCAGTAGGCGACGACGGGGACGCTCGGGAAGCCGTCGCGAATGGTCCGGACCATTCCGCGGGTGAGCGTGCCGGCGCGATCACGCACGTCGACGACGACCACGCCGACGAGCGCTTCGGCGAGCAGCGCGAGGAGCTCGTCCTGCTGATCGCAGATGCGAACGGCGGCGTGGCCGCGAAGCGCATCCTGAATGCGTGCGCGTGCGGCGAGCTCGCGCACCAAGACGGCGACGATCACCGAAAAAAACGGGCTCGGGTTACATGGCGTATGGGAATTGCCCATACGATGTCGGTCGATGGTCGGATTCGATGCTAAATGTATCGCGCCAACTCACTCTTCACTGGAGCGACACATGTCCCGCACGATCCGTTACGCCGCTTTCGTCCTCGCCGCTGTCGCTGCAACCGCGTGCTCGAGCTCAGTCACCGAGCCCACGGCCGCGCCGAAGTGCGCCACGACTTCGCAGAACAGCTCGGCGCCGTCATGCGCGTCGTTTGATTTCATTAATCCTAAGGTGTAAGCGCGAACGCTGCGGCGCTCGGCTCCGTGTCGAGAGTTTCGAGCGAGTGAATCACGTTCCAGCTTTCACCGCTCAACGGAGCCTTCGCCGCGCGCGGCGGATTCGCCGGCGCCTCACGCCCCTCAGTGGCCAACGCGATCTCGAAGAACCCGTTCTTGCGAGCGAGAGTGCGTGCGCGAAGTCGGTACTCCTCGGAACGCGCCGCATCGCCGGCTGCACCGTAGGCATCGTAGAGCGACTTCAGCACGCTGGCGCTCTCGAACGGCAAGGTGGTTACTGAGATCGAGTCCTCGGCCGCGCGCGCGAGCGTAGCAAGGGTCGCGACGTCGCCAAGCTCGGCAGACGCGACCGCCGCGCCACCGAGGCACGGCAGACGGAACCGCGCCACTTCGGTGCGCGATAGCGTTGCAAGAAAGCCGCTGCGAGCCGCTCGCGGCTGCCCCGCCAGCAGGCTCACTTGCGACAGATTGATCAGGATTTCCGACTGACGCTCGGGCGCGTCGGCAGCCAGCTCGTACGCGGCCCACCCGTGCACGAGCGCGGTCTGGTAATCGCCCGCGGTCGCCGCAGCGATCAGCAAGCCTTGGTGTCCGATCGCACACAAGTCGGTGAGGCTTGCGGCCTCCGCGTGAGCGAGGCCATCGCGCAGGTATTTCCGCGCCTTCGGGTAGTTGCCGCGCACCCGCGCCACCACACCCTTGCCAAGCAGCGCGCGCGCCTGCAACTCCGGCTCGGCGGCGCGTGAGCCCGCCGTGGCCACCGCGTTGTACAACTCGTCCGCGCTATCGAGATCGCCGAGCGACCGCGCCACCCACGCCTGGTCCGCCATCGCGAGGCCCAGGTCGCGCACCGGCGCCGCCGACGCCGCGAGCCGCGCGTGCCCGAGCGTGCTGAGCGCCATCCAGAGCGCGCCCGCTTCCGCCATCTGATCCGCCAGCACGCGCGACGCACCCACGACGGCACTCGCCCCCTGCGCGCCATCGAGACACACCAACCCTTCGCGGAGTCGCGCCAGCTCCGTGATCATCGTGGCCTCTTCCGGCGTGTCGGCGTCGACCGTCGCCGCCAGGTCGCTGATGGCCGCGGCACAATTCACGGCAATCGTGTGGCGCGTCTCGCCCTGCACGCGCGAGAGCCGGTGCAAGCAGTGCGCGACCAACAGCCACACCGTGTCCGAACGGCCGAAGTCGGTTTGACTCGGATGTCGGCTCAGATCGGCGCGGTACGCCTCGAGCGGCGATTGAAGAGGAAGCATGCGATCCCACTTGGGGGGTGAAGGCCACGCAAAGATTGGCTTCGGCGGCCGTTCGCACAAGGACGCCGGAGCGGCTGCGGGGTCCCTATGTGACGATCCGTGTCTCTCGCGAGACACGCGCGGCGTGATCGTGGTCGCACGTCGATTTGCCGGGCGAAGCGCACGGTCACAGTCTCGGCACCGGGCGACGTAGACTTCAACCTGAGGTTATCTCATAGGTCATCTCACGTGATGTCTCAACTCCTAATGCCATGTCAGTACACGACGTGTGCCACGCGCACGGGCGGTGCTGCCTGACGCTCGCGCGTTGGCCTCGCCTCATGTTGCCGCGCGGTCGCGCGCCGGCGTGCGCCTTCGACCGGCCGATGGTCGCGCCACGTTCCCCGCCCCGATATGATGTCCGTGGGTCCCGTGCGCGCGATGGCCGGGCTGCGCCAACCCATTCTTCCCCGTCGCCGGAGGTCTCATGACCGCGAACCGCGAAACCCTCGCGACCCTCGTCCTCGAGGACACCGCGCTCACCTTTCGCCGGCTGAAGGAGCTGGCCGAACGCGCGCTCGCACAGGTGGACGACGCGGAGTTCTTCCGCACCATCGATCGCGAGTCGAACAGCATCGCGATCATCGTGCAGCACATCGGGGGCAACCTCCGCTCACGCTGGACGGAGTTCATGACCACCGACGGCGAGAAGAGTTGGCGTGACCGCGACGGCGAGTTCATCATCGCCGCCGACACCACGCGCGCCGACGTGATGGCGGAATGGGACGCGGGTTGGCGCGCCCTCACCAACGAGCTGGCCGACCTCGCGCCTGATGATCTCACCGCGCTGGTCACGGTGCGCGGCGAGTCCATGCCGGCGATTGCCGCCATGCACCGCTCGCTCGCGCACGTCGCTCAACACGTCGGACAGATCGTGCTGTTGGCGAAGCATCATCGCGTCGAGGATTGGAAAACGCTCAGTATTCCGCGCGGGGAATCACGCACCTGGAAGCCCGCACCGCCGTCACGCTCGCGCTAGCGTGATGCCGATCCCGCCCTTCCCTCACCACCCGGACGTCGTTCATGAAACGCGGTACCATCATCGGCCTGGTCATCGCGGCGCTGTTCGCCGGATTCCTGCTCTGGTCCACGCTCTCGGCGCAGCGCGTCGAGTGTCAGGCGTGCGTCGAGTTCGGCGGAGCGCGCAACTGCGCGACGGCCTCGGGCGCATCGGAGGAGGAGGCTGCCCGGACGGCGCAGTCCACGGCATGCGGCCCGGTGACGCAAGGAATGAACGAGTCCATCGCCTGCCAGAACCGTCCGCCGGTCTCTCGCCGCTGTAGCACGCGCTAGCGCGCGTCAGGCGTTGGCGGTGCGGGTGAGGGCGGAAGCTCGCGCACGCGCCGCTGCGCCTTGTGAAACGCCGGGTCATCGCGACGGAGCGCGGCCCCGTCGCCGCCGCGCGCGCTCGCGATGACTCGCTCGACGGTCGCGAGCCGGTCCTCCTCGAGCGGATGGGACCCGAACCACGCGGCCACCACATCCGGCCGCTGCTCGCGGTCCTGCAGCAACTTCTCGAACATCGTGGCGATGCCGCTCGGGTCGTACCCGGCTCGCTCGACGATGCCGACCGCGGCGGAATCGGCCTCGAACTCGTCGTGTCGGCTGAACCGCGCGAACAATGCCGCGCCGCCGACGTTGATTGCCACGCGCGCCGCATCGCTCGAGCAGATGCTGGTGAGCGCGCACACGACCGAGACGCCCACGTTCGTCTTCTGGGCCTTCTCGATGCGCTCCGCCGAGTGGCGAAGCAGGACGTGCGCGATCTCGTGACCGAGCACCCCGGCGAGCTCCGCCGCGGTGCCGGCGCGCTCGATCAGCCCGCGGTTGACGTACACGAACCCACCGGGGAGGGCGAACGCGTTCACCTGCTCGGCGTCGATGACGCGAAAGCGCCATTCGCGGCCGCGGTCGTCGCTCGGGCGGGCGAGCGCCAGGCCGAGCGCCGTCACGTAGGCGTTGATCTCGGCGTCCCGCAGCAGCGGCATCTCGCTGTCGATCTGCGCGGCCGCATCGGCGCCGAGGGCCCTTTCCTGCTGGTCGTCGACCGAACACGCCGCCGCGGCCACGAGGGCGGCGAGTCCGACGAGCACGCGAGCGCGCATCGCCGCTCCACTGATGATGGTGTGCATGATGGGCGAACGATGTTCCCGGCGCGGGCTCAGCGGTTGTAGATCGGACCGCCGCGGGCGAGATACGCGTCGAGCACCGCGATGGCTTCCGCACGCAGTCTGCCGCGCTCGATGGCGATGCCGCGGTTGGCGAGGTAGTGGTACGACTCCGGGAACACGGGTCCTTCGTCGAAGCTCAGGCGCGTCGCATCCTCGCGCGTCGCGGCGAACACCAGGCGGGTCACGCCGCTCCAGAGCGTGGCGCCGAGACACATCGCACACGGCTCGCACGAGGAGAAGAGCTCGTGGCGCGGCGCGCCGTCGACGTCCGCCTGCAGCGTGAAGCTGCCGACGCGCGCCTGCGCCATCATCAACGCGACCATCTCGGCGTGCGCGCCCGAATTCCCGAGGCGGATGACGCCGTTCGTTCCCACGCCGACGAGCCGCCCGGTGGCCGCCTCGAACACCGCCGCCCCGAATGGCCCGCCGGTTTCCCGCACGACGTTCTCGTGCGCGAGCGCGATGGCGAGTCGAACCCTGGCGTCATCATCGGGGTACGGACGGTCGAAGTCGACCGTGTCGCGCACCCAGTCGGGATTCGTTATGCGGATCTCGGGCGTGTGCATGGCGCTCGTGCGTCGGGTGCGTTCAATTGAACGCGGGGCCGCGCGCGCTGGCAACCCCGACTGTAGTACGCGGTCGATCCGGAACGCGCACGTCTCCTCGATCGTCTCGCAATCGATGCTCATTCCGCTCTTCGCCGCGCTGCTGGCGCTTGGCGACACCACCGTGCTCCGGCATCGGCCTCCGGCCGACGTGGGCATGAACGCCGATCGGCTCGCGCGGATCGACCACGCCGTGCGCCAGGGGCTCGCGGCCGGCGGATTTCCGGGGGCCGCGGTGGTGGTGGGGCGGGACGGCGCGATCGTGTGGGAGAAGGGCTATGGTTCCGCCGACTGGGGCTTCGGCCTCCCGCGAGTGGATGCGACGGCGACGATGTACGACATCGCGTCGCTGACGAAGGTCGTGGCGACAAGCGCCGCGGCGATGGTGCTGTACGACCGCGGCAAGCTGCGTCTCGACGCGCCGGTGGCGCGCTACCTCCCCGAGTATCGTCGCGGCGACAAGGCGCGCGTCAGCGTGCGCGACCTCCTGACGCATCGCTCCGGGCTCCCGGCCGGTCGCGACCTGCGCGGCGCCGGCAGTGTGCGCGCTGCGCGCCGACTCGTACTCGAGACGCCGCTCGAGGCGCCACCGGGCACGCGCTACCAGTACTCCGACGTCGGTGCCGACGTGCTGGGCTTCGTGATCGAGGCGATCGCCGGCGAGCGGCTGGACCGCTTCGTGTCGCGCACGATCTACCGCCGCCTGGGCCTCCGGAACACGATGTTTCTTCCGGGGCGCGATCGCCGCGCGCGCGTCGCGCCCACCGAGAACGCTCCGCCGCGCGGGTACCCGCTCCGCGGCGAGGTGCACGACGAGAGCGCGTTCGCGTTAGGCGGCGTGGCGGGGCACGCCGGCCTGTTCGCCACCGCCGGCGACCTCGCGGTGTTCGCGCAGATGATGCTGAACGGCGGGAGCTACAACGGCGTGCGCATCGTGAGCGACACGACGGTCGCCCGGTTCACCGAACGCGGAAAGGATTCGCGCGCGCTCGGCTGGGAGACCTGCGCCGGTGGGGGAAGCTGCGGCCACTACTTCGGCCCGCGCGCGTACGGGCACACGGGCTACACGGGGACGTCGCTCTGGATCGACCCCGATCTCCAGACGTTCGTCGTCGTCCTCTCGAACTGGGTGCACGCGCCGGCGGCCGGCCGCCTGGCGCCGATCGCGGTGCTCGCCGACGTGCGCAGCGACATCGCGGACATCGCCGCGCTCTCGATCGTGGACGGACCCGAGGGACCGCCGCCGATGCCGGACCGGATGCGTGTGGATCGGCAGATCGGATGGAGACGAGAGTCGTACCGGGCGGGCGCCGGGCAGTAATCGGTTCGCTCTCGGGCCGGCATCGTTGCGCCGGACCCAGGCGGGGAACGGCGATCGGGCGGATGGGGAACGGCGAAACGGCCGGATCGGCTCCGCGCGCATCCACGGCCCCTCCCCCCAGGTCTTTGAACAGAGGGGAACGACCTCAGGAGGCTGGAGTATCCCGGGGCCGTTTACAACGTTCCGTTCTCGCTCGTGGCGGGAGGAGTTCTCGCTGCTGGGGAGCGATCGTGCTTCTTCCGCGTCATCCGCGTCATCGTTGTTCCCCCGCTGGTCTGTGCGCGACGAGGAGGCCGGTCCTGCGGGACGATGCGTGCAACGTGAACAAGCGCGAGGAGCGTTGGATGCGAACGGAGCCGATCCGGCCGTTTCGCTTCACCCCCCCCATCCGCCAAATCGCCGTTCAACGCTGGGTCCGGCACGATGACGCAGGCCCGAGCGACGGTACGACAACGATCCCAGCCCGACATCGGCAAGCCTCGTCCCGCCTGAGCTCGAACCGCGAAATGCCGCTATCCGTCTCCCCTCCCCCTCACCCGCACCGTGCGCGTCAGCTCGTCCTCGGCCTGGAGAATCTTCTCGCGCAGATCGCGCGGCAGATCGGGGTGCTCCGACACGAAGCGATCGACCGCGAGCAGTGCCTCGGCGCTCGTCTGCCCTTCGACGAACGCCGAGATCCACGAGCCGAGGAAGAAGATGCGGCGATTCGCCTGAATCCAGCGCAGTGAGTCGAGCGCGGGAATGAGATACGGCCGCGTGAGCCGCGACTGCTCCACGGAGTTGAACGCCTCGAGGCTCGCGGTCACCCAATCCTCGTTGAGTGAGGAATCGGCGAAGTACCGCGTGAAGTACGCGCGCTTCGTGGCCGGGTCGGGGCGCGCCGCGCCGGCGACGAACGCGCGCCGCTTCCCCTCCGAGCCCGAGTCCGCGCGCGCCTCGGCGGCGTAGCGCCGCTCGGCGGTTGGGGCGCCGTGCTCGATCAGCGCGGTGACGATCGCCCACCGCGTCGGTGGGCGCAGCGGCGCGCCCGCCGCCGTGCCGCTGTCGAGCAGCGCATCGAGGTCCGTGAGCGCGCGCGAGGTGCTCGCGACGCGTACGTACGTGTCGAGGTACGACTTTCGCACGCCGTACGGCTTCGTGCTGTCCGAGGCGCCGGCGCGGAGCGCGTCCTCCACCGACGCGAGCGCCGAGTCGCGCCGTGCGCTCGGCAGGTACGCGATGACCGCCCGCCCCACCCGCCCCAGCACGCCCGCCACGATCTGCTCGTCCGATTCGCGCGGCAGCTCGCGCAAGGCGATCGCCGCATAACGCGCGGGGTCGAGGCGCGCCTCGCGGACCAGGTCCCAGAGTGCGCCCCAGAGCATCGCGCGCAGGAAGGAATCGGACACCGTGCCGATGTGCGCATCGAGCCAGCCGACGGTCCGCTCGTCGGGAAGGACCAGCGCGTAGGCGTAGTCGTCGGCGTTCGCGTAGACGAACGCCGGGCGGGCGGCCCGGGCCGGCAGCGTGACCACCACGCTGTCGGCGTCGAGCGTGACCGGCAGCCTAACGATTGCGCCGCTCGCGAGCCCCACCGCGACGTTCGTGCGGATGGGCCATGGCCCCGAACCGGAGAGTTGTTGCGCCGGGCGCTGGCGAAGGACGAGCCGCGCGCGGCCGTTGGTGCCCGTGCGCAACTCCTGATCGATCACCGGCATGCCGGGCCGCAGGATGTACTGCTTGCCCCATCCCTCCAGCGACCGCCCACTCTCCGCCCCGATGGCCGCCAGCAGCTCGCGCCACGTCGCGTTCCCGTACGCGTGGGCCGTGAGGAACCGCCGCACGCCGCGCTGGAAGGCGTCGCCGCCCACCAGGTACTCGAGCTGCTTGAGCACCGACGGGGCCTTGTTGTAGACGATCGCGCCGTAGTTGCTCTTCGCCTGATCGAGATTCGCGAGCGACTGCCACACCGGTGTCGTGCCGCGCGTGGCGTCGACCGAGTACGCGGCGGGCTTGTTCCGCAGGTAGAACGTCTTCCACGCGCCCGAGGCGGTGTCCAGCGACGCCTGCATCTTGGCGGCCATGTACGTCGCGAAGCCTTCCTTCAGCCACAGGTCGTCGAACCAGCGCATCGTCACCAGATCGCCGAACCACTGGTGCGCGACCTCGTGGTAGATCGTCGCCGTGCGCCCCAGCCGCTGTGGAAGGGTGGGCCGCTCGCGGAAGATGAACCGGTCCTCGTTGTAGAAGATCGCGCCGGGGTGTTCCATGCCGCCGAACGGGAACGCGGGCGCGAGCAGGACGTCCAGCTTCCGGAACGGAAACGGTCGCGCGAAATACTGCTCGAGCCACCGTGCCGCCGCGTCGTTCGCGAGAATGATCGAATCCGCTTCGACCTCGGCGGCGCGCGAGGCGCGCACGTACATCGTGATCGGTCGCCGGCTCGACGGCGCCGTCACGGTGGCCCATGGCCCCGCCGCGAACGCGATCAGATACGTGCTGATCGGCTCGGTCTCCATGAACCGGTGCTCCACCGCGGCAGCCGTGCCGTGGCCGTTCGCGGGCTCGAGCGGCTCGGCCGTCGGCGCGTTCGCCAGCACACGCCACGCCGAGGGAGCGACGAGCCGCAGCGACACCCGGGCCTTGAGATCGGGCTGGTCGAAGCACGGGAAGAGCTGGTTCGCATCGGCCGGCACGAGAAGCGTGTACAGGTACTCTGCGCCATCCGTCGCATCGCGGTACCGGATGATGCTCGAGCCCGCGGCGGCGATGCGGGCCACGAACGAGACGGTCACGGTATTCTCGCCGGCTCGCGTGACCGCGGCCGGGAGTCGCAGGTGCGCGCCGTTGTAGTCGGGCGCCGGCAGAGCCGCGCCGTTCACCTCGACCGCGCCGAGACGCTGCCCTCGGAAGTCGAGAATCACGTCGCCGGCGCGTTCGAGCTGGAACCGCGCGGTTACCGTGCCGAGGGCGGAGTCGCGCGGCGTGACGTCGAGCCTCAACGCGTAGCGCACGTCGCGAAGCTGCGCCGCGCGAGCGGTCGCCAGCGCGCGCGATATGCCCGGCCCCATGAGCGAGTCGAGCGCCATCGGCGCACGGGCCGACGGCGCCGTAAGTGAGAGCAGAAAGGTCGCGAGGGAGAGGAGCATGGGTGCGGGCTCGAGTTCGACGTCGGGCAATGGCCCGTCGCAGTATCCCCGCCGGGCTCTGGCGGCACAAGGGCAACCGCGACCATGTCGTGCTGGGGCCGGCTATCCACCGTGCCCGACCTTCCGTCGCCTGCCCCGTGCACCGATCTTTTCGACGCGGCAACCCGGGGTCCTGGAGAGCATCGACCATCGCCGGCGCGCGCCGTCGTGCGGGCGCGGAGCGAGAGGCGCGTGCTGAACTGCCTGACGTGCTACGGAGAGCGGATGCGGATTGGCAAGGTAGGCGTGATTGGCGCGGGCGCGATGGGCACGGGCATCGCCGCACTGGCGGCGTCGGCGGGATTCCCGGTGCGCCTCCTGGACGTTCCTGGCGATCCCGACCGCGACAGCGTGGCGCGAGGAGCCGTGCAGCGCGCGGTGAAGGCAAAGCCGCCGCAGTTCATGCTCGCGGATCGCGCCGCGCTCGTGTCGGTCGGTAACACCGCAGACGACCTGCCATCGCTCGCCGACTGCGACTGGATCATCGAGGCGATCATCGAGCAGGCCGCGCCGAAGCGCCAATTGTTCGCGCAGCTCGAGCAGATCGTGAAGCCGACCGCGATCGTCTCCACGAACACCTCGGCCATCCCGATCCACCAGCTCGTCGCCGGGCGCACCGATGCGTTCCGACAGCGGTTCCTCGGCACGCACTTCTTCAATCCGCCACGCTACCTCCACCTGTTGGAGCTCATCCCGACCGAGCAGACCGCGCCGGAGGTGTTGCGCACCCTGCGCGGCTTCGGCGAGCGGCTGCTGGGAAAGGGGATCGTCGTCGCCCGGGACGTCCCGGGCTTCATCGCGAACCGGCTCGGTATCCACGGTTTTCTGCGCACCATCCGGCTGATGGAGGAGTTCGAGCTGACGATCGATGAGGTCGATGCCCTCACCGGTCCGCTCATCGGCCGGCCGAAGTCGGCGACGTTTCGCACCGGCGACATCTCCGGCATCGATGTGCTCAGCCACGTCGCCACGGGATTGTCCGCGACCACCAGCGAGGACTTTTCGCTCCCCGACTGGGTACGCACGCTCGTGGCCGAGAAGCGGCTGGGCGAGAAGACGGGGGCCGGCTTCTATCGCAAGGTCGGGAAGGAGATCCAGACGCTCGACTGGAAGAACGGCAGCTACGCGCCCGCATCGGCTCCGCAGATGAAGGAGCTGGATTTTCTGCGCGCGCAGCCGCTCCCGCAGCGCCTGCATGCGCTCACTACGGCGGGCGGGCGACACGCGGAGTTCCTGCGCAAGCTGCTCCTCTCCGAATCGCACTACACGCTCGCGCGAACGCCCGAGATCGCGCCCGACATCGTGTCGGTGGACCGCGCGATGGAATGGGGATATGCGTGGGAGGCTGGGCCGTTCAAGCAGATGGATGCGCTGGGTCTCGAGTTCCTGCGCGGCGGATTCGGTGTGCTCGGCCTCGACGAACCACCACTATTGCGCACGGCGCAGGAGAGCTTCTATCGACGTCCGGGAAATGGCGAGCGATATCTCACGTTCGCGGGCCAGTACTCACCGGTGGATGAGCTGGCCGGACACCTGAGCCTCGACGCGCTGCGATTGCGCAACCGCATGGTGGAAGCATCGCCTGACGCGGCGATGTACGACGTTGGCGACGGCGTGCTGCTGCTCGAATTCCGCAGCAAGATGAACTCGCTCGGCGAGGGCGTGATGCGCATGCTCGAGGCGGCACTCGACCGCGCCGAGCGTGGCAGGCACGCGGGGCTGATCATCGGCAACGACGACCCGCGCACCTTCACGGCCGGTGCGGACCTCGCCCTCGTGCTGCGCCAGGTTGCCGCGGGCCAGTGGGACGCGCTCGAAGCGAGCGTGCGCAGCTTTCAGCGGTTGGTGACCTCGCTGCAGCGCGTGCCCTTCCCCGTCGTGGTGGCGCCGTTCGGTCTCACGCTGGGGGGCGGCGCGGAGATGACCTTACACGCGGCTCGTGTGCAGGCGCATGCCGAGCTCTACACGGGTTTGGTCGAGGTGGGCGTCGGGCTGATTCCGGCGGGTGGCGGAACGAAGGAGCTTCTGTTCCGCTTCTCGGAGGAGCTGGCGGCGTACGATGAGGCCGACCCGTTCGAAGCGGTGAAGCGCGCGTTCAAGCTGATCGCGATGGCAACGACGAGCACGAGCGCACTCGACGCGCGCCGGCTCGGCTTCCTGCGCGATGGCGACCGCATCTCGATGAACCGCGATCATCTGCTCGGCGACGCGAAGGCGCGCGTGCTGGAGCTCGCGCGCGACTACGTCGCGCCGCCGCCACGTCGCATTCGTGCGCTCGGCCGGGAGGGGATCGGGAACCTCGAGTACGCGGTGTGGGCGATGCGTGAGGCGGGCCAGGCGAGCGATCATGACGCGCGCATTGGCCACGCACTCGCGCGCGTGCTCGCGGGCGGTGACGGCCCCCCGCGCGAGGTGACCGAGGAGGACATCCTCGATCTCGAGCGCGAAGCGTTCCTCTCGTTGCTCGGAACGCGCGAGACGCAGCAGCGCATCGAGCACATGCTCAAAACCGGCAAGCCGCTGCGGAACTGATCGGGCTCGTCCGACTCGCGTCGCGAGGCCGGTGCCGCACGATGCAGGTCGAGCAAACCCGCGGCACGCAGCCACCAGCCCGTTAGCTTTCACGCCAGACGCCAGACTCTGGAGCCCGCATGTCCGCCAACGACGCCGTCATCGTTTCCGCCGTCCGAACGGCGGTTGCGCGCGGCAGGAAAGATGGATCGCTCGCCGCCGTACACCCGATCGACCTCTCGGCGGCCGTGATGAACGCGGTCGTGCAGCGCGCCGGCGTGTCGCCCGGGGACGTCGACGACGTGCTGTGGGGGTGCGCCATGCCCGAGGCGTCACAGGGGCTCAACGTCGCGCGTCTCGCCGTGCTGCGCGCCGGCTTCCCCGTCGAGGTGCCGGCCAGCACCGTCAACCGGTTCTGCTCGTCGGGGCTGCAGACCATCGCGATGGCGGCCCAGTCCATCATGAGTGGCATGGCCGACGCGGTCGTCGCCGGCGGCGTCGAGATGATGAGTCAGGTGCCGATGTCGGGGTACCACACTCGGCTGCATCCGGAGCTCACCGAGTCGTACATCGGCATGGGCTTCACCGCCGAGCGCGTCGCCGAGCGGTGGGGCGTGAGCCGCGCGGACCAGGATGCGTGGGCGCTGTGCAGCCACCAGAAGGCGGCGCGCGCGTGGGAGAGTGGCCGGTTCGGCCACCAGATCGTGCCGATCGAGGCGGACCGCGCGACGTCGAACGGCGACGTCGAGCGCGTGACGTTCGCCCGCGATGAGCTGCTGCGGCCCGACACCACCGCCGAGAAGCTGGCCAAGCTCCCGCCGGCGTTCAAGGCGAACGGCACCGTGACCGCGGGCAACGCGAGCCCCTATTCCGACGGCGCGGCGGCGGTGCTCGTGATGCGCCGGGAGCGCGCCGATGCGTTAGGCATCCGGCCGCTGGCGCGCTTCGTCACGTTCGCGGCGATGGGGGTCGCGCCCGACGTGATGGGCGTGGGGCCGATCAAGGCGGTCCCGAAGGCGCTCGGCCGCGCCGGCATGTCGCTCGCCGACATCGACCTCGTCGAGTTCAACGAGGCGTTCGCGGCGCAGGTGCTCGCCTCGATGCGCGAGCTCGGCATGTCGGAGGACCGCGTGAACGTGAACGGCGGCGCGATCGCGCTCGGGCACCCGCTCGGCGCCACCGGCGCGAAGCTCACGACGCAGCTCATCCACGAGCTGCATCGTCGCGGGGGCGGCACCGGCCTCGTCACGATGTGCGTGGGCGGCGGGATGGGCGCGGCGGGAATCTTCGAGGTCGGCGCCTAACGGCTCGGGAATCGGGAATATACAGGGAACGGGGAACCGGGAACGGGGGCCGCCTGCTGGGGGCGCTGGTTGCTGCTCGCTGCTGGCTCACGCTGGGTGCTGCGAGAATTCGGGCCGGCCCGCGGCACTCAGCAACAGCTCGCAGCTCGGAGCCGCAGCGAGCAGCAACCAGCCGCAGTTCCCGGTTCCCCGTTCCCCGTTCCCGCTCGGTTATGCCATCCACCCGCCATCCACGAGATACACACCGCCGGTGCAGTAGCTGGCGGCGTCGGATGCGAGGAAGAGCGCGAGCCCGCCAACGTCGTCCGGCGTGCCGAGTCGCGGCAGTGGCTGCCGGGCGAGCTGAGCGGCCACCTCGGCCTCGTCGCTCCACAGCGCCGCGCTGAAGTCGGTCTTGATCAGTCCGGGGCAGATCGCGTTCGCGCGCACGTTCTGCCTGCCCCACTCCAGCGCCATGGCTTTGGTGAGGTTGATCAGCGCCGCCTTGCTCGCGCTGTAGAGCGCGAGGTCGCGCTGCGGCCGCAAACCATCGACGCTCGAGATGTTGATGACCGAGCCGCCGCCGCGAGCCGCCATGAGCGGCAGCGCGCGACACGCGAGCTCCCACGGGGCCTTCACGTTCACCGCCATGATCTTGTCGAACGCGCTCTCGGTCATCGCGGTGAGCTGACCGTAGACGGGACTGACCGCGGCGTTGTTCACCAGCACGTCCACGCCGCCAAGCTCCGAGGCGGCGAACGCGACGAGCGCGCGCGCCTCCTCCAGCCGTCCGACGTTCGCCGGAAAGCCGCGAGCGGTGGCGCCGGCGGCCGCCATGGCGTCGCACGTGGCCGCGACGGCGTCAGCCTTTCGGCTGCTAACCACCACCGACGCCCCGGCTCGGCCGAGCGCGAACGCGATCGCGCGTCCGATGCCGCGTGTCGCACCGGTGACGACAGCCACCTTCCCCGAGAGATCGAAGCGTGGATCGTGATGCATGGCAGTGAGTGAGCGGGCGAGGGGCGCCACCGAGCCAGGCAGGCCCGGCGCGGTGGAAGGTATGATGCACGACGGCCGCCGCAATGTGTGCGGCGGCCGTCGTCGTTCTCGAGCTCGTGTCGTCAGCGAACGACCTGAACGCGCTCACCGTTTCGATAGATGTCCACGGAGTCGGCGCGGCCATCGCGGTCGTCATCATGCCACACCTGAAGCACCGTGCCCTGACTGTCGTACCACGTCGCCTGCTCCGGTACGCCGTCACCGTTCGCGTCGACCGTCTCGGAGCGCAGGTCGCCACGGCCCAGCCAGTTCTGCACGTCTACCGTGCGCACGCCCACGCGAATGAGCACGGCACCGGTCATCGCCGGCAACTGCGATGGATACTGCCCACGGTCCACCGGCGTGTTTCCGCCGCCCGTGTCCCCGGGAACGGCGCCTGTGTGAACGCCCGATCGAAGCTCCGGGTGGTAATCGCACCAGCCGTTGCGGTCGTTGTCGACGCACGTCGGGTCGACGGCGTGCCCGTGCGCGTCGCGTTGATAGCCGCCCGCGCGATCGGCCGTGCGGCGGTCCTCGTTCCGCGCGGACCGGCTCGGCCCACGCCGGCTCGCGTTGTCGCCCCAGATGATCTGGGAGTTCGGTGGCTGATTGCGCACGGCCGTCTCGCAATCCGTCGGCGCGGGCTGGTGGCCCGGCGGCACGCCGTCGATCCAGATCCGGCACATCCCAGCCGGCGGACGATGTCCCGGCGGAACGGCCTTGTTCGCCTGCCCTCGCCCGCGTCCCTGTGCGTCGGCCGGCGCTGTCGCGGCCACGATCGCCGCCAGGGAAACCATCAAGCTCGTTGCTCTCAACATCGGCTCCTCCTCGGAAGTGGCCGGCGCTGCCTGACGCGGCCACTCTCGAACGAGGCAGGGGGAGTGCCACTCGCCAGGGCTTTCGCCGGCTACGAAAGTTGCCGTGACGCAAGCACTTAGAGGCGGTGTCCGCCGGAAGCTCTGCCGTTAGGCGTCCAGCTCCGTGGAAGCTCGTGTCTCGCCAGCGGGACACCGGCAGGGGCTGCTCTCGGCCCAGTGCCGCACCGACTCGCCGAGCCCCTGCGCCGCGGCTAGAATTCAGGCGCGTTTCCACCCTCTCACCTCTGTCCGGGCCGTCATGGGTATTGCCAACGCTTCCTCGTACAAGGACCTCACCCCGCCAGTTTCCGGCGAGCCCATCACGATGCGTGACGGCCGTCTCGAGGTGCCGTCGCAACCGATCATCCCGTTCATCGAAGGCGACGGAACCGGGCCCGACATCTGGCGCGCGTCACGGCGCGTGTTCGACGCGGCGGTGCTGAAGGCGTATGGCGGCGAGCGGCACATCGCGTGGCTCGAGGTGCTCGCGGGCGAGAAGTCGAAGGCGATGGTGGACAACTGGCTGCCCGACGACACGCTCAAGGCGATCGATCGCCACCTCGTGGCCATCAAGGGCCCGCTCGGCACGCCGGTGGGCGGCGGCTTTCGCTCGCTCAACGTGGCGCTGCGACAGAAGCTCGACCTCTACGCCTGCGTGCGTCCGGTGCGCTACTTCGAGGGCGTCCCGTCGCCGGTCAAGCGGCCGCAGGACGTGAACATGGTGATCTTCCGCGAGAACACGGAGGACATCTATGCCGGGATCGAGTACAAGGCACAGTCGGAGGGGGCGCGAAAGCTGATCCGGTTCCTGCAGGACGAGCTGGGCGCGAAGGCGATCCGCTTCCCCGATACGAGCGGCGTGGGGATCAAGCCCATCAGCGAGCAGGGCACGAAGCGGCTGGTGCGCGCGGCCATCGAGTACGCCGTCGCGCGCAAGGCCGCCAGCGTGACGCTCGTGCACAAGGGCAACATCATGAAGTTCACCGAGGGAAGCTTCCGCGACTGGGGATACGAGCTCGCGCGCGAGGAGTTCGGCGCGGTGGACCTCGATGGCGGACCGTGGCAGCGGCTGCCTAACGGGATCGTCATCAAGGACGTGATCGCGGACGCCTTTCTCCAGCAGATCCTCACGCGCCCCAGGGAGTACGACGTCATCGCCACGCCCAACCTGAACGGCGACTACATCTCCGATGCGCTGGCCGCGCAGGTGGGCGGCATCGGCATCGCGCCGGGCGCGAACATCAACTACACGACGGGCCACGCGGTGTTCGAGGCCACCCACGGGACCGCGCCCAAGTACGCGAACCAGGACAAGGTGAACCCCGGGTCGCTGATCCTGTCGGGCGAGATGATGTTCCGCTACCTGGGATGGGATGAAGCGGCAGACCTGATCATCTCGAGCCTCGAGCGGACGATCGCGCAGAAGCGCGTCACGTACGATTTCGAGCGCCTGATGGAGGGCGCGACGCTGACCTCCACGAGCGGCTTCGCGAACGCGATGGTGGAGAACATGTGACGGGTGGCCGCCGCGGCGCGTATCATGGCAGCCGCGGCGGCGACGCGTTTGTACTGGAATGACGACGATGTCGTTCGGTCCCCACGGGCACGCGGTACCCGCGGGGGCTCCTCACCCATCACGTGGAGGCAGAGTGGCGCTTCGCGAAGAGCTCATACGGTCCGGCGGGTGGCTGTTTCGGTGGCGCGGTTATCTACCGCTCGCGCTGTTCGTCCCGGTACTCGCCGGGCTTCCTGGCTCTGAGCCACGCGTCGCGACGGACGCCGTCGATGGCGCGTGGGAGGTACTGTGCGTCGTGGTGTCGCTGGTCGGCCTCGCGATTCGCGTCGCGACCGTCGGCCGCGCGCCCGGGGGAACGTCGGGGCGACGGACGCTCGGAGGTCCGAGCGCGACGGCGCTGAATACGACGGGGATGTACTCCGTCGTGCGCCACCCGCTCTACCTCGGTAACTACTTCCAGTGGCTGGGCGTCGCGCTCATGCCACGGAATCCGTGGGTCGCCGTCACGGTGAGTCTCGCGTTCTGGATCTACTACGAGCGCATCATGTTCGCCGAGGAGGCGTACCTGCGTCGGATGTTCGGCGCCGAGTTCGAGGAGTGGGCCGCGCGCACGCCGGCGTTCATTCCGGACGTCGGGCGCTGGGTGTCGGCGGCGCTCCCGTTCTGCTGGCGCACGGTACTCTGTCGCGAGTACTCGGGCGCGTTCGCCCTGATCGCGGCGATGGCCTTCGTGTCGCTGGCGCAGGACGCGGTCGCTCAGGGACGGTTCGCGCCGAACCCGGTCTGGATCGGCGCGTTCACGCTGAGCGCGGTGACGTACACGGCGCTCGCGCTGCTCTCGCGCCGCACGAAGGTGCTGCGGGTACCGGGGCGGTAGTCGGCTGAATCCGGGTGGACCCTGGAACCGCGGGGGCTACTCGAACCGGTGGAGCGTCTGGACCAGACCAACGGGACTCCTCGGACCGCGGGAACGGCGGACGCAGCGCCCGCAGCAACATTGACACCTCGGCGCACTACGACGCAGACGACGCAGCAACCGCGCACGCAGAGGGCGCAGAAACGGCGGGAACGGCGGGGACCGCGGAGGACGCAGAGGACGCAGAGGACGCAGAGAACGGCTCGTTCGGGACGGTCATCCCGCCGGCGGCCGGGACCTGAGGGGAACGGCCGCCGGCGCGCGCATCCCGACCGCGCAGGCAGTCCTCCGCGTCCTCCGCGTCCTCCGCGGTTCGCTGCAGTTCCTTCGCAGTCCTCTGCGGGCGCGCGCCAGCGGGCGTTGCGTCCGCAGTTCCCGGCATACGAAGTACTCAGAGTTCGCAGTCCCCGGAGCCGGCCCGACCTCGATGGCAGCACCGGCGGCGCGCGATGGGATTGCCGAGACGTGTCTCGCTACGCGTCACCCACCGCGGCAATCGCCTGGATCTCGATCTGGTACCCATAGTGGAGCTCCTTCACGGGCACCACCGCGCGCGCGGGCTTGTGTGAGCCCATGATGCGGCCGTAGACGGTGTTCACGCCGCCCCACAGCTCGATGTCGGAGATGTAGATCGTCATCTGCAGCACGCGATCGAGGCCGCTGCCCGCCGCGACGAGAATCGCCTCGACGTTTCGCAGCGTGCGCTCGGTCTGCTCCTCGATCGAGCCGACCGGACGACTCCGGTCGTTCGGGTCGATGGGCAACTGGCCCGCGACGTACACGACGCCGTTGTGCACGATGCCCTGCGAGTAGTGTCCCGCCGCGGCTGGCGCGTTGCGCGTCTCTACGGATTGCATGGGGTGGTGGCTGGTGGGGTGGCGGTCGTCAGGCCGGCGCGCCGGCCGTGGCCGCGAGCACGACGCCACGACATTCGCCGAAACCGATTCGGGCGAAACCGGCGCGCTCGCAGAAGCCGTGAAAGATCACTTCGTCGCCGTCTTCGAGGAACCGGCGCTCCTCACCGGTTGCCAGCCGCACCGGTTCGGTGCCCCGCCACGCCAGCTCGAGCAGCGAGCCGCGCGAATCCTTCGTCGAGCCGGATACGGTGCCGCTCGCGATCAGGTCGCCGGGACGCAGGTTGCAGCCGTTGCTCGCGTGATGCGTCACGAGCTGCGCGAGCGTCCAGTACATCTCGGTGAAGCACACGCTGCTCACGCGCGCCGCGGGCACCTGCTCGCGTCGCATGCGCGCCGTCCGAAGCGACACCTCGAGCCGGATGTCGATTCCACCGGCCGCCTGGTCACCCGGCGCGCTCAGGTACGGCAGCGGCGGCGGATCACCCGGCGGGCGCGCGTAGGCGGGCGCCCGAAACGGGGCCAGCGCGTCGAGCGTCACGACCCACGGCGAGATGGTGGTGGCGAAGTTCTTCGCCAGGAACGGACCTAACGGCTGGTACTCCCAGCTCTGGATGTCGCGCGCCGACCAATCGTTCACGAGACAGAGGCCGAACATCCGCTCCTCGGCTTCCTGGAGCGGGATCGGCTCCCCCAGCTCGTTCCCCGCGCCCACGAACGCGCCCACTTCCAGCTCGTAGTCCAGGCGGCGGCTGGGGCCGAACGTCGGCGCCGAGTTGCCGTCGGGCCTGGTCTGCCCCAGCGGCCGCGTCACGCCCGCGCCACTGACCACGATCGACGACGCGCGCCCGTGGTAGCCGATCGGAACGAACTTGTAGTTAGGCAGCAGCGGGTTGTCGGGGCGGAACATGCTCCCCACGTTCGTCGCGTGGTGGATCGACGCATAGAAGTCGGTGTAGTCGCCGATCGCGGCCGGCAGTACCATCTCCACGTCGGCCGCGGCCACGAGCAGCTCCGCCGCCGCCGCCCGCGCCCGCGCGCCGACGTCGGTATCGTGGCGCAGCGCGGCCACCAGCCCCGAACGCAGGGCGCGGCGAGCCGGAGCGCCGAGCGCCATGAGCCCGTTCAGCGTGCCACCCTGGCAGGCCACGGCCGCGGCGCGGGCATCGCCGTCGAGCAGTCCGAGGCGCACCGCCGCATCGAGCGCGACGATGCGATCGCCGATGGCGACACCCACGCGCGGCCTCGCCCCCTCGCCGTCGTGAAAAGCGCCTAACGGCAGATTCTGGATCGGGAAGTCGCCGTGCGGGTCGTTCGCCGATTCGACCCACGAGCGCAGTTCGGCGCGGTGCGTGTCGTCGAGCACGTCAGAGCATCCCGAGCGCCGCGAGGTCGTCGATCGGCTCGCGGAACGAGCACGAGCCGAACGACGTGATCGCGAGCTCGTGCGCGGCCACGAGCTGGGACCGGGTGAGGTGATGACCGCGCCACACGACGCCGTCCTGGTCGAAGACGACGCGGTCGGGCGCCGTCTCCTCGAGCGCGGCGAGCGCGACCTGCTCGTCCGCACCGGCACGCAGCAGCGCCGTGGCGAGAAAGACGTTCACAAAGCCGAACATCGTGCCCCGCGCACTCCCTGCCTCGTACGTGAGCGCGTACACGCCGCGTAGTGGATGATGAAGCCCGGCGGTCGCCTTGAACGGCACGCGCTCGGCCACGCACGCGGAGAGGAAGCGGAGCAGGTCGCCGCTCGTGGGGAAGGCATCGCTGGTCGTGCCACCCGTGCGCACCTTCGCGCATGCGCGGGTCTCGGCGATGGCGCGGACGAGCGGCGCGGGATCGCCATCCGTCGGGATCTCGACGTAGCACTCCAGCTCGCGGCCAACCACGCCGGTCGCGTCACGGATCGCGGCCGCGGTCGCCGCGCGCACCTCCACCGCCTCGATGCGCGCGCGCCACTGGTCGGCGGGCGGCTCCGCGAACCGTTCGTTGAACGCACGAACGCGAGTCATGTCGGCCGCCGCGTCCGTGCCTAACAACGCGCTCAGGTGCCAGGGCGCCCGCGCCCCTGCGCGCGCCGCCTGGTCGCGAGCCGTGGCCGGCACGGCGGTCGCGCTGGCCAACTCGTGCAGCCGCGCCACCGGCACGACGAATCGGCCCAGCGCCCACGCGTCCTCGGAGTCCAGGTATGAGGCGTACGCCGCGACGGCACCGGGCATGTCGAGCTGTGCCGGAGGAAAGAGGCCGGCATAGTCGATGGCGCCGTCGAGAAATGGCCGGAGCGCCGACGGCGCGCTGGCCGCCGCGTGCGACCGCGTCGTCACGACGCGGTCACTTCCGGCCGCGCTTCTTCGGCGGCGCGAGGATCGTTCCGCGGCACGTCGCCGCGCCGCACTTGCAGACGTAGAGTCGCTCCCAGTCTTCGTCCTCCGTGCCGTCGCGCTCGTACGCGTAGTCGTACGTCAGCTCCTCGCCGGGCGCGATATCGCGGAGCGCCTCGATGTAGATGCGCTTGCGCTCATCGACCGCTTCGCAGTTGGGCGCGCAGCTGTGATTGATGAATCGGGCTTCGTTGCCGCCCGCGGCCGCATCGATCACCGTCGACCTGTCGACGCTGAAGAGGAACGTGTGATGACGCCCCATGCCGGTATCGTCGTAGCGCCGGTCGGCCTCGTCGTGCGAGATGCGCTCGCCCGTGTACTCGATGATGCGCGTCCCCCGGCGAATGGGCCGAATCGCGAACGCTCCGCGCCCCTGGATGGCCGAGCGTCGCAGCACGAAGTACTTGTTGTCGTTGGCGGCGGCGGCGTCGGCCGCGCGGCGCGGCTTCTCCGCCGCAGATGGCGGCGCGGGCTTCCGCGTCGCCGTGCTTTGGCTCTTGCTCTGGCTCTTGCTCTGGCTCTTGACCTTCGTCTTGGGCGACGCGGTGCGACTCTGCTTTCGTGGTCCCGAACGGGTACTCGATGCCATTGGCGATGTGGAGAGAAGGCGGCCGGCGCGAGTTGTTCGCGGCCGGCGTCGTCTACCGGGCTGTCACGTGACGCGGCGTACGACCGCGCGCATAATGCCCAAGGACGGGCCGCGACGCTAGCGCCCGCCCCCGCGATCAGCGCGGATGTCTTTCGGACCTGGCCCCGCGTGTCGGCTGCTGAGGTGTCGGCCGCGCGCGCTGGGCGCGTTCGTCGCCCTCGCGCGCCGTGTCGGCGCCCGCTTCGTGGCCACTGTCGGAGCTGTCGCCCGTCGCGTCGGCGTCGGCATTCTCGTCGGTGCCGTGCGGAATCTCGCGCCCCGCCGAAGGGTCGGCGGCGCCATCACTCGTCCGCTTCTCACCTGCACGCATACAAGCTCTCGATGTCGAGACGCTCATTTTGCGGGCAGACGATGTGCCACCAATCACGTGGGCGCGCTCGAGCGGGCGCGCACATTCGGTGTACATGGCAAAGTCGGCTGCCACCGCACATCTTCCTGTCCACCTCGCCACGATGCGGGCGTTGGGTGAGGTTGGCGGAACAATCGCTGCACTGGAAGCCTCGCACGAGTCGCAGCCCTCACGTCACATGGAGGAGTCGATGCCCACCCGGCGCCAATTCGTCGTCGCGATGCTCGCACTCGCGGTTGCCGCGTGCGGCGGTAAGAAGTCCCGGTCCGCGGCCGTCCCTCAGCCGCGCACGACGGTTCGCGTGGAGAACCAGGGGTTCTCGGACATGACGGTCTACGCGATCCGCAGCGGGCAACGCGTTCGCCTTGGTATCGCCACCGGCAACACCACCACCACGTTCACGATCCCGTCGAATCTGATCTTCGGTGCGACACCGCTGCGCTTCCTCGCCGACCCGATCGGCAGCAGCCGAACGCCGGTGAGCGACGAGATCACGGTGCAGCCGGGCGATCAGGTACGCCTGGTGTTGCCGCCGAGCTGACCGGGCACCCACCGAACAAATACGGCGCCACGCTGGCGCCGTATTTGGTTCGAGCTGGACCGTCCCGGCTGTACCGGATTCAGCGCGGGAACGTGCCCGGGCTCGGGTACGGGTAGTTCGGAATGCTGCCGCCCGGGCGCCGGGGAATGCGCGTATTCGGGATCATGATCGGGCCGTTCGTCGGACGACGGTCGGTGCGCGGATCGCAGTGGTCGATCCCACCGGCGCCGCCACGAATGATCACGACGCCAATCACGGTTCCGATCGCCTCGCCGAGACCACCGAGCCCACCACCGCGGGCCGTGCGGCCGGTATCAGTGGTGGTGGGTGCAGTCCCCACCGGAGTCGGCCGCGGCGTGACCGCGACGTCGGTGGGCGTATCGATCACCGGCGACGGCGATTCGACCGACGGCGTTGGCTCGGCCACTTCGATCTTGTTCTCGGGGGCCGGGTCGGGCGCCTTGGCGACCTCGGGCTGATTCGCCGCCGCCGGCTTCGCGACCGGCCGTGGCCGGCTCCGCCGGCGCACCGGCGTGCTCGTCGCAGGCGACTCGATGGCCGACACGAATCGGGTCGGCTTGTAATCCCGGGCTGTGGAGGCGAGCTCCACGCTCGACGCGGATGCCGCCTGCAGGTCCTTCCGAAGATCGTCGGGCAGCGTTGCCGCCTGCTCGTTCGATGTCCCGCGCCCGCAGGCCAGCGCCAGCGCGGCCACAGGGAGCACAGATGCCTTCACGAAATTGCGCACGGTCCCTCCTCGCATCCATCCAGCCTTCGCAGAACGCGGAGGCGCGACCCAACTCGTGCTGGTATGAACGACAACGCGCATGCATACCGCGCACCGTTCGTTGTTGTCGTATCCAGCGGCAGAATGCGCTTGCACGTCCACCGGCTTGGACAATTCCTGTCTCAATTCGCGGACGCGGAACGAGCCAGCTTCACTCGGCGTACACTGTGTACGACACGCTGTCCCGCGATCCGTTCCCTCCGCCCCCGCTGCCATGCACGCTCGCCCTCGCCACGCGGCGATGCTCGCGATCATCCCGCTTCTCGCCGGTACTGGATGCCGCACGAGTGATGCCGCCGCGCTCGATCCGGCACGGCGGACCGCCATCGCCGACTCGCTCACCGCGATGATCCGCACGGCGTACGACCTGAAAGCGGACGACGTCGTCTCCCGGCTCATGAGCCTCTACCCCGACAGCGGGCGCGTCGTCTCGGCGAGCGGTGGCCGCGTGACCACCACGCGCGACTCGCTCGAGACCGGGATCCGTTCGTTCTGGGAGTACGTCGGGCGCAACATGCAGGACCCGAAGTGGACGTGGGGGCCGTCGTACGTCGACGTGCTCTCACCCGACGCGGCCGTGCTCACCACGACCTATCGCGTGCCACACCGGACGCCGGCCGGCGAGCCGCATACGATCGCGGGCGCGTGGACCGCGGTGTTCGCGCGGCGCGGCGGCAGGTGGGTGATCGTGCAGGAGCATCTCTCGGAGATTCCGGCCGAACTGCTCGCGGCCGACACGGCCGCGGTCGGCGCGGACCCGCACGCCGGACACACGCCGAAGTAGCGCCGGGGGCGCGCCCGCCCACGCCCGGCCGGCTGCCTAACGTGGCTGCATCGCGGCGCAGGCGGCATCCGCGACGCTCGGGGCGCCGAAGCGAGACCTGATCAGTCGCGGCGGGCCGGTGTCGCCGAGCACGACGACGAACAGCGTGTCGTACTCGCTGTCGCACAGGTCGCGGGGTTGCGGCGCGCCCAGCGCGCCGACGATCGCCGGGATCGTGTTGCTGTGCCCCACCACGAGCACCGTCCGGCCGGCGTGCTTTCGCACCGCGTCCGCCACGGCTTTCGCATGCTGCGGCATCGGGCCTGCCGCCACTACCTCGGGCGTCACGTGCATCGCGGTCGCGGTGGGATCGGCCGTGCGGCGGGTGCGCACGAACTGCGTCGTGATGATCGCGCTCACCCCGGCATCGCGAGCGACGTTCACGAGGGCGCCAGCCCTGGCTTCACCCTCCGCCGTCAGCGCGGGATCCTGCGCCGGCTCGGCGGCCTTCTCGGCGTGCCGCACGAGCAGCACGACGGTGGGCGGGGCGACGGAGGCAACGGGTCGCGGCCCGAAGGCCAAGGCGGGGACGAGGGCGAGGGCGGCAGCGAGAGCGGGCGTGCGCATCGATGGCATCGGTGGAGGGAGACGGCGGCCATGTTACGAGCCGTGCGCAGCGGCGGCAAGCGTCGCGCGCGCGTCATCCATGGACGGCGAGGCAATCAGCCTCGGACCGCGAGGCGATCAGCTTCCGGCGCGCCAGAACTCCGCGTGATCGATTTCGATCTCGATGACGTACTCGGCGGCGCCCCCCGGCGCGCCGGGCTTGCGCCGGATGGTAAGCTCCCGCACCGGAATCACGGCGCCGCCGGCGTCGGTGAATTGCAGGCGCAACGCGTCTCGCGCCTGGCGGTAGCGCTCGAGGGCCGACGAGTCGCCTCGCGAACCCTCGAACAGGTCGAACACGGGCTGCGCCAGCTCGTAGCCGAGGCCGGGCCGGAACGTACCGCGCGCGACCTTTCGGTCGGCGTCGCGCACTTCCAGCTCGGAGCGGCCGACGAGGACACCGGACATGGACAGCGAGTAGCTCATGGGTTTCGCGGGGGCTGTGAGGTCGAAGGTTCGCGGAGCGCACGGATGACGTTGCGCACGTACCAGGCGGCCAGCGCGAGGAACGCGAGGATCAGCAGCGCGCCCTGGATCGCGGCGCGCCACATTCCCGGCGCCAGAGCGTCCCGCGGCGCGGCCGCGGGCAGCGTCAGGCAGAGCGCGCCACCCAGGACACCGCACGCGAGCAGCAGCGGAGGGGCCTTCGGCTCGAGGCGCCAGACCGCGAGCGTCGTTAGGCCGGACGCGATCGCGAACGCCGACGCCGCGACGGCGATCATCCACCAGCGATATCGCGGGTCGTGCGCCGTGGTGATCCGGATGGCGAGCAGGAAGCCCGACATCGTATACAGCGTCAGGAGGGCGGCGAGCAGTCGAATGCCAGGCGGGCGGGAAACGATCACGGGTCGGAGTCGAGTGCGGAGGCCGGGCGGCGGCGCGGCCTACCGCCCGCGGCACCGGGATGCTGCATGGAATGGAAAATTTGTCAATGACGCGTCACCACTCTCTCAGTGCGGCAGGCTGTTCGGGCCGGCATCATCGCGCCGGCCCCGGCGGGGGCCGGCGATGGGACGGATGGGGCACGGCGAAACGGCCGGATCGGCGCCGATCGAGTCATGTGTCATCCCGAGGAGCGCCAGCGACGAGGGAACTGCTCGAACGTGCTCGTGGCTGGTCCGGCCACGGGGTTCGCACGCCAGGTCCCTCGTCGCTGGCGCTCCTCGGGATGACAGGCGGGCCGGGGAGCGATCCGGCCCCTTCCGCGTCATCCGCGTCATGGCAGTTCCCGCTGTTCCTGGCGCGTCGATGCATACTGTGAGCACGGGGGCGCGGAGCGTTGGACGCGCACGGAGCAAATCCGGCCGTTTCGCTCCTCCCCCATCCGCCCCATCGCCGTCCCCGCCTGGGCCCGGCGCGATGAGTCCGGCCCGAACGACTCGGAGCGATGACGCGTCCTCCGATTGAGCGTGCGACATGGCGAATCAAGGCCAGAAATGATGAGATGGACCCAATGGCCGGCGAATGCACGGGCCGCTAACCGCCTAACAGGGCGCCCCAGGTGGCATCGACGAGCGCATGGGTGATGGCGGACGCGGTGATCTTCCCCGTGCGCTGGTAGACCCAACCGTACGCCACGCCCGCGATCGCGGCGAGCAGCACGTACCGCGGGTCGGGGAGGTGGGCGAGACCGAACACCACCGACGCGACCGCCAACCCGGCGCGATCGCCCAGCCCTTGCGTGAGGAGGTTCTGCAACAGTCCGCGGAAGAGGAACTCCTCCGGCACGCCGGTCACGAGGTAGATGATGAGCGGGGCGCCGACCACACGGAGCGGGCTCAGCTCCGGGCGCCAGACGATGAAGCCCGTCGCGAAGCCGATCGGGAGCGCGACCGCGGCGTACACGACGAACGCGATGGTGGCGGCCCGAACGTCGCGCCAGCCGAGCCGGTACGTGTACCCGACGCGCGAGAGCGGTCGCGCGACGAGGAACAGGTACATCGCTTCCACCAGCCCCACGAGCTTCCGTACGTCGAAGCCGTTCGGCGCCGGGACAGGGAGCGCGGGCAGCAGTCGCCACTCGATGGGCAGCCAGAGCGCGAGCACGACCACGATCTCGCGCACGGGCATGCGCGCCCGGGCGGCGTCGTCCGCCCCCGGCACGGCCAGGAGGAGCGGCGGGAGGAGCAGGTACGCGGCGTAGGCCGCGAGGCGCGGCGGCAGCGAGAGTCCGGACGCCCACGCGTACGCGGCGGTGGCCGCGAGGAGCACCGCGGGGCCGCCGAACAGCCGCGCCGTGGGGATGGCGCCGGACACCACCGACCCGAGCGCGTGCCTAACGCCACCGACGCCGAGGGCGATGTAGCCGCCGGCCACGAGCGTGAAGAACGCCGCCCCGGCCACGAACGCCACCGCGGACGGCGGTCGCGCGGCGCGCGTCGCCAGGGCCGTGGCCGCGAGGGCGAACGCGACCGACGCAATGGCGATCTCGGCGGCACTCCAGCCCCGGTCGACGTCGTGCGGACGCGGCGCCGGCTGGGTCGTCATGGTGCAGCCGGGCGCGTGAGCGTCAGTAGTGCATCGCCCGCGGCCCGATGTGGAAGTGCAGGCTCATCCAGTCGGGCACGGTCACGTAGAGCGCCGAGCCAATGATGCCGTGCGCGATCCCCAGGAAGAGGAGGTTGCGGTAGGTGAGGTAGATGCGGGCGCAGAGCAGGCCGAGTGTGAACGTGACGGAGACGAGAAACCAGTTGGGCGCGTGGGCCACGCTGAACAGCGTGGCCGCCAGGAGCGCGACCCAGCGCTGCTCGCCCGGGCCAGCCGCGGCGCTCAGCCGGTTCACGAAGTAGCCGTTCAGCGCGTACTGCTGAAAAGTGCCCCATATGCAGTAGTAGGAGACGAAGACCGCGGCCTTCTGGAGGCCCCACGGGCGCAACGTGCCGAACAGCACGCCGAGCGCGAGCGGTACGCCGGCGAGCCCGATGATCAGTGGGGCGAAGTCGCGCACGCAGCGGAGGAAGTTGTCGGGGCGGAAGCCGAGCCAGGCGAGCGTCTCGTGACGCCGCCGGTGAGAGTAGACGACGAGGGCGAGGATGGCGAGCCAGGCCGGGCGGAAGTAGGCTGCCACCCACCAGATGTGGATGAGAATGAGGACAAAGACGCCGACGGCTTCCAGGGCATCGGCGGTGCGCGGCGCGGAGGCGTCACGCACCGCGGCGGCGGTCGCGGCCGGCGCGGGTCGGAGAATCCGGGGCATCGACATCGAGGAGCGGCCTCCCGATTGCGGGGGGCCGCAGAGTGCACGTTGCGAGCCCCCGCTCGAAAGTCGCGCGGCTACTCGCTGATGGTCGCTCGTGCCTTGACGACCACGTTCGGGACGTTCCGCTGCCTGAGCAGCTCGTTGAAGGCCACGAGTTCCTTCGCCAGCAGGGCATCGAGCGCGGTCAGGTGGGTGCGGAGCTGCGCGTCGAGCAACTGCTGTACTTCCCCGTGCTGGTCGGTCGGCTTGTGGTCGCTGGTGGCGATGCCGTTGGCCAGGTAGCCGAGCTTCGAGATGAGCTTGGAGCCGAAGCGGACGCCATCCTGGCCGCCGCCAGTTAGGCGCAGGTCGACGAGATTCATCTCCAGGTCCACGAGCTGCTGCTGGAGCGCCTCGGCGGCCTTCTTCACCGTCGCGTCCTCGACCACGCGGGTGATGCCGTCCACCTGCACGCGCACCGCCTCGATGCGGTGCACCGCGTCGGCGGCTTCGTTGAGGTCGTTCCGGATGGCGACCAGGGCGCGCGTCTGCGCGGCGATGTCGCCCTCCGTGCCGCCGGAGTTCGGGTCCTTGCGCACCACGAGCGGCTGGCTCTGCTCCACGCCGCCCACCGTGAGCTTCACCGTGTACGTCCCCGGCGGCGCGAGGATGCTCAGCGTGCTCGTGCCGGGCGCCACGCGCCCGTTAGGTCCCGGAACGATGTGCGGCGCGTACGTGGGCGACGTCCGCAGGCGTACCTGCGCCGAGGGCTCGTAGCGCAGGTCCCAGTAGATGCGGTTCACGCCGGCGGTGTTCGTCCCGGTCAGCGTACGCACCACCGCGCCCTTGTCGTCCAGGATCGTGACCTTCGCCGGCGAGGCCGCGGGGGCCTTGAGGAAGTAGTTGATCGAGGCGCCGTACTCCGGGTTCTCGCCCGTGGTGGGGTCGTCGTAGGTGGTTGACGGAGCCGTGATGGGGCGGAAGCGATAGGCGGGGCGCAGGGTGAAGAGATGCGCGTCCTTCGCGAGCACCGCGGGGGTGAGCTCGCGCAGCGCACCGATGTCGTCCATGATCCAGAAGCCGCGCCCGTAGGTGGAGATCACGAGGTCGTCGAACTGCTCCTGCACGACGATCCCGGACACCGGTGCGTGCGGCAGGTCGTTCTGCAGCGGCTGCCAGAGCTCGCCGTCGTCGAAGGAGACGTAGATCCCGTTCTCGGTGCCGGCGTAGAGCATCCCGCGCCGCTTCGGGTCTTCGTAGATGACCTTGGCGTAGCTCAGCATGCTCTTCGGGATCCCGTTCGTGATGCTCTTCCAGGTCTTGCCGTAGTCGTGCGTCCTGTAGATGAAGGGGTCGCGGTTGTTCATCTGGTGGAAGTCCACCGTGAGGTATGCCGTGCCCGCGTCGTAGCGCGACGGCGCGATACTGCGCACCGAGCCCCACGCCGGGAGGTTGGGGAGGTTCTTCGTGACGTTGGTCCACGTCTTCCCGCCGTCGCGCGTGAGCTGCACGAGCCCATCGTTCGTCCCCACCCAGATCAACCCCTTCTCCACCGGTGACTCGGCGATGCCGTAGACGACGCCGGCGTACTCGACGCCGATGTTGTCCGGCGTGAGGCCGCCCGAGCTGCCCATGCGCGAGCGGTCGTTGAGCGTGAGGTCGGGGGAGATCACCTGCCACGACTGCCCGCCATCCGTGGTGCGGTGCACGTGCTGGCTGCCGACGTAGAGCGTGTTGTGGTCGTGCGGCGAGATGTGGAGCGGGGCGTCCCAGACGAAGCGGTACTTCACTCCTTCCGCCGGGCCGTTGGACTGCTGCGGCCACACTTCCACGTTGCGGAACTGGCGGCGGTCCTCCTCGAAGCGCACGACGATGCCACCCACCATGCCGGAGCCCGAGGCGGTGGACCAGATGAGCTTCGAGTCGGTGGGATCGGGCGTGGCCCACCCGCTCTCGCCACCGCCCACGGAGTGCCACATGCCGCGCGAGATTCCCGCGCCGCGGCCGCCCATGACGCGCGAGTTGGACGGGCCGCGGTACGACGGCTCGTCCTGCTTGTTGCCTAACACGTTGTACGGGACCTCGTTGTCCACCGTGACGTGGTAGATCTGTGCGTTCAGGAGGCGCTGGCGGAACCACGTCTTGCCGCGATTCTGGGTGATCGAGAGCCCCTGGTCGTGAACGACGATCTGCCGGTTCCCGTTGGTCGGGTCGATCCAGATGTCGTGGTGGTCGCCGCCGGGCGCTTCGCCGCGCTGCAGCGTGTTGATCGTGTTCCCGCCGTCGATCGACTTGGAGAACGACCCGGTGAGATAGTAGGTCTCGTCGGCGTCATCGGGCGCGACGGCCATGCGCCCGTAGTAGTGCGAGCGGCCCATGGCGTTGCGGTCGCGGGAGATGAGGGCCCAGTTCTCGCCGCCGTCGTCGGAGCGCCAGAGCTGCCCGCTCTCCGTCGGTTGGCCGTTCCACGGGATGCCGTCGCCGGTCTCGATCAGCGCGTAGACGCGATCCGGGTTCGACGGGGCGATGGCCACCGCCACCTTGCCCACCGGCCTGGTGGGCAGCCCGTGTCCGGTTAGGCGCTTCCACGTGGCGCCGCCGTCGCGGGAGACGAACAGTCCCCCGCCCGGCCCGCCGCTCGTGCGCCCCCAGGTGTGGATCTCGAGCTGCCACATCCCGGCGAAGAGGACGCGCGGGTTCTTCGGGTCCATGGCGAGGTCGGAGCACCCGGTGTTCTCGTCGACGAAGAGGACCTTCGTCCACGTCGCGCCGCCGTCGGTAGTGCGGAAGACGCCGCGCTCGGGCTGCGGCCCGTACGCGTGGCCGAGGGCGCAGACGAGCACCGTGTTGGGGTCCTGCGGGTGGATGACGGTGCGCGGAATGCGGGCCGTCTTCTCGAGCCCCATGAGCGCCCACGTCTTCCCCGCGTCCATCGACTTGTAGACGCCCTGCCCGACGGAGATGTGGGAGCGGATCTTCCCTTCCCCCGTGCCGGCCCAGATGATGTTCGGGTCCGACTTCGCGATGGCGAGGGAGCCGATCGACTGCACCGGTTGGTCGTCGAAGAGGGGCGTCCAGTTCACTCCGCCGTCGTTGGTCTTCCAGACGCCGCCGGAGGCGGCGCCGACGTAGTAGGTGAGCGGGTCGCCGGGGATGCCGGCGGCGGCGGAGAAGCGGTTGCCTTCGGGGCCGATGGTGCGCCAGTGGAGCTGGCGGTAGATCTCCGGGGCGATGCCCGGCGTTGGCGTGGCGGCGCGTTGCGCCTGGCCGCCGAGGATGGCGGGGGCGAGGATCCAGAGAGTTGCGGCGGCGGCGAATCGGCGGGCGAGTGGCATGGCGGCGGGGTTCGGGGTTGGACGGGGCAATCGTACGCCGAGCGGGGGCGGGCGTCAAAGGTGGCGCGGAGTCTGTCGGGCGCTGCGGCCGGGGGCGGCGGCAAGCAAGCGCTCGCCTCGCGGTGCGGAGCTGCGTCGTTCGGGGCGCGACTCCCGTGTCGCGGGGGGCCGCGGGCGCGGCGAGGCGGGATCGCGGTCGAGCGAGGCTGTGATCGAATGCGGCGGCTGTCGCGCGTTATCCTGCGAGGGCTCGCAGGATAATATTGCCGGCGCCGTCGGGCTGCCGTGGAAAGTGCGGTGTCACTGTCAGATACGAGCGGGGCGTGGTAGGGGGTGGTATGATCCTGCGGGTGCACGCAGGTTTGCGCCGCCGCTCGCAGGATAAGACGGTCATTGAATCAGCGTTAGGCCGCGACACGCACACCGTTAAGGCATGATTCTTTACCGTCCGGTTGGCCTTGAGGAACTTCGGCTCGTCTATGAGGCAGGCCTCGCGGCATTCCCGCCCCGCTTGCCCGAGCAGCCGATCTTCTACCCGGTGCTCAACCCTGGCTATGCTGCCCAAATCGCCCGCGACTGGAACACGAAGAGTCCTCTAGCGGCCGGCTACGTGACTCAATTCGAACTCGATGACGCCTTCGCGCAGCGGTACCAGGTCCATCAAGTGGGCGCTCGGCAACACACGGAGCTCTGGGTGCCCGCTGACGAGTTGGCAGAGTTCAATCGGCACATCAGACCGCCGATTCGGGTCACACAGGCATACTTCGGGGATGGATTCACAGGGCTGGTCGCGGCCAACTTCATGCTGGCGGGTAAAGATGCCGTGGAGCAGTTCGTGGCGCTCGACCGGATCTTGGCGTACAGCGGGTTCGACTTCATCTGCGAAGTCGCGGCCAACCAGGTGGTCGTGTTTCTCCACTACCCGTTCTGGGTACACCGGGACTTCAGCGCGCACGGTGTGCCGCCTGAGCGCCGTGACCGAGTTCTCTCGGCAATTACGGAGCGCTGGAAGCAGGGTCTCGCTGATCGGCCGCTTCCAGAGCTTCCCGACCCCGCGGCCTAACGTCCGTTGGAACTGACGGAGCGACCGGCATCAGGTTGTGCGCCTGGTGACATTCGAGTACCGTCAGCACCTGGGCGGCTGTCGATAAGGCGCTCCGCAGCTCAACTTGATGCGTTAGGTGGCGACACGCGTTCTCAGCACGCCTAATTACTGACCGGCGTGTGATTTGCTATTGATCTTCGAGTGAGGAACGGTACGATACGAGGTGTTGTCGTAGCTGGCAGGTGACGTATGCGGCCGAAAGGGACGAAAGCGGCGCTCGAGCAGCGGCGCCGCACGGCAATCCGGCTGCTGCGCACGCATGGCGTGCGCGAGGTGGCGCGGCAGGTCGGCGCCTCGCCGGGCTCCGTCGAGCGCTGGAAGGCCATGTACGAGGCCGGGGGCACCGCGGCGTTACGCGCCAAGCCGGATCGCGGCCCCACGCCGAAGCTCACGCCGGCGCAGCAGGCCGCGCTCGTGACGATCCTGCTCGCCGGCCCGACCGCGCGCGGGTACCCGACCGCGTTGTGGCCCCTCGCCCGGGTGGCCGAGGTGATCGCCGCGGAGTTCGGCGTGACCTCCCACCCCTCCGGCGTCTGGCTCCTGCTGCGGCGGCTCGGGTGGAGTTGCCAGAAGCCGGAACGGCGCGCCCGCGAACGCGACGCGGCGGCCATTGCGCGGTGGCGCCGGGTGACGTGGCCGAAGGTCAAGAAACGAGGCCGCCCGTGACGGCCGGGCCCTCGTCTTCCTCGACGAGAGCGGGTTCATGCTGCAGCCCACGGTGCGGCGGACGTGGGCGCCGCGGGGGCAGACGCCGGTGATGGCGAACTGGGACCGGCACGACCGCCTGTCGGTGGCGGCGGCGCTCACGGTCTCGCCCGTGCGGCACCGGCTGGGGCTCTATTGGCAGATCGCCGACCGGAACTTCTGCGGCGCCATGATCGCCGCGGTCATCCGCCGCCTGCGTCGCCTGCTCGGGCGGCCGCTCTATCTGGTGCTGGACCGGCTCCCGGCGCACCGGACGGCCGCGCGGCAGCTCGGGGCGCGCGAGGGCCGGGACGCCGGGCCGTACCGCGTGAGTTGGTTGCCGGCGTACGCGCCCGAGTTGGACCCGACCGAACACGTGTGGGGCCACACGAAGCACGACGACCTGGCGAACTACGCGGCGGCGGACGTGGACGACCTCGCGGCGGCGGTCGATACCTCACTCGGCTGCACGCGGGGGGACCGCGCGCTCCTCAGCGGCTTCTTCCGCCTGGCGCACCTAACGCTATGAACTGTTCCTTTCGCCACAAGAAGGTCAATAAAGGCCATTCCAGGAGTCTGCTGGGCGGGCTGATGCAGAAGATATCGTCGACGGGCGCCGTCGACTGGCGGGAAGGGCGGCGGCTGCGGGCGTGGGAACTGCTCGCGCAGGGCTGGCGCCAGTGC
>Ga0255338_1001346_pt1 | contig 47445 bp, 56 predicted proteins | sample MeOH1_35cm_T4_19_FD_203715 | JGI IMG/M metagenome (GOLD analysis project Ga0255338, IMG submission 203715) | Sandy soil microbial communities from University of British Columbia, Vancouver, Canada - MeOH1_35cm_T4_195 | ecosystem: Engineered > Artificial ecosystem > Sand microcosm > Unclassified ...
CCTGCGGCAGCGGCACAAGGCGGGAGCCGCCGTGACCGGGCCGCGTGTAAGTAGTTTACTCACGATCGGCGTGCCATAAGGGGCGCACTTCAAGCGAATCTGCCGAAAATTGCTCGCCGCCATGGATGAAATGCGATGACCGATGTGCCCGCCCCGTCCTCATCCGGCCGTGCGGCGTTCGACGCCGTCACCGGCGTCTTCAATCTGGCGCCGGTCGCCCTGTGGCTCGAGGACTACAGCGACGTCAAAGCGCTGTTCGACGTGTGGCGGCGGGCCGGCGTGACATCGCTGCGCGATCACCTGACCGGCAAACCGGAGCTGGTCAAGCAATGCGCCAGCCGCATCCGGGTGCTCAAGGTCAACCGCAAGACGCTCACTTTGTTCGGCGCCAGGGACCTCGACCATCTCGTCGCCAACCTCGACAAGGTGTTCCGCGACGACATGCTGACCACCCACATCGAGGAACTGGCGCAGCTCTGGGACGGCAACGCCGAGTTCGCCAGCAACGCCGTGAACTACTCGCTCACCGGCGAGCGGCTGGACATCCAGTTGAAAGCCGTGATCCTGCCGGGCCACGAGACCACGTGGTCGCGCGTGCTGCTCGCCACGGAAGACGTCACCGACCGCGAAGAAGCGCGGCGCCGGCTGATCGGCAGCGAGAATTACGCGCACGGTCTGTTCACGCATTCTCCGGTGTCGCTCTGGGTGGAAGACTTCTCCGGGGTCAAGCGGCTGATCGACGAGGTGCGGATGCAGGGCATCACCGATCTGCGCATGTTCACCGACGTGCACGAGGAGTTCGTGCAGCGCTGCATCAGCGAAATCCGCATCATCGACGTCAACCAGCATACCCTCGAACTGTTCGGCGCGCCCGACAAGGACACTTTGCTGCGCAGCCTGCGGACGGTCATGCGCGACGAGATGGAGCCGTGTTTCCGCGAACAGCTGATCGATTTGTGGAACGGCAAGCTGTTTCAGCAGCGCGAGGTGGTCAATTACACGCTCGACGGCAACAAGCTGAACGTGCTCCTGCAGTTCTCCGTGTTTCCCGACCGCGAGCACGACTGGTCGCTGGTGCAGGTCGCGCTCACCGATATCACCGCGCGCAAGAAGGCCGAGGCCTATCTGGAGTATCTCGGCAGTCATGACGCGCTGACCAAGCTGCGCAACCGCACGTTCTTCACCGACGAGCTGAACCGTCTGGAGCGGAAGGGGACTAGCCCCGTCACCATCATCATGGCGGACCTCAATGGGCTGAAGGCCGCCAACGACGAGCTCGGCCACGCGGCGGGCGATGCCCTACTGCGAAGGGCCGGCGAGGTGTTCAACTCGGTCGTGGACAAGCCGGCCTGCGCGGCCCGGATCGGCGGCGACGAGTTCGCCGTGATCTTGCCGGGCGTGGAGCGCGTCGAAGGCGAGGCGATGATGAAGGTGATCGCCGATCTCGTCGGCATCAACAACGAGTTCTACACCGACCTGACGCTCAGCCTGTCGATGGGCCTGGCGACGAGCGAGCCGGGCGAGCGCCTGGAAGCCGTGGCCAAGCGCGCCGACCTTGTCATGCTGGAGACCAAGCGCGAGCACTATACGCGCACGGAAGGCGTTCAGCGGCGGCAGACGGCGTCGTAGCGGCGCCGCTCCGGCACGGAGTCTTTGAGCTTCCTGAGTTTGGATGCGTCGGGGGGCTTCGCCACCGCCGCAATATGTGGCGGGGGAAGGGTAGGCCCGCTACCTTTGAACCTTGCGCGGCCCGGACGCGACCAAGGCCAAAGGGAGCATTCCAATGGACCCGTCGCCGAAACCAAAGCTGCCCACGCCGACCGCCACCAAGGTCGGCTTCGTGCTGTGGGGCATCTCGATCATATGGTGGTTCGCCTATTACTCGAACTACCACGGTGCGTTCGGCCTGCTCGACCTCAAGCTGATGTGCATCAACGGCGCGACCGACGAGTGCGTGTTCTTCCAGCAGCGCATGGGCCGGACCATCGTGCCGACCTATTATCCGATCTTCTGGTACGCCGGGCTGATCGCGCTCGCGATCGGCGCCTATCAATCGTGGATGGCGCGGAGAGCGCAATGAGACCGGCTCTCGCATCGAAGCGCGCGGCCTTCGGCCTCGCCGCGCTCGCCTGTCTGGCCGCGCAATCCGCCGCCGCGCAGAAATGGACCGAGCGTCCGTATAATCCGCCGGTCGGCAGCAAATGGCAGATCGTCACGCGCGCCGACACGGACGAGACGCGCGCCGCAGGCGAGCGGCGCACGCGGCAAATCGCAACGCGTGCCGAGTTCTCCATCGAGGAGAAGCTCGCCGACGGCTACCGCATTGCTTACGTTATGCGCGAGATCGAGGCTTCCGGCAATGTGCCGGGCACCGACATTGCCGCGGCGGCGTTCGGCGCCATGAAAGACATCGTCATCCGCGCGCGCACCGACGCGTCCGGCAAGCCGCTGATGGTTGAAAATATCGACGAGGTGAAGGCGTCCATGAGCAAGGTGGTCGAGCGTGTCGCCTCCGCCTTCGAGAAGAAGCCGCAGGTCGCGGCACTCCTCCGGCAGATGATGAATGGCGTCTTGATCGTCGATGGGGCCGCAGCGGCCGGCGTCTATATGGAAGACATGCCCGTGCTCGCGGCGGGGCAGAACACCGGGCTTCAGCCGGGCGCGTCGCGGCGCGAGGAGGAGCAGGTGCCGAGCCCGCTCGGCGGCGCCGCGATCAAGTCGGTGCTGATCACGCGCCTGACGTCATGGGACGATGCCACCGGCAAGGCGCGCTTCACGCGCACGCGGGAAATGGACCGGGAGGCGCTCAAGCAGGCGACGATCGACATCGCCAGCAGGCTGATCACCGCGTCCGGCGACAAGGACTCTTCGAAGATGGTCGAGATCATGAAGCAGGTGTCGTTCGGTATCGACAACGAGGTCGTCATCGATGTCGAAGACGGCATGACCCGGGCGATCGAAGACCGTTCGACCATTCAGGCAAGCGTGATGGGCCAAACCTTCCGCAAGGTCGAGAAGAAGGTGGTGACGGTGACGGCGTTGGGGAAGTAGCGGCGCGTCTTACGCCGCCTTCTTCCACAATTCCTTCGACGCCATCCGCGCACCCTCGGTGAGCGACTGCAATTTCATCCACACGATCTTGGTGTCGACCTGCACGCGGCCGGCAAAGGTGCCGAAGCCGCAGTCCACGCCGGCAATGACGTTCTCGCGGCCGACGACGCTCGCGAAGTTTAGGATGCGGTCGCAGACCACCTCCGGGTGCTCCACCGTGTTGACGGTGGAATCGATCACGCCGGGGATGATGGTCTTGCCGGCCGGCAGCTTTACCTCGCGCCAGATCTTCCATTCATGCTCGTGGCGCGCATTGGCGGCGGGGAAGGAGATGGCCGCCGGGCGGCCGGTCAATACGATGTCGACGATGTCCTTGAGCGGCACGTCGGTGTGGCGCGGCGCCATGGTCGAGCCCCAGCAGATATGCATGCGCATGCGGTCGGGCGGCAGATCGCGCACCGCGTGGTTAAGCGCCGCGACATTGGTCGTGATGATCTTGCGATACTCGGAAAGCGGCAAATCGAGATAGACCATGTGCCGCAACATCGCGAGGTCGGGGCAGTCGAGCTGCAGGATGAAGCCGGCTTCGACGATCGCCTGATATTCTTTGCGCATGACGTCGGCGAGCACAAAGATGTAGTCCTCATCGTTCTTGTAATACTTGTTCTTGAGATAGCGCGCGATCTGGCCGGGCGAGGGCGATGTCATGAAGATGTCGGCGGCCTTCACGCCGGCCATCGCGCGCTTGGCGAGATCGATGTCGGCCTGCGCCGCGGCGAAGTCCTTCCAGCCGACCGGGCCGGAGCAAGCGGGGCGGTGCTGGAAGGGTGAGGCGAACTGTTTGAGGATCTCGGCAAGCTCGGGGAACTCCGGCTCGCCGGTGCCCATCGGCGCGGCGCTCTCGCCTTCGAAGCCGGTGAGGCGGTCGAGCACGTGCACGGTGTAGTCGGTGCGGCCCTGCTCGCCGTCATTGACGATGTCAACGCCGCATTCCACCTGCTTGGCCACCACCAGCTTGACCGCCCTGTCGACCGCGGCGGCGAGCGCGGCCTTGTGCTTGCCCGGCTCGCGCTGCTCGGCGAGCAACAGGTCGACCACCTCCTTGGTGCGCGGCAGGCTGCCGGTGTGGGTGGTGAGAATGCGGTCGACACTGCGCTGCATCTAGACCTCCTCGACGACTTCGTAATGCTGAACGGTTGGATCGTAGTCGCTCAATGCGGCTACCGCGCCCGGCTCCACCACGGCCTTGGAGGGTTCGGGGCCCGCAAAGGCGCGGATCGCGTCGATCGATCGCCAGCGGGTGAGCACGAGATATTCGACCTTGCCGTCATGCTCGCGGCGCGTGAGATGCGCCCCGACGAATCCGGGCAGGCCGCGCAATTCCGGCACGACGCGTTCGCGAAAATGCTTGGGATAGGCGTCCGCACGTGCGGGATCGGCGCGACCGCGCCATTCTCTTATGATCATTGAATGCTCCGGCGAACTAGAATCCCTTGAACACTTCGCTCACATGCTCGACGTCGGGCGCTGCGGCGAAGCAGTGTCCGACCAGTTTGCGCCATTCCTGGAAGTCGGCGGATTCGCGGAAGTCTACCGTGTGGTTCTCCAGCGTGCCCCACTGCACGAACAGGCGATAGCGCTGCGGCTTCTCGTGCGAGCGCTGCAAGGCCATGCCGGAGCAGCCTTTGGCGCGCTTGAACAGAGGCGCGGCTTTCTGCACGTTGGCTTCGAACTCGGCTTCCATGCCGGGCTTCACGTCGATCTGCGCGATTTCGAGGATCATGAGGACACAAGGGCTCTTGTATAAAGGGGCGGGCATTATGCGCTTCCCGCGTCGTTTGGAAAGGGCGAGCCGTTGCACCTTTGTCCCCTCGCGCCCGCATGGTGCGGGCACGACAAAGTCGCCACAGGGGCGTAGCGGGTTTCTTGCCTGGAAATCTCTCTAGTGTCTCGATTCCGAAGTTCGCTTAACTTTGCAGCACGCTCTGAAGCGAACTTCGGAATCGCAGGACACTAGCAACTTTTTGATCTAGTGTGGCTTTGGTTCAGAAGTCCGCATCTCTGACTCGCGGCGAGAATGATGCGGACTTCTGAACCGCCACACTACTGCGAACGGAACGACGAGATCATGTCGTTCCAGCCATCGCCGACGAAATCCACATCGCCGCTATAGCGGCGGCACGGGCCTTGGAAATCGTTGTCACGGCACACGGTGACCGTCACGCCAGGCGGAATTTGCATTGAAGAGAAGATGTCGTTGAACTCCGGGCCGACCGCCGGCACGGCGGCTCCGACCGGCGCGCAGAAGCGACGGCCTTGATAGTTCGCATGCTCGTAAAAGCACACGTCGCCGCGCGGGCCACGCTCATATCCGTCGCGCCGATAACCGTCATGCGGCCGCCGGCCCCAATCGTCATCACGGCGGTCGTCCCATCCTCGGGCATCGCGGTCCCATCTGGCATCGACGGCCGAAACGATATCGTTGAAGCCCATCGCCACGAAGTTGGGCTCCGAGTGGGATAGCCGCCGGCACTGGCCTTGAAAATTGGCGTGCTCGCACACGGTGACGACGGCGCCGGGTGGGATGCGGACCGATGAGAACTGGTCGTTGACGCGCTCGCCGACGAAGGGAATGCGCTCGCCGACACGAATGCAATAACTGCGGCCTTGGAAATTGACGTGCTCGTAGAAGCAGACCGAAGGGCTCTGGGCGCGGGCGGATGAGAGCGAGGCGGTGGCGATGAGCGCGAATACAAAGGAGAGCCAAGCAAGACGTTGCATCGACGTATCCAATGAAAAGAAAAAGCGAGCGCCTTATGCCATAGTTCCAATAGGCGACAAATAACGTAGACGGCGTGACGGCGGGCCTGTGCCCACTTGCGCGCGTCGCGGGGGCGGTGCGCTAGAACGCCCGCAGCCGCCGCAGCGCCCAGAAGCAGGTGAGGCCGGCGGCCAAAGCTGCCGCCGCCGCGAACCAGGTCCCGGCATCGGTGTTCTGGAACGGCAGATCCTTGGTGTTCATGCCGAAGAAGCCGGTGACCAAAGTCGGCGGCAGAATGCAGGCGGTGAGGACCGACAGGACGAAGAGGCGCTGGTTGGTGACCGCCATCATACGGGAGTCGAGCTCGTCCAGGAGCAGCCGCGCGCGTTCGTGCAGCGAGGTCATCTCGTGGTCGATGGAATCGAGCTTCTGCCCGAGGCGCCGGATGGCGCGGCCGACCTGAGCGTTGTCGGCGGCGACGCGCGGTTCCAGCCGGAGGAACATCGTGCGCAGTTGCGCCAACTGCCGATGCACGCGCACCGCCTGCAGCCGCACGCGGCCGATGCCGGCGCGATCGGTGACCGGCTCGTCGCGCATGACATGGTCCTCGGCGCGGTCGAGCTCGCCACCGAGCTTCTCGGCCATGCGGCCGACAGCATCGGCGAAATGATCGACAACGGCATCGAGCAGCGATATCGCGGTGGGAAAGCGCTTGCCGGCTTCGATGGCGCGGCGGTTGACCTCGAGCGAATGCACGGGTTGCTGGCGCGCGGTGATCAGCATGCGCTCCGTCATCACGAAGCGCAGGCGCACGAGATCTTCGCCGGGCTCGGCGAACTCCTGGTGCAGGTCGGGCAGCACGCCCAAGGTCTCCTGGCCGACGATGTCGAGGCGCAGGTGCCGGTCCTGTCCGACCAGCACTTCGCGGGCGAGATCGGAGATGGGCGCGTGGTGCAGGATCCAGGCGCGGCAGCGCGTGTCGGCGAGGCCGAGATGCACCCAGATCCAGCCGGCGCCATGTTCGGCAAGCGCGCTGTCGGCCTGCTCGTTCGGGATCAGCTCGGCCACGCCGTCCGCGCCGAAGCGGTAGGCCCAGACGATGCCGGTGGCGGGGGCGACATCAGCCAAGTCGGTAGCGCGCATGACGATCATCCTGTCGTTGGCGAGCGTCTACGAGTGTTCCCCGGGTGATGACAGGAGGATGACAGTGGAAGGGCGGGCGCCTACTCCGCCGCCTGCTGATCGCCGGGGTCGATGAAGCCGCCGGACTGATGCCGCCACAGACCGGCGTAGTGACCGTCGGCGCGCAACAGCTCTTCGTGCGTGCCCTGCTCGACGATGCGGCCGTGATCGAGGATCACCAGCCGGTCCATCTGGGCGATGGTCGAGAGCCGGTGCGCGATGGCGATCACCGTCTTGCCGGTCATCAGCGTGCCGAGGCTCGACTGGATGGCGGCCTCGACCTCGCTGTCGAGCGCGGAGGTCGCTTCGTCCAGCACCAGGATCGGCGCGTTCTTCAGGATCACGCGCGCAATCGCAACGCGCTGGCGCTGGCCGCCGGAGAGCTTGACGCCGCGCTCGCCGACATGGGCGTCGTAGCCGCGCCGGCCGATCTGATCCTCCAGACCGAGGATGAACTCATGCGCATGCGCGAGCTTGGCGGCGGCGACGATCTCGGCGTCGCTCGCGCCCGGCTTGCCGTAGCGGATATTGTCGCGGATCGAGCGGTGCAGGAGCGAGGTATCCTGCGTCACCACCGAGATCTGCGAGCGCAACGATTCCTGCGTCACCTGCGCGATGTCCTGGCCGTCGATCAGAATGCGGCCGCCTTCGACCTCGAAGAAGCGCAACAGCAGATTGACCAGCGTCGACTTGCCGGCGCCGGAGCGGCCGACGAGGCCGATCTTCTCGCCCGGCTTCACGGTGAGGCTCAGATTCTCGATCAGCCCGCTCTCGCGGCCATAGCCGAAGGAAACGTCGTCGAAGCGCACTTCGCCGCGCGTGACGGCGAGCGCCGGCGCGTCCGGCTTGTCGACCAGCGTATGCGGGCGGGCAATCGTCATCATGCCTTCCTGCACCACGCCGATGTTCTCGAAGATGGACGTGATCTGCCAGGCCACCCAGCCGGAGGCGGAGACGATCTGCGTCGTCATCGGCAGCGCCATGGCCACCGTGCCGACGCTGACATGGCCGTGCCGCCACAGCACAATGGCGAAGGCGCCGGTCGCGGTGATCAGCAGCGCGTTGAGCGTGATCAGCGTCAGCGCGAACAGCGTGTTGAGCCTGAGCTGCTCATGGAAACGGCCGGTGTGCTGGTCGATCGCCTCGCGCACATAGGCGTCCTCCTCGCGGGCGCGCGCGAACAGCTTCACCGTGACGATGTTGGTGTAGGTGTCGACGATGCGGCCGGTGAGCATCGAGCGCGCTTCCGACATGATCTTCGACTTGTCGCGCATGCGCGGCACGAAGACACGCAGCATGCCGATATAGGCGACGAACCACACCAGGATCGGCACCGCGAGCCAGGGATCGGCGGAGGCGAGCAAAATGAGCGAGCTCGCGCCGTAGACGATGATGAACCAGACGGCGGTGAGCAGGGCGACCAGGCTTTCGCGGATCGCCGGGCCGGTCTGCATCACGCGCGTGGCGATGCGGCCGGCGAAGTCGTTCTGGAAGAAGGCCCAGGACTGCCGCACGACATGCCAATGGTTCTGCCAGCGGATGCGGTTCGACACGTTGGCCGCGATCGCCTGATTCATCAGCAAATGTTGGGTGACGAAGGCGAGCGGGCGCGCGACGAGCAGCACCGCGGCCATGACGGCGAGCATGGGCCAGGCGGTGTCGAACAGCTCTTCCGGCTTGGTGTTGGTGACGAGCGTCACCACCTTGCCGATGAAGACGGGGATGGTGACGTCGAGCAGTGCTACGACGAGGCCGGCCGCGAACAACGCCAGGAACAGCCCCTTCGCCTGGCGGGCGAAGTGCCAGTAGAACGCGATCAGCCCGGCCGGCGGCTCGGTAGCGCCAGGGGTCGCGGTCGGCTTCAGCGTGTGTTCGAACAGGCGGAACATGTTGCGTAAAATTGGTACTCTCAACGCGAGCGCGCGCGGCGCCTCGAAGGCGTCGCGCGCGGCCGCACATTCAGGGGTCGATGCCGTGGACGGTTAGACCCGCATCGTGACGAGAGCGTGGCGCCGGCCGTGCGGCCGGCGCAAAATTCTCACGCGCGGGCGTATTTGCCGCGGCCGAAATAGCGGTCCTTCTGCTCGTCGGTCGCCGCATCGCGGATCGACTTGATGGTGGCGACCTTGGCCAGCGCGCGCTTGACGGCGTCGCGGGCCTCGATCTTGTCAACCCAGGCCTTCACGTGCGGCCGCGTCGACAGGTCGATGCCGAGCAGCGCGACATTGCGCAGCCACGGGAAGGCGGCGATGTCGGCGAGGGTGTACTCGTCGCCGGCGACATAGGGACGGGTGGCCAGGCGCTGCTCGTAGGTGTCGAACAGCTTGTTGACCATGGTGCGATAGCGGCTGTGGCCGTAGTCTTGCCCGGGGCCGGCGAACTTCGAGAAGTGCACGAGCTGGCCGCACATCGGACCGATATTGGCCATCTGCACCATCAGCCACTGCATCATGTCGAAATAGGCGGCTTTGTCCTTCGGCACGAACTTGCCGGTCTTGTCGGCGAGGTAAAGCAGGATCGCGCCCGACTCGATGACGGTGTAGGGCTTGCCGCCGGGACCTTCACTGTCGACGATCGCCGGCACCTTCTGCAACGGGTTGATCTTGGTGAATTCGGGGGTGAACTGCTCATTCGCCCACACGTCCACGGTCTTCATGTTGTAGGGCAGCTCGCACTCCTCGAGCATGATGAAGATCTTCTGCACGTTCGGGCTGGTCAGCGCATAAAAGTCGATCATGGGATTTTCTCGTTCTGAAAACGCCGTGGGGCGCGGGGGCTGCGTGTTATAGACCAGCGCGCCGCGGCTTGTCGCCGGGGGTCACTGCTGCTGTTGCTGTTGTTCTTGCGCAAGCCGGCGCAAGCAGGCGGGACAGAGGCAATCCTGTCCCGCGGCTTCCGGCAATGGCAGACGATAAGGCTCGTCATCGCACCAGCAGCCGCCGCCGAGGCTGCAGCCGAAGCTTTGCCCACATTTGGCGCAGGTGAGCGTGCGCGGCGGTGTCGAAGAGCTTGTGGTCATGGCGCCTGGCCGAGTTTGGGCGGCGGTTGCTTGTCACATTCCATTCTCGAATCGATTCTAAGGCAACCTCCATGTTGTCTGCCACCCAGATCGAGCTCGTCGGTGTAGCCGGCGCGACGCTCACCACCTTGTGCTGGCTGCCGCAGGCCGTGAAAGTGCTGCGTGACAAAGATACGCGCGCGCTGTCGCTGCCTGCGAATGCGGCCTTCACGCTCGGCGTCGCCTTGTGGCTCCTCTATGGCCTCGCGCTCGACAATTGGCCGCTGATCGGCTCCGAGGCGGTGACGCTGGCGCTGATGTTGCCGATCCTGGCGATGAAGCTGCGTTACGGTTGAGCGGCAAGTTCTGCCTTTTTCCAGTTCAGGACACGCTTGCCGATCCAGCCGGCCAGCAGCGCGAGCACGACCACGCTGCCGAAATGCCAGACCAGCACCATGATGCTGGCGTCGCCGACGTGAAAGAAGCGCAGGCCGAAATTGCCCAGCGCGGCGACCGCCAGCGCCGCCAGCGCCAGCGACACGCGGGGATAGAGCGGCGCGCCGCGTCGCAGCATGATCACAATGGCCAGGGCCGGCACGATGCCGATCAATGCCGCCGGCGGCAGACAATCCCAGTCGGCACGCAGCGCCAAGCCCTGCGCGCCGAGGCGCAGCCAGTCGCGGACGCAGCCCTCGCCGATGCTGATCAGCCAGATCGTCAGCGGCGGCAGCGGAAACAGCAGAATTCTGCGGTCGTATCCGGGCACGACGCTGCAGAACGCGGCGGTGACGGCGGCGATCGCGGTCAACAAAGTGGCGATCTGTTCGACGATGAATTGACGGTCGGCCAGCATCTGCGTCACGTCGAAAGACATGGAATGGAGCCAAATGACCGCGGCGACATAAGGCACAGAAATCGCAAACCAGATCGCCGCCCGCCGCCACGGCGCTGGCAGGCGCCCGACCGGCGTCGGGCCGCGGGAAAGCTGTTGGATGAGTTGGTCCGTGTCCACGTTCAGGCCTCGACGCTCAAAACTTTACGCAGGGCAGTCATGCCGCGATGCACCGCGACCTTGAGCGCGACGACGCTCATGCCGGTCATAGATGCGGCCTCCTTCAACGACATCTCGCGCAGCTTCAACATCTCAATGGCCTGGCGCTGTCCGTGCGGCAGGCTGCCGATGGCTTGGCGCAAAGCCTCCGGATCGCGGTAGCCGTCACCAAGATTATTCGTTGGCTCGTCCGAAAAGGTTTCAGGATATTCCGCGACCGAAACTTCATTGGCGGCGCGGCGAACATGCCGGCGCGCGCCGTCCGCCATCCGGTTGCGGGCGATCGCCATCAGCCAGGGCAGGAACGGCCGCGCCGGATCGTAAGTGGCGCGAACAGAATGCAGCGACAGCAGGATATCCTGCACCAGATCTTCGACATCGGATGACTGAAGGAAATTGCGGTGCTGATGCACCGCGCGTCGCAGCAGCGGGGTGATTTCGCGCAAGACCAGCAGATAGGCGTCGGAATCGCCCTCTTGCGCAGCGCGCATCAGATTTCCAAGCCGATCGGCTTCGTTCGGCGAGTGCATGGCGGGCGGTGCGATCCGATTTCTTGAACGTCGATGTAACCTTCCCGCCCTTCACCGCGAAATCACTGTCAGGTGAGCCAGACAGCGGCTCTCCGCAGAGACACATGTTTCTGCCACGCCTAACCATGTGGATGGAGGATCAATCATGAACAAACGTATCATCATCGCTTCGGCGCTTGTCGCCGCCATCGCCGCCCCGGCACTGGCGCAGGCCGGCCCGGCGCCGGCACCCAAGTTTACCGCCGAGAAGTGCTACGGCCTGGCCAAGGCCGGCCACAACGACTGCGCTTCGACCGGCAACAATTCCTGCGCCGGCACCTCCAAGGTCAACGCCGATCCGCGCGCCTGGATCTACGTGCCGGCCGGTTATTGCGAGCGCATCGTCGGCGGCAGCAAGGCCGTCAAGTCCTAACCGCAAGCCAGCGAGGGTGGCCATGACCATGCTTCATCGCCATGCACCCGCGCGTGCGGGTATCGGCTTAAGGCTTCCGCATCTCGCGGAGATCGTGGCCACCCGACCGGCTGCCGGCTGGCTTGAAATCCATCCGGAAAATTTCCTCGCCAATCCGCATGCGCGTGAGCTGCTGATCGAGCTTGCGCGCAGTTATCCTATCTCGGTGCACAGCGTCGGCGTGTCGATCGGCAGCGCCGGCGGCATCGATCGCGTTCATATCAGGCGCGTGCGGGACCTGATCGATGCGGTCGATCCGGTTCTGGTATCTGGTCATCTCGCCTGGTCGACGCACGAAGGCGAGTATCTCAACGATCTGTTGCCGCTGCCGTACAACCGCGAAACGCTGCGCATCGTCAGCGAGCATGTCGACGCCGTACAGCAAGGCCTCGGCCGTCCGTATCTGGTCGAGAATCCGTCGAGCTATGTCGGCATCGCTATGTCGACGATGAACGAGGTCGAGTTCTTGAGCGAGCTCGTGCAACGCACCGGCTGCCGGCTGCTGTGCGACATCAGCAACGTGCATTTGAGCGGGTACAATCTCGGTTACAATCCTTATGCTTATATCGATGCCATGCCGGCGGAGGCGGTCGACGAGCTGCATCTCGGCGGCTTCCAGATGGAAGAGGATGAGCCTGGCCAGCACGTGCTGATCGACACGCACGATCAGCGCATCGCGCAACCAGCCTGGGATCTCTACGCTCATGCGCTGCGCCGCTTTGGGGCGAAGCCGACGTTGATCGAATGGGACAACAATCTGCCCACCGTCGCGGCGCTGCTGTCGGAAACCGCCACCGCCGATGCGATTGCGGCCGCGACGCTCATGCCGGAGACGCGCCATGCGGTTGGCTGAATTTCAAGCGCAGGCGCGCGGCGCGATCCTTGATGGCGATGCGTTGTGCCTGCGGTCGGTCCTCACCGGCGGACGCGATCCGCTGACGCGCTTCGCGATTCATCAGCGCCACTACGAAGCAAGCCTGGTGCGCGCCTTGATCGAGAAATTTCCCGCGACGGTGTGGCTTGCGGGATCGTCGTTCGTGACGGAGGCGGCGCGCGCCTTCGTCCAGCGGCATCCGCCGCATGCGCCCTGCATCGCCGAATATGGCGCGGACTTTCCCGCTTATCTCGCCGGCCGCGCGGATGCCGAGCGCGCCGACTGGCTGCGTTCGACCGGCGAGCTGGAGTGGCGGCTCGGCTGCGTTGCACTCGCTGTCGACCACGCGCCGATTGGCATTGACGCCTTGCGCTCGATCGAGGCTGCGCGACTCGCCGATTGCACGGTCGTCTTGCAGCCCGGTCTTTCCTATCTCGCGGCGGACTGGCCGGTGGACGATCTGGTGAAGCTGTTTCTCTCCGAAACCGCGCCCGACAGTTACACGCTTACCGCCGAGAGGGTCTTTCTCGAAGTCAGAGGCGCGCGCGGCACGTTTTCGATGGCTCGCCTGAGCGACGGTGCCTTCGCATTCCGGCAGCCATTGGCGCAGGGCAGCACCATCGGTAACGCGGCGGAAGCGGCGCTCGATGCCGACCGGGGCTTCGATGCGGGCACCGCCCTGCTGCAATTGATCGCGGATGGGCTGGTGACGACCGTCCACGCTGTCGACACCCTTATGCGCATGGAACGTCAATCATGATCGCTTCATCGCCGATGGCCGCCCTGCGTCAGCATTACGTGCGCACGCGCGCATGGCTGGCCGATTTCCCGTTGTCGGTCATTCAGCTCGGCATGCGCGTCGCCGTTGGTGCGGTCTTCTTCAATTCGGGATTATTGAAGTTCAATTCCTGGGAATTCGCGGTGAAGCTGTTCGAGGACGAGTACAAGGTGCCACTGCTCGATCCGACCGTGGCGGCGAGCCTTGCCATGGTGACGGAACTGACGGTTCCGGCTTTTTTATTTCTGGGCCTCGCGACCCGTCTCGCCACGCTGCCGCTGCTCGGCATGACCTTCGTCATCGAAGTGTTCGTGTACCCATTGGCCTGGGTCGAACATCTGATGTGGGCTTCGATCCTGATCTTCCTGCTCACACGCGGCCCCGGTGCCTTGTCGCTCGATTATTGGATCGAGCGACAGATCGCCAAGCGCGTTTAACGGCTTGCGCTACTGTCCGTCGCCGGCGCCGATGTAGCCGCCGATCTTCCAGGCGCCGCCTTCCTTCATGTAGCAGAGCTGGTCGTTGCCGATAGGCGCGATGCTGTCGGTCGAGACATAGCCGGTCTTGCCGTCGGGCGTGACGATGCGCAGGAAGGCCGTGGAGGCCGGGTTCTGCTCCGGCATCACGCGCACGAAGGCCAGCGCAAGTTTGCCGGTGACGGCGCCGTTGGCGGCCGCGGTCGCATGCACCTCGATGTTGGGCGAGACCGGATAGCCCCAGTCGCCGATATCGGTCTGCGTCGCCTTGAGCAGCGCATCGAAGGCGGCGCCATCGAACTGCGGATCGGCCGGCGCGCAGATCGCGCCTTTATGCGCGCCGGCGGGCGCGGCCGTCGGATCCTCGGCATAGCCCGCGAGCATGTCCCAGCCGGCGCCGTCTTTGTTGGCAAGTCCGAGCGCGGCCGACAGGTTGTCGATGCCGGACTTTTTCTTGTCGGCGCGGTCGCCTTTCTCGCCTTCCCAGAAGAAGCCCTTCGACACCACCAGCGCGGCGAGCGCGGCGCGGTCCTTTTTCTGCGCCGCGTCGGCAAGCTGCTTGCGCAGGGCGACGAAGCCGGGATCGTTCATCTCCTGCGGCGGCGTGAAGGCGACCGGCTTGTAGGGCTTGGCCGGCGCTGGCGGCGGCGGTTGTTGCGGTTGCTGCTGCTGTTGGGGCGTGCGCGGCGGGTTTTGCGCGACGGCGCCGGCCGTGCCGAGCATCAGGATGGCGGTGGCCAGACAGACCGGACGAAAGAGGTGCATGGCGTCGCTCCCTATTTCCATGCGGGCGGGGCGATGCGCGGGGCCGCCCGGGAGACCGTCAAAATATCATATCGCGCCTGCGGGCGAGCGACGCACGATCAAATAGTTTTGCACGCGGCCGGGTGCCGGTCCGCAAAAAATGAGCGGTCCCAAGCCGTAGGCCGGCGGGACCGCCAAGAAGGGGCTACGCGGGTACTGTTCATCGACAGTGCGCTGTCTTGCTAGCGCCGCAGGGTGACGGCAGGGTGACAGGCCTGCGACCTGTGCACAGGCCGCTTCGTGTTTTCCCGCCCGAGAGACCCCATGCCCCTATCGCCTTATCTCACGCCCGTCCTGATGCTGATCGGCTCCAACGTGTTCATGACCACGGCCTGGTACTGGCACCTGCGCTACAAGGAGGTGACGCTGTGGCAGGTCATCCTGATCAGTTGGGGGCTCGCCTTCATCGAATATTGTCTGGCGGTGCCGGCCAACCGCATCGGCAGCAGCGTCTACAACGCCGCGCAGCTCAAGACGATGCAGGAGGTGATCACCTTCGCGGTGTTCGCCGGCTTTTCGTATGTCTATCTGAAGGAGCCGATCACCTTGAGCCAGGGCTTCGGCTTCGCGTTGATCGTGCTCGGCGCATTCTTCGTGTTTCACAAGTGGTGAGGACTACGGCGTCGGCACCACGCGCAGCACGCGGCCAGCGCTGGCGTCGGTGACGAGATAGAGCGCGCCGTCGGGACCCTGGCGCACATCGCGGACGCGCTCGTTCAAGCCTTGCAGCATGCGCTCTTCCCGCACCGGCTTGCCATCCTTGATCTCGAGCCGCGACAAGAGCTTGAACTTGAGCGCGCCGTTGAACAGGCTGCCTTTCCAGGCCGGAAACAGGTCGCCGGTGTAGAAGGTCATGCCGGACGGCGCGATCGACGGCGTCCAGTGCCAGACCGGATCGGTGACGCCTTCCATGCGCGCCTTGCCGGTGCCGACCGGCGAGCCGTCGTAATTGACGCCGTAGCTCACTTTCGGCCATCCGTAATTCTTACCCGGTGCGATGACGTTGATCTCGTCGCCGCCCATGGCGCCGTGCTCCTGCTCCCACAATGAGCCGTCGGCCGGATTGAGCGTGAGGCCCTGCGTATTGCGGTGGCCGTAAGACCAGATCTCCGGCCGCGCGCCTTGCCTGCCGACGAACGGATTGTCCTTCGGCGCCGCGCCGTCCGGTGTGATGCGCACGATCTTGCCGAGATCGTTGTCGAGCGTCTGCGCCATGTCGCGATCGGTAAAATGTTCGCCATTGGTGATGAACAGGTTGCCGTCGGCTGCCTGCACGATGCGGCTGCCGAAGTGATTGCCGCGCGAGGCGGGACCGTGCTGGCGGTAGATGACCTTCAGGTCCGTCAACCGCGGCGTCTCGCCGGCGTCGAGCACAGCGCGCGCGACCGCAGTGCGGCCGCCGCCGTCGAACGGCTCGGCGTAGGAGAAGTAGACGGTGCGGTTCTGCGCGAAGCCGCGGTCGAGGATGATGTCGAGCAGACCGCCTTGGCCGGAGGCGAACACTTTCGGCACGCCGTCGAGCGCCGGCGACACTTTGCCGTCACGCGTAACGATGCGGATGCGGCCGGGGCGTTCGGTCACCACCATGCGGCCATCGGGGAGGAAGGCGAGCGCCCAGGGATGAACCAGTCCGCGCGCGACCGTTTCGACGCGCACATCGCCGGCGGAGGTCTTGAAGGTCGGATCGGCTGCGTGTGCCGTGGCGGCAAACAGGATGAGCGTCAGAACCGCAACAGACCGCATCGTTCACTCCCTCGGCGTCAACGATAGCACGCCGGGAGCGTTCCTCTGCCGCGACGGTTTACCGCTTGCGGAGGCGATGGCCCGGCAACGTCAGGGCGCTGAGCCCGCCGAGGGCGACGAACAGGAGGCCGAGTACCAAGGCGATCGCGAACAGGCCGCCTTCGTTGTCGATGATCGCGCCGGCCGCGTCGGCGCGTGCGATGCCGACGGAAACCGCGGTGGCGGCGATCAGAGTACAGACAGCGAGCGCGACGGTGGCGACCAGCTCGGCACGGACGACGCGGCGATGCTCGCGGCCAAGGGCACGGTCGGCGGGAGGCGTGAAACCGGACTTTTCAAGGTGCTTGGGCATTTGCGTGGCGCCGAAAAGAAATGTGCGTCGACTGACATAAAACGCAAAAATCCGGGCGCGGTTTCGACGCCATTGAGGCAGCCGCAAAGATTAACCGCGGCGTTTTCGTGACTTTGGTTAACGAAAGGTAAAGGCGCCGTCGGCCCTACTATTTTGCCGTGGCGACGAGCGGCTCCGGCTGCCAGTCCATGGCGACGTAGCCGGGCTCGGCCTCGACCCGCTCCAGCCAGGCGCGGACGGCGGGAAAGCGCGACAGGTCGAAGTCGCACTGCTCGGCGACGTGCGTATAAGCGTAGAGCGCGATGTCGGCGATGGTGAAATGGCCGGCGACGAAAAAGCGGTGGCCGGTGAGGTGCTTCTCCATCACGCCGAGCGCGCGGTAGCCGTTCTCCATCCAGTCCTCGAGCGCGTGCTGTTGCAGCTCGCGGCCGCCTTTGATCAGGCACAGCCAGAAATAAGCGGCGCCGATGTTCGGCTCCAGGCTGTGCTGCTCGAAGAACATCCATTGCAACGCTTCGGCGCGCTCGATGCGGTCCTCCGGCGCCAGCCGTGAGCCGATGGCGACGTACCAGAGGATCGCGTTCGATTCGGCGATGTGGCGGCCGGGCGCGACTTCCAACAGTGGCACCTGGCCGCTCGGATTCATCGTCAGGAATTCCGGCGTGCGGCTTTCGCCTTGCAGGATGTCGACCTCGATGCGCTTGTACGGGATGCCGAGCCGGGCCAGCGCAAGGCGGACCTTGTAGCTGTTGCCGGATCGCTGCATCGAATAGAGCGTGTACATATGAATCATCCGTCGCGCATGGTCTGATGTGAAGGGTGAGCCCTTCTTACCGACATCATACAGTAAGCCCCCAAAGCGAAATTGCGCGGGATAGGGCCCGCAAAGTCCGGCAATAGCAAGGCCGTGCACCGCTTCCTGCATAAGGAAAGCATAAAACTATATTCACACATGCGTGTGCAGCGAACGCACGAACTCTTACAATGCCGTCGACAACAAAACTATTCTAAGTCTATTCCGCGGCGACGCGGTGGGCGCGCGCGTACTCCAGCAATGCATCGTTATCGACCGATACAATCGGCGCGAAGTCGCGATGCGCGATGAATTCCGGCCGCGTGAACTTGGTGATGTGATTGGAGACGGCGCAGAGCGTGAGATAAACGATCTTGCGCGGATAGGGGGTAATATTGGGCGGTGAGGCGTGCACGAGATTGCCATGGAACATCAGCACCGACCCTGCCTTACCGGTCGGCGCGACGATGCCGACGCCGCTGCCGTCTTCCGCCTCGCGCGCCAGCCGCGTCACGGTGTCCTTGTCGAGCGTCCAGAGCGGATAGGATGTCGTGGCTTTGTCATGACCGGCGGCGAAGACGCCCTGCTTGTGGCTTTTCGGAATGAGCAGCAGCGGGCCGTTGATCGGCATCACCTCGTCGAGGAACACGGCGATGTTCATCGCGCGGGGCTCCGGCATGCCGTCGTCGCGCTGCCACGTGCCGTAGTCCTGATGCCATTGCCAGACGTCGCCTTCGAAGGCGGCCTTGGCGTTCAGCTTGAACTGATGGACGTAAACGTCTTCGCCGAACAATTGCTGTAGCGGTTCGACGAGGCGCGGATGCCGCGCGAGCAAGCCGAACACCGGGCTGAACGTATGCGCAGCGAAAGCGGTGCGCGGCGCGCCGGTCTTCTCGCGCCATACTTCGGGACGGTCGAGCTTGAGGATGCTGTCCGCTTCGGTGCGCAGCAGCGCGATCTCTTCCTCGGAGAAGCAGTTCGGAAAGAAGACGTAACCCTGCTCGTCGAAAGCGGCGAGTTGCTCGGCGGAAAGCTGCATGGCGCGCACCTCCCTTTTGAAGTGGCGGCCGGTCGACCGGCTCTTTGAGTCGGTATTCTAGGCGTCGAGGCGCAAAACGCCACCGGCTTGCGCAGGATGCGTCTCGTTCATGGCGCGACGCAGCAAAAGCAGGAAGCAGAGCAGCATAAGTGGAACCGCGAGCGGGATCAGCGCGGTCTGTGCGATCGAACGCGCGACGAGCGGGACGAGCCACAGCGCGGCGAGCACGGTCTTCTCGTAAGGCGCAAAGCCGCGTGTCAGTCCATCGACGGCGAGGAAGGCGATGGCCGGTGCGAGCAGCATCAGGTCATAGTCGAGCGAATAGGGCGTGGCGAGGATGGTGCCGATGGCGAGCGCGGCAGCTTTGAGCGTGAAGGCGGCACGGCTGCGCCACAGCCACACCAGCGCGACGGCGACGAACAGCGTCACGACGATTTGCGCGGCGTAAGCGAGCGGCACGCCGCCGCCCCACATGCGCACGATCGAGAAGACGCTTTGGATCTTGTGCCAGCCGGTGTCGCCCTGTTCGAGCACGACGGTGCGGGTGAAGTGGGTGGAGGCGAGGAAGGCGGTCCACACCTCGGTGCCGAAGGATACTGTGACGGCGAGGGCGAGAAGGGCGACCGTGATCGCCGCTGCCGCGAAGGTCCGCCAGTAGCCGCCGGCGATCAGTGCGAGCGGGATCAGCACGCCGAACTGCGGCTTGTAGGCGAGCAGGCCGAACAGGATGCCGGCCAGGATCGGCTTCTCGTTCAGGACGACGAGGGCGCCTCCCATGAGCGCCGCGGTGAGGAAACCGTTATGGCCATGACCGAGGTTCACGAATACGGCCGGAAAGGCGAGGGCGAGGAGAATCCTCTTGGTGCGCGATCCCTCCCCCACAAGGGAAGGAGACACAATCGCCCGCATCGCGAGCAGGTAAAGCGCCAGCGTCGCGCCCTGCCACACGAGCAGGGCGAGCCCGTAGGGCATGAGCGCCAGCAGCGCGGCCGCGCCTAGGAAGAACGGCGGGTAGTGCCAGCCGTAGAACGGGGTGTCCTTGCCGAAGATCGCCTGCTCGCGGGCATATTGCGCGCGCGGTTCGAAGGGCGCGGCCGCCTTGCCCTCCAGGACGTAGGTGCCGGCGGCGTAGACATTGGAGAAATCGGTGCCGAGGGGGCGGCCGAAGCGGTCGTTGCGGCCGTCTGCGGTGGCGACGAGGAACACCGCGCCGATCAGCCCGAGCGTCAGGATCAGCCCCGCCACCAGCCGCATTCGTTCGCGGGTGACCCAGGCGCCGGAGCGCAAGCTGTCGATGAGGCCGCTCATGGGTCCCGGCCTACCAGCGCCGGCTTAAAAGGGCGTTTCCGGCGAGGATCCGGGCCATCAACAAGCTTGATCAATCGATCATTCTTTGCGACTTGCTGTTGCCCGATTGGACCGGTACCACGTCCAAAATCGGCGCTACACACGCGAAATCCGGAGTTTTTCAATGGCCTTCCTGGCGGACCACCTCAAGCGCGTAAAGCCCTCGGCGACGATCGCCGTCACCGACAAGGCGCGCGCGTTGAAAGCGGCCGGCCGCAACGTCATCGGGCTGGGCGCCGGGGAGCCGGATTTCGACACGCCCGACAACATCAAGCAGGCGGCGATCAAGGCGATCGAGAGCGGCAAGGCCTCTAAGTACACCAACGTGGACGGCATCGCCGAGCTCAAGGACGCCGTCATCAAGAAGTTCAAGCGCGAGAACGGGCTCGACTACAAGCCGTCGCAGATCAGCGTCGGCACTGGCGGCAAGCAGGTGCTCTACAACGCCTTCATGGCGACGCTGAACCCGGGCGACGAGGTGATCATCCCGGCGCCCTATTGGGTCAGCTATCCCGACATGGTGTTGCTCGCCGGCGGCACGCCGGTCGAAGTCGTCTGCGGCATGGATCACGGCTTCAAGATCACCGCCGCCCAGCTCGAGCGTGCGATCACGTCCAAGACCAAGTGGCTCTTGTTGAACTCGCCGTCGAACCCGACCGGCGCGGCCTATACGCATGCCGAGCTCAAGGCGCTCACCGACGTGCTGATGAAGCATCCGCACGTGCATGTCATGACCGACGACATGTACGAGCACCTCGTCTATGACGACTTCAAGTTCTTCACCCCGGCCCAGGTCGAGCCCGCGCTCTTGCCGCGCACGCTCACCGTCAACGGCGTGTCGAAGGCCTATTGCATGACCGGCTGGCGCATCGGCTATGCCGGCGGGCCGGAGCCTTTGATCAAGGCCATGGCGATGCTCCAGTCGCAGTCGACGTCGAACCCGTCGGCGGTGTCGCAGTGGGCGGCGGTGGAGGCGCTCAACGGGCCGCAGGATTTCATCGCCAAGCACAACGTCATCTTCAAGGAACGGCGCGATCTCGTCGTCTCGATGCTCAATCAGGCCAACGGCATCAAGTGCCCGACGCCGGAAGGCGCGTTCTATGTCTATCCGTCCTGCGCCGGCACGATGGGCCGGACCACGCCGAACGGCAAAACGCTGACGACCGACGAGGATTTCGTCAGCGAGCTCCTGGAAGCGGAAGGCGTCGCCGTGGTGCAGGGTTCGGCCTTCGGCTTAGGCCCGGCGTTCCGCATTTCGTATGCCACCAAGACGGAAGACCTGGAGGACGCCTGCCGTCGCATCCAGCGCTTCTGCGGCAATTTGAAGTAGGCGGCGAGCGTCGTCCACGCCGCTTTCATCAGGTTGGTTCGCGCCTCTCGGCGCAGCTCCGCCGCGAGGCTACGATAGTGGTCATAGTTGATCACGCCGTTCTTGTGGTCGCGGTACTCATTGTCCAGGCGGGTCATGGCAGGCCTCCGTTTGGCGCCTCTGGGCAGGCGCGATGGGGCCAATCTGCGCTTGGCCTGGACGATCCGCTTTGAGGCCGTCTTGATTTCCTCTTGAGAAGTCCTTCATTTTAAGCGCGGCGGCTGAGCCCCTGCGACGCGAGGCGATCGGTGCGTTACCAGTTCGAGGGCGGAACCCTGGATGCGGTGCGACGCGAACTGCGCCATGGCGAGCGCCTTGTCGCTGTCGAGCCGCAGGTGTTCGATCTGCTCGAATTTCTCATCAAGCACCGCGATCGGGTGGTCAGCCGCGACGATCTCATCGCTGGCGTCTGGGCCGGGCGCATCGTTTCGGAATCCACCCTCGCGACCCGCATCAATGCGGCACGCCACGCCATTGGTGACGACGGCACAGCGCAACGGCTCGTCAAGACGATCGTGCGCAAAGGCTTTCGCTTCGTCGGCGACGTGCGCGAGGAAGACGGGACGTCACAGGCTCCGCCCGCGCACGCCGGCAGATTGGCGCAACGCATTACTTTTTGCCGCGCCAGCGACGGCGTGAATATAGCGATGGCGACGGTCGGCGAGGGGCCGGTTCTGATTAAAACGGCGAACTGGCTCAATCACCTGGAACACGATTGGGAAAGTCCGATCTGGTCGCCTTTCCTGCAGCGGCTGGCCGCGCGCTTCCACCTGATCCGCTACGACGGACGCGGCAACGGATTGAGCGATCGCGATGTCGCCGACATCTCACAGGCCGGCTTCGAGCGTGATCTCGAGGCGGTCGTCGAGTCCGCCAAGCCCGAACGCTTCACGTTGCTTGCGCTCTCGCAGGGTGTGGCGGCCGCGGTCGCCTTCGCCGCGCGTCATCCGGAGCGTGTGACGCGGCTGATCCTGTACGGCGCCTACGCACAGGGCCGCAACCGCCGCAGCTCGCCGGCCGATGCCGCTGCCGCGCAGACGGTGCTGGCGATGATGCAGCAAGGCTGGGGCCAGGCCGACTCCGCGTTTATGCGCGCTTTCAGCTCGCTTTATCTGTCGGACGCATCCCGCAAATACATCAGATCATTCGCCGACTCTCAGCGGCTTTCCACGTCGGGCGATATCGCGGTCCGCCTGCGTGTGGCGTGCGACGCCATCGACGTCATGGAGCTTTTGCCCAAGGTCAAGGTGCCCACGCTGATCATCCATGCGCGGCACGACCATGTCTCGCCGTATGAGCAGGGCAGGCTGCTGGCGGCGACAATTCCCGGTGCGCGCTTGGTTACGCTCGAATCGGAGAACCACGTGCCGGTGCCGGACGATCCCGCATGGGAAAAGTTGCTGCACGAAATCGAGAGTTTTGCGGCCGGCGGCTGAGGCAGACCGTGCCCAGCGAATCGTATGAGGGTGCGCTAATCTCTCGACCATGATTCGTCTCGCCGTCGCGCTCCTATCCGTCATTGTCGTTTTTTGCACCTCCGCTTCCGCCCAGGAGCGGGTGACGGTCGGCACCATGCGCCAGATCGCCAACGGCGCGCTGTTCCTGGCGCACGCGCAGGGCTACTTCAAGGCGGAAGGGCTCGACGTCGATATGATCGCCTACGCCTCCGACAGCGACGTCGCGGAGGCCGTCGCCGCGAACGCGGCCGACCTCGGCCTCGCCGCCTTCACGCCGGCAGCGTTCAACTATGTGGGCCGCGGTTACATGAAGGCGATCGCCGCGCAGGCGCGCGAGAAGCGCGACTACGAGGGCAATGTGCTGGTCGCCTCCTCTGTCGCCTTTGCCAGCGGGCTGCGCACCTTCGACGCGCTCGCCAGCAGGACGGTGGCGATCGACAAGCTCGGCTCGCCGTTTCACTACCAGGTGGCGCAGATCGCTCGCGTCAAGCGTTTCACCCCGACGAGCATTACCGCCAAGCCGCTGGGGAATTTCGACGCGATCGCGCGGGCGGTCGGCACCGCGCAGGTGGACGCCGCTTTGCTGCCGCCGCAGTACGCGCGCGAACTGCTGACCGCCAATCAGGCACGCTTTGTCGGCTGGTACTCGGAGCTCGACGATCATCAGCTCGGGGCGCTGTTTGCCTCCACCAAGGCGATCGCAAGCAAGCGCGCGGTCATCGAGAAATTCGTCAAAGCCTATCAGCGTGGCGTCGCCGATTACAGCGCGCTGCTGCGGCTTGACCGCGGCAAGCGCGTGTCGACGGCCAAGACCCGCGATATCGCGACAATCATCGCGCGCTATGTCTATCCCGGCAAGCAGCTCGGCACCTCCGCCGCCACCGTGGAATCCAACGCTTACTACATGGACCCGCAAGGGAAACTCGATCCAGTCGAGGTCGTACGCCAGGTCGAATGGTACAAGGCGCAAGGGTTCGTCGATGCCAGCGTCGATCCGAAGAGCGTGGTGGATACAAGTTTTCTCAAGTGATTGTCAGTCGCAGCGCCATGCCGCCGCGATGACGGCGATTATGCGGCGCGGTGCAAATATTCAGCCCTTGCCAGTCTCTTCGGCACCTGAGACGATGTGCGTCTAGGGCCGGGATAATTGGTCCGACCCTCCCGGCCGGTGAGGGAGGCTTGCAATGGGACAGAACGGGTCTCGCGGCACGAGTCCCACGGGTCCACGCTGCATCGCGCTAGTGGGCCCATTCCAAAGTGGCAAGACGACACTTCTCGAAGCGATATTGGCGCGCACCGGCGCCGTGCAGCGCCAGGGTACCGTGGATGCGGGCACCACGGTCGGCGATGCCAGCAAGGAAGCCCGCCATCATAAAATGAGCGTGGAGGCGACCTTCGCCACCACCTCCTTCATGGGCGACACTTATACCTTCATCGATTGCCCCGGCTCGGTCGAATTCCTCCATGACATGCGCAGCGTGCTGCCGGCGGTCGATGCCGCGGTGGTGGTGTGCGAGGCGGACGAGAAGAAAGTTCCGCAGCTGCAGTTGATCCTGCGCGAGCTGGAAGATCAGAACATCCCGCGCTTCCTGTTCCTCAACAAGATCGACAAAGCCGACAAGCGCGTCCGCGAGACCATCAAGCTGTTGCAGCCGGCCTCGCGCGTGCCCCTCTTGTTGCGCCAGATCCCGATCTGGAAAGGCGACCTGATCGCCGGTTTTGTCGATCTCGCCCTCGAGCGGGCCTTTGTCTACAAGGAATACGCCGCGTCGGAAGTCGTCGATCTCGGGGGTGATGACCTCTCCCGCGAGAAGGAAGCGCGCTTCACCATGCTGGAGACGCTCGCCGATCATGACGACGAGCTGATGGAGCAGTTGCTCGAGGACATCCAGCCGCCGCGCGACAAGGTCTTCGACGATCTCGCCAAGGAATTGCGCGACCGCATCGTCTGCCCGGTCCTGCTCGGCTGCGCCACACGATCGAACGGCGTGCTGCGGCTGTTGAAGGCGTTGCGCCACGAGGCGCCCGGCGTGGCGGAGACCGCCGCGCGCCTGAACGTGAAGGCCAACGGCGACGCGATCGCGCTGGTGCTCAAGACGTTCCACACCGCGCACGGCGGCAAGATGTCGGTGTCGCGCCTGCTCGCGGGCCAAGCCGGCGACGGCACGACCCTCACGACGTCGGCCGGCGATTCCGATCGAACGTCCGGCGTGTTCAAGCTGATGGGCCAGCATTTCGAAAAACGCGGTCAGGCCGGTACGGGCGAGACGGTCGCCTTCGGCAAGCTCGACCACGCCAAGACCGGCGACACGCTCACAAGCGGCAAGCAGCCGCATGCGGCGCTCGCTGCGGTTAAGCCTTATCCGCCGGTGCTGGCGATCGCGGTGCAGGCGAAGGAGCGCAAAGACGACGTCAAATTGGGCGCCGCCTTCACCAAGCTCACTGAAGAGGACCCCTCGCTAACGGTCGTCCATAATGCCGAAAACCACGATGTGGTGATCTGGGGCCAGGGCGAAATGCATCTGCGCGTCGCCGTCGAGCGGCTCGCCGACCGCTTCGCCGTGCCGGTGTCGACGCGGCCGCCGACGGTCGGCTACCGCGAGACCATCCGCAAGCCGATCTCGATCCGCGGCCGGCACAAGAAGCAGTCCGGCGGCCATGGCCAGTTCGGCGACGTGGTGGTGGAAATCAAGCCGCTGCCGCGCGGCGAAGGCTTCAAGTTCGAGGAGAAGATCACCGGCGGCGTGGTGCCGCGCAATTACATCCCGGCGGTGGAGGAGGGTGTCATCGACGCGCTCGGCCACGGGCCGCTCGGCTTCCCGGTGGTCGATCTCTGCGTGACCTTGGTCGACGGCTCCTATCACACCGTCGACTCTTCCGACATGGCGTTCCGCACCGCCGGTCGCATCGCGCTCGCCGACGGCCTGCCGCAGTGTCAGCCGGTGCTGCTCGAGCCGATCTATCTGGTCGAGATCGTCTGCCCGACGGACGCCACCGCGAAGATGAATGCCATCCTGTCCGGCCGGCGCGGGCAGATCCTCGGCTTCGACACGCGCGAAGGCTGGGACGGCTGGGATTGCGTGCGCGCGCAATTGCCGGAATCCGAAATCGGCGATCTCATCGTCGAAGTGCGTTCGGGCACCGCCGGTGTCGGCTCCTTCACCTTCAAGTTCGACCACATGGCGGAGCTCACCGGCCGTACCGCCGAGCAGATCGTTCAGGCGCGCCGCGCGGCGGAGTAACGCCGCGTCAAACAATCGGACGACGTGATGACGCGTACGCCGCCGTGGGGCTTGCCTTGCGGCGGCGATAGTGGAACCTATGCGCTGTCATAACAGGGGCGATGGTTAGCATGCGGTTAAACAGTGCGCGCGCGGCATTCGTGCTGGCTTTGGGTTTGTTCGCCGATCCGGCGGCGGCCAGCCAGGAAGGCACCGACATGAAGCTGGAGGATGCCGGCTTCAAGATGCGCATCGCCGACACGGCGGAGAAGATGAAGCATGCGCGCCTCTTGCCGCCGAAGAAATTCATCGCGCGCACCAAGGACGGCAAGCGCTATTACGTCTACTCCGATCCCGATTTCTGCAAATGCGTGTTCGTGGGCGACGAAAACGCGATGAAGACCTATCGCGACATGGTCACCAGGCCGAAGGATCTGGCGCCGACCATCATCGCGCCGTCCGGCGTCACGCCGGCGATGCTGATGGAGCAGGACATGGACGCGGATGTGTCGAACCAGATCGGCGACGGCAACATTCTGGACTGGCAGTTCTAAGCGGTCGGCGAGATACAGCGGTGAGGGGGGACGACGCATGACGTTGCTCATCGTATCGATCGTGCTGGAAGCCGCCGTGGCGGTGGTCGCCACGCTCGCGGCTGCCAAAGGACGGCCCTATCTCTACGGTCTTGCCTTCACCTTTGCGGCTTATGTGCTCTACGACCTCGCCCGCGCCATGCAATGGGCGGTCGAGGGGCCGATTTTGTCCGGCCTGTTTCTGGTGGCGACGCTGACCGCTCTATTCGCGGTGTGGGGTCTCTACCGCGAGCGTGCGTGACGCGCGCTCAGGCAAAGCCCTTCATCCCGCTGAAGATCGCGACCCGCTTCCGCTTCAGGCTGCCGGGCTTGTATTTCTTGATCCAACTGTCGTCCTCGGCCAGGAACAGCGTCTGCCGGTCGCGCGCCGCGCGCGTGGCCTCGTCCTCGTCGGGATTGAAAGTCGCTTCCTGCACCGAGCGGAAGTAGTAGTGATAGAAGAGTCGGTTGAACTCGGTGAAATAGATGTCGGCGACGCGCTGGTCGCCACGGATGATCAGCATGTTCTCGTCGTTGTCGTTGGTCGAGGGCTTGCTGAAATTGGCCGAGCCGGTGACGACGATGGGGTCGGTCGATAGCGGATCCCGGAGCAGGAACTTGGAGTGGATGTAGCTGACGTGCTTGTTGAGCCCGAGCGCGCCGGCGTTGGTTTCCTTGGTCCACTGGAATAGCGGCTCGCGCAAGAACGAACCCCAGGCCTTGTAGACATTGTTCTTAGCGTTGAGGACGACGAACTTCTTCTTGCTGCGCGGGTTGGGCTTGTCTTCTTTTTCCAGCAGGAAGAAGGCGATGTGGCTCATCGAGGTGTTGTCGCTGAAGAGTGTTTTGAATACCTCGCTGATGCCGAAGGCGAGCGTGATGCAGGACACCTGCTCGGCATCGTCGATCATCTGGGCATACATGTTGAGCACGTCAGCGCCGCTACGCGGGCTGAACACCGGCGTGATGCCGGTTGCCACGTCGTCGAGGCTCGTGGGGGTCGGCAGAAGGTCTTCGACCGCCTTGCGCAGAGCTTTGTTCTTGGCGTTCGCCGTCGTGCGATCGTCGCCCTCGACCGGGCCGGGGTCATCGCTCAGCAGCTCCCAATAGGCGTTGAACGCCTTGGCGACATCGGCATTGCGCACCCAGTGCCCGACATTGGTCTGACCGTGGATGCCGCCGTCGGAGATGTTGGTGGAGCCGGTCCACACCTCGGCGGGTCTCGCCTGCGCGCCTTTGAGCAGCACCATGAACTTATTGTGCTGGATCTGCCCGGGCTTGGCTTCGCGCGCGATGACGGTGGCGTTGGCGCTCGTCGAGGGCTGCGGCAGGCCGGCGTCACTGAGGGTCTTCAGATTGTCTTCGCGCGGGAAGCTCGGATGGAATTTACCCTTGCTGTCGGTCGTCTCGTTGACCTTGCAGTCGATGATGAGGCGTACCTTGACGCCGCGCCCGAGCGCAGTCTTCAGCTCCTGCGCCACCGGCAGATAGCGGAATTCGTAGAAGCAGCAGAGTAGGGTATCGCCGTTCTTGGCGTCGCGGATGAATTTGAGCAACGCGTCGTCGAGCTTGCGGCTCAGCCACTCGCGCGCTTCCTTCGCCTTAGCCGGGGCGAGCTTGTCGGGCCGCTTGTTCTCGAATTTGCGCGAATAGGCTTGGCTGCTGGCGACGCCGCGGTTGAAGAAGATATCGTGCTCGAGATTGGAGAACAGCGGCTCGGTGTGGATTTTGATCGGGATCGGGCGGGCGCTGCGCTCGAGGTTCTTCGGTTTGCCCTTCACCGGATGGAAAATGTACTCGTAGTCGCGGTCGGGCTTGCCGGTGAAATCGTCCCACACGAAGCTCTGGATCGGGTGGTCGAAGGTGGTCACCACCGTCTTTTCGTCCGGCTCAGGGATCACGGACGGAAACACCTTGAAGCCATACATGAAGTAGCGTTCGTTCTCCTTTGGGTCGACGCGCTCGACGGCGAAGCCGAGCAGATCTTCGGTGTCGGCTCCGTCGAAGTCGATGCCGAACGACACCGTGTTGGTGCCGGACACGGCGAACACTTGATAGCCGTCGATCTTGCGCGACTTGAACCGCATGTCTGCCCCCGGAAGTGGCGCCAAGCCTGCGCTAAGTCTAGGAAGCTGCCGCGGCGGATGCAATCTAAAGTAGTGCCCGGCCTGCGCGCTCCGTAATTTTCCTTAGCGCGCCGCGAATCCGTCACAGCCCTTAGGGAATGAATCTGAATTTTTGGCCGTTGCTCCCGATGTTATCGGTTGCGTCAGTTTCGCTTCCAACGTCGAGGAGGCCGCGCCATGACCCGCGTTTGTTTCCGGTGCTCCGATAGCGAGCGAATGATGCCCAACCGCTGCGAAATCCAGGCCGACGATCTGGCCGACATGCGAGAGCAGGCAGCCATGGTCGTCCGAACGCTTCTTGCCAGTCCCGGCCCTGAAAATTGGCGCTCATGGGTGCTGCATGTCAGCGACGATCTCGGCGAGGAGATTCTGACGCTGCCGTTTTCGTCGATCATGGGCCGTCTGCATTGAATTGGAGGGCGCCATGACCGGATTGATCAGGAAAGTGCCGCTGCTCCGCAACAAGATCGCGCCGCTGACGACGGCATGGAGCGACCTGTGGAAGACGATGTTCGGCACCTACCGGCCCGAACGGCACTACATGCGGGGACCAGGCCCGAGGTTCCAGGCGAAATATAACGAACGGGCCGGCGTCTAACGTCGCTCGGCGACTAAAGGCGGGCGCCCTCGATCGACTTCCGCAGCAGCGACCACAGGCTGCCGCCGGTCGCCATGCCGAGCAGGTAGAGGATCACTGCCATCAGGGCCATCGGCAGGCTCAGGCTGAAACCGAGAAAAGCGATCGTCACAAACTGGAAGTTCTGCACGGCGAACACCAATGTGGCGCCGGCGAACAGGACGATTATCGCCAGATGGATCCATCGCATAGATTGCCTCACGTGCAAGATGTGACACGAGGCGGCAAGTCTAGCGAATGTCGGAACAAACGCACAGCCGCGCGGGGCCGGGCCGGATCGCCAGGCAATTCCGGCTTAAGCCCCGCGCTTAAGCGCGCCGTGCGGCGCGCCTTGTTACAGCGTGCACATGCCGCGGCGCGCTAAGCTGTCTTTCGCGCGCAACGCCGCGCCGAAGGTCGGCAGCGGACGCGTGAGAACACGGTAATCCCATGGAATCGGCTTGCCGCCCCAGCCGAAATCATAAATCTGGCAGACGCCGGTGAGGCTCCATTTGATCACGCGGAAGTCCGAGGCGGCGTTGGCGGGGCTGGTCAAAAAACCGGCTGAAAACAGCCCGGCGATGCCGGCGCAAAGGATCAGGCTGCGGCGCATGGATGCGTCTCCTGCAATGCGAAAATAACAAATGCCCCCGCCGAACGGCGGGCGCGCGAAAGCGCTGGCTTAACGCGCGGCGGGCGCCGGTGTTCCCGTTGATCTTACGTGCCGAACACGCCCTTGGACGACGTGATCTCAAGGATCTGCACGCTTTCCGGCAATTCGATCAGGAACTCCGCGTCGCGCGCGAGGTGGTGAATGCGGCGCGGGTCCTTGCCGGCAAAGCGCGACATCGCCTCGACATTCTCCCAATAGGAGATGGTGACGAACTCGCTGTCCGTCTCGCGGTCTTCGCGCATCTGCTGCACGGCGAGCGCCTTCTCTTCCAGAGGCTTGATGCCGTGCTCGTAGAGATAGACCGCGTATTCGTCGGCGCGGTTGCGCGGCGTGCGGCCGCGCCAGATGCGGGCGATGGTCGGCTTGATGGTCATGCGTCGCTCCCTGCTCGACGCCTGCGAATATGGTGCAGTGTCCGCGGGGACACTAGACCCCGTTGCACATTGTCGCGGACGGATTAGGCTCTGCCCGCTTTCACGCGAGGGAGAAAACCGCCATGGCGTTCACGGTGAGCAGCAACAGCTTCAAGGACGGCGATTACCTGAAGATGACGCACGTCGTCTCGGCCGACGCCGGCTTCGGCTGTGCCGGGGACAATGTGTCGCCGCACTTGAAATGGTCCGGCGCGCCGGCGGGCACGAAGAGCTTCGCCGTCACCTGCTACGATCCCGACGCGCCGACCGGGTCCGGCTTCTGGCACTGGCTGGTGGTGAACATCCCGCCCGACGTGACGGAGCTGCCGCTCGGCGCCGGCAGCAAAGGCGGCACGCTGCCGAAGGGCGCCTTGCAGACGCGGACCGACTACGGCTTTGCCGGTTACGGCGGCCCGTGCCCGCCCGAGGGCGACCACCCGCATCGTTATCTGTTCACGGTCTACGCCGTGAACGAGATGCTCGGCGTCAAGGAAGACACGCCGGCGGCGCAGATCGGCTTCAACCTCAATTTCAAGACGCTGGCGAAAGCGACGATCATGGGCCTGTTCAAGCGGTGAGGGTGCGCCTCAGCGTACGCCGACGCGGTTGACCGGGCCGCCGAGATTGACGCCGCTGCGCCGCACCGCGCGCGGGGCCGGCGCCAGCACAACGCCGGGGGCGGCGACGCAGCCCTTCGGCACGCCGACGTATTTGCAGTAGACGACCGGCGCCGGCTGCAGCACCACGCCGGGCTTGACCACGCAGCCCTTCGGCACGCCGACATATTTGCAGTAGACCGCCGCTTCGGCCGACGGCGTGCCGATGAGCAGCATCGCGCCGGCGATGAGGCCGAGCCCTACAATTCCGTTCTTCATGATGTTCATGATGATGTCGCCTTATTTGGTGCAGCCCCATTGGCCGCCTTCGGATGCGCGGGATGTTAGCCAGCGCGAGGCGCCGCGCCAGAGCTCGGGAGGTCATGAGGCCGGATAATATTTGGTCGCAATTTTCTTTCGGTCTGGGCGCTGAAATTCGCCGATGTGATGGACCTCATTCAATAATTCGATGGCCACCAGGGCTTCCGCTCGGGCAGCGTCGTCGCCACGTTCCCTTCGCCGCGATCGCGGCGACAGCCACCTTCCCGATGGAGATCCCATGTCGCTTTCGATGTATCAGGCTTCCGTTCCGCCGCTTCTGCGCGGACTGACCGTCTTGTCCGTTGTGCTCAAGAAGGGCGAGGCGCATGCGGCGACGCTCGTCGATGCGCGGCTGGCGCCTGACATGCTGACTTTGATCGGTCAGGTGCAGCGCGCGAGCGACACCTCCAAGGGCTGTGGCGCGCGGCTCGCGGGCATCGAACCGCCGAGCATGGCCGACACGGAAAAGACCTTCGCCGACGTGCAGGCGCGCATCGCCAAGACCGCGGATTTCCTCAAGAGCCTCAAGCCCGAGACGATCGACGGCACGGAAGACAAACCGATCGTGCTCAAGGCTGGCGAGCGCACGTTCAATCTCACCGGCCGCGCTTATCTCTTCAATTTCGTCCTGCCGAACTTCTATTTCCACGTCACCACCGCCTACGCGATCCTTCGCAACAACGGCGTGCCGCTCGGCAAGACGGACTACCTCGGCGACTGGCAGGCGGGCTGAGGGGGGCGGGGGCCGCTTTTTCCACTGGAACCTGCGGCGCTCTGGCGGATTGTGTCTTGCGCGGCCCGATTTCCTCGGGCCATGGGGGTATAAGCTTCATCGTCCGATCGAGCGCGCCATTTCCGGCGCAGGGAGGAATACCATGCGATTGTTATCGGTAGTGGCTGCGGGCCTCATTGCTGTGGCGGCGCTGACCGGCCTTGCGCCGGCGGCGAAAGCCGACTCCGGCACCATCAGCATCCGCATCTTCAAGGCCGGCTTCGTCATCGGCGGTTCGGCCGGCAGCGGCGTGCTGCGTTTTCGCGGCCGCACCTATCCGCTGTCGGTCGGCGGCTTGAGCTACGGCTTCACCTTCGGCGCCTCGGAGACGCGCTTCCACGGCCGCGTCACCAACATCCGCCGGGCCTCCGACGTTGCCGGCGTCTACGGCCAGGCTGGCGCCGGCGCGGCGGTGATACGCGGCGCGCAAGCCGTCGTGCTCACCAACCAGAGCGGCGCCGTGCTCACGCTCACCGGCGAGCAGGCCGGCCTCATCGTCAGTGCCGACCTGAGCGGGCTGGCGCTGTCGCTGAGGTAAGGCGGCGCGCGTCAGCGGAAACATGCGGTCATGGCCGGGGTTCGCCCCGGCCATTTTCGTTTGGGCGCGCTAGATCCGGGCGCCGCGGTTATAGGCGTCGACGAGCTGGTTGTAGTCGCGCATCAAGCGCGGCGGCGAGCCCTCGACCATCCAGCCTGAGCCTGCGTTGCTGAGCATCATCCTGTCGCCGGCCGAGTAGGGCACCTTGTCGCGGATGCGGCGCATGAGCTGCTTCGCCGTCGTCAAAAATGACTTGGCGTTGCTGATGAACATCGAGCCGATCTTGGCGTCGCCTGACATTTGTTCGGCCGCCTTGACGGTGGCCTCGTAGTCGTTCAACGCCGCCGTGATCGCGGCGACGTCGGGCTTCTCTTTGTCGGCCGCGCGTAGCACGCGCTTGGCCTGGATCATCAAAGCTTCGACGTGATAGCGCGCCTTGCGGCCTTCGCTTTGCTCGATCGCGGCGAGCTTTTCCAGCGCGCGTTTGTCGTTGATGGCTTCGACCGCGCCGCGCAGCGCCTGGTCGGCGCTGGCGAATTGATCCCACGCGGCGACGAGACGGGGATGGAGGGCCTTGCCCTTGGCCATCTTGTCGTCCTTGTAGTTCTCTTGGCTGTAATAGTCGTCGGCCTCCTTCAGCAGCGGCTCGAGCTTGCCAACCGCGTCGGCATAGGCCGAGGCGGCGGCCTCCAGCGCTGCGTCGCGCGGCTCCAGCGCATTGGCCTTCTCGACGTTCTTCTTGCAGTCGGACGTGTCGTAGATGGTGTAGGTGCCGTAGATGATCCGTTCCTTGCCGGTCGGGCCGGACTTCGCGACCCAACTGAAATAGCGCGCGCGCGAGGAGTAGCTGCGCTCCGAGAGCCGGTTGATGCAGCCGACATAGGCGTTGAGCTTTTCGACGGCCGGCGGCGTCTGCGCGGCGGCCGTGTCGATGGCAAGCGAGGCGGCGAGGCCGGCTCCGATCAAAATTAGTGCGCGAACGGAATTCATGGCTATTCCCCCAAGATCAATGGCGTTGCCGCCGCGGCGGCACTCAAGCGACGAGGATGGGTCGCGCGAAGGCTAGCATGGGTTCAAGGCCAATTCCTCATGGTGAGGAGCATCGCGCAGCGCGCCTCCTCAGGATGAGGCTCCGAGAGGTAGTGTTCGCCTTCAATTTTCGAGGCGCCGCCGCGCCGATCAGAACTGCAGGCGGCCGGTAAAGCTGCCGCTATAAGACGTGATGTCTTCGCGCAGGATCGCTTGTCCGCTCACACCGACAAGCCAGCGCCGGGTGATGAGATCGGCGCCGAGGCCGAGCGGGAATTCGCTGCGCGTGTCCTCGGCGGGCGAGCGCTTGATGTCGTAGGTGTAGCCGGCCAGGACCCAGACCCGGCCGGTTTCGGTCGGCAGCGTCAGGCGGAAGGTGCCGGCGAGCTGCGAGCTCTGCGTGATCTCGGATGGCGTGGTGACGAAATCCGTCGCCAGCGGATTGATCGCCTCGCTGTAATCGGGCCGTTTGTTGTCGCTGTAGCGGTGCGCGAGCGTGGTGGTCATGAGGAAGCGCCAGACCGGCAGCGTCAGCGCGGCGCCGACCGAGCTCGACCACGACGTCGACTTGTAATTGGTGCTGTAGACCGGCTGCAGCGGCGTGCCGTCGCGGGTCTGGTCGCTCGACCAGCGGGTGACCGTCACCGAGACGGGAAAGCTGAGAAAGACATAGGGCGCATAAACGCCGTAGCCGGTGACGCTGTAGCCTTTCGAGTCGATCTGCAGGTTCTGCGCATCGGCGCGCGAGGACGCGTTGAGCACGCTGCCGGCGACGCCGACCAGCAATGCGTCATAGGGCGTGAACGGCGACAGGAAATTGTGGTCGTAGCCGAATTGCAGCGCGCGCACGGTGACCTTGCGCGAAAGCCCGGTGCGGCGGTCGTCGATCGACGCGCCACTGGCGCTCGCCCAGACGCCGTCGTTGAACACGCGATACCGCGACAGCGCGTCGGTGGCCGCGGCGATGCGGTTGGCGAGCCCTTCGCCGCCGGCATTTTGCTGCGCCATAGCCGGCGCCGCGAGGAGACTTGCGATGAGGGCGAGGCGGAGGCGCATGGTTCGCCCCCCTCACTGCACCGGCGGCGGCGGCGGCGTGCCGGTGCCGCCGGGCAGGCTCGAGCGGTCCGGCGGGTTCGACGAACCCCGCGACAGGTTGCCGAAATACGCGGCGATGAGGCCGTACCGCGGGTCGCCCGGGTAAATGCGCCAGTACCGTCCGGTGGACGGATCGATCTCCTTGATCACGTAGGAGGCGCCGCGTTCTTCTTCTATGTCGACGAATCTGAAGACCTCGCCGACACCCGGGACCGTGTAGGTCGGGTCGGTGGCGAGGAACGTTCTGCTGCCTCCGAGCGGACAGTTGCTGCCCTGTAGCAGCAACGCCAGCGCAAACAGCGCGCCGACCCGATAACGCCACGACCACCGCTTCCACGTATGCATTCCCAGCCCTCATCCAATGCGGACCGGCCGAGACGCGTTACGAGTGTCTGTGCGGTGCCCCCGAAGCGAAAGTGCACAATTATACCGCCGGCGGCAACCGCCAATGCGGCGCTATTGAACAAGTCAGGGGCGTGATTTGCGGCGCGCGGGCGGCGTTAAGGTGCGCTGCATTCCGGTCGTCTTCGATTGTCAAACAGCGGGCAAGCTTCATCGCCCGTGTTCTTTGGCAGGCGCCGGGTACGCCTCAGTCCCAGGCGGCCTCATGCGGGAAAGGTCTGGAGCGGGGGCTCCGGATTTCGCTATGCTCCGTCCGTAAATCGGCCTCACGGGTTGCCAAGGAGATGAGCATGCAAGTGTACAAAGCGGCGATCTTGTCATTTCTCGTGATCGTCGGCCTTGCCTGGGTCGCGCCGGCTCTGGCGGCTCAGCCCGGCCGCCAGAAAGGCGAGCTGTGTGAGCAAACGTGTCCGAAGAGTTCGTGCCGGAAGACTTGCTCGGCAGGGACCGAATGCGTGACGTACTGCTCCCCAAACGATTACGCGATCTGCAAATGCGTGAAACCGGATAAGACAAAAAAGCGCCCACGGTAATCCGGGGATGGGGCGAGCGCAGCGAAGCCGAGAAGGCTTTCAAGCAGGCGACCACCAAGCCGGCGGAGCTGCCACCGGACAAGCCCTCCATTCCTGGGGCTAAGGAGCAGGTGACCTTGCGCCTCGACCGCGACGTGCTGGACTTCTTCCAGGCCGATGGCCCGGGCTGGCAGGAGCGGATCAATGCGGCGCTGAGGAAGGTCAGCGGGAGGTAGAAAGCGTTGAGTGGCGGGCTAAGCGGGGACCAATGCGTTCTGAATTTGCAGCATTAGCGAGCGAATACCCGCAACTTCCTAGTCGCTACGATTCAGGGTTCAGCGAAAGCCCTTTAGGGCGCCTAGTTAAGGAGAGCCTGCCAGCGGCAATTCGTAAGGCCGTACCAGAGATAGAAGGGCATTATGAGATTCAAGCGAGCGTGGGCAAAGGTGGTTGGACTTTTACGCCCTGGGTTGCCATTCTCGATCCAACGATAACAACATCAGTCGAAGATGAATTTTATGTCGTTTATTTGCTTAGCCTTGGGCGCGAATATCTTTTCCTGACAATTAATCAGGGCTGCACCACCCTTAAGAACGCTGTCGGCATACGAGGTGCGAAGGATGAGCTGCGTCGAAGGGCAGATTTTATGTGGTCGAGAATTGAAGACCGATCTGCACGATTAGGACCCATCCAGATGGACCTTAATGTGGACCAATCCATTTGGCGTGGCAAATTGTATGAAACGGGAGCTGTTGTTGGCGTCGCTTACAAGACGTCAGATCTGCCGTCTGAAAATTCAATGGCAAATGATCTGCGTGAGGCCCTCGCGCTGTACTCTTTCTTGAAACAGTCGGGTGGCTGGCGATCTGCTGACGAAATAGTAAACGAAGCTAAACAGGATGGCGTTGGAGGCTCGTTGGAGCAGGCGAAACGCTATCGTCAACACAGGTCAATCGAACGGCAGTCTAGCCACTCAAAGAAAGTAAAAAAAATTCAAGGTACGCAATGTAAGGGATGCGATTTTGAATTGGCAGATTTATACGGGCCAATTGCGAAGGATATTATTGATGCCCACCATTTGGTGCCTATCAGCAGTCTGAATAATGGAGATGTGGTTCGCCTGGACCCGAAGAAAGACTTCGCAGTCCTGTGTCCAAATTGCCACCGTGTGATCCATCGTATGGACGATACTGGCGACATTCGTGGCTTGCGAAAGCTAGTGGAGTCCGGTGCATTGGCGCAGATTCAAGGGCGTAATCGTTAGTTAAAACGATGCAGCGAGGAGATGAGCGTTTTGAAATCGCGGCATTTGCCTCCGCGGTGGATCATCGCATGGCAATTTGCGCAAACTATCGCCAGCTGACTTAGGGTCGTTTTTCGGCCGGCCTTGGGCGCAGAGTTGAGTGGCTCAAGATGATGCACCTGCGCATATCCTTGGCCAAGCACGCCGTAACGCTCACTGAAGTCAAATCCACAATTTGGAACCTCGCAGACTAGCTTTCCAGTGTTCTCCTTCAAGGCTGCCTCTATTTTTTCCCTTCTTAGGCGGCCTTCCCTGCGCCTATGCAGGACAAACAATTTCCGCTCCTCGCCTTCGAAGCCTTCGTACTCTGCACCCCATATTTCTTGAGAACTTATCGTTTTGCCACCTCTTATGAGTACACATTCTCCGGTGTCGAAATCGTATGAGCTTATTCCCCAAGACGTCGGATCCAGCAGTCGCTTGCTGACTTTTGAGCTAACAGCACGCGCATCAAAGGCGTCGCGCATCTTCCCGTCGCAAACTATAACCCGAATCAGTAATCCCTCGACGAGGGCATGTTGGATATCGCGGTCCATCTTTTGGGCGCGGCGACGCCAAATGACAGCTTTGGGATTTTTGCTCGATTCACTCGGGCGATTACGCAAAGAGATTTTTTGAAATATCGTTCCGCCTTCCTCTTGCATGCTCTCGAACCATAAATTTAGGACAACGAGCTTTTCTGACTCTACGAATGACCATTCGTAACAAAATTTTGGATTCGCTGCGGCCTTTCGCTGCCCACCTTTAAAGTTCTTCCAGTCACTGACATCCACTCCAGCCCGCTTAACTAGATCCATTACGCGCTGGGCTTGATGTGGTCGAATTTCTTCGAGGCTTGCCATCGCGCTCCCCAAAACAAAAAAAGGCCGGACTTTCGTCCGGCCATTGTCTTTTTAGATGGATGCCCGGGTCAAGCCCGGCCATGACGCTGGATCCCCGCTTTCGCGGCGACGAACGGATGGTGCGTCGCCTTACGACAGCGCCCTGTTACTCTCCTTCACTGGCCCCGCGTTCTTAGCCGCATGCTCGGCCTCGGTGTCCAGCGCGGTGGTGTGCGGCGCCTTCACTTTGTCGGCGTCAACATAAACCTGCTGCCCCATCGCGTTGAACTTGTCGGACATCTCCCTCATGCCCGCCTGCGCGGCCTCGAGTCCCAGCGCCGCCTTCTCGTTATTGCCGAGTGACGCCGCATAATCCCGCACATCCTGCGTGATCTTCATCGAGCAGAACTTCGGGCCGCACATCGAGCAGAAATGCGCTACCTTGTGCGCTTCCTTCGGCAGCGTCTCGTCGTGATAGGCGCGCGCGGTGTCGGGATCGAGCCCGAGGTTGAACTGGTCCTCCCAGCGGAAGTCGAAGCGCGCGCGGCTCAAGGCATCGTCGCGCAGTTGCGCGGCGGGGTGGCCCTTGGCGAGGTCGGCGGCGTGCGCGGCGATCTTATAGGTGATCACGCCTTCCTTCACGTCGTCGCGGTCGGGCAGGCCGAGATGCTCCTTCGGCGTCACGTAGCAGAGCATGGCGCAGCCGAACCAGCCGATCATGGCGGCGCCGATGCCGGACGTGATGTGATCGTAGCCCGGCGCGATGTCGGTCGTCAGCGGCCCGAGCGTGTAGAACGGCGCCTCGCCGCACTCCTTGAGCTGCTTGTCCATGTTGATCTTGATCTTGTGCATCGGCACATGGCCGGGGCCTTCGATCATCACCTGACAGCCCTTCTTCCAGGCGATCTGCGTCAGCTCGCCGAGCGTTTCGAGCTCGGCGAACTGCGCGCGGTCGTTGGCGTCGGCCTGCGAGCCGGGGCGCAGGCCGTCACCAAGCGAGAACGACACGTCATACTTGCGCATGATGTCGCAGATTTCGTCGAAGCGCTCGTAGAGGAAGCTCTCCTTGTGCCGCGACAGGCACCACTTCGCCATGATCGAGCCGCCGCGCGAGACGATGCCGGTGACGCGGTTGGCGGTGAGCGGCACGTAAGCGAGCCGCACGCCCGCATGGATGGTGAAATAGTCGACGCCCTGTTCGCACTGCTCGATCAGCGTGTCCTTGTACACTTCCCAGTCGAGCTTGGTGGGATCGCCGTCGACCTTCTCCAGCGCCTGGTAGATCGGCACGGTGCCGATCGGCACCGGCGAATTGCGCAGGATCCACTCGCGCGTGTTGTGGATGTTGCGGCCGGTGGAGAGGTCCATCACCGTGTCGGCGCCCCAGCGGATCGCCCACACCATCTTCTCGACTTCCTCTTCGACCGAGGAGGTGACGGCCGAGTTGCCGATATTGGCGTTGATCTTCACCAGGAAGTTGCGGCCGATGATCATCGGCTCCAGTTCGGCGTGGTTGATGTTGGACGGGATGATGGCTCGGCCGCGCGCGATCTCGTCGCGCACGAATTCCGGCGTGATGAAGGCGGGGACGGACGCGCCGAAGCTCTCGCCGTCGGCGATCGCGGCCTCTGCGCGGTCGAGCATCTTCTTGCGGCCGAGGTTCTCGCGCTCGGCGACGTAGATCATCTCCTTGGTGATGATGCCGCGCTTGGCGAATTCATATTGCGTGACGGGGGCATCGCCCACGGCGCGCCACGGCTTCGGCGTGTTGGGGAAGTTGCGGGCAAGGTGCTTGCCGGTGACATTGCCGTTGTCGACTGGCTTGATCGGCCGGCCTTCATATTCCTCGACGCCGCTGCGTTCCTTCACCCATTCGATGCGTGCGCGCTTGAGGCCGCGCTCGACGTCGATGGCGACATCGTTGTCGGTGTAGGGGCCGGTGGTGTCGTAGACGGGGAGGTTGGGCTCTTTCGCTTCCGGCGACAGGATGATCTCGCGGACCGGCACGCGCAGATCGGGCGCGCTCTCCGGAATCGCATAGACCTTGCGCGAGGCGGGCAGCGGGCCGGTGGTGACTTTCGGCGTGGCCAGATCGGCGGGGGCAACGGGCTTGTTCATGATGGTTCTCCTCGTAAATTCTGCTCAGGCCGCTTGCGCGGGATTGAAAGAAAGCCAGGCGCGCACGCGCGCGTCCGGGTCCTTGTTCTGGGTGACGTCGGAAACGACGGCGATGGAATCCGCGCCGGCGGCGTAAACACCGGGCGCGCGTTCGAGCGTGATGCCGCCGATGGCGCAGAGCGGGATGCTGCCGATGCGCTTCTTCCATTGCGTGATGCGGTCGAGCCCCTGCGGGCCGAAGCGCATCGCTTTCAGCGTGGTCGGATAGATCGGCCCGAGCGCGACGTAATCGGGGTCGTGCTTGAGCGCGGTTTCCAGCTCGGCTTCGTCATGGGTCGACAAGCCCAGCGTCAGGCCGGCTTTGCGGATCGCGGCGACATCCGCATCGGCGAGGTCTTCCTGGCCGAGATGCAGATGCTTTGCTTTGGCGTCGATGGCCGCGCGCCAATAGTCGTTGACGACCAGCTTGGCGCTGCCCGCGGCGGCGAGCGCGGCACGCATGGTCGCAACGGCCTCGTCATGCGTGAGGTCCTTGATGCGGAGCTGGATGGTGCCGACGCCGAGCTGCGCCAGGCGCGCGACCCAGGCGATGCTGTCGACGACGGGATAGAAGCGATCAGGATACGGCATGCCAGAACGGGGTCCCGACGACAGGGGTTGAGGGAGAAGCGAAATCGCGCGGGCCCATGAGGCCGGCTTCGTAACCGGCGCGGCCCGCGTCGACCGCAAGACGGAAGGCCTTGGCCATGGCGACCGGATCGGCGGCTTTCGCAACGGCGGTGTTGAGCAGCACGGCGTCATAGCCAAGCTCCATCGCCTCGGCCGCATGTGACGGCGCGCCCAGGCCCGCATCGACCACAAGGGTTACATCAGGCAAGCGCGCGCGCATCAGCTTGAGCGCCTCGCGGTTGGTGATGCCGCGCGCCGAGCCGATCGGCGCCGCCCAGGGCATGATCACCTGGCAGCCGAGATCGCGCAGGCGCTGCGCCACCGTCAGGTCCTCGGTGCAATAGGGGAACACCTCGAAGCCGTCTTTCATCAGGATGCCGGCCGCTTCGACGAGACCGAGCGGGTCCGGCTGCAAGGTCTCGTCGTCGCCGATCACTTCGAGCTTGATCCATGGCGTGCCGAACAATTCGCGTGCCAGCTCCGCGGTGGTCACGGCTTCCTGCACGGTGCGACAGCCGGCGGTGTTGGGCAGCACGGCGACGTTCAGTTCGCGGATCAGGTCCCAAAATTGATTGCCGACGCGCCCGCCGGCGGATTCACGCCGCAGCGACACGGTGACGATCTCGGCGCCGGACGCGCGGATCGCCTGCTGCATGATCGCCGGCGAAGGATAGAGCGCCGTGCCGATCAGCAGGCGGGAGGAGAAGTCCTTGCCGTAGAAATTGACGGTCATGTCTAGCCACCCTGCCGCGGCGTGATGATCTCGATCTTGTCGCCCGCGTTCAGCGCGGTCTCGGCCCAACGGCCGCGCGGCACCACGCGCTGGTTCACCGCGATGGCGAGCTGGGTAAATTCGTAATCCATCTCGGCGATGAGCCCGGCGATATCGCGCGCCGCGACCGTGGTTTCGCGGCCGTTGACGATCACATGCATTGAATGACCTCGTTGTCGGTCCTTTCGCCCGCGACATGCGCGACGGTCGCCTCGGCCACCGCCGGCGCCAGCAGAAAGCCGTGCCGGTAGAGCCCGTTCACGGTGATGCGCGTGTTGTCGACCGTCACGCGCGGGAGATTGTCGGGGAAGGCCGGGCGCAAGCCGGCGCCGAACTCGACGATGCGCGCCTCGCCGAAGGCCGGATGCACCGCGTAGGCCGCGGTCAACAGCTCGAGCGCCGAGCGCACGCTCATGCCGGTATCTTCGCTTTCGATGGTCGTAGCACCGATGAGGAAATGGTTGTCCGCGCGCGGCACGATGTAGAGCGACCAGCGCGGATGGATCAGCCGCACCGGGCGCGACAAGGCGATATTGTTGGTTTTGATGATGATGATCTCGCCCTTCACGCCGCGCAGCGTCGGGCAGGCGTCGCGCGCGGCGATGCCGCGGCAGTCGATCACCAGCCCGTCGAGATCGCGCGGCGCGGCTTCCGACTTGAACGCGATCGGCACGCCTTCGGCACGCAGCTTCTCGTGCAGCGTCGGCAGCACGCGCCGCGGCTCGACATGGCCTTCGTTGGGAAAGAACAGAGCCTCGCGGAATCGGCCGGCCAGATCGGGCTCGAGCGTCGCGATCTCGTCGGCGCCGATGCGCTGATGCCCACGCGTAAGCCGGGCGAACCGATCAAAGTCGGCACGGTCGCGGCCATGCGCGATGACCAGCGAGCCGTTGAACGGCGTCTCCGGCAGCGTCTCGCGCCACAGCGCGAGCGAACGCAGGCCGAGGCGGGTGATGACGGGCTCGGCCGCTTCGCTTTCGGCATGCGGGGCGAGCATGCCGCCCGCCCAGTGCGAGGTGCTGTGGGTCAGCGCCGGTTCATCGCGCTCGTACACGGTCACGCGATGCCCGGCCTTGGCGAACAGCAAAGCCTGCCACGTGCCCGCGATGCCGGCGCCGATGACGCTGATAGATTGCGGAAATTGATCGCGAGATTGGAGCATTTGTCCGTCCCTTCGCCGGCATGACCCGGATCAGGTTCAAAGGGACTCTCTCAGCCCGTTCGGGCACCCCTCGGAACGACGCTAATGTATGCGGATAGGGTCCGGTGTCAATGCACGTAACGGGTGGGCCGTTTGCAAATTCGACAGAGCGCCGGAACAATGGAAACAGAAAACGGCCCCACAAGTACCAAGGAAACGCCATGCCTTTGTTCATCTGCACCGCCTGCGGCACGCAATTCCCGGAGAGTGAGAAGCCGCCCGCTACCTGCCGCATTTGCGAGGAGGAGCGGCAATATGTGCCACCGCGCGGCCAGACCTGGACCACGTTGGAAGCGCTCGGCCAGAGCCACATGAATGGCTTCCACGAGTATGCCGATGGCATCATCGGCATCGGCGCGGGCTTCGCCATCGGCCAGCGTGCGCTGCTCGTGCGCACGCCCGGCGGCAATATCCTATGGGATTGCGTGGCCACTTTGGATGCCGCCACGACGACGCTCATCAAGGGCCTCGGCGGCGTGAAGGCGATGGCGATCTCGCATCCGCATTTCTACACGACGATGGTGGAGTGGGCGCGCGCCTTCTCCTGTCCGATTTATCTGCACGCCGCGGACAAGGAATGGGTGTCTCGGCCGGACAAGACGATCGAGCACTGGGACGGCGAAACGAAGACGCTGTGGGACGGCGTGACGCTGGTGCGCTGCGGCGGACACTTTCCGGGCGGCACGGTGATGCATTATGCGGGCGGCGCCGGCGGCAAGGGCATCGTCTGTTCGGGCGACATCCTCTCGATCACGACCGACCGCAAATGGGTGTCGTTCATGCGCAGCTATCCGAATTTCATTCCGCTGTCGAAGCGCGAGGTGGAAGGCATCGGCAAAGCGCTGGCGCCGTTCTCATTCGAGACCATCTACGGTCATTACTTCGATCGCGTGATCGAGAAGGATGGCAAGCAGGTGCTGGAGAAGTCGGTCAAGCGGTACGTGGACGCAATCGAGGGGAAGAGGGGATATTGAATTTCCTCGCACTTGCCTCACGCACTGCGTCATGCCCGGGCTTGACCCGGGCATCCGTGATGAGACGAAGCACGGTTAGGCTTTTATGGAGATGCGTCATGGATTGCCGGGTCAAGCCCGGCAATGACAGCGGAGAGGCCGTGCCAAAAAAAATGGCCGGCGCAGAGGCCGGCCATTTTCAAACGCGATGGAGCAAGCGCGCTGAACGAGAATTTTACTCGTCCTCTTCCTTCTCGCCTTTGCCGCTGAGCTGCTTGAGCTTGGCGAAGACGGCGCTGACATCGAGGTCCTCGCCCTTCTTCTCCGACTCCGCTGCCGCGGCGGCGACTTCCGCTTCCTTGCGGGCGGTGGTCTCGGATGCGGGCAGAAGCGTCGCGCCGGTGTCGGCGGGCGCGGGCTTTTCCTTGTTGGCGCGCGAGACTTCGAGATCGAGGTCGATCTGGGAGCACAAGCCGAGCGTCACCGGATCCATGGGCGCGAGCGCAGCCGAATTCCAATGCGTGCGGTCGCGGATCGAGGCGATGGTCGACTTGGTCGTGCCGACCAGCCGCATGATCGCCGAGTCCTTCAACTCGGGATGATTGCGCACCAGCCACAGGATCGCGTTCGGACGGTCCTGGCGGCGCGAGACCGGCGTGTAGCGCGGGCCTTTTTTGCCGCGCTCGGGCGTATGGACGGCGACCTTCGGCGGCGTCAACGTCAGCCGCGTATCCGGATTGGCCTCGGCCTCGGCGATCTGCTCGCGCGTGAGCTGGCCGGTGGTGATCGGGTCGAGACCCTTGATACCCTGCGCGGCGTCGCCGTCGGCGATCGCCTTCACCTCCAGCGGATGCAGCTTGCAGAAGTCCGCGATCTGGTCGAACGACAGCGCGGTATTGTCCAGAAGCCAGACGGCGGTGGCCTTCGGCATCAGGGGGGCTGCGGTCGCCATAGGCAAAATCTCCTCTATGCTTCGCCCGCCCTTGCGGACGAAGCCTTGGATCATCGGGGATGATCGGAAAGTGGCTGGAATATAGGGGTTAGCCCCCCGCCACGCAACCGTCCCGGCTTGACAGGAAAGGCCGACGCGGCCCATGTCGGGGCGGATTTTCGTGTGGAAATGAGGGTTTCGAGGACACAATGGCCGTAGGCCAGCAAAAGCCGCCGCTGAAGGTGTTGCTGTGCTCCCCGCGCGGGTTCTGCGCCGGGGTGGTGCGCGCCATCGACTCGGTGGAGCGGGCTTTGGCCCTGTACGGGCCGCCGGTCTACGTGCGTCATGAGATCGTCCACAACCGTTACGTGGTCGACAGCCTGCGCGCCAAGGGTGCCATTTTCGTGGAGGACCTCGACGAGGTTCCCGACAGCGGGGCGCCCGTTATCTTTTCCGCGCACGGTGTTCCCCGGAGCGTGCCGGAGGAGGCGGGACGGCGCCATCTGTTCGCGCTCGACGCCACCTGTCCGCTGGTGACCAAGGTCCACCGCGAGACGGAGATCCACCACAAGCGCGGGCGCGAGATCGTGCTCATCGGCCACGCCGGCCACCCGGAGGTGATCGGCACCATGGGTCAGTTGCCGCAGGGGGCGGTGACGCTGATCCAGACCGTGGATGATGTCGACCGTTTCGTGCCGCGCGACGCCGACAATCTCGCTTTCGTGACGCAGACCACGTTGTCGGTCGCCGACACCAGCATCATCGTCGAAAGGCTTAAAGCACGCTTCCCGGCCATCGTCGGCCCGCACAAGGAAGACATCTGCTACGCGACCACCAACCGGCAGGAAGCAGTGCAGCGCGTGGCGCCGATCGTCGACGCGATGGTCGTGGTCGGCTCGCCGAACTCGTCGAATTCGCAGCGGCTGAAGGAAGTCGCCGAGCGCGCCGGCTGCGCGCATGCCGCGCTGGTCGAGCGCGCGGCCGACATCGACTGGGCGATGTTCGGCGGCATCGGCTCGCTCGGCGTGACTGCCGGTGCGTCCGCGCCCGAGGTGCTGGTCGAAGAAATCATCGGCGCCTTCGCCGATCGCTACGATGTGCGGGTCGAGACCGTCACCGCCGCCGAGGAAGGCGTGTTCTTCCCGCTGCCCCGCGCTCTGCGGGAGACCCAGGCGGCGGAGTAACGCTGCCATGGCGGTCTACACGGACGTCACGGCGGAAGATCTCTCCCGCTTCCTGGCCGGTTACGCCATCGGCGATCTGCTCTCCTACAAGGGCATCGCGGAGGGCGTCGAGAATTCGAACTTCCTGGTTCACACTTCGACCGGCAATTTCATCCTCACGCTCTATGAGAAGCGTGTCGCCGAAGGCGATCTGCCGTTCTTTCTTGGGCTGATGGAGCATCTCGCGGCGCGTGGTCTGAACTGTCCGCAGCCGGTGAAGAACAAAGACGGCGGTATGCTCGGCCGCATCGCCGGACGCCCGGCCGCAATCGTCACCTTTCTCGAAGGCATGTGGCATCGCAGGCCGAGCGCGGTGCATTGCGCCGGTGTCGGCGAGGCACTTGCCAATCTGCATCTCGACGGCGCCGACTTTCCGATGAAGCGGCCGAATGCCTTGTCGGTCGAGAGTTGGCGGCCCTTGTTCGAGCATGCGGGCGCGCGGACCGACAGCGTCCGGCCTGGCCTGCGCGACGAAATCGCGCGCGAGCTCGATGTGCTGGAGAAATCGTGGCCGCGCGGTTTGGCGCAGGGCGTCATCCACGCCGATCTGTTCCCCGACAACGTGTTCTTCCTCGGCGACACGCTGTCGGGCCTGATCGATTTCTATTTCGCCTGCACTGACACGCTTGCCTACGACGTCGCCGTGTGCCTGAACGCCTGGTGTTTCGAGCCCGATCATTCCTACAACGTCACCAAGGGCCGCGCGCTGCTCAACGGCTACGGCAAGGTGCGCGCGCTGAACGCAGCCGAGCGCGACGCGCTGCCGATGCTTTGCCGCGGCGCCGCCATGCGTTTCCTCCTGACAAGGCTGGTCGACTGGCTGGCGGTGCCGGAAGGCGCCATGGTGAGGCCGAAAGACCCGCTCGAATATCACCGCAAGCTGCGCTTTCATCAGTCGGTGAAGAGCGCGGCGGACTACGGTTTATGAGCGAACAGCACGTCACCATCTACACGGATGGCGCCTGCTCCGGTAATCCGGGGCCGGGCGGCTGGGGCGCGATCCTGACCCTCGGCGACCATGAGAAGGAGCTCATGGGCGGCGAGGAGCACACGACCAACAACCGCATGGAATTGATGGCGGCGATCTCGGCACTGGAAGCGCTGAAGCGCCCGTGCGTGGTCGACCTTCACACCGACAGCCAATATCTGCGCAACGGCATCATGAGCTGGATCCATTCTTGGAAGCGCAACGGCTGGCGCACCGCCGATAAAAAGCCGGTCAAGAATGTCGATCTGTGGAAGCGGCTCGATGAGGCGCTCGGCCATCACACCGTGCACTGGCACTGGGTGAAGGGCCATGCCGGCCACGCCATGAACGAGCGCGCCGATCAGTTGGCGCGCGACGGGTTGGTCGCCGCGCGCGCCGGCGTCAAAGGCGCGATGAAGACGAAATGAAAACGGCCGGGCGCGAGCCCGGCCGTAATCGCAATCGGCGAAATAACTTAAATCTGCCCGAGCAGCGCCTGGCCGCTGGAGACTTCGCACTTGCCCGGCGCTTCTTCGAGGTTGAGC
>Ga0255338_1001347_pt1 | contig 47436 bp, 40 predicted proteins | sample MeOH1_35cm_T4_19_FD_203715 | JGI IMG/M metagenome (GOLD analysis project Ga0255338, IMG submission 203715) | Sandy soil microbial communities from University of British Columbia, Vancouver, Canada - MeOH1_35cm_T4_195 | ecosystem: Engineered > Artificial ecosystem > Sand microcosm > Unclassified ...
CCGCGCGCTTGAGGCCCGAGACGGTGCGGATGAAGACGCCGTCATGGCGCACCGTGAGATCTTCGCCTTCGACCAGGAGGAAGCCGAGATAGCGCGCGAGATAAGCATGCTCGAAATAGGTCTCGTTCAGAGGCCCGGGCGTGAGCACGCAGACGCGCGAGTCGTCCTGCCGGTTGAGCGAGGACAGTTCCATCTGGAGCGCCTGGAAGAACGGCGCCACGCGCTCGACCCTGAGATCGCGATAGATGTCGGGCATGGCGCGCGACAGTGCCAGCCGGTTCTCCAGCGCATAGCCGGCGCCAGATGGCGCCTGCGTGCGGTCGCCCAGCACCCACCAGCGGCCGTCCGGCGAGCGGCCGACATCGACACCGTAGAAGCGCAGATGCGCCCCGCCCGGCGGTTCGACGCCGACCATGGGGCGCAGGAATTCCGGGTTGCTGGCGACGACCGGCGCCGGCAGCCGCCCCTCGCGGATCAGATCGGCCGGGCCATAGATATCCCCAAGAATGGCCTCGAGCAGCTCGGCGCGCTGGATCAGGCCGGCCTGGAGTTCCTGCCATTCGGTGGCATCGATGATCAGCGGTACGTGGCTCAGCGGCCAGGGCCGCACCGCCCCGGCCGGATCCTCGTAGACCCGGTAGAACACGCCGGAATCGCGCAAATGCCGGTCGGCGGCGGCGAAGCGGCGGTTGACCTCTTCCGGGCCGAGATCGGCCAGCATTTGCAGGAATGGCCGCCAGTGCGCGCGCACATGGCCGGCGTGGTCCATCATCTCATCGAAATTGCGCGGCAGCGGGCAATAATAGCCCGACAGCAGGCCTTCGAGGTCGCCAGGCGGCGCCGCGGCTATGTCAGGCGAAGTCATCGCAGCATCACATCTGAGTCGGACGCCGCAGGTCGAGCGTTGTCGGGTACTCGAGCGAGCGTTCTTCAGCTGGAATGGTGAAGGCGCCAGGGGTATGGCCGCGCGGCTCAAACCGGGCGAGCCGGCGGGCCTGCGCTTCGTAGGAGTTCACCGGGAAGGTCTCGTAATTGCGGCCGCCGGGATGGGCGACGTGATAAACGCAGCCGCCGAGCGAGCGGCCGTTCCAGGTGTCGTAGATATCGAAAGTCAGGGGCGCCTGCACAGAGACCGTCGGTTGCAGCGCTGCCGCCAGTTGCCATGCCTTGAAGCGCACGCCGGCGACGTACTCGCCGGCGCGGCCGGTCGAGGTGAGCGGCAGACGGCGGCCGTTGCAGGTGACGACGTGACGCGCGGCGTTGAAGCCGTCCACCCTCACCTGCAGACGCTCGACGGAAGAGTCGACAAAGCGCGTCGTGCCGCCGCCGGCGTTCTCCTCGCCCAGCACGTGCCAGGGCTCGAGCGCGTGGCGCAGTTCCAACTCAACACCGCCATGCGTGATGGCCCCGTAAAACGGGAAACGGAATTCGCGCTGCGCTTCAAACCAGGCCGGATTGAACGGATAACCGGCGTGCGTGAGATCATCGAGCACGCTCAGGAAGTCCTGCCAGACGAAATGGCCGAGCATGAAACGATCATGCAGAGCCGTACCCCAGCGGACCAAGGGCCCGTGCTGCGGCTCGCGCCAGAACCAAGACACCAGCGCGCGCAGCAACAATTGCTGCGCCAAACTCATGCGCGCGTCCGGCGGCATTTCGAAGGAACGGAATTCGACGAGGCCGAGACGTCCGGTCGAGCCGTCGGGAGAAAACAGCTTGTCGATGCAGATCTCGGCACGATGCGTGTTGCCGGTGACGTCGATCAACAGATTGCGGAACAGCCGATCGACCAGCCACGGCCGCGGCGGATCGCCCCGCTCCGGCGGCGGCACCAAGCCCATCGCGATGTCGAGCTCATACAAGAGATCGTGGCGCGCCTCGTCGATGCGCGGTGCCTGACTGGTCGGGCCGATGAACAATCCAGAGAACAGATACGACAGCGACGGATGGCGCTGGAAATACAGCACCAGACTCTTGAGCAGATCGGGCCTGCGCAGAAACGGGCTGTCCGCCGGCGCCTCGCCGCCGAGGACAACGTGGTTGCCGCCGCCGGTGCCGGTGTGGCGGCCATCGATCATGAACTTGTCGGTGCCGAGCCGCGTCAGCCGCGCCTCGTCATAGAGCGTGCGCGTGATGTCGACCGCTTCGCGCCACGACGCGGCCGGATGCACGTTCACTTCGATGACGCCGGGATCGGGCGTGACCTTGATGACGTTCAGCCGCGGGTCGTTCGGCGGCACATAGCCTTCGATATGCACTGGCAGGTCGAGTTCGGCGGCGGTTGCTTCAACCGCGCCCAGCAAGGCGACGTAGTCATCCAGCCGCTCGGTCGGCGGCATGAACACGCAAAGATTTCCATCGCGCGGTTCCACCGTAAGCGCCGTACGCACGGGCAACGGCGCTGACCCGCCACCGTAGCCGGCGGGTTCCGCCATGCGCGCCTGCGGCGACAATGCCGCCGCATAGGCCGACGAAACGGTGAAGGTCCGCGCCATCGCCGCCGCGTCGGGCAGCGGCCGCGGCTCGTCGAAGGGGTCGGCCGGCGCCAACATCGGCTCTTCGATCGGGCGCAGGTAAGGCAGCGACTTGAGCGGCAGGCGGAAGCCGATGGGTGAATCGCCGGGCAACAGGAACAGGCGCTTGCGCCGGGTCTCCCAGACCTCGCTGATCCAGCCGCCACCGGAGGCCTGCGCACCCCAGCGCTGTACCGGCAGCACATAACCCGTCGGTACCGACAGATGCCGCTCGAACTCGCGCATGATCTTCGCGCGCTCGACCGGATCGTCGATCTTGGGATCGGCCGGGTCGACATTCGCCGGCAGCGCCCCCTCTTTCAGCAGGCGCTCGGCCGGATCTTCGAAGGCCGGCTGCACATAGTCGCGCGTAAGGCCGAGCTTGCCAGCGAGCTTCTGCGTGAAGTGGTACGCGTCGTCGGAAGACGGCGGTTGCGCGCGCGGCTTGGCGGCGACGAGAGCGGCATTCTGCCAGAGCGGCTTGCCATCCTTGCGCCAGAACAGCGACAGCGCCCAGCGCGGCAACGGCTCACCCGGATACCATTTGCCCTGGCCGTAATGCAGCATGCCGCCCGGCGCGAAACGATCGCGCAACCGGCGGATCAGCGTGTCGGCCAACGCCCGCTTGGTGTCGCCGAGCGCGGCAGTATTCCACTCTTCGGACTGATAGTCGTCGATGGAGACGAAGGTCGGCTCGCCGCCCATTGTCAGTCTTACATTGTGGGTAGCGAGATCGGCGTCGACTTTCTCGCCGAGCGCATCGAGCGCATTCCACGCGACATCGGAGAAAGGAAAAGTGACGCGCGGCTTCTCGTTGATGCGCGTCACCTTCATCTCGAAATCGAAATCGACCTTAGCCGCTTCGACGCCACCCGAGATCGGCGCGGCGGCGCGGAAATGCGGCGTCGCCGCGAGCGGCAGATGGCCCTCGCCTGTCAGCAGGCCCGAGGTCGGATCGAGCCCGATCCAGCCGGCACCCGGCAGATAGACTTCGGTCCAGGCGTGCAGATCGGTGAAATCTTCCGCCGCGCCGGAGGGGCCGTCGAGCGCTGCGATGTCGGGCTTCAACTGGATGAGATAACCGGACACGAAGCGCGCCGCGAGACCGAGATGGCGCAGCACCTGCACCAACAGCCAGGCGGTGTCACGGCAAGAACCCGACGCGCGCGTCAGCGTTTCTTCCGTGGTCTGCACGCCGGGCTCGAGCCGTACGAGATAGCGGATCTCTTTCTGCAGGCGTTGATTGAGCGCGACCAGAAAGTCCGTGGTGTTCTGCTTCTCGCGCGGCACTCCAGCGAGGAACGTTTCGAGCTGCGGGCCGAGCGGCTCCTTCACCAGATAAGGCGCAAGCTCCTCGGCGAACTCAGCCGGATAATCGAATGGAAATTCGGTGGCAAATGGCTCGGTGAAAAAGTCGAATGGATTGACCACCGACATGTCGGCGGTGAGATCGACGGTGATGCTGAATTCGCGTGTACGCTCTGGAAAGACGAAGCGCGCGAGCCAGTTGCCGTTCGGGTCCTGCAGCCAGTTCACGAAATGCTGGCTCGGCGTCACCTTGAGCGAATAGCTCAGCACATTCGTGCGCGTGTGCGGCGCCGGCCGCAGACGAACGACTTGCGGTCCAAGTGCGACCGGACGGTCGTAGGCATAACGCGTAACGTGCCGAAGACTGACCTGAACTGACATGCCGAGACTTCTTTGCTGCCACACCCCGGACGGGCTGCATCCAAGAGAAGCAAGTTTCAGGCCGTCGCGCGACCAGAACATGACGCCTGAACAGGTCCGGTCACATCCATTTCGTCTTAAAAAACATAATCTTAGATGGTCTCGGGGGTGCCGACCGGGCGCTTCAGCCCGGCCACGACCGCGCGCAGTGCGTCCCTCCCCTGGTCGGGGGTGCGGCGGCCGCCGGCTGCCCGGATACGGTTGTGGATGAAGGACAGCTTCACGATCACCGGTGGCTTCAGCAGGAACGGATAGAGGTCTGCCATGCCCATGCTGCGGTTGATCGAGTTGAAGGCGAAGGTCAGCGGCAGCCAGGCATCGATGATGCTTTCCATGGTGGTGGCATAGGCGTCGAAATCGACGCCGGTGGCGAGATCGGCGCCCATGGTGACACGCGGGCGCACGCGCATGCCGAAGGCATTCGCGGTCTCCAGCGTGTCGACCATGTGGAAGTAATGCGCCCAGGTCTCGGCGAAGTCTTCCCAGGCATGACTGCTGGCGTAAGACGTGACGTAGTGCTCCGGCCAATCCTGCGGCGGCCCGTTGGCATAGTGCCGCTGAAGCGCGACACTGTAGTCCGTGCGATCGTCGCCGAACAACGCGCGGAATTCTTCGATGCCCGGCGAGTCCTTGATCAGCCGGTCCCAGTAGTAGTGCGCGATCTCATGGCGGAAATGGCCGAGCAGCGTGCGATACGGCTCAGCGAGACTATTGCGCCGCCGCTCGCGTTCAGCGTCGTCGGCTTCGGCGAGATTGATGGTGATGAGGCCGTTGGCATGACCGGTCAGCAACGGCCCGCCGGCCTCGGCCGCGACGAAATCGAAAGCGAGCCCGTCGGGATCTTCCTGCTTAGTGGCGAGCGGAAGACGCAGACGAAGCAACGAATAGAACAGCCTATGCTTGGCGATCTCGATCTTGCGCCAGTTGGCAAGATTTTGCGGCACCGACAGGTCGGGGATGGTGCGGTTATGACGACAGGCCGCACAGAACGGCTCCGGCCCGTCGGCATCGACCAACCAGTTGCACACCTCATGCTGCGCATTGGCACAATAACGATAACGTCCCTTTGATTCGGCCAGCGCACGCCACAACGTACCGTCGCCACCGTCCGCTTCACCGATCGGCTTGAGCGCCGTGATGGTCTCTTTCTCCGCCAGATAGCCGAGACTGTGCCCGCAGCTTTCGCAGCGCGTGTTCTCAAAATAGAGCGGCTGGCCGCAATGCTGGCACTCGAAGAGCTTCATGTTTGTCCGGTTGTGCGGGAAACGGGCTACCCGCCCCGCCAACAAGAACGGCAGGGAAACGAAAAGGTTTCAGTCGATTGGCGTTGCGAGAGCCTGCCCGCTATCATCATATGCGCCTTGCCTTGCCCCAACGCCAGCCCCGCCGTCGGATGACCACGTACACGCTTCAAGCCCTCAACAATGTCCCGGCCGCTGACTTCATCGCTGCGCTCGGCGACATCTACGAGCATTCTCCTTGGATTGCGGAGGCGATCTGCGCCAAGCGACCGTTCGCGACCTTGCAGGCCCTGCACGATGCCATGGTGGCCGCCGTGCGCGCGGCGCCGCCGGACAAGCAGATCGCCCTGGTGAAGGCGCATCCCGATCTCGCCGGCAAGGCCGCGCGGGCGGGCGCGCTGACCGCCGCCTCGACCAACGAACAGATGAGTGCCGGGCTCGACCGCCTGAGCGATCAGGATTACGCCCGCTTCCACCAGCTCAATGATGCCTACAAGGCTCGGTTCGGATTTCCCTTCATCGTCTGCGTGCGGCGGCACACCAAGGACTCGATCCTGCGCGCCTTCGAACAACGGCTCGCCCACAGCGCCGATCGGGAATTGGACGCGGCGCTCTCCGAAATTTTCCGCATCGCCGCGCTGCGGCTCGACCAGAAGGTGACGGCCGACGACAAGCTCAAGGTGACCGGCCGCCTGTCCACGCACGTGCTTGACACCTATAGCGGCAAGCCCGCGCAAGGCGTCGCGGTCGAGCTCTGGGAGTTGTCGGCGTCGGGCGAAAGCCGGCCGGTCGCGCACGGCGTAACCAACGCCGACGGCCGCACAGACGCGCCACTGATCGGTGGCCGCCCGGTGCCGATCGGCACCTATGAGCTGCGCTTCGACGTCGCTGCTTACTTTGCCGCCCGAGGCGTCCCCCTCGCCGACCCGCCCTTCCTCGGCGTGGTGCCGCTGCGCTTTGCGGTCGCCGAGCCGGAGGGCCATTACCACGTGCCGCTCCTGGTCACGCCCTGGAGCTATTCGACCTATCGCGGCAGCTAGTTTTCCACCGCCCGGTGGTTCCCACCGTCCTATTAGCGTGCATTCTGACGCAGACTTAGGCACATCCTGCCGTTAATTGGTGACTTCAACTGCCGTCTCTTTTGGCACAGACTGCGGTTGCCCGTCTCGTGAACGCTTGAAGGTCCGCTGCCCCCTCATGGTCGCCGCGTCGCCCAGCCCTGCGCCAAGTCCCGCGCCAAGCCCGCTGCTGCAAGCCATCGGCATCACCAAGCGTTACGGCAATTTCCTCGCGAATGATGCGGTCGACCTCGATCTCTATCCCCGCACGATCCATGCGCTCTTGGGCGAGAACGGCGCCGGCAAGTCGACGCTGGTCAAGATCATTTACGGGCTGATCGAGCCGAGCGCAGGTGAACTGCGCTGGATGGGCGAGCCGATGGTGCTTGCCGGCCCCTCCGAGGCCCGCAAGCGCGGCATCGGCATGGTCTTCCAGCACTTCTCGCTGTTCGACAATCTCACGGTCGCCGAGAACGTCGCACTCGGGCTCGACGGCTCGGAGAGTTTCGCGGCGATGTCGGCGCGGCTAGCGCAAGTATCGCGTGACTACGGCCTGCCGCTCGATCCCAAACGCGAGGTCTGGCGGCTGTCGGTCGGCGAGCGGCAGCGCATCGAGATCGTGCGCATGCTGATGCAGAACCCGAAGCTCTTGATCCTGGACGAGCCGACCGCCGTGCTGACGCCGCAGGAGGCGGACCAACTTTTCATCGTGCTGGAGCGGCTGCGCAGCGAAGGCCGCGCGATCCTCTACATCAGCCACAAGCTGGAAGAGGTGAAGCGCCTGTGCGACAAAGCCACCATCCTGCGCGGCGGCAAGAAGGTCGCGACCTGCGATCCGCGCCAGGAAACCGCCGCTTCGCTCGCCCGCATGATGGTCGGCGCCGATATCGGAGTGGTGAAGGCCAAGAACGAGCGCGCCACCACGGTGCCGCGGCTCGTCGTGCAGAACTTATCGATGAAGCCCGACGATCCGCATGGCGTCGCGCTCAAGGACATCTCGCTCGAGGTTAAAGGCGGCGAAATCCTTGGACTCGCCGGCATCGCCGGCAATGGTCAGGACGAATTGTTCGCCGCGCTGTCGGGCGAGCGGCGCTCGGACAACGAAGGCGCGATCATCATCGACGGCCACGGCGCCGGCGCAATGTCGGTCACGGAGCGACGGCGCCTGGGCGCAGCCTTCGTGCCCGAGGAGCGGCTCGGCCACGGCACTGCGCCACGGATGAAGCTGTCGGAGAACGCCCTGCTCACCGGCCACGCCGCGAGCGGCATGGTCAAACACGGCTTCATCGACAAGCCGGCGACACTCGCCACCGTCGACAAGACCACGCAGGCCTTCGACGTGCGCAAGGCCAAGCGCGACCCGGAAGCCGTGAGCCTTTCCGGCGGCAATTTGCAGAAGTTCGTCGTCGGCCGCGAAATCCTGCGCGAGCCCGGCGTACTGGTGGTGAGCCAGCCGACCTGGGGTGTCGATGCAGGCGCCGCCGCCACCATCCGCCAGGCCCTGCTCGACCTGTCGGGGCGCGGCACGGCCGTGCTGGTGATCAGCCAGGACCTCGATGAGCTTGCCGAGATCGCCGACCGCATCGCGGTTATGTACCACGGCGCCTTGTCGGCGCCTTTGTCGGCGCAAGCCGCGACACGCGAGAGGCTCGGCCTGTTGATGGGTGGCGCCAAGACCGGCGACGAGCCTCCCGTGAACGAAACCGCGCTGGAGGCATCCCATGCAGTTGGTGCTTGAGCGGCGCGCCGAACGGTCCACGCTGATCGCGATCGCCTCGCCGCTACTCGCCATCGTGCTCACGCTCATCACCATGTCGGTGCTCGTCGCCATCATGGGCAAGAGCCCTCTCGCCGCGCTGTGGGTCTATTTCATCGAACCGCTGACCGACCCTTATTCGCTGCAGGAGCTCGCGGTGAAGGCTTCACCGCTGGTGATGATCGCCGTCGGCCTGTCGCTCTGCTACCTGGCCAATGTCTGGAACATCGGAGCGGAAGGGCAATTCATTGTCGGGGCGGTGACTGGAAGCTGGCTGGCGGTCGTTACGAACGGCACCGATGCCGGCCCCTGGGTGTTGCCGGCCATGCTCGTCCTCGGCGCAGTTGGCGGTGCGCTGTACGCGCTGATCCCGGCGATCTGCAAAGTGCGCTTCGGCGCCAGCGAAATCTTGACCAGCCTGATGTTGGTCTATGTCGCCGACTTGCTGATGGACTATCTGGTACGCGGACCTTGGCGCGATCCCAAGGGCATGAACTTCCCCACCACCGCCGAATTCGACCCCGTCGCCACTATGCCGCTGCTGGTCGACGGCAGCCGCCTGCATGCCGGCGCGCTCCTGGCGCTGATCGTGGTGCTCGCTGCCGCGGTGATGCTAGGGCGCACCATCAAGGGCTTTGAAATCCGCGTCGTCGGCGCCGCGCCGAAAGCCGCGCGCTTTGCCGGCTTCAACGCCAATCAACTCGTCTTGTTCACATTCGCGGTGTCGGGCGCGCTTGCGGGGCTCGCCGGAATCATCGAAGTGGCGGGGCCGGTCGGTCATCTGCAGCCCGGCATCTCGCCCGGCTACGGCTTCACCGCGATCATCGTGGCGTTCCTCGGCCGGCTCAATCCGATCGGCATTCTCGTCGCCGGTCTGTTTCTGGCCCTCACCTTCATCGGCGGCGAAGGCGCGCAAATCTCGATGAAGCTTCCGCTCGATCTCACAAAGGTGTTCCAGGGCATCCTGTTGTTCTACGTGCTCGCTTGCGATTCCATGATCCTCTACCGCATCCGCCTCGTCGGCTCGTCGCGAAAGGCCGCGCATGGGTCTGTTTGAAGCCATCGTCCTATCGGTGATCGCCGCCTCCACGCCTTTGTTGCTGGCAGCGGCGGGAGAGCTCGTCGTCGAGCGCGCTGGCGTGCTCAATCTCGGCGCCGAAGGCATGATGATCATGGGTGCGGCCTGCGGCTTCGCCGGCGCCTGGCTCACCGGCTCGACCTTCGTCGGCGCCTTGTTCGGCATCGTGGCCGGCGTGGCACTCTCGGCCGTGTTCGCGGTACTGACCCTTGGTCTAGCGGTCAATCAAGTCGCGACGGGGCTGGCGCTGACCATCCTTGGCGTCGGCCTGTCGGGCCTGATCGGCGCCGGCTTCGTCGGCGAGAAGATCACGCCCGCCGTGCATCTCTACATTCCGATGTTGACGGATCTGCCGGTCATCGGCCGCATCCTGTTCGGACAGGACGCCTTCGTCTATTTCTCCATCCTGCTGATCGCAGCGATCTGGTGGTTCCTCTACCGCACCCGTGCCGGCCTGGTGCTGCGCGCCATCGGCGACAACCACACCTCGGCGCATGCGCTCGGCTATCCGGTGCTGAAGGTGCGCTTTCTCGCCGTGCTGTTCGGCGGCGGCTGCGCCGGGTTGGGCGGCGCCTATCTGCCGCTCGCCTATACGCCGTTCTTCATTCCCGGCATGACCGCCGGCCGCGGCTGGATCGCGCTGGCGCTGGTCGTCTTCGCCTCCTGGCGGCCGCTGCGGCTGGTCGCGGGCGCTTACCTGTTCGGCGCGGTTTCTATCCTGCAGTTGCATGCGCAGGGCGCCGGGCTCGGCATTCCGTCGCAGTTGATGTCGTCGCTTCCCTACCTCGCCACTGTTATCGTCCTGGTCTTGATTTCGCGGACGCGCGCCAGCGCCGGGTCGGCCGCGCCTGCATCGCTGGGAATGGTGTTCGTGCCTGATCGTTAAGTTCAAACCGGAGTGGACTCATGAAAAAACTTCTCATCGTCGCCGCCGTCGCGCTAACGGCCGCCGCGGCCAACTTTAGTGCGTCAGCCGCGGAAAAGCTGAAGATCGGCTTTGTCTATGTCGGACCGGTCGGCGATTTCGGCTGGACCTACCAGCATGAGGTCGGCCGCCAGGCGATCGTCAAGGAGTTCGGCGACAAGATCGAGACAACCTATCTCGAGAACGTCAGCGAAGGCCCCGACAGCGAGCGCTCGATCGAGCAGCTCGCCCGTACCGGTCACCAGCTCATCTTCACCACGTCGTTCGGCTTCATGGACCCGACCGTGAAGGTCGCCAAGAAATACCCGAAGATCAAATTCGAGCATTCGACCGGCTATAAGCGCGCGGAGAATCTTGGCACCTATTCGGGCAAGTTCTACGAAGGCCGTTACATCCAGGGCATGATCGCCGCCAAGATGTCGAAGACGGGCGTGCTCGGCTACATCGGCTCGTTCCCGATTCCTGAGGTCATCGCCGGCATCAACGCCACCATGCTCGGCGCGCAGACCGTCAATCCGAACATCAAGGTCAAGATCATCTGGGTGAACACCTGGTTTGACCCGGGCAAGGAAGCCGACGCGGCCAAAGCGCTCATCGACCAGGGCACCGATGTGATCATGCAGCACACGGATAGTCCGGCCGCCATGCAGATCGCCGCGCAGCGTGGCATCTACGCCTTCGGTCAGGACTCCGACATGAGCAAGTTCGGCCCGAAGACCCAGCTCACCGCCATCATCAACAACTGGGCGCCTTACTATGTACGCCAAGTGAAGGCGGCGCTCGACGGCAAGTGGAAGGCCGACGACACCTGGGACGGTCTCAAAGAGAAGATGGTCATGATGGCGCCCTACACCAACATGCCCGACGACGTGAAAAAGATGGCGATGGACACCGAGGCCGCGATCATCGCCGGCACCTTGCATCCGTTCAAATGCCCGATCGTCGATCAGACCGGCAAGACGGTGGAATGCAAGGGCGGCACGCATCTCGACGCGGGCCAGATCCTCGGCATGAACTTCTATGTGAAGGGCGTGGACGACAAGATCCCGGGCAAGTGAACGTTCAACGTTCGGTTTTGGATTCTGGGGCGCGGGCTTCGCTCGTTCCCCGGAATGACCGGCGATGAAACCGTCACCCCTGCAGCTTGCGCGCTGCCTCGCCATGGCGGCGCATCAGTGCGGCGAGATCGAGGCCGGGGATGGCGCCGTTCTCGACCGTCCAACAGCCGTTGACCATCACACGGTCGGCACGGTGCGCGCCGCACAAAACCAGCGCCGCAAGCGGATCGCCGGCGCCAGAGAAACGCAACTCGTCGAGCTTGAACATCGCGAGGTCGGCGCGTTTGCCGACAGCGATTGTGCCAAGCTCGGGCCTGCCGACACAGGCCGCGGAGCCTTGCGTCGCCCAGCGCAGCGCGTCCTTGTGGCTCACTTTCGTGACGCCGTATTTTGCCCGCTGCACCAGGAAGGCCGCGCGCACCTCCTGCATCAAATTCGAACCGTCATTGGAAGCCGAGCCGTCGACGCCGAGGCCAACCTTCACCCCGGCGGCCTCCAGTTCGCACACGCGGCAGGTGCCCGAGCCGAGCACCTGGTTGCTGCAGGCGCAGTGGCTGACACTCACGCCGGCCTTGGCCATGCGCGGCATCTCCTCGGCCTGGAAGTGAACACCGTGCGCCAGCCACGTCCGGCCGTTGAGCCAGCCGCACTGCTCCAGATAGTCGAGTGGCCGGCAGCCATAGAGACTGTCGCAGAAACGGTCCTCGTCTTCGGTTTCGGCGAGATGCGTGTGCAGCCGAACGTCGAGTTTGTCGGCGAGATCGGCGGTCGCCCGCATCAGCGCGGTCGTCACCGAGAACGGCGAGCACGGCGCCAGCGCCACCTGCACCATCGCCGCCTCCCCGCGCTCATGGTAACGCGAGACCACGCGTTCGCTGTCAGCCATGATCGTGTCCTCGTCCTGCACCACGCTGTCCGGCGGCAGGCCGCCGTCGCGCTCGGAGAGATTCATCGAGCCGCGCGTCAAGAGCACGCGAAGGCCCAGGCGTTTGGCCGCCGCAACCTCAATGTCGACGCCGTCCTCGACGCCCTTCGGAAAAACATAATGGTGGTCGGTCGTGGTGGTGCAGCCCGACAGCATCAGCTCGGCCATCGCCAGCGTCACCGCGGCATCAAGCGCTTCCGGCGTCAGCTTCGCCCACACCGGATAGAGCGCCTTCAGCCAAGGGAACAGCTCGCGATCGAGCGCGGCCGGCAGCGCGCGGGTGAGCGTCTGGTAGAAATGGTGATGCGTGTTGATCAGGCCCGGCAGCACGACATGCGCGCCGGCCTCGAACGGCTTCGCCGGCGTCTTTGGCTCCTCGCCTTTGCCGACCAGTTCAACAATTTTGCCGTCGGCCACGACGACGCCGCGCTCGGCGCCGTCGGCCAAAATGGCCAGAGGGTCCTTGATCCAGACCGCTTCACTCATCGCTTGCCGCTCCTGTTCGTCACGCGACCATACAGGCTCATGCAAGGCTACGGCCAGAATCTTGCAAAGACACAAGCATGGACTTGAACACCATCACAGAAGTCGTCCGGCCGTTCGGGCGTAACGAGTTGCCAGCCTGGCGCGAAGGAGACGCCTTTCTCGCGGGCGGCACCTGGCTGTTCTCCGAGCCGCAGCCGCATTTGAAACGGCTGATCGATCTGCCGGGTTTGGGGCTCGAACCGCTGCGCACCACGCCTACCGGTTTGGAGATCGCCGCCACCTGCACCATCGCGCAACTCAATGCCTTCTCCGCGCCGTCCGACTGGATCGCGGCACCACTGTTCGAACAGTGCTGCCGCGCCTTCCTCGCTTCGTTCAAGATCTGGAACATGGCAACCGTCGGCGGCAACCTGTGCATGGCCCTGCCGGCCGGACCGATGATTGCGCTCACCACGGCGCTCGACGGCAAGTGCGTGATCTGGTGCCCCGACGGCAATGAGCGGCGCGTGTCCGTCATCGACTTTGTGCTTGGGCCGCAGCGCAATGCGCTCCAGCCCGGCGAACTGCTCCGGCAGATCGAGTTGCCGCACGCGGCGCTGACGCAGCGCACCGCCTTCCGCCAGATTTCGCTGTCGCCTGTCGGACGCTCGGCGGCGCTGTTGATCGGCACACGGGCGCACGATGGCCGCTTCGCGCTCACCATCACCGCTTCGACCCCGCGGCCGGTAAAGCTTGCATTCGACGCAATACCGACGGCCGAGACGTTGCGCGCGCGCATCGAAGAGACGCTGCCGCCCGGCGCCTATTACGACGACGTGCACGGCGCTCCGGAATGGCGCCGCGCGATGACGCTCAAGTTCGCCGCCGAGATCCGCGAAGAGCTGGCGGGCGCGCGATGAGCCTCACCGTCAACGGCAAGGTCTTTTCCAAGGAGCCAGCGCCGGGGCAATGCCTGCGCACCTTCCTGCGCGAGCTCGGCTGGTTCGGCGTCAAGAAAGGCTGCGACGCCGGCGACTGCGGCGCCTGCACTGTCTACATCGATGGCGACCCGGTGCACAGTTGCCTGACACCCGCCTTCCGCGCGCAAGGGCACGAGGTCACGACCATCGAGGGGCTGGCGAAAGACAACGCGTTGCACCCCATGCAGCGCGCCTTCCTCGATGCGCAAGGCTTCCAATGCGGCTTCTGCACCGCCGGCATGATCATGACGGCGGCCGCGCTCAACCAATCGCAGCGCCACGATCTGGCCTGGGCGCTCAAGGGCAATCTCTGCCGTTGCACCGGCTATCGCAGCATCGACGACGCGCTCATCGGCAAAAGCAATATCGACGAGACCGGTGGCGGTTGCGGCCACAACGTACCGGCGCCGGCCGGGCCGGATGTCGTGACCGGCAAGGCGCGCTTCACGCTGGATGTCGCGGTCGACGGCCTCCTGCACATGAAGCTCGCGCGCTCGCCCTACCCGCACGCGCGCATCCGCGCGGTCGACAAGACGGCCGCGCTCGCGGTGCCCGGCGTCGTGGGCGTGTTCACCTACGAGGACGCGCCGAAGGTCGCCTTCTCCACCGCGCGGCACCAAGTCCGCACGGTCGATCCCGACGATACCTTGGTGCTCGACAACGTCGTGCGCTTCATCGGCCAGCGCGTGGCGGCGGTCGTGGCCGACAGCGAAGCCGCCGCCGAGGAAGGCTGCCGGCGGCTGATCGTCGACTACGAAATCCTGCCCGCGGTGTTCGACCCGGAAGCGGCCATGCGCGCGGGCGCGCCGCTCATCCACGGCGACAAAGGGCCGGAGACGCGCGTCCAGAATGCCAAGCGCAATATCGCGGCCGAAGTCCACGGCCGTGTCGGCGACGTCGAAGCAGGTTTCGCCGCGGCCGATGCCATCCACGAAGGCACCTACGAGACCCAGCGCGTGCAGCACGCGCACCTGGAAACTTTCTCCGCCATTGCCTGGTGCGACGACGAAGGTCTCACCGTGCGGTCGTCCACCCAGGTGCCGTTCCTCACCCGCGACGAGCTGGCGCGCGTTTTCGGCCTGCCGCGCGACAAGGTGCGCGTGTTCTGCGAGCGCGTCGGCGGCGGCTTCGGCGCCAAGCAAGAAATGCTGATTGAGGATGTCGTTGCGCTCGCCGCGCTGCGGCTGCGCCGGCCAGTGAAACTCGAATTCACCCGCGAGGAGCAGTTCACCGGCGCCACTACCCGTCACCCCATGCGCATGCGCGTCAAGATCGGCGCCAAGCGCGACGGCACCCTCACCGCGATCGAGATGCGCGTCGTCTCCAACACGGGTGCCTACGGCAATCACGGTGGCGCGGTCCTCGGGCACGCCTGCTCAGAAAGTGTTTCGGTCTACCGCTGCCCGAACAAGAAGGTGGACGGCTATGCCGTCTACACCAATACGCTGCCGGCCGGCGCCTTCCGCGGCTACGGCCTGCCGCAGACGAATTTCGCCGTCGAACAGGCGGTCGACGAAGTCGCGCGCATGATCGGCATGGATCCGATCGCGTTCCGCCGGCGCAATGCGGTAAAGCCCGGCGATGCAATGATAGCGCCCGCCGAAAGCCCGCATGAGGATGTGATCTACGGCAGCTACGGTCTCGATCAGTGTCTCGATCTCGTCGAGGCGGCGCTCAAGGAAGGCGCCGGGCTTAGCGCCCCCGGGCCGGACTGGCTGGTCGGGCAAGGCACGGCGCTCACCATGATCGCGACCGTGCCGCCGGGCGGGCATTTCTCCGATACAGAGATCGCGCTCGAGGCCGACGGCACCTATACGCTGACCGTCGGCACGGCCGAGTTCGGCAATGGCACCGCCACGGTGCATCAACAGGTCGCCGCGACGATCCTGGCCGCGCCGCCTGCGGCATTCCGGTTGCGCCCATCCGACACCGCTCACGGCGGCCACGACACCGGTGCCTATGGCAGCACCGGTACGGTCGTCGCCGGCAAAGCCACCGAAGAAGCCGCGACGGCTTTGCGCGAAGTCATTCTCGATTTCGCCGCGCAATGGAGCGGCGCGGCGCGCGAGACCTGCGCACTTGCGGGCGACTCCGTCGTCTGCGGTAAGGCGCGGGTCGCGCTCGTGCAATTGCGGGCCGCCGCGCATGCGGCCGGCGTCACGCTCATGGCTAAAGGTCACGCCGATGGCTCGCCGCGTTCCGTCGCCTTCAACGTCCATGGCTTCCGCGTAGCGGTAAATCCGGCAACGGGAGAGATCCGCATCCTCAAGAGCGTACAGGCGGCCGATGCCGGCACCGTCATCAACCCGATGCAATGCCGCGGGCAGATCGAGGGCGGCGTGGCGCAGGCGTTAGGGGCCGCGCTGTTCGAGGAGGTTATCGTCGACGCGGACGGCAAGGTGATCACGCCGAGCTTCCGCACTTATCACCTGCCGGCCTACGGCGACGTGCCGCGCACCAACGTTCTATTCGCCGACACGCACGACACGCTGGGGCCGCTTGGCGCCAAGTCGATGAGCGAGAGCCCTTACAACCCGGTTGCCGCCGCACTCGCCAATGCGCTGCGCGACGCCACCGGCGTGCGCTTCCATCGGCTGCCGCTCAGACCCGACCGCGTGCATGCGCGGCTGATGGAGGCCCAAGGTCGGGGCTAAGATTTTGGGAAAATTGGTCGGAGCGGCAGGATTTGAACCTGCGACCCTCTGCTCCCAAAGCAGATGCGCTACCAGACTGCGCTACGCTCCGCCGGTCTTCTTAAGACGCTCGATACACGGCCCGCCGCCGGCCAGCAAGCGCCCTAGCGGGCCTTGAAGATCGGGTGGGCGACGCGGTCGCCGGGGGCAATGCCCAGCTTGCGGGCGGTTCCGCCGATCACCTCCAGCACGGCCCGCACCGGGCCGTTCGACGACACGATCCTCTCCGACAGGGGCTCGGTATTCTCGGCAATCCGCAGGATGCGTCCGTCGCCTCGGATGAAGATCATGTCGAGCGGGATATAGGTATTCTTCATCCAGAAGCCGACCTCTTGGTCGCGCTGGAAGTCGAACAGCATGCCCTGCCCCTCGGGCAGGCTCTTCCGGTACATCAGGCCCTTCTCGCGCTCCGCCTCAGTCGTGGCCATTTCCACCGAAAAGGCATGCACGCCGGTCTTGCTGGCGATCTCCAAGGTCTCCCGACCGGCTGGAACGGCCGGAGCGGTCGCCAAAAGCAGACCAACAACAATAAGGGAAAGCCAGCGGAGCGCGCACATAAGGTCGCCTTTACGCGGCCATGCGTGCGGCGGCAATTGAAAATTGGGTGAGCGGCCGGTTAGTGCGAGGCCGGGCCGAGTGAGCCGCCATCCGGACGGACTTCCGCAGCCATCAGACCCTTGGCGCCTGGCCCGAAGCGCACCAGAACCGTCTGTCCTGGCCGCAGTTCGGTGATGCCGTAGCGGCGCAGCGTCTCCATATGCACGAAGATATCCTCCGTGCCCTCACCGCGGGTGAGGAAGCCGAACCCGCGCAGACGGTTGAACCACTTCACCACCGCCCGCTCGAGCCCGCTGGTCGGGGTGACCGTGACGTGGGTCCGCGGCGGCGGCATTTGCGCCGGATGGATCGCCGTTGACTCGTCCATGGAGATGACGCGGAAGGCCTGCAGACCCTTCGGCCGGACCAGCACTTCCACCACGACCCGCGCGCCTTCGTAAGCGGTCTGGAAACCGTCACGGCGCAGGCAGGTCACGTGCAGAAGCACGTCGGCCATTCCGTTGTCGGGAACGATGAAACCGAAGCCCTTGGCGACGTCGAACCACTTGATGACCCCCGTCACCTCGATAAGGTTCGTCGCCGTCTCGTCGACGATTTCTCTGACTGTCCCCGGCCGAAAGTTTGTCCCAGCCATTTTCGCTTCAATCCCGTCGGACGTCATGACGCCGCAACGCCGCCGCTTTTCTGGCGCCTCTTCAAGGGCGCTTCATCGAATCTCTAAATCAACGATAACACCGGGCGCATAGCCGCAAAGTGCAAAATGTGCTTGCACACAACTCTGTTGTCCGCGGAAAGCGTTGCGAATCAGTGCTGAATGAAGGGTCCGAGCACGTCACCGATGTCATGGCGAACGACAAGATCGGCGATCTCGTCGAACTCGGTCGGATCGCGATTGATGATGACAAGTGAAGCGCCATTACGTTTGGCCATCAAGGGAAATCCCGCCGCCGGCCACACCACGAGTGATGAGCCGACAGCGAGGAACAGATCGCAACGTTTGGTCAAATCTTCAGCACGTTGCATCGCAGCAGCAGGCATGGCTTGACCGAATGATACTGTTGCGGTCTTGATGAAACCGCCGCAGGCACAATCAGGTGCATGGTTTTCGTTGGCGTCGAATTGTTCTTTCACCCAGGGCAAATCGTACCGCTGCTCGCAGCTGAGGCAGAGCGCGTAGGTGGTGTTGCCATGGAGCTCGACCACATCCTGGGGCGCAACCCCAGAAGTTTGATGCAGATTGTCGATGTTCTGGGTCACAACGGCCGGAACTTTGCCGGATCTATAGAGACTGGCGAGTGCCAAGTGTCCGCGCCCCGGCTTGGCCCCGCCAAACGTCGCATCGATCGCGAAACGCCGCCGCCAGGACTCGTCACGCATGTCCCGACTGGCGAGAAACTCATCGAACGGGATGGGTCGGTTCTTGGTCCACAGCCCGCCCGGCGAGCGGAAATCCGGGATGCCGCACTCGGTCGAGATGCCAGCGCCGGTGAACGGCAGGATGACCTCCGCCTCCGCGATCATTTCGCGCAATTCCGCGACAGCGGCGTCAAGATCGGCAGCGATCATTTGCTATAGTGGTCCGCGCGGGTCCGGGGCGGCCTGCCCCAAGTTCGTGAGGTTCGATCAATGCGATATCTGCACACCATGTTGCGCGTGCGCAATCTCGACGCCGCGCTCGATTTTTACGTTACCAAGCTCGGCCTGAAAGAGACCCGCCGCCGGGTCGACGAGAAGAACCGCTACACGTTGGTGTTCCTCGCCGGTCCGCAGGACGAACAGGCGCTCGAACTGGCCAAGAAGGCCGGCCGGCCCGGACCGGAGGTGGAACTCACCTTCAACTGGGATACCGAGGACTACGGCGAAGCGCGCTATTTTGGCCATCTCGCCTACGAGGTCGACAATATCTACGAAACCTGCGAGCGGCTGATGAAGGCGGGCGTCACCATCAACCGCCCCCCGCGCGACGGCAACATGGCCTTCGTCCGCTCGCCGGATAAACACTCGATCGAGCTGCTGCAAAAAGGCGATCCCCTGCCCCCGCAGGAGCCCTGGAAATCGATGCCGAATAGCGGACATTGGTGACCGCCGGCCCGGATTTTTCCACTGCCGGTTTGCTTGCCCGACCCGGCGAACGTCTTTATACAGCCCGCATCCGCGCTGCCGGCGGTTCGCCGGCAGCCCCCGCGCCCTTCGTCTAGAGGCCTAGGACACCGCCCTTTCACGGCGGTAACAGGGGTTCGAATCCCCTAGGGCGCGCCATTCGCCGAAAAATCGGCTAGGTTTCAGCCTTTCGCCAGCGACAGGGCCAGATCGAGCAGCGCCCCGCCGTTCAAGCCCTCCAGCATGCTGAAGTGGTGGCCGGGCACGATCACCGCGTCGGGTGCCGCCCAAGTCGCGGCCATCTCCTGTGACTGACGCTTGAACTCGTCGCTCTCGAGGTCGCCGACGGCGAGGCCGATCTTGATACCGGCCGGCGCCGGCTGACGCAGCGGCGAGAGCTCAGCGACAAGCGCGGGCGTGAGCTTCAAGACCGCGCCCATCGGCAGGAAGGTGAGCGGCTCCAGATCGAACACACCTGACAGCAACAACGCCGAGCGTAAGGTCGGGGCACTCCTCCGCGCCGCGATCATGCCGGCGATATGGCCCCCGGCGGAGTGGCCGGCGACATGCAGGCGCTGGCCGTCGATACCAAGGCTGTCGGCCTCGGCGACCAGATAGGCCAGCAGACGGGTGATCTGATCGACGATGTTGCTGAGCGAATTTTCCGGCGCGAGGTCGTAGTTCGCCATCACCACCGCAAAGCCGGCGTCCAGCATGCTCGTCGCGAACTGCGCATGCTGGTTCTTGTCGGAAGCCTGCCAGTAGCCGCCGTGGACGAAGACGAAGACCGGCGGCCGCTCGACGCCGTCCGGCAGGAAAATATCGAAGGTCTCGTAGCGCCCCGGCCCATAGCAGAGATCGAGACCGGGAAACCGCGCTCGGAACGCTTCACCTTCCTTGCTCCAGCGCTTGAACAGCACGTTCATGTCGGTCTGGAAGCGTGGGCTGTACTGCCGCGCGAGGTCCATCGGCGCATAGCCGCGATAGACCGGCGCCGTGCCGGGCGCACTCGCCGGCTTCTTCGCCTGCACCACCACGCGCAGGCCAGCGACGTCGGCGACACGCCGCAGCGACACCGGCGGACGGAATCCGGCGAAGACCTCGCGCTGCGCCAACTCGATCTCATGGCGCGCGGGATGGAAGCGCAGCGGATCGGCGGCTTCCCAGCGCATTGATGTCATGTGCTGCGGACCGCAACCGGCGGCGGCGAGCGCCTTGCCGGCCTCGGTCAAGGCGTCGCGCACCGCGTCGGTCGGATCCACGGCATTGGACGAACCGACGACTTCGACAAGACCTTCAGAACCGGACATGAGCACCCTTCACAGCGGCACGTAGTCGTAGCCGGTCCCGGCGCGTGTGAAGCGGCCGAACACCGGCGTGGGGAAATGATACGGAGCAACAATCGTGCCCCGCGCCGCGCAGTCATCGAGAAGACGGCGGCGAGTCGCAACCGCCATGGCCGGGTCCATGCAGAAGTTCGAGGTCATGTCCGGATCGCTCAACTGCAGCGGATGGTGCACGACGTCCGCCAAAAACAAGACCTCGGTGCCGCCGGCATCGAGCCGCACCACCGCCATGCCGGGCGCATGGCCGTGCGCCGGCTCAAGCGTCAGGCCTGGCGCAATTTCGCAAGGCGTCCTGACTGCCTCTAGCTTTCCCTGCGCGACGAGCGGCGCCACGCTGTCGGCATAAGCGCCGTGCAACGTCTCGACGCCTTTCGTCTCATAGAGCTTGCCCCAGTGCGTCAGTTCGCCTTCCGGCGTCACATATCGTGCGCGGGGGAAAGCGGGCACCCAGGCGCCATCCCTCAACACGGTATTCCAGCCAACGTGATCGGCGTGCAGGTGCGTGTTGACGATGAGGTCGAAGCGTTCGGGCGCGAACGACATCGCCTCCAGCGCCTTCAGGAAATCGCTCGTGCGCTTGTGCCAGAGCGGCCGGTCCGGCCGCTCCTTGTCGTTGCCGAGACCGGTGTCGATCAGCACCAGCGCATCCGGCGTCTCGACGACATACGAATTGAAGCTGAGCAGCAGTCCGTTCGCCTCGACGTCGACCATACCCGGCGGCGTGCGCGCCGCGGCCCGCGCGAGCGCCTCACCCGAGAGTGCGCGAAACATGGCGGTCGCCGGCCACTTCACCCGATCCATATCGGCGAGCCGATGAACCTTGAACGGGCCGATGCGCAGGCTCTGCACATCGAAACCCAGGACCGTGCGCTGCGTCTGCTCCATGCAGCGATGGCTTACGGCAAAGTCACCCAGCCGGCGGGCGGCTCCTTGCCCGGGTGCATGGTGCCGCAATGCGGACACTTACGGGCCGCCTCGTCGGCATAGAAGGCGCTGTAGACCTTCGGCAGGTCCGCGACGATGTCCCCGAGATCGACTTCCTTACGGTGCACCAGGCCTTCGCAGTTGAAGCAATACCACTCGAACCCATCGAGCAGTCCTTCCGGACGGTGCGGCTCGATCACCAGGCCGACCGAGCCCGGCATCGGCCGCTGCGGCGAATGCCGTACATGTGGCGGCAGCATGAACACGTCGCCCTCGCGGATCGGCACATCGTAGTGCTGACCGTTGTCGACGACCTTGAGCACCATGTTGCCGCGCAACTGGTAGAAGAATTCCTCGACCGGATCGTCGTGGAAATCGGTGCGCTGGTTGGGACCACCGACGACGGTCACCATCAGATCGGCATCTTTCCAGACCTGCTGATTGCCGACTGGCGGCTTCAACAGATGCTGATGCTCATCGATCCATTTGTTGAAGTTGAAGGCCTGTAGTCGTCCCAGCTTCATGATTGTCTCCTACCGCGCGTGTCTCGCAGATTTCGTCTCAGCCGACGGCACGTTTGGCCGCCGGCGGCGCCATTTGCAGGCCGCAGGACTCGAGAGCCTTGCGCGTGGTGGCTTTCTCCGCCTCGGTCAACGGCAGAAGCGGCGGACGCACGGCGCCGCCAACCTGGCCCAAGAGGTCCATCCAGTATTTCTGATGGGAGTGCGGCTTCTCCGGCGGGCGCGTGCTGCGCAGCGCCTTGCGCACCGGATCGAGGCTGTCGCGCACTTTCTTGGCCTGGGCGAAATCGCCCTTGAAGGCGAGATCGGTGTATTCGCGCATGCGCTTGTCGTATTTGGTCTGGATCAGATATGGCGGCGAGGAGCAGAGATAGAGCTGCCACTTCAATTCGATGATGTTGTCGAGCCATTCCTCTTCCGAGGCCGTCGAGACCAAAATGCGGTCACCGGCGAGCGCCGTGAGTTCTTTGTACATCGGCCGCGGCACGCTGTACTTGATCGCCACCACGTTCTCGATGTCGGCCAGCTTGTTGCAGAGCTGCGGCGACATCAGATAGCCGCTGTCGGGATGGCTCCACAGCGCCATGCCGATGTCGATCTTCGAGGCAATAGTCTTGTAGTAGTTGAGCAGCGTCTCGTCCTGTTCCTTGAAGAAATGCAGGATCGGCGCGTGCACGACGATGTAGTCGGCGCCGCACTTCTGGGCGTGCTTCGCCAGTTCAATCACCACGTCCATGTTCTGGTCGGAGCAGGACATGATGGTCTGCGCGCGGCCATTCAGCGCCGAAACGGCAATGTCGAAGGCGCGCTTGCGCTCGTCGAGCGACATCGAGAAGAACTCGCCCTGCTTGCCGGCGATGAACACGCCGTCGATGCCGAGGTCGTCCGCCCAATACGTGAGATTGCGGCGGAAGCCTTCCTCGTCGATGGAGAGGTCCTGCTTGAACGGCATCAGGGCAGCCGCCCAGATGCCCTTCATCGTGGCCCGTGAATAGGCCTTGGCGTCCTTCTTCGCATATTTCATGGCTTGGCCGCTCCTTTGCCGTCTTTTCCGCCGCCGGACGCCCGCCAGCTTGTCCCAAGGGCGAGCGGCCGTCGAGATGGCTCCTCGCGCGCCAGTACCGCCGCCAAATCGCCTATATGACAATAACGTTTATTCGTATCCATTCATATGTAATATTTATAAATCAGAGCCGCTCATGAACATCACCATCCGCCAGATCGAAGCTTTCCTGAAGGTCGCCGAGTTCGGCAGCTTTACGCGCGCCGCCGAGCGCCTGCACGTGGCGCAGCCCGCACTGTCACAGCATGTCCGCGACCTGGAGGACGAACTGGGCATCCGCCTGTTCGACCGCACCACAAGGCGGGTCGAACTGACCGAAGGCGGCCGTGAATTCCGCAATACCGCCGCCAAGATCGTCGAGGACCTGGAGCTCGCCGCCCGCCACGCCCACGAGCTTTCAACCCGCAAACGCGGCAAGGTCGCGATCGCGACGCCGCCTCTGCTCGCGGGCGCGATTCTGCCCTGGGCCATCGCCGACTTCCGCGCGCAATATCCAGGTGTGCAGGTGAGTGTGGTGGAAGCGCAGGCGGACGACATCGTCGAACAGGTCCGCAGCGGAGAGGTGGATTGCGGCCTGGGCACCTTCCGCGCCGGCGAGGACGGCATCGTGTCGACGGCGGTGACCAGCGACAGCCTTTCGCTCTTTTGCCCGCCCTCACATCCCTTCGCGAAATTGAAGCGTATGAACTGGCGCGAGTTGGATGGCCAGCCGCTGGTCACGCTCACGCGCGACAGCGGCATCCGCGTGCTGGTCGAACTCGGCTGCGAAACGGCGCAGATCGGCATGAGCATCGCCTACGAGGTGTCGCACGTGACGACTGCGCTCTCGATGGTCGAGGCCGGGCTCGGCGTCGCGGTGTTGCCGACCTATGCCCGGATCGCCGCGCGCAAGGACGCCCTCGCGGCGATTCCGCTCGTGAACCCCACGATCACCCGCGACATCGTGTTGATCACGCAGGCCGGCCGCTCGGTTTCACCCGCATTCTCAAGTTTCGCGCAGGTTCTGACCAAGCGCACCATCGCCAAGTTCCCACCGAAGCCCCGCCGTGCGAGTTGAGGGAACTTTGTTCAATTTTCTGAGACGCTTGGCGGGAATGGCAGGCATGCACCCTGCATGGGATTCCTAACGTAGAAGTTACATCGGCGTCGATCCGCAAGCGCTACTTTGACGTTGTCCTCGCACCTGGAATCGCGGGAGCAATCGGCCATGACGATCAACGGTAAAACAGTGGTGGAGACGCTGCGTCGCGACGCAACCTATGTCGGGCAAGCCGCCGTTGCTGTCGTGTTCTTCAGCTTCGCCGGCTTGGCGCTGGCCGCCGCCATCATCGACCTGATGGCCTTGCGTCATTAGACGCGGCAAAGTCCCTCATCCAGCCACGCGCTGCGGCACCCGCGACGCATCATTGTTCAGCTCGACGAGCTGACCTAGCAACTCCATCAGCTTCTTCCGATCGGCCGGCTTCAGCGGTTCGAGGATGCGCTCCTGCGCACGCTCGACCGACGCCTGCGCACGCTTGACCAGCGCGCCGCCGCCGGCTGAGAGCTTCAAGAGCTTGATGCGCTTGTCCTCCGGCGAGGGATAGCGCGTCACCAGCTTGCGCGCCTCCAGCCGCTCGAGCACGTTGCCGAGTGTCGAGCGGTCGAAAGCGATCAACGCCGACAATCTTGTCGCATCGGTGCCCGGATTTTCCCGGATCGCCACCAGTGCGGCGTACTGCACTGGCGTCAGGTCGTAGTTCGCGCACTCTTCCATGAAGATCGCGACCGCGATCTGCTGCGCGCGCCGGATGAGATGGCCCGGCTTCGAGTGCAAGTCCCTTAACAGCATCAATCAGCCTCGCCGACCGGCGTCCCTCTCGACAATCGCCGGTTGGTAACGAACCTCGCCGCGAAAAGCAAAACGATGCTCGCCGCCTAGTGCCGCCGATTTGAAGTTCCTGCACCGCCCGCGGCAAACTCGATCAGGAACTTCAAATCGAAAAGCGGCACTAGAATCATAGTTTTGCTAGTGCCCTTTGCTTTCCGAAATTCGTCCATGAGGGTGCTGCCGCGTATCACGAATTTCGGAAAGCGGGCACTAGTGGAAGACCTCAAAGAAGCCAAGCTTGCGCTGCATCGGCGCGTCGTCCACCTGGAAGAGGAAGGCCGGCTTCTGCGTCGATCTGTTGCGGATGGCGACCTTGGCGTGCGTCGGCACCGCCAGCGTGTCGCTGATGTCGGCGCGCAGCGTGATCCCATCGACCTCTGCGTCCACCTCGCCCTCGACGACGTGCAGCACCGCCGAGGCGGAACGGCGCTCCGGCACAACCGTCTCGCCCGGGCGCAGCATGATGGCGGAGAAGCCGAGCACGGGCAGGCATTCGGCGCCGGTCTCCGGATTGACGTAGGCCAGGTGCACCATTTCCTTGGCTTCGGTCACGGCCGCCATGGCCTGCAGCGCCTCCCGCACTTCCTTCCAGGGATAGCGCAGCAGCGGGTAATTGGCGCGCGGTCCGCTCAGCGCCCGATAAGGCACGAGACCGGCACGCCGATAATGCGTCTGCGAGCGGTCGGGCTGATTGGGCACGGCCTGCGATGGCCCTTCGATCGCGTAAGACGCTTCGCGCGCGAACACGGTCGGCAGATCAAGTGCGTCGAGCCAGATCACAGGGCCCGTGCCCTCGTGCCGATGCTCGTGCCAGAGCAGCGATGGCGTCAGGATCAGGTCGCCGCGCTCCATCGGCAGCTTCTCACCGTCGACGATGGTAAAGCCGCCCTCGCCTTCGATCACGAAACGCACCGCGCTCGGCGTGTGCCGGTGATTGGGCGCGGTCTCGCGCGGCAGGATGAGCTGCAGGCCGATGAAGATCGACGGCGTCGCCTGCATGTTCTCGAGGCCGAGGCCAGGATTGGCCAGGACCAGCACGCGCCGTTCGGCCTTTTCCATGGGCGTCAGGTCGCCGGCTTCGAGCAGCCGCGGCCGCACATCCGCATAATGCCAGACCACCGGCTGCGTGCGGCGGGACGGCGCGCCGTGCGGTAGCGCCGCACGCAAACTCGGCCATAGCGGCACGAGATTATTGGCCGTGAGACCGTCGACATATTGTTTCGGCAATTCGCTCAGCGTTCCGAGCGCGCTCATGATGTTTCCTCCGCTTTTCTTATCGGTTACGCCGCCGCGCGCTGCTGTCCCGCGCCGGTCAGGCCGTTGCCGCCATAGAGCCAGAACATGCTGGAATAGAACTGCTCCGGCGTTTTGCCCTTGAGCCAGGCGTTGCGCACGAGGCGTTCGACGCCGTCGGCGTGATAGACGCGGCCAAGCTCGCGCGACGACAACACCACGCGATAGGCGCGCGGGATGCGCTCGTCCTGATAGGCCTTGAACGCGGCCGCGAAATCGCCGGTCTTCTCGACTTTGTCGGCGAGACACACGGCGTCTTCCATCGCCATGCAGGCGCCCTGCGCGAAATACTGATAGGTCGGATGCGCGGCGTCGCCGAGCAGCGCGACCCGGCCATCCGTCCAATTGGCGATTGGGTCACGGTCGCCCAGCACCCAGCGCCGCCATTCGGTCGGAATCTCCAGCAGCTTGCGCGCCTTCGGCACGATCTGTGCGAAGCGGCTCAGCACCTCCTCGCGCGTGCCGGGCTCGTTGCTGCCGATATTGTCGAGATCGGTGACGAAGGTCGCCACCAGATTGAAGGTGCGCCAGCCTTGCAGCGGGTAATGCACCATGTGGCATTTCGGTCCGGCCCACAGGGTCGGCGCGTTCCAGCGCAGGTCTTCCGGCATCTGCTCGATCGGCAGCACCGCCCGATAGGCGACGTGGCCGGAGAGCCGGATGGCGTCGGAGGGACCGCCGCCGGTGATCTGCTCGCGCACCTTCGACCGCACGCCGTCGGCGCCGATCATCGCATCGGCTTCGTAGACGTTGCCGGCTTCGGTGCGTACCTTCACACCATTCGTGGTGTTCTCATATGCCACCACACGCTCACGATTGACGAGCGTGACCGCATCATGCGCGCTGCAGGCGTCAAGGAAGGCGCCGTGCAGATCGGCACGATGGATCACCGCGTAAGGGTTGCCGCAGTATTTGCGAAAGGCGTCATCCAGCGGAACGCGGAAGATCTGCTCGCCGGAAATGCCGTCCATCATGATGGCGGCGTCGACATAGACCGCCCGCGCCCGTCCGACGTCGCCGATGCCGAGGTAATCCATGGCATGGAAGGCATTCGGCCCGATCTGGATACCGGCGCCGATCTCGCCGAATTTCTCGGCCTGCTCCAGCACGGTGACGCGGCAGCCGGCGCGCGCCAGACCGAGCGCGGCGGCGAGCCCGCCGATACCGCCGCCGGCGACCACCACCGACGGCCTTGCGTGTTGACGATTGACCATGAGCCCCTCCTCCACGGTCGCGCCTTTGCCGCGGCGCGACTCCAATTTGACAGTATACGGTCAATATTCAAGCATTTTGACCGCATACTGTCAAACTAGCGCAGGCGGTATCGGGAGAATGAACGTGTCTGCGTGTGGGATCGCAGTGGCGCGCTTAGGGCAGCCGGTCAGCGCGGGGGATAGACGTGCCGGCGGCCGTTGAAGTCCTCGACGACCGCATCGCCCTCGCCGCCCTGCGTCAGATAGCTTGGGCCGATCGGCGACTTACCGTGGCCGCCGGGAATGTCGAGCACGTAAGCCGGCTGGCACAGACCCGAGAGGCGTCCGTGCAGATCGCGCATCAGCTTCTGCCCGGTCGCGATATCGGTGCGCAGGTGGCTGGTGCCGGGCGCAAGATCGCCGTGGTGCAGGTAATACGGCTTGATACGGCACTCGACGAGCGCGCGCATCAAAGCGCCCAAAACGTCCGGCGTATCGTTCACGTCTCTGAGCAACACCGTCTGCGATAAGAGCGGAATGCCCGCGTCGGCTAGGCGCGCCAAGCCCTCGCGCACGGACGCGCTCAACTCGCGCGAATGGTTGACGTGCACGGCGACATAGGTCGCCTTGCCGCTCGCTTTTATCGCCCGCACCAGTTCGGACGTAATGCGCAAAGGATCGGCGACCGGCACGCGCGTATGGATGCGCACGACCTTCACGTGGTCGATGGCCCGCAACGCATCCATGACGGCACGCAGGCGCCTTGGCGACAGCACCAGCGGATCGCCGCCGGTGAGGATCACCTCCCAGATATTCTTGTCGCCGCGGATGTAGTCGAACGCGCGCGCCAGCGCTTCCGGTGACAAAGCGTTCGGCTTGTTGGGGCCGACCATCTCGCGGCGGAAGCAGAAGCGGCAATAGACCGCGCAAACATGCGTGATCTTGAGCAGCACACGGTCGGGATAGCGATGCACGATGCCTTCGACCGGCGAGTGCGCATCGTCACCGATCGGATCGGCGAGCTCCTCCGGCTTGTGATCGAGCTCGGCCACGTCTGGCACGAATTGCCGCGCGATCGGGTCGCGTGGATCGGCGCGGTCGATCAATGCGTCGAGGTCGGGCGTTACGGCGACCGCATAGCGCGCGGCGACCGCCGCCAGCGCCGGCAGTTGCTCGGGCTCCGCCAATCCGTGCTCGCAAAGCTGCGTCGGGCTCCGCAGCGTCTGCACCTTCGCGTCCATCATCATCTCCCTTCCCGTCGCGCCTCAGAAGTCGACGACAGGCGTCCAGATCACTTGCTCAATCCTCTGCGCGCCGGTCGCCAGCATCACCAGCCGGTCGAAGCCGAGCGCGATGCCGCAGGCCGATGGCATTTGCGTAAGCGCATCAAGGAAATCCTCATCCACCGGATAACGTTCACCGTGAATGCGCGCCTTCTCGTCCATTGCCGCCGCAAAGCGCTTGCGCTGTTCGGCGACGTCGGTCAACTCGCCGAAGGCGTTGGCGAGTTCCACGCCGCAGGCATAGAGCTCGAAGCGCTCGGCGACCTGGTCGCTGCCGGGCTTCGGCCGCGCCAGCGCCGCCTGCGGCAGCGGGTACTCATATAATATGGTGGCACGCCCCTGCCCCAGATGCGGCTCGACCTTCTCGGCCAAAATGCGGCTGAAGATATCGCCCCATGTGTCGTCACCGGCGATCGCGATGCTGGCCTTCACCGCCGCGGCGGCGATCAGGTCGCGCACGCCCTGCCCACCTTCGATGGTCGCCAACAGATCGATGCCGGCATAGCGGTCGCAGGCTTCCGCGACGGTGATGCGCTCCGGTACCGCGAAGGGATCGATGGTCTTGCCACGAAATGTGAACGCCTTCGCGCCCGTGGCGTGTGCCGCCTCGCCGAGCAACGCCGCGCAATCGTCCATCAGCGTCTCGTGGGGTTCGTTCGCGCGATACCACTCGAGCATCGTGAACTCGGGATGATGCAGCACGCCGCGCTCGCGATTACGCCAAACCTTGGCGAAATCGAAGATGCGGGTTTCGCCGGCCGCGAGCAGCTTCTTGCAGGCAAACTCCGGCGACGTGCGCAGGTAGAGCCGGTGCGCAACGGCGTCGGGTCCGACCAAGTCCGTGCCGAACGCATGCAGATGCGTCTCATTGCCGGGTGACACCTGTAGCGCGGCGGTATCGACCTCGGTGAAGCCCGCGCCGGCAAACCAGGCGCGCGTAGCGGCCGCGATCCGACCGCGCCCCAGAAGATAGGGCCGCCGGCCCGCATGGACGCCGGGCAACCAGAAAGGCGGGCTTTTCGGCACATTTACCTCGATCGGTCGGAGCGCCGGAAAGGCTGGAATTGGCGGCGAAGATCGCTATGGTGCGGCCCGAATCCGCGGTCGGATATCGCGGCCGCCCCCAGCTCAAGGACTATATTCGTGAAAGTCATCGCCTCTTCGCTCCGCAAGGGCAATATCGTCGATCTCGACGGCAAGCTCTATGTCGTCCTCAACGCGGAAAATTTCCATCCCGGCAAGGGTACCCCGACCACCCAGGTCGATATGCGCCGCATTTCGGACGGCGTGAAGACCCAGATGCGCTACAAGACCACCGACCAGGTCGAGCGCGCGCACGTCGAGGACCACGAGTACTCCTATCTCTACAAGGACGGCGAAGGCTTCCACTTCATGAACCAGGAGAACTATGAGCAACTCCAGGTTCCTGCCGACGTGGTCGGCAGCTATGAGCCCTATCTCCAGGAAGGCATGGTGGTGAGCGTCGCCCTGCACGAGGGCATCGCGGTGTCGATGGAGATCCCGCAGAAGGTGACACTCGAGATCACCGACACCGAGCCGGCCATGAAGGGCCAGACCGCGTCGGGCTCGTTCAAGCCGGCGATGCTGTCGAACGGCGTGCGCACCATGGTGCCGACCCACATCGTCGTCGGCACCCGCGTGGTGGTGAACACCGCCGACGGCTCCTATGTCGAGCGCGCCAAGGACTGAGTGCGCGCGCCGCAATGCATTCTTCGTGATGGCCGGGGCCTTTCCCGGCCATTTCGATTCTGAGGCCATGCCGCTCAGCACGGGATGACGCCGGAGCACGCCCTTGTATGCCGGGGCCCGATGACCATAATTCGGGCATTGAAGGACTTCATCGGCCCCAGGGGAGCGGGCACAACGGGGGACCCGATTTGATACGTGCCGTCGCCTTCAGCCTGGCGCTGCTTTTCGCCGCCTCCGCGATGGCGGACGAGATGAAGCTGCCACGTACGACCGCCGCTGATCCCGACTGGCAGATGGCCGCGCTCAACGCTCCCGGCGGTTTCGACGCGCTCAATGCCGCCGCGGCGACGCGCTTCCCCGGCATTGCGAACAGCACGGTGCCGGTGCTGCTGCCCTTCGACAAGGATGTGCTCGCCGGATTTCAGCCCACCGGCTTCTTTCAGGCCGGTCCCGCCGGCTACGACACCGCTTTCGCGCTGCGCACGGCCGACGTCGGCGATCTCTCCGACATCCGTTATCGCGACCCGGTCTATGTGCTGATGTCGGGCCTGCGCTTCACCTATGAGCTCGACGGCCCGGCGTTGCCTCAGGGCGAGCCGGTCAAAGAACTCGATGCCCTCTTCCCCGGCATCACGCGCACGCTGCACGAATTCTACGTGCGCTACAGCTTCACGCGCTACGGCGTCACCTATGTGGCCGCGATCTATTGCCGCGACATCCGCCCGCGCCCCAAGATCCTCACCTGCAAGCAGGCCGACCGCGTCGCCGAGCGCTTCCTGCGCGCGCTTAAGCTTGCCGGCGGTAATCCTCAGGCAGCGGGCCCCGCCGCCGAGCAGCAGCCGGTCGCGCGGCCGGAAAAGATCTCGCCCGAGTTCAGCTATTTCAGCCCCGGCTTCATCATCCCCGGCTCCGGCCGTCGGCCGGAAATCTCGGGCCGTGCCGATGACACGGTCTATGCCCGCCTGCGCTTCCCGATGAAGGAAGCGCCGGCCTTTGCCAATTCGCAGTCGTTCAACAACTGGGGCGACTGCGACTTCACCGGCCGCACGCCGCGCCGTCTCGGCAAGAAGGGCATGAGCTACACCTGCAAGGTGAACGGCCGCCCGCTGGTCTTCGACGAAGCCGCCGGACGCAATTACGCGTATCCCTGGCGCGATAACTTCTGCGAGCACCGCAACTTCCAGGTCGGCCAATGCCCCGCCGGCGAAGGCCACCAGGGCCAGGACCTCCGCCCGGGCAACTGCGCGCAGTTCAACGAGGGTGCCGACCGCTGCGAGCCCTACCGGCACGAGATCGTGGCAGCGCATGACGGCATGATCTTGCGCGCCGCCAAACAGGAGGCGGTGTATCTGTTCATCAACACCGCCGACACCCACGTGCGGCTGCGCTACATGCACATGAACCCGAGACTGCTCGATACCGACGGTGTGCTGAGCGGCAAGACGGTGAAAGCCGGCGACCGCCTGGGGCTGGTCGCCAACTACAATGAATATGAGCGCGGCACGACCTATCACCTGCATTTCGACATGCAGGTGCCGACCAGGATCGGCTGGGTCTTCGTCAATCCATACATGACGCTGGTCGCCTCTTACGAGCAACTCATCGGCGCGCGCGGCACGGAGATCAAGGACGGCGACCCGGTGCCGGCAGTGGCCGCCGTTCCGCCGGTCGTTCTCAATCCCGCGCCGGTGCATGCAGCGGTATCGGGTGCCGTGCAGAGCGATGCGCCCGCCGTCATCCGCCTGCCCGACGAGAAGCCGCGCGTCTCGCCGATCGCCGAGGACGGCCCCGTCAAGAAGAAGCTGCGCAAAGCCAAGGCCCACAAGCACAAGGCCAAGACCGCCAAGCGCCGCAAGCGCAAGGCATCCGAGGGCGAAGACGACGGCTGACCCGTCAGATTGCCGCAGGCCCGCCGATTGTTTGTGCAAGGGCAGTCCCTACAATGGGCGCATGCACCGAATCTCCAAGAGTTCCTCGCTCGCTGTGACCCGCCGCACGGCGCTGTCTGGCGCCGTCGGTCTTGCCGCAATGCTTGCCTTCGGCGGAACGGCCATCGCACGGTCTGCCGGCTTCGACCGCTGGGTGCACGCTTTCCGCGCCCGCGCCGTCGCACGCGGCATCTCGGCGGAAACCTATGACCGCGTGATGGGCAAACTCGAGCCCGACACCAGCGTCTACGAGCAGTTCCGCAAGCAGCCCGAAATCACCGAAGAGAGGTGGCAGTATATCAACCGCCGCTGCTCGGACTGGCGCGTCATCACCGGCAAGCAGCGCGCCAAGGAACATGCCGCCCTGCTGGCCCGCCTCGAGAAAGACTACGGCGTCGACCGTTATGTACTGCTCGGCCTGTGGGGCATGGAGTCGTCCTACGGCGACGTCATCGACAATCCCAAATACATGCGGCCGGTGATCCCGGCGCTCGCTGCGCTCGCTTACGGCGAACCGCGCCGGCGCAAATATTGGGAAGCGGAATTGCTCAACGCGCTCACGATTGTCGACCGCAAATGGGCGCAGCCCTCCGAGATGATAGGCTCCTGGGCCGGCGCCATGGGCCATACGCAATGGATGCCGGAGGTGTGGCTGCACGTCGGCGTCGACTACGACCGCGACGGCCGTGCCAATCCCTTCGGCAAGCCGGACGACGCGCTCGCCGGCACGGCGCGCTACCTCGTCGAGCGCGGCAAATGGCGGCGCGGCGAAGCCTGGGGCTGCGAGGTGAAGATTCCCGCCGGTCATCACCGCCTCGCCGACAACCGCACCTGGCGCACCTATGAGAAATGGCGCGAACTCGGCGTGGCGCGCGCCGACGGCACAGCCTTTGCGCGGCCCGGCGATCAAGCCAAGCTTTGGCTGCCGGTGTCGGGCGGACCGGCTTTCCTGGTGGGACCGAACTTCCGCGCGGTCTATTCCTACAACCCGTCGATCAACTACACGCTGGCGCTCGTTCACCTCGGCGATCTGATCCGCGGCAACGGCGGTTTCCGCCAGCAATTCCCCGGCGGCGAGCGCGTGCCGACCATCGACGAGGTGAAAGAGATTCAGCGCCGGCTCAACGATCAGGGCTTCAAGACCGACGGCATCGACGGCCGCACCGGCTCGGACACGGTTAAAGCCATCGTCGCCTATCAGAAGAAAAACGGCATCGAGCCGGACGGCTATGCCGGCCTGAAACTGCTCGCGCGGCTACGGCAGACGAACTAGGCGTTCGCCGCAATATCCGCCCGCGGCCGCCGCAACATCAAGGTCAGCACCAGCGCCACCACAGTGGCCGCGAGCATCACCAAGAAGGCGATGTCATAGCTTTGCGTGCTGTCGAAGAGCGCGGCGCCAAGGTAAGCCCCTAACCCACCGAACACCTGGTGCACCATGGTGATGAAGCCGGTGAGCGCGCCAAGATGGCGCATGCCGAAGCTCTCGGCGACGAAGACGATGGTGAGCGGTGCGGTCACCAGAAACGTGGCGCCGAACACCAGCGCAAAGATGGCGATCGACACCGGCGATTGATCGACCATCACCAGCGCGAACACGACAATGCGCGCGGCGAAAGCAAGCGCGGTCGGCCAGACAGGGCCGACCTTGTCGCTGAAAGCGCCGCCCGCAACGACGCCGATGAGACCGGTGAGTCCCATCACCGCCAGCATATTGCCGGCAAGGAAGGCATCGACGCCGCGGTCCTGCGCGAACGCGACCACATGCGTGGTGACGAAAAAGTCGTCGAAGCCGCAGATGGCGTAGATGACGATCAGCAACCAGAACTGACGCCCGCGCGCCGCTTCGATGATGCTATGTCCCTCGGCACGCCTGACGGCTTGTTGCTGTGCCGGCTCAATCCTTGGAATCATCGGTAGCAGGAACGGCACCAGCACGACATGCGCCAGGCCGAGCCACAGATAGATCGACTGCCACGACATCATCGTGAGCGCCGCCGCCAGCACGGCAATCGTCACGAGCTGCCCGACGCTCATACCGGACATGGCCACCGCGTTGGCGATCCCGGCGCGCGTCGGAAAGACCCGCGTCACCATCACGCCGACAGGGCTCATGGAGGCCGCGCCATTGCCCAGCGCGTAGATCACGCCGTAGAGCAACAGCGCGTGCCACGGCTCCACCATGAAGCTCATCAATCCGATGCCGATGCCGCAGACGACGAGCCCGCCGCCGAGCACAAGCCTCAGACTGATGCGGTCGGCCAACCGGCCCGCGACGAAGGTCGCCCCTGCCGACACGAGTTGGAACACCGCGACCGCGAGCCCGATGTCGCTGCGATCCCAGCCGAGATCGCCGACGATCGGCCGCAGCGTCAGCCCAACGGCAAAACGCGCACCACCGGCGATGAACAGAACCAGGAAGCCCGCGGCAAGAACAAGCGCCGGATTCGCAACAAGGGATTTTCGTGACACGGCAATCCTCTGAGACAAGGCCTGCCGGGCGGCGCCTCTAAAAAGAGTCCGCAATTGCACGCAGGACATTCAGGTTCCCGACAAACCCGCCCTGCCATTTAGTTGCATCAGTAACTAGTTTTGCGCCGATGCGCTGTCAAGCGACCGCTCCGCCATCCACGCTTTAAGGAACTCGACGAAGGCCTGCAATTTGCGGGGCACCGACGGCGTGCGCGGATAGATAGCGAGCAACGGCCGCGGCAGCACGCGATAGCGCGGCAGGATGGTGACCAACGTGCCGTCCGCGATGTGATCGCGCACCGCATAACCAGGAATGACTGTGACGCCGAGTCCGGCGGTGGCCGCCTTGCTCAACGCCGCCGCGCTGTTGGAGAAGAAGGCGCCGCGTACTTTTACCGGCACAGGTCCCTTCGGTCCCTCGAAGCGCCAGATGCTGTCATTGGGCGCGGTATCGACGTGCACGAGGCAGGCGTGCTCGGACAGGTCCGCCGGCGTCTGCGGCTCGCCGGCGCGCGCCAGATAAGCGGGCGACGCGCACGCCATCCAGCCCAGCGTCGCGATCTCTTGCTCGACCAGCGATGAGCCGCGCATGGTCGAGAAACACAACACCACATCCAGCCCGCGCTCGGAGAAATCATAGGTGCCGCGATAAGGCGTATTCTCCAGGAGCAGCGACACGCGCAGGCGCGGCTGCGTCTTGGCAAAGGCGATCACCGCGTCTGACAGATGCGCTGTGCCGAAGGATTTCGGCGCCAGCACTTTAAGCGTGCCGGCCGGCTCCAACCGCGTGCGCACCATCGCGCGCTCGTTGCTTTCGATATCGCGGAATACGCGTTCGCAGAATTCGAGATAGGACGTCCCCTCGTCCGTCAGACTCAACGAGCGTGTCGAACGGTTCAAGAGCCGCACGCCGAGCCGCGTTTCCAACTCGCTCACATGCCGCGACACCAGCGCGCGCGAGAGGCCGAGTTGGCTGGCGGCCGTGGTGAACGAGCCCGAACGCACCACACGCACGAAGCTCTCCATGGTGCGAAAACGGTCCATGCGCTCCTCCCGCGCTGCTTGTGCTTGTTTTTATTGTTTATTCTGATGCAACAATGTGGTTCGCATTTAGCGGCTTATAAGCGCTAATGTCAAAGTCTATAGTCCGCTACCAAGGACGACAGGCGGGGACCAACCCGCGTGACAACAGGGAGAGAAATAGGCCGGCGGTGGGACGACCGCGAAGGTCGTGCCGGCTTTTTTGAAAGCATTCCATGTCCAGTTCAACCAACCGCCCGGCGCCGGCGGCCGTTACGCGCACGCCAACCGATATTGCGGCTCTCGACCGCCCGCTTCCGGCCGGCGTCAATGCGCCGGGCTTCGGCAGCGACGTCATCGCTGACGCGCTGCGCGCGACCGACATTCCTTACATCGCGCTCAACCCCGGCGCGAGCTACCGCGGCCTGCACGACAGCTTGGTGAACTATCTCGGCAACGATAAGCCGCAGATGCTCTTGTGCCTGCATGAGGAAGCCGCGGTCGCGATCGCGCACGGTTACGCCAAGGTCACCGGCAAGGCGATGGCCGCCGCGGTGCATTCCAATGTCGGGCTGATGCACGCCACCATGGCGGTGTTCAACGCCTGGTGTGATCGCATGCCGATGCTGATCCTGGGCGCCACCGGCCCGATCGATGCCGCCAAGCGCCGGCCGTGGATAGACTGGATCCACACCGCGCGCGATCAGGGCGCGCTGTTGCGCGGCTACAGCAAGTGGGACGACCAGCCCGCTTCCCCGGCCGCCGCACGTGAATCCATCCTGCGCGCCACCTGGATCGCCAATACGGCGCCGCGTGGGCCGACTTACGTCAATCTCGACGCCGAGGTGCAGGAGGCCAAGCTCGCCGAGCCGGTCGCCCCCATCGAGACGCAGCGTTACATGCCGCAGGTCGCGGGCGCCGCGCCCGCCGATCTCATCGCCCAGGCGGCCGAGCTCCTGCGTAACGCCAAGCATCCGGTGATCCTCGCCGGCCGCGTGTCGCGCAGCGTCGGGGCCTGGAAGCATCGTGTGGCGCTGGCCGAACGGCTGGCCGCGCGTGTGCTCACCGATCTGAAGATCGCGGCGTCCTTCCCGACCGATCATCCGCTGCACGTGGGCGCGCCGGGCAACATCGCGCCGCTATCGGAAGGCGCCGACGCGCTCCGCAATGCCGACGTGATCCTCAGCCTCGACTGGCTCGATCCCGCCGGCACCTTCAAGCATGTCGGCGGCGCGCCGAAGGCCAAGGTGATCCAGGTCTCGGTCGATCACCAGCTCCACAACGGCTGGAGCATGGACTACCAGGCCCTGCCCCCGGTCGACCTGATGATCGCCTGCGAGCCGGATGCCGCCGTTACTGCGCTGGTCGAAGCGCTCGGCCCGGGTAGCAAGCCCGCGCCGGCCACCGCGCCGAAGGAATTTCCGAAGCTCGGCACCGACAAGCTCACCGTCGATCATCTTGCCGATCACCTGCGCCGCGCCGTCGGCGACCGTCCGGCCTCCCTCACCCATGTCTCGCTGTCGTGGAACGGCGCGAGCTGGCCGTTCCGCCATCCGCTCGATTATCTCGGCAGCGACGGCGGCGGCGGCGTCGGCGGCGGCCCGGGCATTTCCGTCGGCGCCGCGCTCGCGCTGAAGGGCTCCGGCCGTTTGCCGGTCGCCGTCTGCGGCGACGGCGATTTTCTCATGGGCGTCACGGCGCTGTGGACCGCGGCGCACTACAAAATTCCGCTGCTCATCGTCGTCGCCAACAACCGCTCGTTCTTCAACGACGAACTGCACCAGGAGCGCGTGGCGCGCATGCGCAACCGCCCGGTCGAGAACCGTTGGGTCGGTCAGCGTATTTCCGAGCCCGACATCGATCTCGCCTCGATGGCGCGCGCACAAGGGGCGCAGGGCTTCGGCCCCGTGACCGATATCGCCGACCTCACGTCTACATTCGAAAAGGCCATCGCCGCCGTCGAAGCCGGTCACGTCGCTGTGGTCGATGTGCGGGTTGAACCCGGCTACACCGCCGCCATGACCGCCGCGATGACGCGCAAGAGCGAATAGGACCTCACGATGTCTCCTCCTTCAACAACGCCGAACGACATCCTGGTCGCGAAGGACGTCATCGTCCGCTTCGAGACGGCCGAAGGCCCGATCGTCGCGGTCGACAATGTTTCGTTCGATGTACGTCCGGGCGAATTTCTGTCGGTCATCGGTCCGTCCGGCTGCGGCAAGTCGAGCCTGTTCAACGTCATTGGCGGTCTGCTGACCAATCACCAGGGCACGGTGCAGGTCGCCGGCGAGACCATCGACGGCCCGCACAAGTCGATCGGCATGGTGTTCCAGGAAGAGTCGACCTTCCCCTGGCGCAATGTCGTCGACAACGTCGCCTTTCCGCTCGAGTTGATCGGTATGCCGAAAGCCAAGCGCGTCGAGCGCGCCAAGTATTTCATCAAGCTGGTCGGCCTCGACGGCTTCGAGAACCGCTATCCGGGCGAACTGTCCGGCGGCATGCGCCAACGCGTCTCGCTTGCCCGCACGCTCGCGTCCGAGCCGAAGATCTTGCTGATGGACGAGCCTTTCGCCGCGCTCGACGAGCAGACGCGCCTCCTGCTCGGCGACAAGGTGCTGCAGATCCAGCAGCAGCTTCAGCAGACCACCTTGCTCATCACCCACAACATCACCGAAGCGGTACAAATGTCGGACCGCATCCTGGTGATGACCTACCGTCCCGGCAAGGTGAAGCGCATCGTCGACATTAATCTGCCGCGCCCGCGCACCTCGGAGATCGTCGGCAGCGAGGCCTTCGGCCGCTACGTCGCCGAGATCTGGGCAGACCTGCGCGAGGAAGCGAGCCGCGGCATGAAGGACGAAGAGCAGCACGCGCTCAACGAGGCGCCCGCGTCATGAGCGCCCCCGGCCGCCGCTTCGCGATCTACGACGCCCTGCCCGCGGCGGTGGGCATCGCGACCGTGATTGCTTTCTTCGCCGCGCTCGAGGGCCTGATCCAGGGCGGCGTCGTCAACCGCTTCATCGTGCCGCCTCCCTCCGAGATCATCGGCAGCTTCGGCCGTGTGTTCGTGGAAGAGCACATCGTCAGCCGCTTCTTCTTCACGCTCGGCGAATGCCTGATGGCCGGCGTGATGATCACCGTGTTCGGCGTCGCCGGCGGCTTCCTGCTCTACCGCTACAAGCTGCTGCAGCAGGCAACCGAGACCTGGGTCGCTGCGCTCGCGGCCGCGCCGGTGGTGCTTGCTTATCCGTTGTTCATGGTGATCTTCGGCCGCTCGGCATGGACCATCATCATGATCGGCTTCGTCGCGGCGCTGCCGCCTGTGATCCTCAAGACGCTCGAGGGCCTCTCCGGCACCCGCAAGGTGCTGGTCAATGTCGGCAAGAGCTTCAATCTGACCGGGTCGCAGCAGTTCTGGAAGATCATGTTCCCCGCCGCCCTGCCGACCATGTTCGTCGGCGTGCGGCTCGGCTTGATTTTCGCGCTGATCAACATCGTCGGCGTCGAATTCCTCATCAATTACGGCGGTCTCGGTCAGCTCATCAACGACCTGGCCGAGCGCTACGACTTGGCGGGCACCTATGCGGCGATCTGCTTCGTCATTCTGGTGAGCGTCGTGTTCTTCATGTCTTTGGAAAAGGCCGAACGATGGCTGAGACCGGTCGACTGACCCGCACGGCGCCATCCGCACCGCTGCTTTCGCCGGTGACGCTGTTGCGCGTCGCCATCATCCTCGGCGTGCTCGCCGGCTGGGAGCTGCTGTCCCGTTCGGGCTGGCTCTACCGCGACGTGGTGCCGTCCTGGCTCGCCATCGGCAAGGCCTTGGCTGACCTGTTGTCGAGCGGCGAATACTACTTCAACCTCGGCGTCACTGCCGCCGAGATCGGCGCTGCGCTGGCCATCGGCGGCATTTCCGGCATGGCGGTCGGCATCCTGCTCGGCGCCAACCGCTTCCTCGCCAAGGCCTTCGAGCCCTATCTCTATTATCTCGGCCCCACGCCCAAGATCATCTTCTTCCCCATCATGATCATGTGGTTCGGCGTCGGCCCCGGCTCGAAGATCGCGCTCGGCACTTTATCGTGCTTCTTCCCGGTCGCGCTGTCGGCCGCTGCCGGCATGCGCCAGATCGACAAGGTGCTGATCAAGGTCGGCAAAAGTTTCCGCGCCAACACCTGGCAGACCGTGTGGAAGATCTATCTGCCGGCGATGCGCCACCCCATCATCAACGGTGTGCGGCTGGGCCTCGGGGTCGCGCTCATCGGCACATTGCTTGCCGAGACCAAGCTGTCGAACAAGGGCGTCGGTTTCCTCATCATCCAGGCCTATAGCGTGTTCGACATGCCGCGCATGTACGCCATGCTCATCGTGCTGTTCGTGCTGGCAATCGGCGCCAATGCGCTGGTCGGCCGGCTGGGAGGTTTGCACACGATTAGGCGCTGATCCTTCTTCACCTCTCTCCGCATTTGCGGGAAGAGGTGAAAGCCTCTCAAATTTTGAATTGCTCGTGCGTGCCGGGGTGGAACAGCTCTTCCGGCTTCACGAGCCGCGAGGACAGGCCCTGTGCGTGGTGATGCTTGAGGAAATTCTCGAGCGTCTTGCGGCTGCCTTCCAGCCCATACGACCAGAAATCCTCGCCCATGGTGGCGCGGGCTTCCGCCACGCGCTCCTCCATGAAGGGCAGCGTCACCTTGCTGGCGGACGGGTCCTCCAGCGCTTCCAGTGCCATGTCCTTGGCCTGCGAGAAGGCCTTGAACACCGCTGCCGGTAACCACGGATGCTGCTCGACGATCGAGCGCCGCACGCCGACCAGATGCATGATCGGGAAAATGCCGGTGCGCTTGAAATAGTCCTGCGCGGCCTTGATCGGATCGGGAAACAGATAGCCGACATTGGGCGTGTGGCGCGGCAGCGCCGGCGGGCGCGGCGCGATGAAGCCGTCGATTGAGCCCTCGGCCAGCAGCGCCGAGATCGACTTGCCGGCTGGCGCGTCTTCCAGTTTCACGTCTTTGGGCAGCGTGATCTTGATCTTCTCCGGCCGGTCGGCGTCGGCGATGCCGCCGCGTACCCATTGGATGTCGGAGGGCTTCACGCCGAAGTCATCCTCGAGGATCGCGCGCGCCCAGACATTCGCGGTCAATTGATATTCCGGCAGACCGACCTTCTTGCCCTTGAGGTCCTCCGGTTTCTTGATCCGGTCGGTGCGCACCCAGATGGCGTTGTGGCGGAAAGCGCGCGACACGAAGCACGGCACGCCGACATAAGGCCCCCCGCCCTGCGCTGTCTTCACCGTGAAGCTCGACAGCGACAGTTCGCAGATGTCGAACTCGGCGTGGCGCAGCGCGCGGAAGAAAATTTCCTCCGGCGAAAGCGTCATGCAGGTGGGCTCGACGCCGTCGATCTTGACGGTGCCGTCGATCAGCGCGCGCGTACGGTCATAGGGGCCGACGGCGACGGAGAGGTTCAGTTTGGCCATGAAGCGTCCCGACTTTTTAGTTTCTTGGGACGCCTGTCTTAAGCGAAATGGCGAGCAGACGCAAAACGGCGGCTCTGCGCAACACGCAAAGCCGCCGCAGATCAAATGTAGCGTCTATCAGCCGAACACGTCGGTGACGATGCCGTTATACCAGTCGACCGACTCCTTGTAGTTCTGCTTGCGCAGGTCGGCCGCCTCGCCCTTCTGGCTGACGAAGCCCGAGATCTGCTTGATCTTGCCCTCGCCCGGCTCGTAGCTCGCCCCCACCTTCACGTCATCGTCGGGCGCGATCAGGCTCCAGCACGTGTTAGTGTAGCGCGCGGGGAACGCGCGTGACTGCGTGAGCTCGGAACGGATGATCATGGCCGCCACTTTGGCCTGGCTGTTGGCCGAGAAGGCCGACTTCGGCATGTCGCCGGCGATCGTCGCATCGCCGATGACGAAGATGTTCGCATCCACCTTCGACTTCATCGATTCAGGATGTATCTCGCAGAAGCCGCTCTGGTTGGTCAGCTGGGCGTCGCGCGCGATCTTGCCAGCCATCTGCGCTGGGATGACGTTGGCGAGCGCCGCCTTGTATTCGGCGAGATCGGTCTTGATGACGCCCGTCTTGGGATCGACGCTCTTGATGCCGCCATGCATCTTCGGGTCCTGCCACTCGATCATGCCGGGATAGTGCTTCTCCCAGCCTTCCATGAACACCGCCTGCTTGGAGAAGGCTGGCTTGGGATCGAGCACGATGATCTTCGATTTCTTGTGGCCCTTCTTCTTGAGCACATGCGCGAACATCGACACGCGCTCATAGGGACCCGGCGGACAGCGATACGGGTTCGGCGGCGCCACCATCACGATGGTGTCGCCGTCCTTCAGCGCGTTGAGCTTCTTCACCAGAAGCTGCGTCTGCGCGCCCGGCTTCCAGGCATGCGGCATGATCTCGGCAGCCGCTTCCGAATAGCCGGGCACCGAGTCGAACTTGAGGTCGATGCCAGGCGCCACCACCAGCCGGTCGTAAGGAATGCGGTTGCCGCCGGCGAGCACCTGCTTCTTGTCGCGGTCGATGGCCGTCGCCATCGCGTGCACGACCTTCACGCCGCTCTTCTTAACCTTGTCGTAGTTGTGCGTGAGCGATTTGTAGTCGCGGAAGCCGCCGACATAGAGGTTGGAGAAGAAGCAGGTCGTGAACTGCTTGAGCGGCTCGACCAAGGTGACGTCGACCGCGCCGTTGGACTCCTTGGCCAGATAGCGGGCCACGGTGGCGCCGCCGGGTCCGCCGCCGATCACCACCACCTTCGGCTTGCCCTGGCCGAACACGGCCGGCGCAAACAATGGCGTCGAAAGGCCAGCGAGCGAAGCACCCGCGAGCCACGTGAAATTGCGTCGCGTCAGGTCAGTCATCGTTACCCCCGTGATTGAATGGACTGCTACGGTACTTTCTTGGCGCTCGCGAAATAAGCAGCGAGCGCCGCGATATCCTCGTCGTTCAGACGAGCCGCTACGTTCTGCATCACCGGATTGTTCAGGCGTTTTTCGCGATAGGCCCTCACCACTTCGGTGAAGGTGGATTCCATCATGCCGTGAATATTGGGAATGGCGCTGTGCGCATGCGGACTATGGCACGTGGTGCATTCGGACGACAGGTAACGACCAAGCTCGACGTCGGCGGCACGCGCCGTGCCCGCATCCACCATGGCAATGCAACCGGCAAATATCGCGCCGCACGCGATGCTCCCGCATCGAGTCATCCGATAGCTTGCCGATGCCCCACGCATGGCGTCCTGCGTTTCCTCGCCGCCTTAGACGGCCCGCCGTTTATCTTTTTGTTTAACCGACCGCGCTCGGCGAAATGTCGCAGTCAGTTTATTCTACTCGACCCCCCGCCGCTTGGACTTTTCATCTTCCGGCGTGACGTCGACCGACATAGCCCTTCCCGTGATATTCACCGGCGGCCGGCAATCCTTCATGCAAGGGTTCTTGTTCCAGAATGCCTTCTCGGACGTTTCGCGATCGTCGTCGTAGAAATTGGCTTCGTTCGGCATCTTGACCTGTTTCCAGGTCTCCTTCGACAGCACGAACTTGTCATCGACGATGTCGTTGAGATTGAGCACGTAGGCAACCACCGCGTAGAGCTCATCGTTCGACAGCGACTGCGCATCGCCGAATGGCATGGCACGACGCACATAATCGAACACGCTCGACGCATAGGGGAAATAAGAGCCGACGGTCTTCACCGGATCGTGCGTGGCCAGCGTGCCCTTGCCCTGCGCGAGCGCCGGCCAGCGGCCGGCGCTTTCGCCGAACTCGCCGTGGCAGGCGGCGCATTTGTCCATATAGACCTTCTCGCCGTCCCGCACCGAGCCCTTGCCCGGCGGCAGGCCCTGTCCGTCCGGCCGCACGTCGATGTCCCAGCCGGCGACCTGCTCGGGCGTGGCGACATGCCCGATGCCGTAGTTGCGCGGCGTCTCTTTCTTCGCTTGTGCATAAGCCGGCGCGGCGAGCGCCAGCGCAAGCAGTGCGGCCGACGCGAGCTTAACCGACTTCGACATTCTCGACCTCCCCGTCCTTCTTCAGCGCCCAGGTCTGGATGCCGTTGTTGTGGTAGATCGAGTTGAGCCCGCGGATCTTGCGCAGGTCGTCCTTGCTCGGCTGCACGTAGCCGGTCTCGTCCATCGCGCGCGATTGCAGCAACAGCTCCTCGCCGGTCCAATCGAACTCGTAATAGAAACGCACGCAGGCTTTGTCGAATACCGGCCCGTCGATCTTGGCGGTGCGCCAATTGCGGCCGCCGTCGAGCGAAACGTCGACGCGCGTGACCTTGCCGCGGCCCGACCAGGCGAGCCCCGAGATCACGGTGAAGCCCTTGCCGCCCTTCACGGGCACCTGCGGCGACGGCGAGGTGATGACGGACTTCGCGTCCATCACGAAGGTGAACTTGCGCGCTTTGCCGTTCTCCATCAGGTCGGTGTACTTGGAAGTCTCTTCGCGGGCGAACCAGGGCTGGTCGCCGATCTTGATGCGGCGCAGCCACTTCACCCACATGTTGCCTTCCCAGCCCGGCACCACGAGCCGCACCGGATAGCCCTGCTCGGGCCGCAACATCTCGCCGTTCATGTGGGTCGCGATCAGACAGTCGTCGAGCGCCTTGGCGATCGGCACCGAGCGGTTCATGCCGGCATTGTCGCCGCCTTCCGCCAGCAGCCATTTGGCATTCGGCTTCAGACCCGCCTGCTCCAGGAGCAGCTTCAGCGGCACGCCGGTGTATTGCACGCAATGAATCATACCATGGGTATACTGCGCGCCATTGAGCTGCGCGCCACGCCACTCCATGCCGGAATTGGCGGCGCATTCCAGGAAGTAGATCTTGTTCACGCGCGGCAGTCGCTTGAGTTCGTCCAGCGTGAAGATCAGCGGCTTGTCGACGAGCCCGTGGATCATCAGCCGGTAGTCATCCGGAACGACCTCGGTGATGCCGCCGTGATGGCGCTCGAAGCACACGCCGCTGGGCGTGATGATGCCGTCGAGCGCATGCAGCGGCGTGAAGCTGACGGAGGATTCCGGCGTGGCCGTGAGCCACGGCACCGTGCGACGGATCACGTCCTTTTCGAATTTCGACGGCGTGCCGTACGGCCTTGTGCCGACGCCCTCGCCCAAGGTGCGTGTCCACTTGGCGACATGCGGCGGCAGGTTCTTGTCGTCGGCGCGCGCGATGCCGGCTGCACCGGCGGCGGCGAGCCCCGCCGCGCCTGTGAGAAAGCGGCGGCGCGATGCGCGTGTTTTGTCCGTGGTATCTGTCAAACGGACCTCCCGAGGTTATTCGTTATTCCTTGCCCCGGGTCTTATCACATTCTGTTTTTTGAATGTAATAGAATTTTGCGTCAGACCCCGGAAATTTTCACGCTGGTATTCGGCGTCACGCGCACGGTTTTTTGCGCTGCGACATAACGTTCAACCAGATCCCACACCGCCGGACCTTCGGTGCCTTCATTCACGCTCGCCCAGCCGGCGACCGTATATTCCTTGTTCGGATCGATCGGCTGACCCGATTTCAAATGCGTCATACCGGAGATCCGGCTGCCGATCGGCTTCGAGACATCGATCGTGTAGCCAAGCCCGCCGCAGCGCACCATGTCGCCGCCCTGCTGGTAGTAAGGATCGGGATTGAACAGATTGTCGGCGACGTCCTCGAGCACGTCCTTCAGCCGCTGCCCGGTCATGCCCATGCGATAGACCTGCGGATAGGTGATCGCCGTGGCGTTATGAATGTCCTCGACCGTGATCGGCTGCCCCGGCAGCACGCTGGTGCCCCAGCGGAACCCGGGCGACAGCGCGATCTCGGCGTCGCGCTCCTTCAACAGCGCGTCGCAGATCAAGTCGTCGAACGTGCCGTTGAAATTGCCGCGCCGGTAGAGCAACGACTCCGAATGCCCGACCACGCGCTTGAGGTCGCCGGCGAATGGCGCGCGCGCCTTCTCCACCGCGGCCGTCATTTCGGCGTCCGGCTTGATCACATCGGCAAACAGCGGGATCAGCTTGTAACGATAGCCCTTCACCGCGCCGTTCTGCACATCGAGATCGAGACGCGAGACGAACTTGCCGTGGCTGCCAGAGGCGATCAGCAGCGTCTTGCCGACCGTGACAGCTTCGGGCAGCGCATCGTGCGTATGGCCGGTGAGGATCACGTCGATGCCGGACACCCGCGACGCCAGCTTGCGGTCGACGTCGAAGCCGTTGTGCGACAGCAGCACGACAAGCTGAGCGCCCTCCTTGCGCGCCTTCTCGACATTGGTGCGCACGTCCTCCTCGCGGATGCCGAACGACCATTTCGGCATCATCCAGCGCGGATTGGCGACCGGCGTATAGGGGAAGGCCTGGCCGAGCACGGCGATCTTCACCCCGCCCTTCTCGAACATCTTGTAGGGCTCGAACACCGGCTCGTTCCATTCCGTGTCGCGGATGTTGAGCGCGAGGAACGAGAAGCCCAGCTCCTTCACCAGGGCCTCGACCCGCTTCTCGCCATAGGTGAACTCCCAGTGGCCGGTCATGGCGTCCGGCTTCAACAGCGCCATGCAGTCGACCATGTCCTGGCCCTTGGAGCGGTTGGAGCCAAGCGAGCCCTGCCAGGTGTCGCCGCCGTCGAGCAGCAACACTTTGTCCTGCCCCCGTTCGGCGCGCACGCGCTTGACCACCGTGGCGAGCCGGTCGAGGCCGCCGATGCGGCCATAGGATTTGGCCAGCGTCTCGAAATCCTGGTCCGTCAGCGCGTAAGCCGCCGCCGACTTCTCCGAAATGCCGAAGCGCTTGAGAAAATCCTTGCCGGTGACGTGCGGCGGTTGCCCCTTGGCCTCGCCGACGCCGAGATTGACCGTCGGCTCGCGGAAATAGACAGGCATGAGTTGGCCGTGAATGTCGGTCACGTGCAGCAGCGTGACGGTGCCGAGTGCATCGAACTTCAACAGCTCGTTCTCGGTGAGGCTCTGCTGCGCCAGCGCGCGCGTGAAGGCGCCGCCGGCCATGAGAGCCGCGGTCGCAGCGCCAACCTGAAGAATTTCGCGGCGGGTGATCATCTCTAGACGCGCTCCATCAGTGACGTGACCGCGCCATCGCCGGTCATGCCGTCGTCATCACAACCATCAGAATGAATGGCCGGGCCTGAGCCCGGCCATGATTTACGTCAACCTAGTGCCGGATGCCGGGCACGCTCAGCTTCAGCCCCGCGTTCTGCGACGCGAGGTAAAGCTCCAGGTCGCCGTATTCCTTCGCATCCGGCGGCAGCTCGTCACCGCGGATATTGACCGAGCACCACTGGAAACGCTGGCGGATGTCCCAGACCTTCAGCAGGCTGGTGCGCCAAGTCGGGAAGTGGTCGTACTGTCCCTTCGGCTCGCCCAGCCACTGACCGCGGATCCATTTGTTGGCTGCGATGCCGTGGCAGTCGGTGCAGGCCAAGTTGAGCTGGCCGATCTTGCGCGCACTCAGCGCCTTGCCGCGTTCGATCGCCGCCTTGGCGCCGGCGCTATCGGTGTCGATCTTGATCGGCTCGCCGTTCGCCAGATAGTGCAGATAGACCGACATCGCGAGGTTCTCGTCGGTCTCCATCAGCCAGTCGGCACCGGTGGTGGCCTTGGCGTGACGCGTGACGAATTCCTCCACGCCCAACACCTTGTCGAGTCGCGGCTCCCATTTCGGCATCGCCGCCGCCCAGCTCTTGAACTGGGTCTTCGCATCGCTGTGGCAGGAATTGCAGGAGAAGCCCGAGGCCATCTTC
>Ga0255338_1001348_pt1 | contig 47434 bp, 45 predicted proteins | sample MeOH1_35cm_T4_19_FD_203715 | JGI IMG/M metagenome (GOLD analysis project Ga0255338, IMG submission 203715) | Sandy soil microbial communities from University of British Columbia, Vancouver, Canada - MeOH1_35cm_T4_195 | ecosystem: Engineered > Artificial ecosystem > Sand microcosm > Unclassified ...
ACCACGGCGGCGACCGAGAAGATCTTGATGATGCCGTTCTGCTCGTTGTTAATCATGCCGAGCGTGGCATCGAGCATGAAGTTGATGTTGCTGGTCAGGAAGCTCGCATGGTCGCTCAAGGCCATGACGTCCCGGGCGATGGTCTTGAAGCCACGCTCGAAGGCCTTGGGCAGCTTCGTTTCCCCAGGCCTGCCGATGAAGCTCAGAAGCCTGGCGATGCTGACAAGGCTCTCGCGCGCCTGGGTGGTCAGCGCCTGAACCTGGCCGACGCGCCGCAACACCTCGTCGAAATCGAGCTTGGCCGCGCTGTCATCCCGCACGAAGATGTCGCTCGACAGCGTGTCGATTTCGCCCTGCACACGTTCGAGAATATCGGCGACGCGATCGACGATGGCGTCGAGAAGCCCTGCCAGCACCTCCTCGCCCGTGCTCGATGGGACGGTGTGGCGCCTCGCCTTTGCGGCAAAGACGCGGAAAGGCAGCGGCTCGGCATAGCGCAGCGTGAGGAGGCGATGACCTACGAGAACGAAGGTGACGGGCGAGCGGCCGGGCTTTGCCGTGTCGGCGCCGACCATGACGGTCGCCGTCATGTAGAGCGCGCCGCGCTCCTGGTAGAGGCGGCTCGAAACCTCGATTTCCTGCATCTCTTCTTCAGAAGGAACGTCGAGACCCAGAACCTCGTCGACGAACCGCTCCTCTTCCGGCGTCGGCTCCAGCAGATCGAGCCAGACCACGGCTTCGGGGATCGGCCCATGAGGTTCGACGGGCAAGGGGCTGAGCGTGCCATTCGATCTCACATAGGCAGTTATCATCGCTTCCCCTTCAAGCCTTTAGCCTCGCGAATGGCGCGATCATGCCCAGAATGCGGCGCCGCCTCAATGGGGAAAGGCGACCGCCGCGCATCTTCGCGACGATGTTCGCCGGCTCGAAATATGAAGGAAATGCGCCGGATTCGGAGCGTCGGAAAATATCGTAACCTCGCGGCACCTTGACTTATGGCGATGGAGAGCGCATCTAAGCCCGTGACTGTTCTCGCGAGCGCGCTTTGCGCCGTCCATTTCAGCGGGCCTTGCCCCGGACGCGCCTAATCTCGGCACAGTCAGATCCCCCCGATCCAAGCGCGTTGGACGCGGTACCCCGCGCCAGAGGTCCGACCATACCGGTCGGCACCGATCCGCTTGTCTGAAAGATTAGTGACAGAATGACGACCCAAACTTTCGCCGACCTCGGCATTGTCGAGCCCATTTGCCGTGCGCTTGCCGCCGAGGGCTACGAAACCCCCACCCCCATTCAGCTGCAGGCGATTCCCTCGCTGCTGCAGGGCCGCGACCTCCTCGGCCTCGCGCAGACGGGCACCGGAAAGACGGCGGCTTTCGCGCTGCCCATCATCCAGAAACTCGCCCATGACCAGACGAAGCGCACGCCCCGCGGCGCACGCGCGCTCATCCTCGCGCCGACGCGCGAACTGGCGATCCAGATCGACGAGAGCCTCGCCGTTTATGGTCGCAACCTTCATCTCAGCCACACGGTCATCTTCGGCGGCGTAAGCCAGCTGCGCCAGGTGAAGGCGATGGCGAACGGCGTCGACATTCTCGTCGCCACGCCCGGCCGCCTGCTCGACCTGATGAACCAGCGCCATGTGAAGCTTGCCGATACGAAGATCCTCGTGCTCGACGAAGCCGACCGCATGCTCGACATGGGCTTCGTCAACGATGTGAAGAAGATCATCGCCACCATGCCGCGCGAGCGCCATTCGCTGCTCTTCTCCGCGACCATGCCGAAGTCGATCGAATCTCTGGCGGCGGAAATCCTTCGCTCGCCGGTTCGCGTCGAAGTCACGCCGGAAGTCGTGACCGTCGATCGCATCGAGCAGCATGTCCTCTTCGTCGACCAGAAGCGCAAGCGCGAGCTTCTCGCCAAGCTTCTCGAAAATCCCGATCTCTCCCGCGTCATCATCTTCACGCGCACCAAGCATTGCGCCAACCGCGTCAGCGAACAGCTCGAAAAGGGCGGCGTTCCGTCGGAAGCGATCCACGGCAACAAGTCGCAAGGTGCACGCCAGCGCGCTCTCGAACAGTTCCGCAACGGTCAGGCGCGCGTCCTCGTCGCGACCGACATCGCGGCGCGCGGCATCGACGTCGACGGCATCACGCATGTCATCAATTTCGAATTGCCGAACGAACCGGAAAGCTATGTCCACCGCATCGGCCGCACGGCTCGCGCCGGAACCAGCGGCATCGCGCTTTCCTTCTGCGATGCTTCGGAACGCTCCTATCTCAAGCAGATCGAACGCCTGACGCGCCGCACGCTCCAGGTCGTCGATACGCGCCCGCTGATCGGCGACACGCCTTCGGCCGCCTTCGCGGCAGAGCCCCAGGGCGAACGCCGCCCTCAGCAGCGCCCGAAGCAGGGCCAGCCGCGCGGCGGCAAGCCGCAAGGCAAGTCGCAGGCGCATGGCAAGCGCCCCGGCGCTGGCGGCCACGCCGCAGCGGCCCAGGGCGAACAGCGCAAGAATGATGGCGGCAGGAACCAGAGCCGCAACCGCCCCGGCAGCCGCGCCCGCAAGCGCTCGGCCAATGGCGGCTGATTTCAGCGACTGACTTCAACGAATTGAAAGGCCGGGAACTTCAACTTTCCCGGCCTTTTTCATTTTTCCTCATATTGGATATCGACGATTTCGAGCATTTCGGGACCGTTCGGCGTGCGCACTTCGACCTGATCGCCCACCTCCGCCTTCAACAAGGCCCGCGCAACCGGAGATACCCAGCTTATCTCGCCGAGTTCGCTTTGCGCCTCGTCCACGCCGACGATTCGCACCGTCCGTTCCTCCCCCGCTTTATTCTCATAGGTCACGATCGCGCCGAAAAAGACCTGATCGCGTTTCGTCTGGCGCGCCGGATCGACGACCTCCGCGATCTCAAGCCGCTTTCCTAAAAACCTCATGCGGCGGTCGATTTCCCGCAGGCGCTTCTTTCCATAAATGTAATCGCCATTCTCCGAGCGATCGCCATTGCCTGCAGCCCACGCAACCGTCTCAACAACTTTTGGCCGCTCGACCCGCTTGAGATGACGAAGCTCCGCCTGCAGCCGATCAAAGCCCTTACGCGTGATGTAATTCTTCGTGCCCGGCGGCAAAGCGTCCGTCGTCTCGAGATCGTCGTCGAGGTCGTTTTCACTTTCTTTCGTGAAGGCCTTGCTCATGCTCAGTCACACTAATTTCTATGCATTTTTGAAAAATTGCTGTCAAAGTGGCGGCACATTGTTCGCGCCGGTATACTTGAAACGAATCTCTTCAGCATACTTCCAAACTTGATTCACGGGAGCCGTTTGCTTGGACGTCTACGTCATCAATCTTGAGAGCCAGACAGAGCGTCTGGCGGCGATGCGTGCCCAGGTACCGGGCCTTCGGCGCATTGCCGCAGTTGACGGATGGAAGCTCCCACCACGAGAGCTTGCGCGTGGCCTCCATTTTCCGAACGGCTACGATCTTACCCCACCGGAGATCGGCTGCACGAGAAGCCATCGCACGGCATGGGCAGAATTGCTTGCCAATGGCGATCCCTGCGCTTGCGTGCTCGAAGACGATGCGACGCTCAGCACCGATTTCAACCGAATTGTCGCGCAACACGACTGGCTACCCCCCGCCTATGATCTCATTAAGATCGAGACGACGCAGCAGGACATCCTGCTCGACAAGCAGCCGGAGGGCCAGATCGACAACAGGAAACTCCACCGGCTTCGCTCCCGCCATCTCGGCGCCAGCGGCTATATCGTCAGCCGCACCGGCGCGGAGAAGTTGCTGAAGCTTTCGGAGGGCTACCGCTATCCGGTGGACGTGCTGATGTTCGATCATCGCATTCCGGAATTCTCACAGCTCCACATCTATCAGATGACGCCTGCGCTTTGCGCTCAGCCGCCTTATCTCGGCCAGCCCCAGACCGACAGCAGCATCGAAGCTCATCGCGCGCGAAAGCCGAAGCGCACATGGCGCTATAGCCTTGGGCGAAGGCTTCACGATTTGAGAAGCCTGGCGAAGCGGCCGCGCCATCTGTCGTTGAGCGTCCCCTTCGCCTGACGGTTCCACTGGGCGAGAGATATCAGCCGCGGCAGGCCTCATCTTCTATCTTCGCTATGGCGTTGGATTTCCGCGCTTCTTCAAACACGGCTTTCAACCACTCCATGTCGTTGATCCGGAGGAGTGCATTGGCCCCCTGATTCTTCAGGCCGTAATTCGCGCCCATGCGCGCGCCCAACATGCACCATGTGCCGTTGAGCTTGTCCGCCCCTTGCATCTGCCAGACTTCCAGATGCTGCGCGGCATCACGAAACCGGACCACCTTCCCCGTCAGCTTCGTGCATTCGCGGAAAGCTGCTCGCCAGGCGAGAAAAGGTGTCGCATTGAACCGTGTCTCCGTGGCGATCTCCCGCGTCAGCACGCGTTCGCCTTCCATGGAAGAAAAGAAGTCGATGACATTCGGCTTCATCGACTCCACGGCGCGTCTGCTCAGGAGCTTCAATCCACCATTGAACCAGCGCAGGCCGTTCACGGCGTTTTGCGCGCTCCACATCCGGATATCGGCCCGCACAGCATGGTCCGGCACCGCAAAGGAAAAGCCGTCCAATATCCAGCTATCGGCATCGACCATGTAAAAGTGGGACGTGGTGGCGAGCTGCGCCACAGCCTGATAGGCGGCATAAATTCCGCGTACCCCATGCAGGCGCTTTGCTGCGGGCTCAATACTTTTCAGCCTCTCGAAATGCGCATCGGCATTCGGCTCGTCGAAGCTGACGAATATGATGTCCGGCTTTTCGGAAGCCTGTTCCACTGTGAGAAGAACCCCGACAAGAATATGGCGCTTTGTTCTAAAGCTCCATTTGAAGTCGGGAATAGCGGGAAAGTCAAAGTCGAACCGTCCCAGATTGATAAACGGCTTTCACCTGGTCTCCCGGAAGGACAGCAGATCGCGCTTCACTGCGCAGGGGCTACCACCGCACCCATGACGCGGCGCGAATCCGCGCCGCTTTTTTCGATGATTTCAGCAAGCGAACGCGCATCGGCGGCCGGTTCGATACCGGCCTTGCGCAGCCGCGCGAAGATCTCATCCTGTGAAATGCCGAGCACCGCCGCCGAGGCTTCGAGGGGCGCCGTCTCGACGGCACGCGCCATGACGCGCAACGGATTCTCCTCCTCCCCGCCTATCAGCGCGCCACCAATGAAGACGGCGGCGACAAGCGCGACCGCAAGGGCGGATGCCTGAGTGGCCTTCTGCTTCAGCATGACCTGAAGGGGCAGCCAGTTTTTCGCAAGATGAAGAATCACGACGACGACGAAGGCGAGCCCGATCCATTCGTGCATCTCCTTAACGCTATCCTCGAAGAGGCCGAAAAAGAGCATGAGGCCCGACACGCCGATCACGGCAAAGACAGAGGCTGTCAGCGGCGTCGCCCAATTGCGCGGCACGATACCGAAAATACGATCGCGTTTGGCTGTGGCGTTGCTCATGTCCTGCTGCGCTCCTTCTACGCGGGCGGAAGCCCCGCCCTACCGGCATCACGATTGCTACTGACGAATAGTCATACGCTCGCATGCGCAAAATCCTGCGCGGACGCAAGGTCGCCAGTCGAAATGTCGCAGCGGGGGATGAGCATGAAGGCGACTTCCGCCTCCGGGAAATTGGTGGGCGCACGTGGACTCGAACCACGGACCCGCTGATTAAGAGTCAGCTGCTCTACCAACTGAGCTATGCGCCCGCCGAGGGCCTGACCTGCATTGCAGTTTCGGCCGCGGGTCTCAGGGACCACCAAATCCGTCTGAGAGCGCTGCTAATAGCAAAGCTCGGAGGGTCTGTCCAGCAACCTTCGTGAACTATTTTTGGCGGCGCCCCGCTCCTTTCCGATCAGGCCGAAAAGGGAGGCTGGCTCACCAGAAAGCGTTGTTGCCGCGGGCGATTTCGAGGTTCCGGTGGATATAGACGCTCATCAGCAGGCCGAAGGCGAACATCAGCGACAGCATGGCCGTGCCGCCATAGGAAACCAGCGGCAGCGGCACGCCGACCACCGGCAGGAGCCCCATGACCATTGCCGAGTTGATGAAGACATAGAAGAAGAAGGACACCGATACGCCCAGCGCCAGCAGCCTGCCAAACTGGTTGCGGCATTGCACGGCGACGCTGAAGGAATAGATCAGCACCACCGAATAGAAGGCGAGCAGCGTCAACCCGCCGACAAAGCCCAGCTCTTCGCAAAGCATGGTGAAAATGAAGTCGGTCTGCTTTTCCGGCAGGAAGTTCAGATGCGCCTGCGTGCCCGCCATGAAGCCCTTGCCGAAGACCCCGCCTGAACCGAGCGCGATCTTCGATTGCAGAATGTGATAGCCCGCGCCCAGCGGATCGCGTTCGGGATCGAGAAAAGTGAAAACGCGATTGCGCTGATAGTCGTGCAGCCTGTCCCAGATGATGGGGATGGCCGCGAGAACCGCAAGGCCACCCAAAATGAAATAACGCCAGGCGAGGCCCGCCGCGAAGAAGAGAACGCCGCCGGACACGGTGAGCAGAATCGCCGTACCCAGATCCGGCTGCTTCACCACAAGCCCCACGGGCACAACGACGATGAGCAACGGAACGATGAGATTCTTGACGCGCGACACCTCTTCGAGCGTCAGGCCATGGAAATAGCGGGCAAGCGCCAGAAGAATGGCGACCTTCATGATTTCCGAGGGCTGCAGCTGAATGATGCCGAGATTGAGCCAGCGCTGCGCGCCCATGCCCTTGAAGCCCACAATGTCGACTGCGGTAACCAGTACCAGCGCTATCGCATAAAGGGGATAGGAGATCCGCATCCAGAGCCTGAGATCGATCAGCGCGACAACGACCATGATGCCGGCGCCCAGGACGAAGCGGATCATCTGCTTCAAGGCCCAGGGCGAAAAGCTGCCATCCGCCACCGAATAGAGCATCGCGAAGCCCATCGACGATATGACGGCGAGCAGCAGCAGGAAGCCCCAGTTGAATTCCATCAACTTGTCGCTGATGCGCATTTCGCGGCCGGTAAAGCGGCGCAGGTCCAGCATCACGCCTCCTCCACATCGCCGCGCGGCACATAAGCCTGCGGCCGGGCCAGATTTCGTTTCTGTACTTCGAGCATGATGTCGCGCGCGGCGGGCGCTGCCGCGCCCGAACCTGAACCGCCATGCTCGATCACAAGCGCCATCGCATATTTCGGCTCCGCAACCGGCGCGAAGCAGATGAAAAGCGCGTGGTCGCGCAGACGCCATTCGAGCGTATCGTTCTTGCGCACGCCGGAGTCGCGCTCGGCCATGCTGATGCGGCGCACCTGCGCCGAGCCCGTCTTGCCCGCGAGTTCCATGCCGACTTCGGTGATACGCGCGCGATAGGCCGTGCCGCCCGGCTCGTTCGACACACCGTTCATACCGCCCTGCACGATCTTCAGATGCTCGGGATCGACCTCCATCTTGGGCGCCTCCGGCTTGGGCAACAATTGCCCGCCGACTGCCCGCGTCAGGCGCGGCTTCACCGCATAGCCGCCATTCGCCAGACGCGACGCCATGACAGCAAGCTGCAGCGGCGACGTCAGCAGGAAGCCCTGCCCGATGCCGGTGATAAGCGTTTCGCCCTGCTGCCAGCTCACGCCGGTCGTCGCGCGCTTCCAGTCGCGGCTCGGAACGATGCCCTTCTTCTCGCCGGGAATTTCGAGATCGTAGGTTTCGCCGAGCCCGAAGCGCTTCGCCACCTTCTCGATGGCGTCGATGCCGATGCGCTTGGCCAGGTCGTAGAAATAGACGTCGCAGGAATGCTTGAGCCCGTCATGCATGTTCATCGCGCCGTGCCCCTCCTTCTTCCAGCAATGGAAGAGGTGGTTGCCCAGCGCATATTTGCCGTTGCAGCCGACAGTGTGGTTCGGATCGACGCCCGCTTCGAGCGCGGCGATCGCCGTCATCGTCTTGAAGGTGGAGCCCGGCGGATAAAGACCCGCAATCGCCTTGTTGGTCAGCGGCTTGTAGGGGTTGTCGACCAGCATTTTCCACTGGTCCTGACTGAGCCCCATATTGAATTCATTCGGATCGAAGGCCGGCGTCGAGACGAAGGAAAGTATGTCGCCGCTATGGATGTCCATGACGACGGCGCTGGCGGATTCTTCCTTGAGGCGCTCGCAGGCGAATTTCTGGATTTCCATGTCCAGAGTCAGCACGATTTCCGCGCCGGGCTTGCCCTGATCCTTCGAGAGTTCGCGGATGACGCGGCCATAGGCATTGACCTCGACATGGGTCGCGCCGGCTATGCCGCGCAGATCCTGATCGAACGTCTTTTCGATGCCGCTCTTGCCGATGCGGAAGCCGGGCAGCTTCAACAACGGCTGCTCGTCGTCGGCATCTTCCATCTCCTTGTCGGAAACGGGGCCCACATAGCCGACGACATGGGCGAGTTCCATCGCATAAGGATAGTATCGCGTCTCGCCGACATCAGGCTGAACACCGGCAAGGTCCGGCTCGTTGATGTTGAGCTGCGCGAATTGTTCCCAGGTCAGGTCTTCTGCCACAGTCACCGGCATGAAGCGCGGCGAGCGGTCGATATCCCGCATGATCTTCTTGCGGTCGAAAGGCGTGATCGCGACGATGCGCGAAAGCCTGTCCAAGGTCTCGCCGATATTCGGCGTCTGCTCGGCGACGAGCACAGCGCGATAATTCTGCCGGTTGGAAGCAAGCACGCTGCCATAGCGGTCGACGATGCGGCCACGCAGCGGCGCGAGAAGACGGACGTTGATGCGGTTTTCTTCCGCCAGCATCTGGTATTCGTCGGACTTGAGAATCTGCAGATAATACATCCGCCCCGCCAGAACGACGAAGGCGGCCGCCTGCGCACCGCCAAGCACCAGCGTGCGCCGGGTGAAGGTCTGGTAGCGGGAACTGTCTCTGCCGTCGATCTGCATGTCTCGTCCCGATCCCTCCTAGCCCGACGGAAGGATGCGGCGCTCGATGCGCCCGAAGATCAAAGCGAAAAGCGGAAACAGCGCGACCGTCACGAAAAGATGCCAGGCGATCGGACCGATCGGAAGAAAGGCGCCATAGAAAAGCGACGCCGCGCCCCAGCCCACGAAGCCGGCGAAAATCGCCGCCAGCAGAAAGCCGAACCAGAAAACCGAGAATGGCGCATTCATGGCGAGAAAGCGCTGCGTCAGCACGATGATGTAGGTCAGCACATAGGCGAATGCCCAGAGCCCGATGGGCCCGCCCGACAGGAGATCGGACAGCAGGCCGACCAGGAAGGCCGCATAGACCGGGAACATTTCAGGCCGCACGACCGCCCAGTAATAAATCGCCATCAAGCCGAAGGCGGGCATGACCGCAGTGCCGAAGATGCGGCCGACGGGGACGAAGGACAGCAGCACGCAGGCGAGCCCCATGACGAAGGGCAGCACCGTCAGGACGATGCGGCCCGCACGGGCCCCCGGTGTCGGCGTATAGGATTCGAGCTTGGCCATCACTCGGTCCCCGGCGTGTCTTGCGTGCCGGGCACCACATCTTCTTCCGGCGGCGGCACCTGCTCCTCCGCATCGGGCACGGGCTGCATCGTCGCGGCGGAGGGCGCTGAATCGGGCGGAAGCACCTGCGGCTGCGGCGCGGGCTTCGTTTCGGGCTTTTTCACGACACGCGCAGGTTTGGCGGGCGTCGCAGGCGCGGGCGCCGCGTCGGCAAGGGCTGGCGTCGCAGGCTTGGGCGCACCGGGAATGGTGGCGGCAGGCTTTACGCGCTCAACAGGCTTGGGCTCGACCGGCGGCCCGAGCAGCGCCGCAGGTGGGTCCTGCCTGTCGACCTGGGTCGGGAACTCATACTTGAGGATGCGAACGAAATCGAGCCGATCACGGTCGGCGAAAGTCTGTACGCGCAGGAAGCCGTCGCTGGTCTGGATGACGAGGCCGACCGGTATTCCCGGCGGGAGCAGCCCGCCATCGCCCGAAGTCACGACGCGATCGCCGGGCGATACGCTGCTCAAGGAAGTCAGGTATTCGAGTTTCGGCCAGTCCGTGTTGTCGCCCGCAAGCACGGCCTTGTAATGCGCAGGCTCGACGACGACCGGAATGCGGCTGTTGAGATCGGTAAGCAGCAGAATGCGGCTCGCCTTCTCGCCCGTCGCGACGATCCGGCCGACGAGGCCGTCCGTGTCGATGACGCCATCGCCGCTCTTCGCGCCGGCCGCCCGACCCACATTCACGATGACGGTATCGACGAAGGGACCGCCATTGTCGCTGACGACGCGGCCGCTCACATATTTGATCGTGGGATCGATCTGGACGTTGAGCAGCGCCTCGTAACGCGCGAGCTTCGACTCGAGCTTCAGCGCGGCTTCCTTCCAGGCAAGCAGCCGCGCATTTTCGGCGCGCAGCCGCTCGTTCTCGTCGAAGACATAGGCATATTCGTCTGTGCGTTCGACGACACGGCGCGCGGCGGCGACAGGTCGCGAGGCGATTTCGAGAAGCGGCGCCGTCATGTCGGTGACGATCTGGCGCGCCTGGTCGAAGACATAGGTCTCCGCCCGGCCGAGCAGCAGCAGGGCAGCCGCCAGCGTCAGCATGAAGACGAGCGAAATCCTGTTGGATATTTCGCGGATCGGGACTGCTGACCGGTTAGGATCTATCGCCAAGTTCGTGCTTCCGCTGCCCCTTCAGCCCGCCCACGCGGAACTTTCGTCTGAACTCAGTAGACCGATGAAAGAACGTGCTTCATCGTCTTGATGTGCTCAAGCGCCTTGCCCGTGCCAAGCGCCACGCAGGAAAGCGCGTCGTCGGCGATCGAGACAGGCAAGCCCGTTTCGTCGCGCAGCACCTGATCGAGATTGGCGAGCAGCGCGCCGCCGCCCGTGAGCACAATGCCCTTGTCCACGATGTCGGCGGCAAGTTCCGGCGGCGTCGCTTCGAGGGCAACCTTGACCGCCTCGACGATGGCACCGACAGGTTCGGCAAGGCTTTCCGCGATCTGGCGCTGACCGATGCGGATTTCCTTCGGAACGCCGTTCATCAGGTCGCGGCCCTTGATCTCGATGGTCATGCCGTCGCCATCCGCGGGAATGGCGGCGGAGCCGACTTCCTTCTTGATGCGCTCCGCCGAAGCCTCGCCAACCAGAAGGTTATGGTGACGGCGGATATAGGCGATGATCGCCTCGTCCATCTTGTCGCCACCCACGCGCACGGAGCGCGCATAGACGATGCCGCCCAACGAGAGCACGGCAACTTCCGTCGTGCCGCCGCCGATATCGACGACCATCGAGCCCGTCGGCTCCGTCACGGGAAGGCCCGCGCCGATCGCAGCCGCCATCGGCTCCTCGATCAGATAGACGCGGCGGGCGCCTGCGGAGAGCGCCGATTCCTGAATGGCGCGACGCTCGACCGCTGTCGAACCCGACGGCACGCAGACGATGATTTGCGGATTGGCGAAGGAGCGCCGATTGTGAACCTTGCGGATGAAATGCTTGATCATCTCTTCCGCGACTTCGAAGTCGGCGATGACGCCGTCGCGCATCGGACGGATCGCCTGAATGTTGCCGGGGGTGCGGCCGAGCATCTGCTTGGCCTCCTCGCCGACGGCGAGCACCTGCTTCTTTCCACCCTTCTCGATGATGGCCACGACCGAGGGTTCGTTGAGCACGATGCCCCGACCCTTGACATAGACGAGGGTGTTCGCCGTGCCGAGGTCGATTGCCATATCAGCGGAGAACATGCCGAGCAGACCGGAAAGCATGTCTATCTTTGTCCTTTAACGGTATGTCGGCGGAGTTCGCAGTCGTGAGATCCGTCGACGGTTGAAAGTGTCTTCAATCGCGGTGGCTATTTGGTTAACGAGCCGCCAGCCACAGCCGCGCCGGAAGCCAAACGGCAAGGCTATCGTAAAAATCCGGGAAGCACGTCCCCATTATTCATCCGTATGCGAACAAGCCGGGGAGCCTTGCAGGAGGGTTGCGACGCGCGGATTCGAGAGTCGATACCGTCCACTCCCGATTTCCTGCCCTCGCCCGCCTTTCGGGTCATTCTTTTTTACCCGCCTCGTCACTTGTTTGCTGGTGCCGGCTGGACCATCGCCCACCCCCGCGAAAGCACATCGCTTCCTGTCAGCGTTTTTGATCGTCGCAGCGAATCGTCGAGCGCGGCGATTCCACCTCAGGCGTGCGCGACGGCATCAGGTTTGTACGCCGAAAGGCGATGCAGGCGCAACGGAAAAGACCCTTATTTTAGGGGCTTTTCAAGGGTTTGAGAGCGAGCTCGGTGATCTCGTGCGAACGCCCTTCGAGCGGCGCACGGTGGCGCTTCACCGCCTCGACAAGGAACTCCATAACCGCCCTGACATGAGCGAGCTGGGCGAGATCGTTGCGCGCCATGAGCCATAATTCGAGAGCGCCCAGAAGGTCCGGTCCGAATACCCGGGCGAGCGTCGCATCCTTGTCGGCGATGAGGCATGGCAAGGCCGTGAGGCCGAGATTTCGCCGCGCCGCCTCCGCTCGCGCGGCGGCGCTCGACGAACGGAATGTAACACTGGAAGATTTCTCGGCGCGCGACATCCACCAAACTGGACCCAACGGCGTCTCTCCGCGCGGAAATCCGATGATGTCGTGCCCGGCAAGGTCCGACATCTGCTCCGGCCTGCCCCTTTCCGCAAGGTAAGCGGTCGAGGCATAGAGCCCATAAGCCATGTCCCCGACTTTTCGCATAAGCATGTCGCCCTGGGTGGGCCGGGCAGCCCTGAGCGCCACATCCACATCGCGCAGCGGATTGCCGATACGTGGGGCGCTGCCAAGACTTGCGCCCCTCGGATCATCCACCAGCTCAAGTTCGAGCCCCGGATGAGCGGCCCTGAAGGCCGGCAATTCCGGTGCGATGAGGGCCGCCGCGAGCACTTCGCTGGCCGCAAGGCGCACTGCGCCCTCGCCGCCCGTGCCCGAAGCCGCGAAGTCCCTCGGCAAGGCCGAAAGCCGCCTGTCCACAGGCTCCAGCGTCTCCACCAGCTTCTCGCCTGCGACCGTCAGCCGGTAGCCGGTGCGCTCGCGCTCGAAAAGACGGGCGCCGAGGTCATCCTCGAGCGAGGCGACGCGGCGGAGAACGGTGGTCGTATTGACGCCAAGCTGCTGTGCGGCGCCGGAGAGGCTGCCCGCGCCCGCGACCGCCAGGAAGTAGCGGAGATCGTCCCAATCCATGCTCATCCTACCTGCTTTGGCGCAAAACGCCCTTGCCTGGATGAGAGTACCGGGCTTTGAACATGGAATAAATGCAGCATGACAAAAATTATGCTGCGAATTTGCAAGATTCAGGGGCCATTACCCCTTGATGGGCTTCACCCGGGAGGCGGCCTCCTTCGCGCGCGCCCGCGCCTCGGCGGTATCCGCGCCCCGCGCCAGCGCCACGCCCATGCGGCGGCGCAGGAAGGACTCCGGCTTGCCGAACAGCCGAACCTCGGTATCAGGCACGCCGAGCGCCTGATCGAGCCCCTCGAAGGCAATGCCCTGCTCGTCCATTCCGCCATAAATGACGGCGGAGGCGCCCGGCGAGAGAAGCTCTGTCGAAACCGGCAGGCCAAGGATCGCCCGCGCATGAAGCGCAAATTCGCTCTGATACTGGCTGACCAGCGTGACGAGGCCCGTATCGTGCGGGCGCGGGCTCACTTCCGAGAACCAGACATCGTCACCCTTCACGAAAAGCTCGACACCAAAGATGCCGCGCCCACCCAGCGCCTGCGTCACCTTCCCGGCGATTTCGCGGGCGCTGGCGAGCGCCTTCGGGCTCATCGCCTGCGGTTGCCAGCTTTCGACATAATCGCCCTTCACCTGCACATGGCCGACCGGATCGCAGAAATGCGTTTCGATCTCGCCGGAAGCGCCGCGCGCGCGAACGGTGAGCTGCGTGATCTCGTAGTCGAAGTCGATGCGCCCCTCGACGATGACGAGCTGGCGCTCGACGCGCCCCCCCGCCATCGCATAATCCCAGGCCGCCTGAACGCCCTCGGCATTCTCGACATAACTCTGTCCCTTACCGGATGACGACATGACCGGCTTCACGAAACAGGGAAAGCCGACTTTCGCTGCCCCGGCCTTCAACTCCTCGACGCTGGCGGCGAAGGCATAGGGCGAGGTCGGCAGTCCAAGCTCTTCGGCAGCGAGGCAGCGAATGCCTTCGCGGTTCATGGTGAGCTGGGCTGCCCGCGCAGTGGGAATGACCTCCGCCAACCCTTCCGCCTCGATCCTCGCCAGCTCGTCGGTGGCGATGGCCTCGATCTCCGGAACGATGAGATGCGGGCGCTCCTTCTCGACCAGCGCGCGCAAGGCCGACGCATCGGTCATCGCGATCACATAGGAGCGGTGCGCGACCTGCTGCGCGGGGGCGTTCTCGTAGCGGTCGACGGCGATCACCTCCGCGCCATAACGCTGAAGCTCGATCGCGACCTCCTTGCCAAGCTCGCCGGAGCCCAGAAGCATGACCCGCGTCGCGCCTTTCGTGAGCGGTGTGCCGATACGCATGGATGGTCCCCCGATGAGGCTTGAAGACGAATGGCGGCGATGTAGCACAAGGCGGGCGGCCATACGACTCGACTTGATCCGCCGCCACCCCGATGCTACATATGAACACCTGTTCATATGTGATTGATATGCACCCGCACAGCGTGACGACAGCCGAGCTCTCGCTTTCCGACGACAAGGCGACGGAGCTTGCCGAGATGTTCCGCCTGCTTGGCGACCCAAGCAGGCTCAGGATCGTCGTGGAGACGCTGGAGGGACCGCAATCGGTCGGGCACATGGCCGAAAAGCTCGGTCTCTCCCCTTCCCTCGTCAGCCACCATCTGAGGCTTCTGCGCGCCGCGCGCCTGGTCACCGCGGAACGACGCGGCAAGCAAATTTTCTATCGCATTCACGATGCTCATGTACGCCACGTCATCGCCGACATGGTCGCCCATGTGAACGAGGAACCTGAATAATGTCCGCCGCGCATCATCACGATCATGAGTCTCACCACGATCATGGACATGACCATGAGCATGTCCACGAACACGGCGCGGGCAATGAACGCCGCGTGCTCATCGCGCTATGGCTCACCGGCGGCTTCATGATTGTTGAGGCGGCGGGTGGCTTCATCTCGGGCTCGCTCGCGCTTATCGCCGACGCAGGCCACATGCTCACCGACACAGGCGCTCTGGCGCTTGCATGGATCGCCGTGCGCCTCGCGCGGCGGCCGGCGGACGATGCGCGCAGCTATGGCTGGCACCGCGCGGAAATCCTCGCTGCCTTCCTCAACGGCGTGGTCATGCTGGCGCTTTCCGCATGGATCATCGTCGAGGCAGCCATGCGCCTCATGCAGCCGTCCGAAGTTCTGGGCGGCCCCATGCTTGTGGTCGCCATTGGCGGTCTCGTCGTCAACGTCCTGTCCTTCCTGATGCTTCATGGCGCGGGCGACAGCCTCAACCTCAAAGGCGCCGCGCTTCATGTACTCGGCGACCTTCTCGGCTCCATCGCCGCGATCATTGCCGCCATCGTCATTCTCTTCACCGGCTTCATGCCCGTGGACCCCATGCTCTCCGTGCTCGTCGCGGTGCTCATCCTTCGCAGCGCATGGAAGGTGACGCGAGATTCCGCGCATATCCTGATGGAGGGAACACCGCATCATCTCGATCCCGACGAGATCGCGGCCGACCTCGTGAAGAACGTCGAGGGCGTCGACGACGTGCATCACGTTCATGCCTGGTCGCTGACGCCCACCCAGTCGCTCGTCACGCTCCACGCGCATCTGAAGGATGGCACCGACGGTCACGCGGCGCTTTCCGGCATCAAGGCGCGGCTCGGCTCCGAATTCGGCATCGGCCATGCGACCGTGCAGCTGGAGCGCGGCGAATGTGCCGATAGCGGGCATGATGGGCATCATTGATGGCCTCATCGCCGGGTGAACCCTATACCGAGTGACCGCTACCAACGGACGCGCTAACATGCCCCCCGTCGCTGCGTCACCCCGGAGTTTTCATGCCATTTTCCGCGCCTGAAGAGCCGAGCCTCTTTTCCCGGCTCGGAGAGCTCCGCGTCTTTCTCGAATTGGGCTCCATGGTGCCCGCGCTTCCCGCGCTGATGCATGCGCCGCGCGGCGATGGCCACCCGGTTCTCGTTCTGCCCGGCATGCTCACCTCCGATGGCTCGACGGTGGTGCTGCGCCGCTATCTCCAGATGCTGGGCTATCAGGTCCATCCCTGGAAGCTCGGCATGAACTGGGGCCCGAGCGAGAAGATCCGCCAGGGCGTGCGCGACCGCTTCAAGGAATTGTCGGACCGCTACCATCGCCGCGTCAGCATCATCGGCTGGTCGCTTGGCGGCATTTATGCGCGCGAACTTGCACGCGAGCAGCCCTCGCTGGTGCGCCAGATCATCACGCTAGGAAGCCCCTTCGCCGCGGGCTACAGGATGGATGGAAGCTACGACCCGGAACTGGCCAAGCGCCTGCGTGTCGCGCCGCCCGTGCACTGCACCGCCATCTACTCAAAGACAGATGGCGTCGTGCCTTGGGAGGCATGCCGCGAAACGGAAGGTCCGCAAACGGATAATATAGAGGTTCAGGCCAGCCACATGGGCATGAGCGTCAATCCACTCGTGCTCTGGGCGATTGCCGACCGACTGGCGCTGCCGGAAGGAGCCTGGCAGCCCTTCGACCGCTCAGGCGTCAATTCCTGGTTTTACTGAGCTTTCAGGCGATTGGGCGCGGCGCATGATTGCCGGACTTCGGCTGCGCGCGCGCATCGCCATAGAGTTTCATCGCGCCGCCGATGAGGACGATCGTCCCGACATAGAAGGCGATCTGGATGCCCGAGGGCCGCGCCGTGTAGCCGATCAGCGTATGGAGAAGCTGTCCCACGAGACTGCTCTCGGTCAGCAGCCATGACGTGTCCCAGACCGCGCGGCCGAGCGAGGGAAGAATATCGGCCTGAGTGAGGAAATTCGCGCCCTGCGCCGCCATGCCCGCCGCGAGCAACAGGATGAGCCAACTCGTCACCGAGAAGAGGTGGCGCGTCGAAAGATTGAGCAGGCCGAAATAAAGCGCAAAGCCCAGCGCCGCGCCCGCCGCAACGCCGATCACGCCGCCGAGCAGCAGGCCCGATGCGCCGACGCCGCCGCTCGCGATGCCGTAAAGGAAAAGAACGACCTCCGAGCCTTCGCGCAGGATCGCCATGCCGACCACGACGGCCACCGCATAAAGCGGGCGCGTACCCACCGACACGTCGTGACCGACTGCCTTCATCTCCGCGGCAAGCTCGCGGCCATGGCTGCTCATCCAGACATTGTGCCAGGCAAGCATGATGACGGCGACGAAGAGCACGCTGGCGTTGAAGACCTCCTGCCCCGCACCTTCCAGTGAATCCGAAATCGCGCCCGCGAAGATCGCGACGAGAGCCGCGCCCGCAATACCGCCCAGCACGCCGAGCACGAGCCACTTGTGACGGCCCGCCACGCCTTTCGTCGCAGCCGCAACGATGCTGAGGACGAGCGCCGCCTCGATGACTTCACGAAAGACGATGATGAGGGTCGCGAGCATGGCGAGCTACCTTACGGATTACTTGGCGATCAGCTTGCCTTGCGCTGTCGCCTGATTGAACTCGCCGAAAAAGGGATAGGTCCCGGCCTTCAGCGGATCGAGATAGAAAATGCCCTGCCTGCCGCCGCCGATGATCTTCTCGCGGTTGAGCTCGGTGGATTCGAATTCCTCCGGCGTCGCATCGAGATTCTTGACGATGAGCTTGATTTCCTTGCCCGCCGGCACATCGACGACCGCGGGGTCGAATTTGTGATCCTTGATCGAGATTTCGACCGTCACCGGGTCTTCGGCAAAAGCCGGGGCGGCGAAGCCCATCGCGAGGATCACGACCGCCGCCGGCAGGAACTTGCGCATCATCATGTCAGTCCGCAGTTTGAGCGAAGTAAACTTCGCGGCATCTGATAATCATTCTCAACTCATGTCAACGCGCATTTCGCCGCATTGTGTCTCCCCGGCGCGCAAGGCGGGCTGCCGCCTCGAAGCCGATCCGGGGGCTCGAAAGGACCGGAACCGGCAGGTTATGGCAAAGCGCCGCCGCTGGGGCCATCGAGGCCTGCGCCAGGACCAGAACGTCGACGCGCCGGGCCACATCGGCGATCCGGGTGGCTATTCCCTGATAATAATCGTCCAGCCTCCCCTCCCGGAACGCGGTCCAGATATCGTCGAAAAGGAAGGTTTCGAGCTCGAAATCCCGGGCGACGGCGCGGGCCGATTCGGCGATCAGCGCCTCGGTATTCGGCACGGTCGCAGGCACACAGGCGGCGATGCCGATGCGGTGACCTTGCAGAACTGCGAGGTCAGCCATGGGCCGATCGATCCTGAGGATCGGCACGGCGGCCTCTTCATTCGTGGCTTCGGCGACCGCGCCCAGCGTCGAGCAGGTGCAGACGACGACGCGCGCGCCGCCATCGGCCAGCGCCAGCAGCGCTTCGCGCGTCTTGAGAGCGAGGGCGGGCGTCACATATCCCACCTTCTCGGTGGCCGCGAGCAGATCCTCGCGCACGACATGGGTGAGCTTCAACTCCGGCGCGACCTCGAGGCCCAGCACGTCGAAAGTGTCGATATGGATCGCCGCCGTATGCAGAAAGGCGATGTCGGCGCCGTGACGCTGAGACGATGGGGGCATGTCGCTCTCCTTCAACCTCGACTGTTCAAGTCTAACTGTCATCCCCGCATGAAACCCGGATGACATTCATCAATTCATCGTCGCCCCAAAGAGAAAGGGCCCTCCGCGATCTCCGCGGAGGGCCCCCTGTAGCGACTAGGGCTGTTCGCGAGATCGCGTCAGTTCTTGTCCTTGTCTACGAGTTTATTGGCGGCGATCCACGGCATCATGGCGCGCAGACGCTGGCCGACTTCCTCGATCGGATGGGCGGCGTTGCGGGCACGGATGGCCTTGAAGCTGGTCTGATTGACCTTGTTCTCGAGCATCCAGTCGCGCGTGAACTTGCCGGTCTGAATGTCGGTGAGGACGCGCTTCATCTCGGCCTTGGTTTCCGCCGTGATGATGCGCGGGCCCGTGACGTACTCGCCATATTCGGCGGTGTTCGAGACCGAGTAGTTCATGTTGGCAATGCCGCCCTCATAGATGAGGTCGACGATGAGCTTCACCTCGTGCAGGCACTCGAAATAGGCCATCTCGGGGGCATAGCCGCCCTCGACCAGCGTTTCGAAACCGGCGCGGATGAGTTCGACCAGACCGCCGCAGAGCACGACCTGCTCGCCGAAAAGGTCCGTCTCGCACTCTTCCTGGAAGGTCGTCTCGATGATACCGGCGCGGCCGCCACCGATCGACGAAGCATAGGAGAGGCCGACGTCATGGGCGTTGCCGCTCGCGTCCTGATGGACGGCGATGAGGCAAGGCACGCCGCCGCCACGCTTGTATTCCGAACGCACCGTGTGGCCGGGGCCCTTCGGCGCGACCATCAGCACGTCGATGTCGGCGCGCGGCTCGATCAGGTTGAAATGGATGTTGAGGCCGTGGGCGAAAAGAAGCGCCGCACCCGGCTTCATGTTGGCGTGCAGGTGATCCTTGTAGATATCGCCCTGGAGCTCGTCCGGGGTGAGCATCATGAGCACGTCGGCCCACTTCGCGGCTTCGGCGACGGAGAGAACCTTCAGGCCCTCGCCTTCCGCCTTCTTCGCGGTGGCCGAACCTTCGCGCAGCGCGACGGCGACTTCCTTCACGCCCGAGTCGCGCAGATTGAGCGCGTGGGCATGGCCCTGGCTGCCATAGCCGATGATGGCAACTTTCTTGCCCTTGATCAGGTTCACGTCTGCGTCGCGATCATAATAAACGCGCATGGTCTTAAGCCTTTCGCTATCAGTGGCTGTCAGTCAGCCTTGTCTTCACGATCCCGTTCACGGATCAAATCCGGAAATAGTTCAAACATTTCAGCAAGGTCGTCGTGATCTGGGAAATGCTCGTACATCTTCCACACGAATGCCCTCACCAAGTATTTTGCAACCGCATCCTTGAAGTAATTGTCCGAAACCAGCGCGAACGAAGTGGAAATCAACTCTTCCACCTTTTGGTCCACGATCTGCGTAATTTGTTCGGACATGTCCTTCATGAGTAATGCCGTCACATCGCCTCGGGGCCGCGCGCGATAGCGACGACACCTGTCCGCGAAACATCCACCAGCCCCAGCGGGCGCATCAGCCCAATGAAGGCGTCGATCTTGTCCGGCGCGCCGGTCACTTCGAACACGAAGGAATTATGCGTCGTGTCGATGACGCGCGCGCGGAAGGCATCGGAGAGGCGCAGCGCTTCGACGCGCTTATCTCCGGAGCCCGAAACCTTGATGAGCGCCATTTCGCGCTCAACCGCCTTGGTATCGACCGTCAGGTCCACAACCTTGTGCACCGGCACGAGGCGCGCGAGCTGCGCCTTGATCTGCTCGATCACCATGGGCGTGCCGACCGTCACGATTGTGATACGCGAGGTGTGCTCGGCCTGATCGACCTCGGCCACCGTCAGGCTCTCGATATTGTAGCCGCGGCCCGAAAAGAGCCCGATGACGCGCGCGAGCACACCCGCCTCGTTGTCCACGAGCACGGCGATCGTGTGCCGTTCGATATTGCTCTCGTTGCTCATCATCGTCCCTGCGGGCTTGGTTTTTCACATAAAGGCGAGCGCCTGCCCCGCTTTGCCCCGGCTCTATAGCCCAGGGGAGGCCCGGCGCGAAAGGGCAATCGGCCCCTTTTGGGGGCCGAAAAGCCGTTAAACGAGCATTTTGCCCTCTTCCGTGACCATGGCGGCTTCGGGGTCGTCGCCCAGGATCATTTCATTATGGGCAGCACCCGAGGGGATCATCGGGTAGCAATTCTCGAACTTGTCGACCACGCAGTCGAAAATCACCGGTCCGGGGGTCTCGATCATCTGCTTGATCTTGTCGTCGAGCTCGCCGGGCGTCTTCGCCCGGATGCCCACCGCGCCGAAGGCTTCGGCGAGCTTCACGAAGTCGGGCAGCGACTCCGAATAGGAGTGCGAGTAGCGACCGCCATGCAGCAGTTCCTGCCACTGGCGCACCATGCCCATATATTCGTTGTTCAGGATGAAGATCTTGACCGGCGCCATGAACTGCATGGCGGTCGAGATTTCCTGAATGCACATCTGGATCGAGGCCTCGCCCGCGATGTCGATGACGAGCGCGTCGGGATGCGCGATCTGCACGCCGATGGCTGCCGGCAGGCCATAGCCCATCGTGCCGAGGCCGCCCGAGGTCAGCCAGCGGTTCGGCTTCTCGAAGTGATAGTGCTGCGCCGCCCACATCTGATGCTGGCCGACTTCGGTCGTGATGTAGGTCTCACGGTCCTTGGTCAGCTGGTACAGACGCTCGATCGCATATTGCGGTTTGATGATCTCGTCCGACTTCTTGTAGTCGAGCGAGCGACGGTCGCGCCAATGGTCGATCTGCTTCCACCAGTCGGCAAGCGCGGACTTGTCGAGCTTCACCGCCTTCGCCTTCCAGATGCGGATCATGTCTTCGAGGACATGGCCCGCGTCGCCGACAATGCCGATATCGGCGCGGATGATCTTGTTGATCGACGAGGCGTCGATGTCGATATGGATCTTCTTCGAGTTCGGCGCGAAAGCGTCGATGCGGCCCGTCACGCGGTCGTCGAAGCGCGCGCCGATATTGATCATGACGTCGCAGTCATGCATCGCATTGTTGGCTTCGTATGTGCCATGCATGCCGAGCATGCCGAGCCACTGCTTGTCGGATGCGGGGAACGCGCCGAGGCCCATCAGCGTCGACGTGATCGGGAAGCCCGTGAGCTTCACGAATTCGCGCAGCAGCTGGCTGGCGAAGGGGCCCGAATTGATGATGCCGCCGCCCGTGTAGAAGATCGGCTTCTTGGCGGTGGCGATCAGATCGACCGCCGCCTTGATGGCCTCGATATCGCCCTTCACCTTCGGACGATAAGTCTTGTGGACGACATTCTGCGGGCCGACATATTCGGCCTTTTCGAACTGGACGTTCTTCGGGATGTCGATGACGACGGGGCCGGGACGGCCATTGGTCGCGACATAAAACGCCTCATGCATGACGCGCGTCAGCTCTTTCGCCGAATTGACGAGCCAGTTGTGCTTCGTGCAAGGCCGCGTGATGCCGACCGTGTCGCATTCCTGAAAGGCGTCATTGCCGATGAGATGCGTGGCGACCTGACCAGTCAGGCAGACGAGCGGAATCGAGTCCATCAGCGCGTCGGTGAGGCCGGTGACGGCATTGGTCGCGCCGGGGCCGGAGGTCACAAGGACGACGCCCGGCTTGCCCGTCGAGCGCGCATAGCCTTCCGCCGCATGGACGGCGCCCTGCTCATGGCGGACGAGGACATGGCGGATCTTGTTCTGCTGGAAGAGCGCGTCATAGATCGGAAGCACCGCGCCGCCCGGATAGCCGAAAATCGTGTCCACGCCCTGGTCGACCAGAGCCTTGATGACAATTTCGGCGCCTGTCAGTTCCTGGGCAGCCATGGGTCGATTCCTTCCGTTTGTGCGTCATGGCCCGCTTCATGCGGGCCATCCACGTCTCCTCGCCGCCTCCAAAACATGGATGGCCCGGACAGACCGGGCCATGCGAACGAGGGGGCCTTAAAAGCGCGGGCAACCTAGCGGCGGCTCAGGGACAGGTCAACCCCAAATCGTCAATAAATGAAAAGATAACAGCCTTAAGCCTTTCCGAATCTTGCTCTGAAAAGCGCTCCCACGCAATCATCTGAGTTCTGAGCCAGGTCTCCTGCCGCTTGGCATAGGCCCGCGTCTCCGCCTGGCCAAGCGCAACGGCTTCGGAAAGCTCAATCTTTCCAGATACATAGTCGATGAGCGGCCTGAGCCCGAGGGTTTTCATCACCGGAAGTTCCGGGGCGAGATTCAGGGCCGCGAGCGCGCGGGCTTCCTCGATGGCGCCCTCCTGCACCATCGCCTCGAAACGGGCATCGCATCGAGCGCGAAGCCAGGCGCGGTCCGGCGCCAGCACGATTTTCGCGATATTCCCCATGAGCAACGGCTCGCGAGGCTCCCTCTGCCACTCGCTGAGCGGTCGCCCCGTCGCCCGGGCGACCTCGACGCCGCGGGCGATGCGCTGCCGGTCGGAAGGGCGGATGGTTTCGGCAAGCACCGGATCGACCGCCTGAAGGAGCGCATGGGCGCCCTCGCCAGCCGCCTCGACCTCCGCCCGCACCGCTTCGCGCACCTCGTCGGGTACGTCGGGAATGGGCGAAAAGCCCTCGATCAGCGCCTTGAAATAGAGCCCCGTGCCGCCGACGACGATGGGCACTCGCCCCCGCGCCTCGATATCGGCGATAACCTTCACCGCCATGCGCGACCAGCGGCCAGCCGAGCAGAGTTCCGCGCCCGAAATCACGCCATAGAGGTGATGAGGGACGCGAGCTTCCTCCGCCGCCGAGGGCCGGGCGGTCAGGACACGCAATTCACGGTAGATCTGCATCGAATCCGCGTTGACGATCTCGCCGCCCAGCCGTTCGGCCAGCGCAAGCGCAAGCGCGGACTTGCCGCTCGCGGTCGGCCCTGCAATAAGGATCGCCTGTTTGACGTCGAGTGGCTTGTCCACCGCACACCTTTTTGTCGTCATGGCCCGGCTTGTCCGGGCCATCCACGCCTTCGCGGCAAAGTCCTTCTTCGCAGCGAAGACGTGGATGCCCCGCCTGAAGCGGGGCATGACGTATCTGGACTCGTTTCGGCATGAAATACACCCTCACCCTGATCGGTAACAGCGCCACGGCACTCACCGAAACACTTGTCGCCGCCGCTGGCAGCCTCTTGCCCACGCCCAGCGCGCCGGACTGGCTCGCGCCGGACGCCGCTTGCGACCTCCATTTCGAAGCCGAGGACGGAAAAGCCGTCGAGGCGACGATCCGGGCCAGTTTTTCTGACACGAAGATCGACCTTGCCGTGCAGGTCGCGGGCAACCGCAAGAAGGGCCTTCTCGTCGCCGACATGGACTCGACGATCATCCAGCAGGAATGCATCGACGAGCTGGCCGCCGAACTGGGGATCAAGGACCGTATTTCCGCGATCACGGAACGCGCCATGCGCGGCGAGATCGCCTTCGAACCGGCGCTGAAAGAGCGTGTCGGGCTCCTGAAGGGCCTTCCCCTCGCCTCGCTCGAAAAGGTCTATGCCGAACGCATCGTCGAGACGCCCGGCGGACGCGCCCTTGTCGGCACCATGCGCGCCAATGGCGCGACCTGCGCCCTCGTCTCCGGCGGCTTCACCTTCTTCACCGAGCGCGTTGCCGCCGCCGTCGGCTTCAATCTCAACCGCGCCAACACGCTGATTTTCGCCGACGACAAACTCACGGGCGAAGTGGGTGAGCCGATCCTCGGTCGTTACGCCAAGATCGAGTCGCTGGTGAACCTGCGCGAGGAATTAAAGCTCGCGCCCCATGCGACCATGGCAGTGGGCGATGGCGCCAACGATCTCGGCATGATCGAGGAAGCGGGCCTCGGCGTCGCCTTCCACGCAAAGCCCGTTGTCGCGGAAGCCGCCGACGCGCGCATCGACCATGGCGACCTGACGGCGCTGCTCTATCTGCAGGGCTATCGCCGCGAAGAGATCAAGTGCTGACGCGGCCTATTTCAGCGGCAATGCCACAAAGCGCGGCGCGCTGCCGCTGAGAAGCCGCAGCAGCACGGAACTGCGGCCCGCCTTCTTCTCTGCCGACACTGCCGCGACCGCTTCCTGGGGCGTCTTCACATTCGCCTGACCGATACGAATGACGACATCGCCGGGCGCGATGCCCTTATCCGCCGCCGCGCTCGTCGGATCCACTTCAAGGACGAGTACGCCTTCGACATCGGCGCCAAGCTTGAAATGTTCGCGCATGTCCGGCGAGACGGTGACGAGATCGAGGCCGAGCACCTTGGTCTTTTCCGCTACGGGCGGTTTCGCCGCGGGCTTTCCCTTGGCCTTGACCTTCGCCTTGCTCTCGTCCGGTTCGGCCAGATGGCCGACCTTCACGGTCAGGCTTTTCACCTTGCCCGCACGCAACACCTCGATCACCGACTGCTTGCCGATTTCCGTTTCGGCGACGAGGCGCGGCAGGTCGCGCATTTCGCGCACGGGGTGGCCGTCGAAGCGGGTGACAAGGTCGCCCGTTTCCAGGCCCGCCTTTTCCCCCGGGCCGCCCGCCGTCACGCCGGCAATCAATGCGCCATGCGCCTGCGGCAGACCGAGCGTCTCGGCGATTTCCGACGTCACGGATTGAATGCGAACGCCGATCCAGCCACGGCGCATCTCGCCATATTCGAGGATCTGCGCGAGAACCGGCGCGATGGTGCTCGACGGCGTGGCAAAGCCGATGCCGACGGATTCGCCGGACGGCGAAATGATCGCCGTGTTCATGCCTATCACATCGCCATTGAGCGCAAAGAGCGGCCCACCCGAATTGCCGCGATTGATCGCCGCATCGGTCTGGATGAAGTCGTCGTAACTGCCCGCATGGATATCGCGGTTGAGGGCCGAGACGATGCCGGCCGTCACGGAGCCGCCGAGACCGAAGGGGTTGCCGATCGCCATGACCCAGTCGCCGACGCGCAGCTTCTCTGAGTCGCCGAGCCTGACATAGGCGAGCGGCGTTTTGGACTCGACCTTCAGCACCGCAATGTCGGTCTTCTCGTCGCGGCCCTTCAGCTTCGCAGGCAAGGTCGTGCCGTCGGAAAAGGTCACGTCGATCTTGTCGGCGCCGTCGATCACATGATTATTGGTGAGGATGATCCCCGAAGGATCGACGACAAAGCCGGAGCCCAGCGACTGCACCTTTTGCGGCACGCCGGGCGGCACCGGCGTCTCGGGCACAGCCTGTCCGAAGGGATTGGCTGAATCGCCATCCGCATCGCCGCCCTTGTCGTCGTCGCCCTGATCGCCCTGCCCGTCGAGATCCCCCTCATCGGAATCGTCGGTCGGCCCGGTAACGGTCTGCGTCGTGGAGATATTGACCACGGCAGGCGAAAGCTTTTCGGAAAGCTCGGCAAGGCTTTGCGGAACCATGCGCGCCTCGGCAGGCTGCGGGCCAAAGCCCAGAAGCGCCACCGAGACGAAAAGCGCGGCAAAGGCCGCTCTCGGCCCCCACTCCCTCACAAAGCCTACTCGCGCCATCGAACGTCGTTCCTCCAACCTCGCGGGCGGCCTCACAGGCCGCTAACCCCGTACCAGCCAGACGAGCACAACCCCGAGGATGAGCGCAAGCATGCCCGTGCTTCGAAGCGCATTGTCGGGCTGGGCGCCGATTGCGGCAAGTGCCCGGCGCATGGGACCGGGAAAGGCTGCATAAAGCGCCCCCTCGATCGCCAGCACCAGGCCCAACGCGGAGAGAAGCTCGGTCAAGCCCGCCCCCTCAAGGCTTTACGCCGGCGCCGGTCTCATTGCCGAAATAGCGGAAGAATTCCGAGTTGGGTGTCACCACCATCGTCGAAGTATTGCCCGTCAGAGCTTTCTTGTAGGCCTGCATCGAGCGATAGAAGGCGAAGAATTCAGGATCCTGGCCGAAGGCTCCGGCATAGATCTTGTTCTGCGTCGCATCGCCCTCGCCACGGGCGATCTGTCCGTCGCGCTCCGCATCGGCCAACAATACCGTTACGTCGCGATCCGCCTTGCTGCGAATGCGCTGCGCCTGTTCCTGACCCTGGGCCCGGATTTCAGCTGCCTCCCGTTCGCGCTCGGTCTGCATGCGGCGGAAGATCGCCTGGCTGTTTGCCTCGGGCAGGTCCGCGCGGCGGATGCGCACATCGACGATCTCGATGCCGAGGTCGCTCGCCGTCTTGTTGAAGTTCTCCTGAATCTTCCGCATCAGCCCGGCGCGATTGTCGCGCACCAGCGCTTCGAGGCTGTTGTCGCCAAGTGTGTTGCGCAGCGCCGAACCGAAGCTCGGCTGCAACCGCGTCTCGGTGAGACGCGGATCGCGAACGGCCTGATAGAACTTCAGCGCATCGACGATGCGGTAGCGCGCGAAGGCGTCGACCACGAGACGCTTCTGGTCGGAGGCGATGATTTCCTCCGTCGGCGACTCGAGGTTCAGAAGCCGCTTGTCGATATAGACGACGTTCTGGATGAGCGGCACTTTCACATAAAGGCCCGGCTCCGTGATGACCTGGCCGACCGGACGGCCGAACTGCAGCACGATCGCCTGCTGGGTCATATTGACCGTGAAGAGCGAGAGATAGGCCGCCAGAGCGGCGACGATGAGAGCGGCGAGGACGCCGATGCCGATTGACCTGTTCATTGTGCCGCCCCCGAAGTCGTAGTCGCAGACGAACCGGCCGATGAGCCGTCCGACTGTGGCGAAAGGGGCTTCAGGCCCGAAAGAGGCAGATAAGGCATCACACCGTTGCCGTTTTTCGGATCGACGATCACCTTGTTCACACCACCCAGCACGCTTTCCATCGTTTCGAGATAGATACGACGGCGCGTGACGTCCTTGGCGTTCTTGTATTCGCCGTAGACGGACAGGAAGCGCTTCGCCTCGCCTTCCGCCTCCGCGACGATCTGTTCGCGATAGGCTTCAGCGGACTGCGTGATCTGCGAGGCCTTGCCGCGCGCCTTGGGCACGACGGTGTTGGCGTAGGTATTCGCCTCGTACTGGAGACGCTCCTGATCGGCGCGCGCCGCCTGCACGTCGCGGAAGGCGTCGATGACGGCGGACGGCGGATCGACCTTCTGGAGCTTCACTTCCGTCACGACAATGCCAGCGCCATAGGCGTCGAGCGCAGACTGCATGAGATCGCGGACCTTGGTCTGAACCTCGGCGCGGCCCGTCGTCAGAAGAACCTGAATGTTCGACTGGCCCACAGCCTCGCGCATTGCGCTTTCGGCCATCGCCTTCACCGCGCGTTCGGGATCCTCGACATTGAACAGGAAATCCGGCGCTTCCTTGATGCGCCAGAAAACCGAAAAGCTGATATCGACGATATTCTCATCGCCGGTCAGCATCAGCCCTTCCTCCGCCGACGGCCCGCCACCATCCCGCGTGCCGATGTCGGTGCGATTGACGCGCGTTACAGTCGGCGTCGCGACCGTCTCGATCGGATAGGGGAGCTTCACGTGAAGACCGGGCTGCTCGGTGCGCACGAACTGGCCAAAGCGCAGCACGATGCCCTGCTGGTCGGTGTCGACGCGGAAAAAGCTGGTCGATGCCACGATGGCAACAACGGCCAGGCCCAACAGAAGAGCGGGGCCGCGCGAGCCGCCCGTGCCGCCGGGAAGAATTTCGCGGATCTTGTCCTGACCGCGCCGGATCAGTTCGTCGATGTCCGGCGGACGGTTTCCGCCGCCCGAGGGCCCCTGCCCCCATGGCCCTCTATTGCCGCCACCACCGCCCTGCCAGCCTCCGCCGCCGCCATTCTGATTGCTCCAGGGCATCAACTTTCCTTCGCTTGGGGAAACTAGCTGGTGTTGGTTTTGTTCTTACCGGGGTTTATATGACACTCACCCCCAAGGCGCAACGCGCGCCCCGGAACCCGCCGCGCCGCTGGCGCGCCGACCACATTCGCATGTGGGCATTCCGACCCATCGAGGCAAGAGCATGAACCGCGCATCCAAAGAAGATATTCTCAAGGCGCTTTCCACCGTCACCGACCCCGCAAGCGGCAAGGATGTCGTCTCAGCCGGTCTCATTCAGGGCCTCGTGCTGCGCGAAGGCCATGTCGGCTTCAGCGTCGAAGTCGCGCCCGAACGCGGCCCCGCCTCCGAACATGTGCGGCGCCAATGCGAAGAGGCCGTGCGCAAGCTTCCCGGCATTCTGAGCGTCACCGCCGTGCTGACCGCGCATCGCGACCAGCCGGCCCCGCGCCCCGCGCATGACCACTCTCATGCAGACCATAAGCACGAGGCGCCGCAGCGGCCCGCGCCGCAGGGCGGCCCGATCAATGTGCCCGGCATCAAGGCCATCGTCGCGGTCGCCAGCGGCAAGGGCGGCGTCGGCAAATCGACGGTCGCCGTCAATCTCGCGCTCGGCCTCCTGAAGCTCGGCCGCCGCGTCGGCCTGCTCGACGCCGACATTTACGGCCCCTCGATCCCGCGCATGCTCGGCCTTACGGGCAAGCCGGAGGTCACCGAGAACAAGAAGCTGAAGCCCAAGACCAATTACGGCCTGAAAACCATGTCGATCGGCTATCTCGTGCCGGAAGACACGGCCGCCATCTGGCGCGGGCCGATGGTGCAGTCGGCGCTGATGCAGATGCTCTCCGACACGGAATGGGGCGAGCTCGATGTGCTCATCGTCGACATGCCGCCCGGCACAGGCGACGCGCAGCTCACCATGGCGCAGCGAGTGCCGCTGACCGGCGCCGTCGTCGTCTCGACGCCGCAGGAGATTGCGCTGATCGACGCGCGCAAGGGCTTCGCCATGTTCGAGAAGACCCATGTGCCCGTCTTCGGCATTGTCGAGAACATGGCCTATTTCGTGAGCCCCGGATCGAACGAGAAATCCTACATCTTCGGTCAGGGCGGCGCGCGGAAGATGGCTGAAACGCTCGGCTGCGATTTCCTCGGCGAAGTTCCGCTCCACATGGCGGTGCGCGAAACGTCCGACGCCGGCACGCCGATCGTCGCCACCGCGCCCGATAGCGAGGAAGCGAAAGTCTTCATCGAGATCGCGCGCCGCGTCGGCGAGCATATCGACAAGGCGATGGGCGCCAGCGCGCGTAAGGCGCCGAAGATCAGCGTCGAATAGCGCACTCCAATCCGTCATGCCCCGGCTTGTCCGGGGCATGACGTGAAAGAATGGACGTAGATCGCTCTTACTTGTTCAGGAAGTTGAGCGGCAGACCAGCCGTCGGCCATTCGACGGAGACGAGACGTCCCGAAGCCGAAAGCGTGATGAAGGCCGTCTTCAGATCCTTGCCGCCGAAGCAGATATTGGTCGGCAGGATGTCGTCGAAGGCCGTATGCGTGATCTTCGAACCATCCGGCGAGAAGGTCGTGATGCCACCGTGAAGCAGCGTCGCCACGCAGATATTGCCTTCCGCATCGACCGCAAGAGAGTCGAAGAAGCAATGGCCGGGCGCCGTGCCGACATAACGGCCCGGACCGCCGGGGCCCGCCGCCGGTGCCACTTCCCCAGGCGCTACAATGTCGAAAGCGAAGAGGCGCGCCGAGTAGGTGTCGGCGACATAAACCGTCTTTTCATCCGGCGAGAGGCCGACGCCATTCGCGGAGAGAACCGGGAAGGCCACTTCCTTGATGAGCGAGCCGTCGATCTTCGCGTAGTAGAGACCGCCGCGATACTGGATGCGGCCGTCGCCCTTGCCATGATCGGTGAACCAGAACCCGCCATGCTTGTCGAAGACGATGTCGTTCGGGCCGATCAGCGGATTGCCGTTGCAATGCGTGTAGAGCACATCGACCTTGCCGGTCTTGAGATCGACGCGCTCGATGCGCCCGCCGGAATAATTCGCAGGCTTGTCGCCCGGAATGGTAAGGCCGCCTACCTCATGCCATTCGAAGCCGCCGTCGTTGCAGATGTAGCAGGCGCCGTCCGGCCCGATGGCCGCGCCGTTCGGGCCGCCGCCTGTATTCGCGATGACTTCCGTCTTTCCGTCCGGGTGAACGCGGGTCAGCGTGCCGCGCTTGATTTCGACCAGAATGACGCTGCCATCCGGCATGGCGATGGGGCCTTCCGGAAACTGCAGGCCGCTCGCGATGAGTTTCGGCTGAGACATGAAATCCTCCCTGATTGCATTTTCGTGTTTTTCGATGGCGCCATTCTGGCAATGGCTTTCAGCAAGAGCAATGGCCGATGGCGAGGCACGCCCTCTCCGCGGCATCGCGGCCTGAAAGAAAAGCGCCCTGCACGGTCGAGAACCAGCTCGGGTGAACCGCCTCCCCGGCAAGGAAGATGCGCTCGCCAACAGGCTCCGCGAGCCTGAGCCGATCCTCCGCATGTCCCGGCAGCGCAGAAGAATAGGCGCCGAGCGCATATGGGTCCGCGCCCCATCCGGTCGCAACCGCCCTTTCGACTGCGCCACGGATCGACGAGCCGAACATCTCGGCAAGCGCGGAGGTTGCCATGTCGATCATCGCGGCCTCGCCTTCCCGCTCCATCTCTTCGGCGAAACGCCCGCCAAGATAAGCAATCGCCAGTTCCTGTCCGAAAGGCCTGATCTGGAAGCTGAGCGCATGGCGCGCAGGATCGCGTTCGTCCATGAAGGAGGCGTAGCTCGTATCCGGCAGGCCGAAGACGTCGCGTGAGAATTTGATCGCGACCTTGTTCGCAACGCCCGTCGGCACGCCGTCGAGGGCTCCCTGCATCGCGGACGGCAAGACGGGCGAAAAACGGATGAGACCCTGCGCCAGCACATTCGTCGAAACGGTGATAATGGCGGCCTTCGCCCGCACCGTTCCCTTTGGTGTTTCGAGCGCGACGCCCTGCCCCGACCAGTCCACTCCCGTCACCGGTGTCTTGAGAGAGACAGGCAGATGCGCGCCCAGCGCCTCCAGCAATGCGCCATAGCCGCGGATCAGCGGCCAGTTCTCGCCGCTGTCGTAATAGCGATAGAGATCGAGTGCTGAAATACGCTCGGGTGGAAAGGCGCTGATCGCCTCGTGGAGATGTTCGATGAGGCGATACCAGCGCGAGCCCCGATCATGCGCCTCCGCCACCGGCACATCGAGCCCCTTCTCGCCCAGCGCGTCGACGGCATCGAATGCCGCATCGATAGCGTGCTGGTAATCGGCCCTTTCATCCCTTGTCGCCAGACGGTTTCCGAGATGCAGGGTGCGGTCGATGAAGCTTTCGCGCCTGAGATAGGGGTGTCCCAGCGCCTCGGCCATATGCGTCAGCGGATTGACGGCTGCCGAATGAAGCCAATGCGCGCCGCGATCCCATGTCACGCCAAGCGATGCCGTGTCGGTGTGACAACGTCCACCGATGCGGTCCCTCGCCTCAAGCAGCGCAAAGGACAGCCCATAGTCCTGTGCACGCCGCGCGGCGGCGATACCCGCTGCGCCCGCGCCGACGATAGCGATGTCGATCTCGCCGCTCATGACGCGAGAAGCGTTGCAGCGTGGAAAGCGAGATGGTCATCGATGAAGGTCTGGATGAAGTAGTAGGAATGATCGTGGCCGGGATGCATGCGCAGCACAAGCTTCTGACCGACCTTCGCGCAAGCCTCTTCGAGAAGCTGCGGCTTCAATTCCTTTTCGAGGAAATTGTCGGCGCCGCCCTGATCGACGAGGATAGTTTCATAATGGCCCTTCGCCGCACCCGCCTCGATGAGACGTGTCGCATCATGCGCCTTCCATGCCTCGCGGTCGGAGCCGAGATAAGCGGCAAAGGCCTTTTCGCCCCATGCGCAGCGCGTCGGCGAAACGATGGGCGCAAAGGCCGAGACGGAGCGGAAAATTCCTGGATGCTTCAGCGCCAGCGTCAAGGCGCCATGCCCGCCCATGGAATGGCCCATGATGCCCTGGCGGTTCGCATCGACGGGGAAGTTCTCCGCGACGGCCTTCTGCAAGTCCTTCACGACATAGCTCTCCATGCGGAAATGCGGCGCCCATGGCGCTTCGACTGCATCGACATAGAAGCCCGCGCCCTGTCCCAGATCATAGGCCGGATCGTCCGCGACGCCTTCTCCACGTGGGCTGGTATCCGGTGCGATGACGACAAGATTGAGCGCGGAGGCTTTCCGATAGGCGCCGGCCTTCACCGTGAAGTTCTCTTCCGTACAGGTGAGCCCCGAAAGGAAAGTCACCACCGGGAAAGGCCCCTCGCCATCCGGCACATAGGCGGAGAAGCGCATGGGCGTTCCTGTCGCTTCCGACCGATGGCGGCAAATGTGAAGTGTGCCGGAGAAGCAGCGATGGGACTCGATGAACTCGATGGACATGATACCTCGAACAATTTGATGACGCGGGGCCGCGTCAGGTCTCGATCCAGTAGCTGAGGGTCGGTCTGCCCGTCTCCTGATCGTGCGGCGTCATGCCGATGAGCTTGCCGCCATTGGAAAGAATAACTTTCTTCGACGCGTCATTCTCGGCGTCGCAGCTGACCCGCACACGCGCCAGACCTTCCGCCCGCGCCACCGGCAGGATGAGCGACAGCGCCCGCGTCGCATAGCCCCGCCGACGCTTCCACGGCACGATGCTGTAGCCGATATGGCCTGGTACGTAGTCCGGCAACTCTTCCGTTCCCGGCTGGAAACGCAGACCGACGACGCCGCAGAACTCGCCATCGTAGATCCAGAAAATCCTGAACGGCAGGCGCGGCGCCGTCAAACCATCGGCAATTTCGACCGTACCCTCCTGCGCCACGAGATCGCGCAGGAATTCATCCGGATCGTCTTCCACCGCCTCCAGCTCATCGACGCTCACGTCGCGAAACGTGTTCGGAGACCAGCCCGCCCGCAGCGCTGCCGCATAACTCCCGAGGAGGTCTCTATGCGGCACGACGAGGCTGATCTCCGGCGTGCCCATCGGCGTCAGTAGACGACGACGGAGCGGATCGACTTGCCCTCATGCATCAGGTCGAAGCCTTCATTGATCCGCTCGAGCGGCAGGACGTGTGTGATGAGATCGTCGATGTTGATCTTCTTGTCCATGTACCAGTCGACGATGCGCGGCACATCGGTGCGCCCGCGCGCGCCGCCAAAGGCCGAGCCCTTCCAGACGCGGCCCGTGACGAGCTGGAACGGACGGGTGGAGATTTCCTGTCCCGCGCCCGCCACGCCGATCACCGTCGAGACGCCCCAGCCGCGATGGCAGCATTCCAGCGCCTGACGCATGGTGTGTACATTGCCGATGCATTCGAAGCTGTAATCGGCGCCGCCGCCCGTCAGCTCGACGAGATGCGCGACGAGATCGCCCTTGATCTCCTTCGGGTTGACGAAATGCGTCATGCCGAACTGGCGGGCGAGGCTCTCGCGCGCCGGGTTGAGATCGACGCCGACGATCATGTTGGCGCCCACCATCTTCGCGCCCTGAATGACATTGAGGCCGATGCCGCCAAGACCGAAGACGACGACATTCGCGCCCGCTTCCACCTTCGCTGTGAAGATGACGGCGCCGATGCCCGTGGTCACGCCGCAGCCGATGTAGCAGACCTTGTCGAAAGGCGCGTCGGGACGGATCTTCGCCAGCGCGATTTCAGGCAGGACCGTGTAATTCGCAAAGGTCGAGCAGCCCATATAATGCAGCACCGGCTTGCCATTATAGGAGAAGCGGCTCGTGCCATCCGGCATCAGCCCCTTGCCCTGCGTGGCACGGATCGACGTGCAGAGATTGGTCTTGTGACTCGTGCAGCTTTTGCACTCGCGGCATTCGGGCGTGTAGAGCGGAATGACATGATCGCCCGGCTTCAGCGACTTCACGCCAGCGCCCACTTCGACCACCACGCCCGCACCCTCATGGCCGAGGATCGCCGGGAACATGCCTTCCGGGTCCTGGCCTGACAGCGTGAATGCGTCGGTGTGGCAAATGCCCGTCGCCTTTATCTCGACCAGCACCTCGCCCTCTCGCGGGCCTTCGAGCTGCACCGTCTCGATCTCAAGCGGCTTTCCCGCCTCGAATGCCACCGCCGCACGCACGTCCATGTCGTTACTCCAAAGGCTGAATGAATAGCGGCGGCATTGTCGCCGCAGGAAGCCCCTACGACAAGCCTCGATTGGCGTTCAGCGCGGGCGCATGGTCGATGAAAAGAAGGCGGCGGCGAGCAGATGCGACTTGGCCGTCGCTTCGGGGTTGTGCCGCATGATCACGCGCCCGCCTTTGCCCTGATTGCCGAAAGGGTCACTCACCTCGACATCGACGCCCGGCATATCGAAGCCGTGATGCGCGTCCGCCATGACCTCGGTGCAGACCTTCGCGCGATCGGCCTCGCTCAATCCCTTGACGAGCTTCGTAGCAACCTCCGGGTCGTTGTCATATTGATCGAGCGCGCCGGTCACCAGCATCACCGGCGCATCGACGAGATCGCCGAATTCAAATCCCGGCACACGGTTGAAGAGCCATGTCGAAGGATAAACCGGCATGATCGCCCGGAAGGCGCCGCCTCGCAGGAACCTGTCATTATGCGCCCGCGTCGCCGCGAGCATGGCCGCGACGCCGCCGAATGAAAACCCGGCAACGCCGATGCGATCCGCATCGATCTTCGGGTGCTTCAACAGAAACTCCCGCGCGCCATAGAGGTCCGGCAGCGTTTCCGTGACCGTCTTCGGGCGCCCCGCCGCGCCGCCGCCGACCCCTCGCGCCGCCCATTGATCGGGCTCCAGCGTCATAAAGCCGGCCTGATTGAGCACATCCGCATAGCCACCTTCCCGCGCGGAGGCGCCTGCGGAGCCGTGCAGCAGAATGACGGCAGGAAGCTTCCCCTCGCGCTGCGGCACACGCAGCCGCGCGGCAATCGTCAGCGGCTCGTCATGCAGCGAAGGGAAGGTGATGTAGTGCAGGCTCGCGGGGAGGTTCATCTCTGATGTGGTCATTCGCCGCCCGCGTCTTTCCTGCTTCAATGGCCCCGATCGATCTCTGGCCATCTTTACGCAAGACACGAATGCGCGGATCAGGCCGGCGCACAACGCCCCCTAGGGCCGTTCGAGCACCACAAAAGAATAATCTGCGCTATCCTTTACGCTGGCAACATGTCTCTCGCGCGACACCTCTCGCCATCCCGCGCGGTCGAGAGAGAAATGCGCGTCGCCTTCGGGCTTCGCGTGAACTTCGGTGAGATAGATGCGCGTCGCACGGGGCAAGGCCTGACGGTAAATCTCCACACCGCCGATAATCATCACCTCGCCCTCGTCGCCGGCGAGCTCAACCCCACGGGCGATGGCGGCATCGAGCGAGCCGAAGATTTCCGCGCCCGGCGCTTCGTAAGCGGCGTCGCGCGTGACGACGAGATTGGGCCTGCCCGGCAGCGGGCGCTTCGGAAAGGACTCGTAGGTCTTGCGGCCCATGACGATGGGTTTGCCCATGGTCGTGCGCTTGAAGAAGGCCATGTCCCCCGCCAGCCGCCAAGGCATGGCATTGTCGCGGCCGATGATGCCGTTCTCCGCGATGGCGATGACGAAGCAGATATGCATGAAGCTCAGACCGCGACCGGCGCCGCGATATGCGGATGGGCCTCGTAGCCTTCGAGCTTGAAGTCGTCATAGGTGAAATCGAAGATCGACTTCACATCGGGATTGATGCGCATCTTCGGCAGGGGCTTCGGCTCGCGCGAAAGCTGCAGGTTCGCCTGGTCGAGATGGTTCGAATAGAGATGCGCGTCGCCGAAGGTGTGGATGAACTCACCGGCTTCGAGCCCCGTCACCTGCGCCACCATCATGGTGAGAAGCGCATAGGAGGCGATATTGAAAGGCACGCCGAGGAAGATGTCCGCCGAGCGCTGATAGAGCTGGCAGGAGAGCTTGCCCTCGGCGACATAGAACTGGAACAGGCAATGGCAAGGCGGCAGCGCCATGTGATCGACATCGGCGACATTCCAGGCCGAGACGATGAGACGCCGCGAATCCGGGCTCTTCCTGATCTGCTCGATCAGGTTCTTGATCTGGTCGATCTTCTCGCCGTTCGGCGCGGGCCACGAGCGCCACTGATGGCCATAGACGGGGCCCAGATCACCCTTCTCATCGGCCCAGTCGTCCCAGATGCCGACGCCGTTCGCCTTCAGATAGGCAATGTTGGTGTCGCCCGCGAGGAACCAGAGCAGCTCGTGAATGATGGATTTCAGATGCAGCTTCTTGGTCGTGACCATCGGGAAGCCGTCGGCGAGATTGTAGCGCGACTGCCAGCCGAAGGTGCTGAGCGTGCCCGTGCCGGTGCGGTCGGTCTTCTTGACGCCGTGGTCGCGCACGTGGCGCATCAGGTCGAGATACTGCTTCATCGGGTCCGCTCCGGGGATTCGTATTGGGAGCTTACAGCGCGCGAGCCTTCAGCGCATCGCCGCAGACGGCCTATCCACAGACAATTTCAATTCTCGATTTCAACTCGCCCGATTCCATCGCGAATCGGCGCAATACCCTGATTTCAGGCACTTTTTTGCACGAATCTGGGACTCGAGTCTAAAGCGCAGCCCTAAGCGCGCACCGCGCGAGGCGTCCTTTATTTTCGGATGAGGAACGCCTATATAAAGCCTGTCGGCTTCGGCTGACTATGGTGATAAACGGGCTACATAATAAGCCATTCGGACCCGGGGGCGGTACCCGGCGCCTCCACCAATTATCTCCCCGTCGTGGCGGGAATTCTTGGGGGCGAACTAGGATCGACGAGGGTGTAAAAGTAGTTCTTTTGCCCGGCATGGTTCCGCCGTCATCGGGCCGTTTTATAGTTGCCAACGACAACTATGCTGAGGTTGCCGTCGCTGCGTAATGCAGTGCCAGCACTTCGATTGAAGTCCTTGACTTTAGCCGGTTAAGGCGGGGTTCGGGGGTACCTGGCAACAGAAACCCCCACTTCCCTTCACCTCCATTTCCCGTCGCGGCATCGTCCACGGCCTAACGTCTCTGGACCTTGGCCCGAAACGCTGATTGAATCGCGGCAGAAGAGCGGTCAGAAGAATGGCCGCATGCTTGTGAGTGGAGAGTTCCCCTTGGCCGAAGACCTGATGCATTACGACCTCATGGCGCAGGAAGCGCTGCGCGGCGTCATAAAGCGCGCGCTCGACGTCGTGCTGAAAAAGGGGCTGCCCGGCGAGCATCACCTCTACATCTCCTTCCGCACCGATGCGCCCGGCGTCAGCATTTCGGAAAAACTGCGCAAGCAATATCCCGAGGAAATGACCATCGTGCTCCAGCACCAGTTCTGGAACCTCGATGTGCGCGAGGACGGTTTCTCGGTCGATCTCACCTTCAACAAGATCCCTGAGACGCTGGTCGTGCCTTATTCGGCCGTTCAGGGCTTTTTCGACCCGAGCGTCCAGTTCGGCCTTCAGTTCGAGGTGAAGAAGCCGGAGGCGTTGGAAACGCCGAAATCCGAGGCCAGGGTGGAGGAAGCCCCGGCTGCGCCGTCCGGCGACGGCGCCGTGGTGAGCCTCGACGCCTTCCGGAAGAAGTAGCCTTCCCGATTACTTCCCTTTCTCACCCTCTTTCCGTCGCGCCCCGCTTCATGCGGGGCTTCCCATGCCTTTATTGGGCGTGAATCGGGAGGAAAAGACCTGGATGGCCCGGTCAAGCCGGGCCATGACGGCTGAGGAACGGAGCCCTCCCCCATCCTTCCCCCACGCTTCCCCCCGTGCTAAATCAGCGCCCATCGAAAAACGCCTTTGAGGAGCGCTGCGCGATGACGAAGACCCGCACGGAAACCGACACATTCGGCCCGATCGAAGTCCAGGCCGACAAATATTGGGGCGCGCAGGCCCAGCGCTCGCTTGGCAATTTCAAGATCGGCTGGGAGAAGCAGCCGCTCCCCGTCGTCCGCGCCCTCGGCATCGTGAAGCGCGCCGCCGCTGAAACGAACGTGAGCCTTGGCCGCCTCGACGCGAAGATCGGCGAAGCCATCGTCAAGGCCGCGCAGGAAGTCATCGACGGCAAGCTCGACGAGCATTTCCCTCTCGTCGTCTGGCAGACGGGCTCCGGCACTCAGTCGAACATGAACGCCAATGAAGTCATCTCGAACCGCGCCATTGAAATGCTCGGCGGCGAGATGGGCTCGAAGAAGCCCGTCCATCCAAACGATCACGTCAACATGTCGCAGTCGTCGAACGACACCTACCCGACCGCGATGCATGTCGCCTGCGCCGAGGAAATCGTCCATCGCCTTCTGCCCGCGTTGAAGAAACTCCGCGATGCGCTCAATGCCAAGTCGGTGGAGTGGAAGGACATCATCAAGATCGGCCGCACCCACACGCAGGATGCGACGCCGCTGACGCTCGGTCAGGAATTCTCGGGCTATACGCAGCAGGTCACGAACGGCATCGCCCGCATCGAGCAGACGCTGCCCGCGCTGATGCAGCTCGCGCAGGGCGGCACCGCCGTCGGCACCGGCCTCAACGCGCCGATCGGCTTTGCCGAAAAGGTTGCCGAGCGCATCGCCGCGATCACCGGACTTGCCTTCACCACCGCGCCGAACAAGTTCGAAGCGCTCGCCGCCCATGACGCGATGGTCTTCAGCCACGGCGCCATCAACACCGTCGCGGCCTCGCTCTTCAAGATCGCGAACGATATCCGCCTCCTCGGTTCGGGCCCGCGTTCCGGTCTCGGCGAGCTGTCGCTGCCGGAAAACGAGCCCGGCTCGTCGATCATGCCGGGCAAGGTCAACCCGACCCAGTGCGAGGCGATGACGCAGGTCTGCGTGCAGATCTTCGGCAACAATGCCGCGCTCACCTTCGCCGGATCGCAGGGTCACTTCGAACTCAACGTCTACAATCCGGTGATGGCCTACAACTTCCTGCAGTCGGTTCGCCTCATGGCCGACGCGGCGGTGAGCTTCACCGACAATTGCGTCGTCGGCATCGAAGCCCGCACGGACAACATCAAGGCCGCGCTCGAACGCTCGCTGATGCTCGTCACGGCTCTCGCGCCGAAGATCGGCTATGACAACGCCGCCAAGATCGCCAAGACCGCGCACAAGAACGGCACGACGCTCCGCGAGGAAGCCGTCGGCGGCGGCTATGTGACGAATGAAGAATTCGACGCCGTGGTCCGCCCCGAGAAGATGATTTCGCCGGAGTAACAATCAGGGAATCCGCGAATGCCCGCCGAGATCAAACGCTCCGTCAGCATCGCGGGTCACCGCACCTCGATTTCCCTTGAGCGCCCCTTCTGGGATGCGCTCAAGGAAATCGCCTGTTCCGAAGACGTGTCGGTGAACGAACTCGTACGCCGCATCGACGAGGGCCGCGACAATGAGGGTAACCTCTCGGGCGCGGTCCGCGTCTATGTCCTCGCCCATTTCAAGAACAAGGCAAGCTGCGCGGTCTGAGCCTTGCGCCGTCATGCCCCGGACAGGCCGGGCCATGAACTGCGGGAGCGAGATTACTGCAACGCCGCCTCAGGCTCCGCCGGTCGTTTCATCGGCAGCGGTATGCCGGCGACCGCCGGACCCTTCGCCTTCAACTCCTCGTCGCTGAGACCGAGCAGGTTCTTCAATTCCGTCGGAATGACATCGACACCGGCTTCCTTCGCCGTGTCGGCAATGATGCGCTTCGCCACGAAGCCCTGAAGAGCGATCGTATCGTTACGCCGCTCCAGCGCGCCGAGCTTGCCCGCCACGATCGTCGAGAAGGCGGGCGCGCCTTGCGGCTCATCCAGCGTCACAGTGAACTCTGCGTCGGCTGCCAGCCGTCCGAGATCCAGCATGGCCGCGAGCTTGCCTTTGCCGCCCTTCAGTTCCAGCGCATCGCGGTCCATCCGCACGACGCCATCCTTCACCGCGAAGTCGCCATCGAGCCCCGTTACCGGCGTATTGCCGCTGCCCAGCGCCGTCCCCTCGAGTGCGGCGAACTGATCGAGCGACTTCAGCGTCTTGAGCCCTTCCGAGAAGGCGGGAAGGCCGAGCGGCGCGAGCCCGGCATTGCGCGTCTTCACGGCTCCTTTGCCTTCGATCGAGGAGATGAGGGCAAGCCAGCTCCGGCCATGACCGGAGAGTTCCGCATTGATGTCTGTCCGGCCCGTGCCGAAGGAAGCTCCGAAGGCCTGCGGGCCGGCAAGCGCGATATCCGCGCCCTCGAGCGCGACGTTCAGCGCGATGCCCGCCTCGCCATTCTTGCCGCTATCGATGCGTGCGCCGATCGTCGCGCTGCCATCGGCGAATTTTGCCGTGAAGGGCGTCGCGGAAAGAACGCCATCGGCCAGCGCCAGATGCATATCGCTTTCGCCGAGGTGCATACTCGCGAGCTTAAGGGTCTTGGCTTTCAACTCGACATCTCCGTCGAATGATCCAAGAGCGGACCAATCGAGCGCCGAGGTCGGCCAGAGCGAACCCTTGTCCGCTGCGTTGGTCGCGAATACCGCGGAGAGATCGAGCGCGTTTGCCTCGAACTTGCCGGAGAGTTGCGGCTTCTTGCCCTCCGCCGTCGGCGCGGTCCATGTCGCTTCACCGGACAGATGCAGATTGCCTGCGACAGCTTCGAGATTGCTCAGGGCAAGGGTGGCGGGATCACGCTTCACATCGCTCGAAAAGACGAAGCTCGGACCTGCCGCCTGCGCGACGATGAAATCGGAAATGCCGCGCGTCGTGCCGATGGCTGCGAGGACCGGTGCAATCTCCGACGCGGAGACTTCAACATGCCCGACAAATGCCGCGCTCCCAAACGGATCGGACAATTCGCCCTTCGCATCGAAGGTGCCCTGCCCGACATTGACGCGCAGCGACGTCTCAAAGGGCTTTTCCGCCGGGCCGGCCATCTGGAGCGTCGCGGTGCCCGCGCCCGACACGCCATCGCCGGGCGTGAAACCCATTTGCGAAAGCAGCACGCGCCCGTCGGCATTCGCGGCATTGGCGAGCAGGTCGATATGTTCGATCTTGCCGTCCGTCGCATGGCCAAGCTTCATCACGGCGTCGACGCGGCTGCCGCCCGCCATTCCCTTCAGCATCAGCGTGTCGAGCCTCGTCTGCTTGTCCTCGCCGGCGCCTGAAGTCGTGTCGAGCGTCAATTGCAGGGGGCCCTTGAGGCCCGGTGCGTTAATGCCCGTCAGCGCGAAGAGCCTATCCGTCCTTTCCGCCGCAATCTCACCATGGAGATTGCCCTGAAGCGCCGAGACATCGCCTCGCGTCACCCCGGAAAGCACACCCGCAACCGTCACTTTCGCACCCGCGAGGTCGACAGCGGCAAAGCGCCTGATATCAAGTTCGCCCTTTGTCATCGCCGCCGACAGGTCGAGCCCGGCCACGGCCTCGCCATTGAGTGTGAGCTTCTCTGCTGTCGCCCCGACATCGACGTCATTTGCGTCGAGCAGCGCCAGAAGCTTCGGCGCCGTAGCCGGCCAGAGAGCAATCAGCGGATCGAGATCGAAATCCTTTGCCGTCAACGCGCCGCGCAGCAGCGGACGGCCATCGCGCGCGGTAAAGGCGATATCTCCCTTGAGATCGGCCGCATCGGGCTTCAGCGCATAGGCGGCAGTTAGGCCATTGAAGGCAAGTCGATCCTCCGTCAGCTGAATGTTCGAGACGACCGAGAAGGCGCGGTCAGTCTCCTTTGCGAGCAAAGGCTGCACTGGCTTTTCAACCTTGCCTTCCGCCTGCCCTGGAACCGCGCCCAGGCTTTCAAGCCAGGTCGCAAGCGCCCCCATATTGTGGCTCGTCGCGTTTACCCTGCCGTCGAACTGACCGCTTGCGCCGACCTGCGCCAGCGCGCCGGTGAGTTCAAGCTGCGTGCCGCCGCCGATGTCACCCGCTATGCGATCCACGTTCAGCTTGCCGTCATCAAGCGAAAGCGCGAGGTTCACATCGCGCACCAGCGCATCGTGAATAAGGAGCCCGCCGACCTTCACATTGGCCCTGGCGTCAACACCTTGTGGTATCGGCAGCGTCGCAAGCGATCCGAAAGGCACCTTGCTGCCGCTCAGGAATTCGCCGATCCGGTCGGCCAGCGGATCGAGCGTCAACGCCTCGCCAGCGAGCGACACGTTCACGCTCGGGCCCTTCTTCCACTCCGCCTGCGCCTCGCCCTTCAACGTCGTTCCCGCCATCGCGACGGCGAGATTGCGGAAGGTCGCCACATCGTCGCCAACCACGACGCCCGCTTCCACGCGCAACGGGGCCCTGGGCTTCTCTCCGCCATCGGTTTTCGTAGTGCCGTATTCAAAGCTGCCCGTTCCGTCGAGACGCACACCACTCGAAAAGCCGGTCGACACGCCGGAAAAGAGAAGCTTCGCGGATTGCGCCAGCGTCTGCACTTCCGCCGTCACCGGGAAAGCCTTGCTCTCGGCGAAATTGCCGAAGGCAAGGCGCAGGGAGAGCGGAATTTCATTGGCGGTGAATTTGAGATTGGCCCGGATTGGCCCAAGCAGCGAGGTCGCGATCACCGCGCCATTGACGTGATCGACTCGCCAGCTCCGTCCACTGCGATGATCGAAATAGGTGACGGTGCCCTCGTCGAAGGTGACCTTTTCGAGGCTGATCGAGCCAAGGCCGAAAAGCCCCTCCTCACGCAGCGAATCCGCGAGGAGACCGCGCCAGTTGCTACGGCCGTCGGCCATGACTTCGAGATGGATCTGCGGCCGCGCGACGGTAACGCTCGACACAGTGACCTCGCCGCTCAGCAGCGGCACCAGCGCGACCTCCGCGTCGATCTGGCCGAAGCGAAGAAAATCGGGGCTCGCGCCGCCTTTGAGGTTCGAGAGCGAAACGGCGTTGATCGTCAGATGGGGCGCCGGCAGAACGACGAAGCTGATATCGCCGCCGATCTTGAGTTCGCGGCCTGTGAGCTTCGTTCCCTGCGCCTCGATCTGGTTGCGAAACTGGTTCCAGTCGACAAATGTCGGGCCGACAAGCGCTGCGACCAGCAGCAGAATGACGAGCCCCGCGATATAGGACAGAACCGAGTTCAAAACTGTCTCCGAGGTCAGCGAGGATGATCGGACCGGCGAGCGGTCGGCTGTTTCAGACCGACGCTCTTTCGCCTAAGCTTGCAAGAAGCATCCCAGGACGAACGGCATGCGGCAGGCTGCCGCTCATTTGCGAGCAAAATATGGTTTCGGACGGCGGAAATATAGTCGATTTCTCCAAGCTGCGAAAAAGCTCCAAAGACGACAGGAAGCGCCGGGAGCGCGCAGAAAAAGAGGCGCGCGCCGCCGCTAACCGCGTGCGTTTCGGCCGCAGCGGGGCCGAAAAGAAGCTCGCGAAACTCGAGCAGGAACGCCGGGCCCGCCTCCACGAGGGCAATCGCCGCGACATCCAGGCCGAATCCGGTTCCGGCACGCCCGACCTCCCCGATCAGGATTAGACCCCATTCGCCTTGCAGGCTGGCGCCATTTGTATTAATAACTGACTGGTCAGTTATTAATTAACTCGCGAAGATGCCCCAGACCCAGCCGAGGCGCCAGCGACGCAAGGAGGCCCGCCCTGCCGAAATCATGGCAGCGGGGCTGAAGCTCTTTTCAGGGCGCGGATTCGCGGCGACGCGGCTGGAAGACGTGGCCGAGGCCGCCGGCGTCAGCAAGGCGACCATCTATCTCTACTTCGACAGCAAGGCCGAGCTCTTCAAGGCAATCGTGCGCGACATTGCGGGCGCGCGCATCGGCGCCGCGGAAGGGTTCATTGACGGGTTCGAGGGATCGACCGTCGATTTGCTGACCGGCCTTTTCCGCAATCTCGGCGACGTCGCAGCGGTGCCGGAAATTCGGGCGCTGATGAAGGTCGTGATGTCGGAGGCGGGCAACTTTCCCGACATCGCCGCCTTCTACCGCGATGAAGTCGCCTTTCGCGGCCTCAGAAATATGGCGCGCATCATCGAGCGCGGGATCGGACGCGGCGAGTTCCGCCCCTGCGACCCGATCGCCACCGCGCAGAGCGTCATCTTCCCGATCATCATGAATGCGCTGGCGCAGGAAATCTTCGGCCCCCTGCCGGAGACAAATCCCGGCAAATTCCTCGCCGGCCATTTCGAATTCATTCTGCGCGGTCTGGCCGCGGACAAGGAGCACCGCGCATGAGCCGCCCAAGCATACTCATCACCATGACCGCCGCCCTGCTGCTCGTCGCCGCCTGCGACGGACGAAAGGAAGGCACCTATCAAGGCTATGCCGAAGGCGAATATGTTCGCGTTGGTCCCATAGATGGCGGTCTCATCGGCGCCATCCCCGTGAAACGCGGAGACAAGGTGGCGGAAGGCTCCCTGCTCTTCCAGCTCGAACAGACGGCGGAAGTCGCCGCCCAGGCGCAGGCTGCGGCGCAACTCGCGGAAGCGCGCTCCACATATCAGAACCTGCTCAAGGGCCTGCGCGCACCGGAACTCGCACAGATAGAGGCGAGCCGCGCAAGCGCCGCCGCAACGCTCAACAAGGCCCAACTCGATTTCAGCCGCACGCAGAAACTGCATGCGGACGGCAATGTCTCGAAAGCCGCGCTCGACAGCGCCCGGGCCGCGCGGGACGCCGCTGCGGCAAGTGTCCGCGAACTCGACGCGAAGCTCGCGACCGGCAAACTCGCCGCACGTCAGGACGAGATCGACGCGGCGGAGGCAGCCGTGCAAGCTGCGCAAGCCGCGCTCGATCAGGCCAATTGGCGCCTCTCGCGCCGCGAAGGCCATGCGCCGCAGGGCGGCGTGGTCGAAGACGTCTTCTTCCGGGTCGGAGAATTCGCGAGCGCCACGCAGCCCGTCGTCTCCATTCTGCCACCCGAAAACATCAAGATCCGCTTCTTCGTACCCGAACCCGAACTCGGCCGCCTCCATGTCGGCGACAAGGTAGCGCTCGCCTGCGACGGCTGCCCCACAGGATTGACGGGCCGCGTGCGCTTCATCTCGACGCAAGCCGAATTCACGCCGCCCGTGATCTATAGCGAGCAGTCGCAATCGAAACTCGTCTACATGGCCGAAGCCTGGCCGGACACGAAACCGGAAGCCTTCCATCCCGGCCAGCCTGTGCGCGTGACGCTGCAAGGGGCGGAGTAAGCCGATGAGCGCCGCACCATTCGACGGAGAACTCGTCATCGACGTCGAAGGACTCACCAAGAGTTTCGGTGGACGCAAGGTTGTCGATAATGTCGACATGCAGGTCGCGAAAGGCGAGATCTATGGATTTCTCGGCCCCAATGGCAGCGGCAAAACAACCACGATCCGTATGCTCTGCGGCCTGCTCACGCCTGATGCCGGACACGGCACCTGCCTTGGCTACGACATTCTAACGGAAAGCCCGCGCATCAAGCTCGAAACGGGCTATATGACGCAGCGCTTCAGCCTCTATGAAGACCTGAGCATCCGCGAGAATCTCGACTTCGTCGCTCGCATCTATGAATTGCCGAACCGGCGCGACGCCGTCGATGCGACAATCGAGAAACTCAACCTCAAGGGTCGCGCCGATCAGCTCGCGGGCAGTCTTTCCGGCGGCTGGAAACAGCGCCTCGCCCTCGCCTCCTGCATCATGCACCAGCCGAAGCTCCTGCTGCTCGACGAGCCGACGGCGGGCGTCGATCCGAAGGCGCGGCGCGAATTCTGGGACGAGATCCACGAACTCGCCGCAGGCGGCCTCACGGTTCTCGTCAGCACGCATTACATGGACGAGGCCGAGCGCTGCCACAAGATCTGTTACCTCGCCTATGGGCATCTGCTCGCGCGCGGAACGGCGGAAGAAGTGATCGCGCAATCGGGCCTTGCGACATGGACGGTCTCCGGCCCCTCGCAGAGACGCATCGGGCAGCTCGCTCGCGAGCTTTCCGGCAAGCAAGGCGTCGATATGGTGGCGCCCTTCGGAGCAACGCTGCATGTGAGCGGGCTCGATCCCGCAAGCCTCGAAAGCGCCATCGCGCCCTGGCGCGGCGAGGCCGAACTCTCCTGGCGGCGCGATGAGCCAACGCTTGAAGACGTCTTCATCCTCATGATGAAGCAGGCACCGGACAATTTCACATGATGGGCGACCGCTTCAACTTCCACCGCCTTGCAGCGCTCATCGCCAAGGAGTTCATCCAGATGCGGCGCGACAGGCTTACCTTCGCGATGATGCTGGGTGTGCCGATCATGCAGCTCATCCTTTTCGGCTATGCGATCAATGCAGACCCCAAGCATCTCGCGACCGCCGTTTACGCGCAGGATCATTCCGTTTTCACGCGCAGCCTCCTGATCGCGCTTGAAAACAGCGACTATTTCGAAATCACGGCGCATCCGGAAACGCGCGAGGAAGCCGATGCGCTGCTCGCGCAGGGCGACGCGCAATTCGTCATCGAGATTCCAGCGAACTTTTCGCGCGACCTCCTGCGCGGCGAGCACCCGCAAATCCTGGTCGATGCCGACGCGACCGACCCCGCCGCGACGGGCAACGCCATTTCCGCCATCAATCTTCTGGCCGGCAGCGTTCTCGACCGCGATCTCGTCGGACCGGTTGCCAAGCTCCGTCAGGGAGACGCGCCCTTTTCGCTGGTCGTCCACCGTCGCTACAATTCCGAGAACCACACGCAATACAACATCGTGCCCGGCATCATTGGCGTCATTCTCACCATGACCATGGTGATGTTCACAGCGCTTGCCATGACGCGCGAAATCGAACGCGGCACGATGGAGAATCTGCTCACCATGCCGGCCCGCCCGCTTGAAGTCATGATGGGAAAGATCATCCCCTATATCATGATCGGCTATATCCAGACGGCGCTCGTGCTCCTCGCCGCGCGCTTCCTCTTCGAGGTGCCGATGGTCGGAAGTCTCGTTCTTCTTTCGGTCGTTTTGCTGATTTTTGTCGCCGCCAACCTCGCCGTCGGCTTCACCTTCTCGACGCTCGCGCGAAACCAGCTTCAGGCGGTGCAGATGGCGGTATTCTTCTTCCTCCCATC